>Ga0129299_1002577_pt1 | contig 11985 bp, 12 predicted proteins | sample ConPoolayeCmetaG_FD_94477 | JGI IMG/M metagenome (GOLD analysis project Ga0129299, IMG submission 94477) | Hot spring microbial mat communities from California, USA to study Microbial Dark Matter (Phase II) - Cone Pool mat layer C metaG ... | reverse complement strand
GTAAGCAGCCGAGCCGCTTAAACCAAGCACGGCCGCAGCCTTTAAGGTTTTTACAGGCGGCGGAGAAGCCAAGGTCCATCCAACAACCGCGCTCCAATGAATAATTGCACAAGCACTGGCGCTGGATTGCTTTAGCGTTTCGCCCGCTGGAAAGCCTCGCTGGAGGCGACAGGAGTACGCTCGCGGACCTTCCGAATGAGCAAGTTTAATCTATTGCACCAATGTTCTACCACCATCCTTGTTTGGACGAGTTTGAGATACAGGAAATTACTACACCGGTCCCGCAGGTAAAGAAGTTGCGAATTTTTGAGGAGATGTTTCAACATGCCGTTGAGCCGGGTGTTTTCCCGGCGGCAGATCCTCTTGCCGGCTTTCAAGATGACATCGAAAGGACGAAAAAAATCTACCCACTTCGGCCGACTTCTCGCACGACTTGCAAAGGGGCGTGAACAGATGGATAGTTGAATCAAATCTCTCTAATGATGTTAAGTGGTTGAAGGTAGCGGGCGGTAAGGTTAGTTTAAGCAAGTTAAAAAGAGTTGGTTGTTAGCCTCATCCCAGCCGTGCAGGGGCGCTGTTTTGCCGGCCGATGCTAGTTTTTCGGCGGTTTTTGTCGGCAAGGCTGTGCCGGCTTGCAGCACTTTGAGGGTTTTATGGCAGGGGGCCGTGTTCTTGGGCCCCACGAATCCCGCTCGGGGCGTAAGCCGAGATTAAGAGTCTTGGAAGTGGTTGGGCCAGAGATCATCTTGTTCCGGCGGCCCTGTCTTCAAAGGCGCCGGCGCCTTAAAGTCCGGGAGCCTCAAAGAAGGCATGATCTTCTTTATCTCCGCGCTATCCTCCAGGAAGGCGATGATGCGCCTGGTGCCCTTGCAGCGCGGGCATTCTAACGGATTTAACTCGTGTACTTGCTTTATCACGGCGGCCCAGCTGGAAGAGGCTTTAGGGTGGTGGTTCTTGAATATCGAGCTTCTCGGCCGCTGCACGGCGCTTTTTCCGCTCGCCCCTGGATCTGCAGGACCAGAAGCCATAGTACCTCCTAAGCGCTTCGTAGGGGTTCGCTATGCGGCTCGAAAGAAGTGCCAAAAACTCCAGGGCATCAAACTCATGCGCCGCGCCGTCTTTGGTGGTGTAAGTAACAATATCGTCCTGAATTAAGATCCGCTCCAACGAGAGCGGTCCCCGCTCGATATAGTGCGCCACGAAGTGGGAGCTGTCCCTATACTCGAACGGCTCACCTAGCCATACCGAGAACCCCGTGTGCTCCTGAGAAAGTATCTGGGAGACGACTTGGTCATCGATAAGGCCGCGTCCCAGAAGACCTGTCAGCACGCGCTCGCTAAAGCGTTGCTCAAGCCCAGCCTGGTCGATAACCCTATAGGGCGTAAAAGCGCCGTCTGCGGCAAAAAGCCCGTCCGACCTTGCCCCTTAATTAGTACCACTTCGAAGTAGAGGAATCCCGGGCGCATTACTTATGACCCGGCCCGATGCCGTAGATGTCTTTACGCCTTGACCAGCAAACCGACAGAGAGCTCTTGCGCCCAGGTCCTGCAGCATAGGGATGATAAATGCTGCCAATAGTGGCTGGAACTGCAAGGAATCGGTTGCCAATAAAAAAGGCTTTGATCTTTAGGTTGTGGATTATTGAGAAACACACCATGTTCCGATCCGTACCTACTTCCAAGCATCAATTCACCTGGCATGGTTCTTGCTAGATGTTATTGACTAGAATACCAACTAGGTTGCAGCCGCTGCTTCCGTCACCTATTAACGGTGGTTGGAGATCAATCGACAGCAAGGATTTTGCGTATGCCCAATCCACATCAACCACAGACCGCCAATAATTCACGGATATTCACATCTAACGTATCGCTGTACAACGGCATCCTTAGAAACGCTAAACGGCGTGGTATCACAGTAATTTTATCTGTAATCGCCGCTGCTGCTCCGGGAACATCAAGAGCCTTATCCACAGATCTTTGTGGTGCAGGGCGCGTTCTCGTGAATGGTCAATGCGCCAATCATGCTCCGTCTGCTAGGGAGCTAAGCCAAATTGCAGCCCGCTACCAGACAGACTTCCCCGCACAAGCCGCCTGGGTTTGGGATCCGCAAACTTCGAACCCCTGTGAAACACACACCTATAACGACCAAGCCGGACAAGACGCCACTCGTCGCCTTAACTTCTACCGTTGGTTAGTCGGTGCTCAACCGATATCCCATATCCCCGTCACGCAGGGTGACCTAGACTGCGCTACTATTCAGCGCCGAAACGGCCTCAACCACAATCCTCCGCCCACCGCTCAGTGCTATACCCCGGCCGGCGCCGCGGCCGCCAGCGTATCAAACCTCTCGTCAGCTTCAACACCTCTGTTGCAACTCTCGTCTTATATGAATGAGAATGCTTCTCAGGCATTCGGTCACCGCCGCTACCTTTTAGGAGGTAACCATAATGTAAGTTGGGCCAACACGGGGGGAGCGGGCTGCAACCACCTCTATTTTAACTCGGGTGGAGCAGGCCCCTCGACTTGGTATGCATGGCCCCCTGCGGGATACGCTCCTAGCGTGGTAAACACGACCTATTGGCATATATCGAGCGCCACGGCCTTTCCAAGCGGGGCTACGGTAACCATAAAGAACAAAGACACCAACCAGACCGTCTCGGCCACAGAGGTTGTAAATCTTAACACACAATACGGCTATACGGACAACAAATATGCTCTAAGCTTCCGCCCCCCTCCTTTGACCACCCCCGGGGTTTATCAGGTAACCGTATCCACCTCGGCTGGAGTGTCGCTCTATCAGTATACTGTGGCGTTTACCAATTTCACAGGCTCTTCTTCTTCGTCCGTTTCAAGCTCCAGTAGCTCCAGCTCAAACTCTTCTCAAAGTTCCTCCGTGCCGCCCATTTACCATACCATTAGGGGGACTCTTGCAGGCTGCGGGGGGCAAGTGCAGACCACAGTCGGATTCTGTACCTCAAGTTGCTCCGGCTATATTTGTCAACAAATCCCTCATGGATCATCAGTAAGGCTCACACCATATAGAGACGGCTACCGTTTCGAGCCGCCTTACCGGGAATACTCATCTGTCACCCAGGATTTGACCAATCAGAACTTCCAAGGGTATTACAATCGGATTCGCATTTCCGGTAGGATAGGAACGGTGGGGGCTGACATGGAAATTTTAGGATCAACTACCGGCTATTGCTACAGCTCGGGCACAGACTATCTGTGCCTTGAAATCTCCCGCGGGGAGAATGTGACTCTCAGGCCTAGGCGCCCAGGTTATACGTTCACGCCGCCAAGTGCGTATTTCCCGAACATTCAACTGGATGCCGTCGTTAACTTCACGGCCACACCCGTGGGGAGCCAATCGTCTTCAAGCCAGGCACAATCAAGCTCCTCCACTAGCTCAAATCTCTCAAGTTTGACCTCAAGCACTTCGCGATCTAGTAGCTCCCGCTCGAGTAGCTCCATCTCTAACAGTTCTCAGGCCTGGAGTCCCCCATTGAATTCCAGCAGCAGTAGCGTGAAGCCCCATAGCAGTAGCAGTGCGGTCAGTATGGCGTCTTCGCCAAGCTCCGTTTCCAGCTATCTACCCCCTGAATGCAACAAACTGGATCTAATCCCCATTAAAAACCACCTCCTGCGTAACCTATCCAACTTAGCACGGCTGGCCTGGCAGCGAATCCGCCGACCCACTACCGGTAATCATCTTACATTGCAGAGTCGCCTGCGTAACGCGCTGGCATCTCTAGACAAAATGCCATCTTACGCCGTTCAGTGTCCGCCGGAAGCTAAGTGCCGGGAAGAGCTTCTCTCGCCTAAGCTAACACCATACAAAAAAGCTGTAACAAGGATAACCCGTCTCCTTGTGCGGCATTGTGCTGCCAAGGAGCGAGCCAAGAGGGGCGCGTGCAATCCTGCAAGCTTAGTGATTAGGGTCAAAAAACTCTTAAAGGAAATGGATGATACCCTTTCCTTGTTCCCCATATCCACTGCAGTTTGCCAGCTTACACAGCTTACACAGGTACCACCTTCTTTACAGGCGCAAGGGCCCCTGCTGCTTGACCAAGCAGCCGAATAAACCTAGTACTCTCTGGTTAGCCTGAGAGTGGTACCTGGATCTGCGTGCGGCGCAAATAGTCTCCTGCCTTCCAGCGCCTAAATTACAGTCGGCTGAAGCCCTCATTTTTTATCCCTTAGACTCTCGCTCGAAGAACATGGGTTAAGCTTGCATTCACTGCTGCAGCCGGGCCAGATCGGGCAGGGCCAAGAGCCGCTAGCGGCCCTTGGCCTGGTACCAGCACGGCCCTCGCCTTTCCCACTTCAAGCAACTTGCAATAAACCTCCCCCTAACCAGGATAACTATCCACAGACATTATACGAATCGTTTTGCCTATCCGTTCGTCGATTTGCTCTTCCACTAGCTAATAACTATTAACTATTCTTCAAGCGGAAGATATATTTCTGCGGATATGACCGGGGACAGACTGCCAGATGTCGTGAGCACCGGAATATTCTTGACCGGAGACATAGCGGTTTTCGAGAACAAACTGGCTCCAGCTGCGCCACTTTGGAATAAAGGCGACCTTAACTGCGATGGTGTGGCAGGCTTGAATGATGTCGACCCGTTTGTGCTCGCGCTTACGGATCCGGCAGCTTATGCTGCGGCCGTCTCCGGCTGTAGCCCTATGAACGCCGACACTAACCCAGATAACCGGGTAAACTTTGACGACATCGACCCATTTATCGCCCTAAGCGGAACAGGCGCCAAACAAGTACTGCAGGCTGCTTTAAACGGGGACCTAAAACCCACTCCTACCCCATGGCTCCCATTCCGTCAGAAACCACTCCGGCGCCCACGCCTGAAAGCAAGACCATAAGCCACCCAGGGAGTAAGAATAACGAGATAAACAAACCCAAGAAGCGTAAATGCACCAATGGTAAATTCGGGAAGAAATGCAAGAAAGTTATGGTTAAGAGAAAAGTCTAGAGTTCATGGACGGGTAAGACGATTAGTGAACGATCATCCGGCCCCGTAATTTCCTGAGAATCTGGTTTATACGATTGAGGCAGCGTGGCGAAAGCCGCGCTGTTTCTTTGGGGAGCTGGATCCCCACGCACTTAAGGCTAGCCTGCAAATTGCATGAGAAGAAACAGCGGAGACCTTAAGGCCCAAGTAAATTGGGGCTGTGAAGCTAATTCTTAGGGAGGTTCCGCTATGACGAAATGTACTACTGAAACCGTTGAATTTCCCGGGCTGAAATCGAGAAGAATTGAAGCTGAATTCAGCGGAGGGGACGTTAGCAGCGATGGCGGCTCGTTGCTGCTGCGCCAGGTGGACAAGAAGCTAAAGCTGGTACGGGAGCTGGCGGCGGCCATCGGGGACCAGCGGATTTCTGGGAAAGTGTTTCATGATTTGGCAAGCATTTTACGCCAGCGTGTGTACGGCATAGCGCTTGGCTATGAAGAGCTGAATGATCACGAAACGCTGCGGAAAGATGTGAGGTTTCAGGCGGCATTGAACCGGGAGACGGTGCTGGCCGGCTCGTCGACCTTATGCCGTTTTGAAAACGGCATGAATCGCAAAACAGCGGTAGCGATTCATCGGGCGGGTTATGATTAATAAGTTTCTCGATTCGTTTAAGAGCGCGCCGCAGGAACTGATTTTGGATTTTGATGCGACTAACGATCCTTTCCATGGCCGGCAGGAGGGGCGGTTTCTCCATGGTTTTTATGACGAGTACTGCTTTTTGCCGTTGGCAAATGCTGCGCTGGTGCGAACGTCACGGTGTGTATTATTGCATAGGAATTGCGCGGAATTCGAGGCTGTTTGAGGCGGCCAAGCCGAGCATGAAAAGCGCGGCGGCTAAGTTGAAAAAACAAATGTTAAACAGCGCATGTTTTTGGAGATCAAATATGCTGCGGAAACTTGGGACAAGGAACGGCGGATTCTGATACGCGCCCAACATTCTTTTCTCGGTGAGAATCCACGCTTTGTCGTGGCCAACCTCTCAGGGGACTCGCAGAAACTCTATGACGAACTCTACTGCGCGCGCGGTGAGATGGAGAACCGAATTAAAGAACAGCAATTGGGACTCTTTGCCGATCGCACCAGTCGCCGCAAGTGGTGGGCAAATCAGTTCCGGCTTTCCTGCAAGTTTAGCATACTTGTTAATAGAAGCAATTCGGCGGCTGGCGCTTAAAGGCACAGAACTCGCTCGCGCTCAAGTCAGCACCATCCGTATAAAGTTGCTTAAGACCGGTGCCGTGATTCTCAAGAATTCCCGCCGTATCCGGTTCCTGCTTTCGTCGGCATATCCTTATCAACATATCTTTCGGCGTGTCGCCCATCGTCTTGCGGTTGCGTGAGACTTTGCGAGTGCGGTCCGCGGCACTCACCAAAAACAAGGGGCTCAGTTGAGGTGTAGCTAAAATCAGAAAAATCTGCACTTCAACTTCTAGACCATCGCTCCAACAATCAGCTGTGCCGCCCCTTTAGCCACTAAAGTTTCGCACAGGATTTTCGTGCAATTTGCGGGCTGGTGTGCGGGCTAGTGCGGAAGCAATCTGAGCGGATTGATTTCCTGAAGCGGCACAAGGCTGGCGAGTGAACTGTGCCTCAGTGCTCCCTCTGACAGACAGCCTTTCTCCGGTACGGGGGAAAAAAAGGAAAGCCAAGAAGAAGGCCTGTTCTGCTGCAAGGTGATCGGGGCTACGACTCACAACCACATCGCGATGCTCTTTGGACACGCCGAGTCGTTCCTTTGCTCGCAAAACGTCGAACCGACAACGGTTCAGGCTTGGGAGTTACGCGATGGGTTGTAGCAAGAACCATAGCCTGGTTCACCCGTTTCGGCAAAATAAGAATCAGAACCGAGCGGCTCGCCGAGAACTATGAGGCACTTCTAAAACTGGCTTCCTGTCTAATCTGTTTCAGATTCTTATGAGCTTCATTTTGTTACGCGCTCTTAATTTCTTCCCACTATCCTGCTTTCACCATGTTTCTCCGGAACGAGATTTGCATGAGGCTTAGCTAAGGTGTTCGCGGGGCAGCGGTACTGCCCAGCGGGAACCTATTTGTTACTGAATCGAGGACACGTGATCGTCCCGGGAGTAAACCTTAATTCAGAAACTTAATGATTAAATTTTCGAGGTTGGTTATGTCCACAGTCTACACCAATTCACAAGTGCTTAAAAATTCAGTCGATATTCTCGGAGCCATTTGCAGTAGTCGGATTATACGACCAAAACTTAGCTATGCAATCCTTGCGATGCCAAAGGTACTATGCCTGCTTATGGCCTGGGCCTTGATGCTGCTTGGCCTCTTTCCCTCTCACAGCTTTGCGTTAGGCGGGCCGCATTTTAGGGCGGCTCAGAGCCTGCATAGTGGAAACCCGTATCATAGCTTACGGAGCGTGGTTACAGATTTAAATGGAGATAACTGCCCAGATGTGGCAATGCCTCATAATCTTAGTTGGCGGGGCCAGCCGGGCTATGGTCCAATGGGTTCAATTGTCCTATTCCTAAATGAGCCAGGCTGCACGGGTCATTTTTCAATAAGCGGCAGTCTAACTACAGGTTGGCCCAGCTCAGCTTATCAAGACTACGGACCGCTTGGACTCTTAGGGTTGGATATGGACCGGAATGGCTCAACTGACCTCGTGGGTGTCCTGCAGGATGGGGCCATAGCCACTTTTCTTAACAATGGAGATGGGACGTTTCAAGCGCCTGTCATAAGCCCTGCGCCGCCGGAATATAGCTTTAATTTCTACTCGGCCGAGTTAAGACAGATTTCGCTAAATACAGACTCTTTGCCGGACCTGGCAGTGCTTACCAGCGGCATGGGATATCCTGCCGAACGCAAATTGCTGCTTTTCCGTGCCAAAAACGTCCCAGTCGGAGGTTTTCAACTGGACACAATTTACATCGATCCGAATTTTATGGATATAGCGAGCGGAGATTTAAATGGCGATGGCGTCATTAATGAAGTAGCGTTGTCTACGGTCGCTTCTAACGGCTACCGCTACCTAAAGGTTCTCAGTATTGAAGCAGCCGGGGATATTACCTATTACGAGTTTTCTGCGAGTAATCCTATATTCGATGGCCACAACTGGATAACGGCCGGGGACTTTGACGGAGATGGCCGAACCGATATTGCTATGAGCGGCGCCCCAGATGGAGCGATCTTCTTAAACCGCACCCTGCCGGGAGGGGAGCTCAACCTCGTAGCCCATACTGCAAGCCCCCTTTATACCTACTATTGGCTTAGCAGCGGAGATCTTAACGGAGACGGCCGAGACGACATAATAACAAATGACGGCTATACCACGTATGGCGATGCCCATGTGCTGATGATGGGGCCAGGCGGGCGAATAGCGTATGCGCTTAGGGCGCCAGGCTGCGATATGAGCCAGATTCCGCCCGGCTCGGGTCAGCACTGTGATCAGGCCGATTTTGGCACGGCTTACACTGTTGTCGATGTTAATAACGATGGCCGTAAGGATATAATTGGCACTGTTAAAGAAGATGACCTTTGGGATCAAAAACTCACAGTTTCTTTGCAGGACGGCATTGAGACCGGCGATCTTAACTGTGACAACGCGGTTAACTTTGACGACATTGATCCATTTGTGTTGGCGTTGACGAACGCAGCCGGGTACGGTGGTCAATATCCAACTTGTGATATCCGGCGGGCCGATGTCGATGGAGACAGCAGAGTCAATTTCAACGACATTAATCCCTTTATAGGACTCTTGGCTCTGTTTTCAGGCAGCGAACCTAGCGAGGTTTCTGAGAGAGAGCCTAAGCCAATTCCCACCATCAATCCTGCGCAGGAGCCTAAGCTGGAAGTGGAACCAACAAACCGCACCACTATTAAGTCTGATGGCGCTCGGAAAAAGGTTGCGATTTGCCCCAAGGCCAAGAAAAAGAAGGGAGGGAAGGCCAAGCGGCGCTACTTAAAAACGGTAATCTGATCTGATGAAGCAACTAACAGCGCGTAACAAATCATCTTGTTGCGCGCTGTTAGTGTTATTTAAATTGTAAAGGAAGAAATATGAACTCATGGACGCATCAAAGGTTGCTCCAGAGAAGGAGGCTTAATCAACGCTGCCCCGGGAGGCGCTAGCGTATAGTCCTTTATGCACTTGCCTCACTCTGTTTAGTGCTTTTAGGAGCTTCGGCAGCGCGGGCTCAACTTCCGGCAAGATACCAAGTCACAAAGCTGAACGCGGATTTTATTCCGCTGGCCTTTAATGACAATGGCCAGATAGCGGGATTTCGAAATCTGGCTCTTCAGGGTCCGGAAGATGCTCGCATCAAGATCTTTTTCTACGATCCCGCTTCGGGACTAACCGAAATAGGACTCCCGGCGCCGGACATTTATGTTCAGCAGTACTATTCCTGTATGCCTATTACCTTTGCGGCCAGTTATAATTACGAAAGCGCTTTTGTCTTTCGTGCCGGCACCGATTACATGGATGGCGCAGGTAATGTGTATCATAGATGTTTGGGAAGCATGTCATCGTTTTTGAGGGGGTATATGCAGAGCAGTTGTGGGGTCGGCATACCAGAGGACCGCCTCATTATTACTCGTCATGTATGGAATCGAGTGTCCGGGTTTTCGAGGCGCGGAGGAGTGTACGATGGTTACTGGTCATATGAATCGTGCGCCGGACCGATGACCCTTCCATGGAAGGCGTATTTTGTCTCAACAAGCGGCAATGTGGGCGGATACGGTTGGGCAAGCGGGATTCCGATGGGATCAATCGCTGGAGTGCTTGATGACAGTCAGATGTTAGCACCGGCGCTGTTTCACTTAATGGTTCCGGGATACGATTGCACTAGATTCAAGGCCACAAACTCTCTTGGACATTTAGTTGGTTTAGCGGGGGTAGCATGTTCCTATTGCAGTGGATATGGGCAAACTTTCATTGTGCGTGATGCGGAAGTCACCACTATATCGAGCTTACAGAATACAATGCCCAGGGCCATGAATGACCTAGATCAGATAGTAGGTGTGTTTGAATACCAACCTGGATATGGGCATGCGTTCATCATAAAGAACGACACTCTAACTGATATCCATAGTACAATGGCCCCCAGTTTCTACTATGGAAATAGCGAGGCGCTGGACATCAATAATTCTGGTGTAGCAACGGCTCAATACGTTCATAGTACTTATAACAGTGTCAAATCGCAGGCCTTTGTGGTCGACGTGAACCGGGAAAGGGCGATACCCTTAAAGAAACTGATCATGTCCGAACCGCCTAGTGAGCTGGTGAAAGTCGACCTAAAGAACTGCTTTGGCTGCGATGACCTGTCCGCCGATCGCTTGCACGCTAAGCCCATCAACAATGCCGGAGTTGTCCTTACTCATGGCTGGGATGCCGCCAATCAGCCAGCGGTGTTCATACTTACACCGCAAGGCACATGGCCAGAGAACGATACGCCGGGAGATCTCAACTGCGACGGAGCGGTTAATTTTGATGATATCGACCCGTTCACTTTGGCCCTTGGCAACAAGCCGGGCTATGAAGCGCAGTATCCCAACTGCAATTGGCGTTTGGCTGATATCAACGGAGATTTCCGGGTTAACTTTAACGATGTTAACCTGTTTGTCGCAGCGCTTGGCAGCGCCGGTGGAAAGAAGCATAAGTAATGCAATGACACTTTATGCGGCGCCGAGAACGCGGGTGAACATCCCGATCCCGGCGCCGTGCGCTAGTTCCGGCGCTCGCCAACATTTGCTGGGCAGGCTTAAGAAACCTCCCCACTCACGGTCCCGGCTAACCCATCGCCCAGCCCGGGACACTTTCATGCTGACAACGACGGGCGAATATCTTCACGATTTTTGATTGTGAGACTTCGGTCGGCCTGGTATGGCACACCCCTATTGACGCTAACTATCTTTATCTTAAACAATTTGTATCGATCTGCACCCCTTACATGCCGGCATCGGCATGCTAATTGTTGACTATATTAACAGACAATTTAAGCCCTTTTATGGTAAGACGGGCCGTTGCCTTTATTCATGAACTAAGAGGGGGCCGCTCCGATGACAATTAAGCCGTTTTTAACCAAATCTTCCTGGGTGCTGCCGTTAGTGGGGTCCTGGCTTGTACTGGCGCGGTTAACGCATTTGCGGATCGCGCATGTCTCTCCTTTGCGCCGCTCAACATCCCCGACAATAACCCAGCGGGAGTGACAGCGACGATCAACGTGACCCGCACCGCCCAGATTCAACATACGAAAGCCGACCTTGGTTTGACGCACACCTGGGTGGGAGATGTGATCGTCCGCTTAAAGCATGTTGATACAGGCACCACCGTCACCTTAATTGACCGGATGGACGTTCCGGCGTCAACTTTTGGGTGTTCCGGGGATAATTTGAATATCGTTCTGGATGACGGTGGAGCTTTTTTATATGAAACGAAAAAAAGGAGAAGCATCCATGACTACCAAGGAAAGCAATAGCAATAATATGCCGGGAGTGCCAAGCGTATATGAAGCTGCGGCGTTTCGGGAAGCACTGTAGCGGGGAATAAAGGCGGCTGGGGGGTGAAGGGCTTCTTGCAGGGCCAGGCTTTCATTAAGGGTCTGGTGAAGGCTGGTTTTCAAGCGCTGTTGCAAGTGGAAATGGACGAACATTTAGGTTACGAGAAGTACTCGCGTGAAGGGAGCGGATTGGGTAATTGCCGCAATGGGAAGAGCGAAAAGACGGTGCGGGGCGATTTTGAGGAGGTGGCGATAGAGACGCCGCGCGACCGGAATTTTACCTTTGAGCCGCTGCTGGTTAAGAAGCGTGAAACGTCGGTTGGAAACTTTGCAGATAAGATAATCTCACTTTATGCGTGTGGGCTTACGGCTCGAGAGATTGAAGAGCATCTACGCCGGTTATATGGGGTGGATGTATCGCCGCAATTTATTAGCCGGGCCGCGCAGCGCATTCAGCAGGAACTTATAGATTGGCAGAACCGGCCGC
>Ga0129299_1002576_pt1 | contig 11990 bp, 9 predicted proteins | sample ConPoolayeCmetaG_FD_94477 | JGI IMG/M metagenome (GOLD analysis project Ga0129299, IMG submission 94477) | Hot spring microbial mat communities from California, USA to study Microbial Dark Matter (Phase II) - Cone Pool mat layer C metaG ... | reverse complement strand
GCATGAGCGGTTTCTCCAAGTGGTCGGGCGATGCGGCGGGCATGCCGTTCACGGCACCGCAGTCATGGTCGTTTCTTCGCGGCCCGGCGGCCGGGCGAAACCCAGCCAGGGGGCGATCACGCCCGGCAGAGACCAGACGATCTGCACCAGCCGCAGGCCCAGGGTCAAAGCGAGCATCTCCGTCGCCGAGCACCAGCCGCCCTCGACGAACACACGGTAAAAGACGGCTTCAAACAGGCCGAAGCCCTGAAAACTGATCGGCACCGCCGCCAGCAGAAAGCCGACCGACGTGGCCAGCAGGCTGGCCAGATAGAGGTCGACCGGACGGTGCTCGCCGTGGGCATGAATGCCCAGTGCCAAGGCCAGGAAGTAGATCGAGGTGATCATGCAGAAGTGGTTGACCAGCGTGCCCAGCAGGGCGGCCAGCGTCCGGCGGGCGTGAAAGCGAAACTGGAAGGCCGTGTCATCCACCCGCCGCAGCTTATCCCCGAACGGCAACCGGGCCAGCAGGGAGTCGTAACGAATCCACCTTCGCACGCGGCGGGAGAAGAACAGAAGAGAGAAGACGATCAGGCCGACCATCAGGTAGCCGACCCACCAGCCGTACTGCCCCAATCGCTCGCCGCGGGTCGCGGCGTAGAAGGCGATCGTGCAGGCCGCCAGCAGCAGGAAACTGATCAGGCCGATCGCCCGATCCAGCAGCACGATGGTCACGCCCTCGGCCCGCTTGCTGGTCTGGCGGGCGACGTGATAGGCCTTGTAGAGATCGCCGCCGGTCGTCCCCGGCATGGCGAAGTTGAAGAAGTTTCCGGCGAAGGTCAGCCAGACCGCGTCGCGCAGGGAAAGGCGGATGTCCTGAATGCTCAGCAGCAGCCGCAGCCGCCAGGCCATGATGAACGTGCCCGGCCCCATGGCCAGCAGCGACCAGAACGCCCAACCCGGCTCGGCCCGGCGGGCCACCGAGGCCAGACCGCGTTCGACCGGGCGGCGTCCCGCGGGCAACTGCTCGGGCGAGGCCACTTCGGTTCGCGGGACTTCCCGCTCTTCGTTGGTGTCCGGGTCGCGGACGCGAACCGAGCCTTCGGCTTCGGAAAGGAGGATCAGCCGCCGGTCGGGATCGCCGGCCAGCCGCACCTGATCGCGGACCGCCACTTTGTCGCTGAGGTACCACAGCGCGCCGCCGCAGACGACCAGCTTGAGCAGCCGCGACAGCCACTTCCGCCAACCCGGCTTCATGCGGATCCTCGTGGATGTTCCGCCGCCCGCCGGGAAGCACGAACGGAAGGAGCGACTTCGGCCGGCCGCGGATCGCGGCCCGCAGTCTAGCGGCCGGCGACGGCGGCGGGAAGACGGGCGAACAAGGCGGCCGTTTCGTCGCGATGCAGCAGCCGCCACCACCCGCCGCGCGAGAAATGCCGGTCGAAGGAGCTGCCCGCCCGCACCAGGGCGAAGTCGATGCCATCGTAGACGGCCAGGGCGTCCACGGCCCGAGGATCCGCGGCCAGGCGGGCGTAGCGGAGCATTCCGTCGTCGCGGTACAGCTCGCAGCGGTCATCGATATAGACGCGTGTCTCCGGTGCGGCGAAGATCAGGTAGCCCCCGTAACCGAGATGGTTGAAGACCCGCGCCGGCCGGTCGCGGGGCGGCAGGTTCGCCCGCAAGGCCGCCACCGCTCGAATCGGCCACTGGGCGGGGCTCAGTGCCGACCAGCCCGCGCCGAGGACCGGGCACCGCGTCCCGGCGGCCTGCAAGACGACCGCCAAGGCGACCAGGCCCGCCGCGGCAATCCATCCCGGCGCGAACCGCGTCGGCGGCCGGGGCCGGACGGCCGGTCCGCTCGGCTCGGGCTGGAGCCTTCGTCGGCAGGCCGCGAACACCACGCTGTGCGGCAGCATCTCCGCGACGACCACGGCCGCGGACACGGCGAAGAGCGGCCCATGCCGGATGCGGCTGAGACTCATCGCCAGCCACAGGAGCGGCACGAGCCAGGTTACCCGCAGGCCCCGGCGCCCCGCGTCCAGCAATAGCAGCAGATACACGCCCGCCAGCGTCAGCACCACCAGCCCCTCCGCGGAAAGCAGCCTCAACGGCGCATGTTCGATGATCAGCTTCGGCAGGACCGGCGAATTCATCAGGCTCACCCAGACCCGAGGCAGGGACGGCCCGTAGGGGTTCACCAGCACGCCGACCAGCGACAGCCCCGCCGCCAGGCCGATGAGCAGGGCCGAAGGCGGCTTGCCTTCGGCGGCCGGCGGAGAAGGGAGTCCCGCGGGGTCTCCGGGTGAAATCGCCTCGATCGGCATCGGTCGCGGCGTCCCTCTCCGCCTTGAGGACCACAGGCGGGAAAGACTCCGGCAGGAGGGACCGAGCACCAGCCAGCCCAGGGCCACCGCCAGAAGTGTCGCCAGCCCGCCCAGCGCCCCGCCGTGCGTGTTCGTCCACACCACGAACAGCGGCGGCACCGCCAGCAGCCAGCGGTGGTCCCGCCGCCCCGCTTCTACGTCCGTCAGCAGGATGAGCAGGACCGCCAGGAAGGCGATCGTCGCCAGATGCGGACGCGGCAGGAAGTGATAGCTGCCGGCCGCGATCGCCAGCATGACCAACACCGCCGCCGCCGGCCACGGCGCCCCGGCCCGCAGGAACCGGCCGAACAGGCTCGCATAGACTGCCGCCAGCAACGTGACACTCGCCAGCACCAGCGTATCCAGCCCGCCCATTCGGTACAGCAGGGCCATGGCAATCTCGCCGACCCATTGCTGCGCGATCCACGGCTGCCCCGCGGCGGTGAAGCTGAACTCGTCCACTCGCGGCAGGCGGCCGGTTTCGAGGATCCTTTCCCCCACGACGGTGTGCCACAGCGTGCCGGGATCGCCCAACATCGTGCCGGGAGCGAGGGCCAGAAGCCCCAGCCACAACAGGATGAAGAAGACCGCGGTCGGACTCCGGCACAAAGCGGTGAGGCGTGGCATGAGACACCTATCGGCCGGCGGCCGGTTCGGCTGCGGTTGCGGCGCGGGCTTGGGCGGAATCGGCGGCAGGCGGGTTTTCTCGGGCGTTCCGGGGAAATCCCCGCCCTGACGGCCCGCTGGAGAGCGTCCGGTCGCCGCGGCCCGGCGTGTTGCGGAGTCGGGAGCGTTCATGGTTGAATGCCCTGGACGGGGGAGTCCCGGCGACCTGGGCCGCTGAACGGAGCCGACAGATGGAGTCTTTCCCCCTGGGCTGTTTTGTACTGATCGGCGTGCTGGTCATCGCCGGTGCGATCTACGCGCACTATGCCGCGCAGCGTCGCCAGCGGGCCCTGGCCGCGTGGGCCGCGGCCCGCGGCTGGAGTTTCTCGGCCAGGCGGATCGATTACTGGGACCGGCTGTTCCCCGGCTTCGAGTGCCTCGCCAAAGGCCACCGCCGCTACGCCTTCAACCTCGGCGAGGGGCGGCTGGGCCAATGGCCGGTGCGGACCTTCGACTATCACTATGAGACCTACTCGCAGTCCAAGCACGGCCGGCAGACGCACCACCACTACTTCTCCGGGGTCATCGTGACGACCGGCCTGCCGCTCCGCCCGCTGTTCATCCGGCCGGAGGGGTTTTTCGACAAGGTGACCGAGTTCCTGGGCTACGACGACATCGACTTCGAGTCCGACGAGTTCAGCCGCCGGTTCTACGTCAAGGCGCCGGATCGGCGGTGGGCCTATGATGTGATCTCGCAGCCGACCATGGAGTTTCTCTTGGCCAACCCCCGGTTCACGCTCCAGTTCCACGGGACCAGCGTTATCGCCTACCGCGGGAAGACCTTTGAGATTCCGGAATTTGAGGCGGCGATCGGGCTGATCCAGGGTATTCTGGAGCGGCTGCCGAGTTCGCTGGTTCGGGAGTTGCGCGAAGGGAGGCCTCCGGCATGATGGTCTTCTGCGTGATCGCGGGCGGGGCGGTCCTGCTGCTGCTCTGGGCGGCCGTGTTGTACAACGGCCTGGTGCGGGTGCGGAACGCCTGCGACGAGTCCTGGTCGGACATCGATACGGAGTTGCGGCGGCGGTACGACCTCATTCCCAACCTGGTCGAAACCGTGAAAGGCTACGCCGCCCATGAGCGCGAGGTGCTGGAGCGGGTCGTGCAGGCCCGTCAGGCGGCGGTGGCCAACCACGGCTCGCCCAACGCCCAGGCCCGCGACGAGAACGCGTTGATCGACAGCATGAAGCGGCTGTTCGCCGTCGCCGAGAACTACCCCACCCTGAAAGCCGATCGGCACTACCTGGAGCTGATGCAGGAGCTGTCCAACACCGAGGATCGCATCGCCCGGGCCCGCCGGTTCTACAACGCCAACGTCCGCGACCTGAGCAACCGGATCGAGGTCTTTCCGTCCAACCTGGTGGCCGGCCTGTTCGGCTTCCAGAAGCGAGAGTTCTTCGACATCGAGGATCGCACCGTTCGGCAGCCGCCGGCGGTGCGGGTTTAGGGGCGGCTCTTCCGGCGGGGCCTCGCGGCCGCCCGCGGTTGGTTTCGGCTGGTTCCGAAGAAGCCGCAGGATTCGCGGTCCGGCCGGGCGGCCGTTTATAAACGACGGCCCCTTTTACAATGGCTGCCGGGTCGGCGGCACGCTATTCTTATCTTGGGCGAGGCGGCTGCCTCCGGCCGGTGTTTCGGCCTTCGGCGGCCGACCTGTGCATTCGCCACGGAGACACCATCATGCATCACCATATTCCCCTGTTGGGCCTGGGGCTGGGCGCGGGTCTCGCCATCGGCGGCGGCCTGCTGGTGCTCATCCTGGTCTTCTGGATCGTCGGCATTTACAACGGCCTCGTGCGGCTGCGAACCCGCGTGCGGGCGGCCTGGGCCCAGATCGACGTGCAGCTCAAGCGCCGCCACGACCTCATCCCCAACCTGGTGGAGACGGTCAAGGGCTACGCGGCGCACGAGAAAGACACGCTCGAGCGGGTCATCACCGCCCGCAACCGCGCCGTGGCCGCCAGCGGTCCGGCCCAGAGCGCCGCGGCGGAGAACTTCCTCGGCGGGGCTTTGCGGCAGCTCTTCGCCCTCTCCGAGGCCTATCCCGACCTGAAGGCCAACACGAACTTCCAGCAGCTCTCCGAGGAGCTGACCACCACGGAGAACAAGATCAGCTTCGCCCGCCAGCATTACAACGAGAGCGTGCGCGAGTTGAACGAGACCATCCAGGTGTTCCCCAACGTGATGTTCGCGGGCCTGTTCGGTTTCAAGGCCGAGGAGTACTACGAGCTGGAAGACCCGGCGGCGAAGGAAACGCCGAAGGTGAAGTTCTGAGAGACCGGCTGAGCGACGCCGCGTCCCGGATTGCCGCGGGCGTCCGGACGGCGTCAGTATTCCGACTCCTTCCGTTCCCGCGAGACCTCGATGCTCGTTTCCTGACCGGTCAGGTCTTCCGCGTGGAACTCCGCCGGAATCGTGCCGGCCTCGCAGAAAGTGTGCAGGATGTCGACGATCTCGTCGTACGGAATGGCCAGCCCGGTCAGGTCGCCGTCGTCGCTTTTGGTCGGGCTGTCGCCAAGGAACCGGACGAAATCCGGCACGTTGAACGGCGCGGACAGCTTCGGCGAGATCTTGCCGGTGTGCTTGTTCCGGCGAATGACGGTGAACTCCGTGGCCTCCTCGGCGGCGTTGATCTGAGTCAATAGCAAACGGTTGTCGCGGCGCTCGCCGGGGTAGATGGCCGGCGGGCGGGCGGTCATATTGCCGCCGAAGAGCGCCACGCGGGGAGCCAGCGACCGTTGCACATAGACCAGGTAGGGCCCCCGGCTGTCGACGATGTCCAGCACCAGGTTGTCGTCGAACAGCACCGACGTCTTGATGGCCGGGTGCGGCCGCTTGCGCAGGGCCTTGTAGGCCCGCAGGCGGATGGACGAATCCTCGTCATCCAGCAGCTTCCGCAGACACTCGCCGGCCCCGTGCATTCGGGTGGCGTCGCCCAGTTCCTCGATCGCTTGCAGCCGGAACGGGCTGGCCGGATCCAGGGCGTGCCGGGCCACGATTTCCATCCCCTCATTGTCGCCCAATCGGAGGCCGGTCCGCGCGGCGTAGAAGCTCGCCGCCGGCAGCGAGTGCTGATAGAGTTTCTTCACGGTCGGCAGGACCGTCCGGCCGATCGCCTCCCAGGCCGCGCCGATCGACTCGAACTCCGCATCCGGATGGGTGGCCTCCTGGGCCAAGTCCCGGGCCCGCTGTTCCAGGGCCGCGGGGTTCGCGTTTAGCGAGGTGTGCAGCACGTGTTCGATGAACAAGCGTGTGCGGCCGCGGTACTCCGGAGGAATGGTCAGGTCGATCGTGCTGAAGCTGCGGCCCGACGCGATCGGCTCGCTCTTGCTGAACTGGCTGTTGAGCCGGTCGACGATCCGCGTGGCCACGCTCGGCGACGGCTCGTTCAGCACCAGCCGGATGTTGCGGGGTTGGGTGACCGCGCCGCCCCCCAGAACCAGGCCGGTCCGCAGGTCGATTTGCTCGGGGATCTCCTTCTCCAGGCCGATCGGGCTGATGAAGATCGGGCCGGAGGCCGTCGCGATGGTCTTGCCGCCCAGCACGGCGTCCACGGTTTCGGCAAAGGGCTTGAGGTCGCAGAGGAACAACCGCCCGCCCGCCAGCGAAGTGGTCTGCGTCCCCAGGGCGCGGACCACGACATCGAACGGCCGGCCCTTCTCGGCCGCGGCCGGAATCAGCCCGCGAACCTCCACCAGCGCCGTGTCGCGGCCCTTGAGCAGGTCGGAAGAGAGCACATCCGGGTCCCCCGGCTGTTGGCGGCGGCGGATTTCCTTGAGGATGTGCTTTCGCACCATGTCCGGCCCGTCGCTGCCGCCGGTGTCCACCAGGTCCACCACCAACCCGAAGCCGCGGACCTGCTGGAGCCGCAGACCGTCCACCGTGACCAGTTCGCCGACCGTGCCCGCCGTGGCCTGCGTCTTGGAGATCAGCCGCGGGGTCGGCTCCGGCTGGGCGCCTTTGTCCTTTTCCCAGAGGCGGTTCCATTCTTCCTGCGTCAGGCAGCCGCCGAGCGCCAAGGCGACCACGACCAACCCGCTCCAGGCGCAGACGGTCTCGGGTTTCCGCATGAGGAGGTCTCCGTTTCGGCCGGTTCCGCCCCGCCGCGGCCCGGCCCGGCGAGCTAGTATCACCGACTCCGCCGGCCTGATTCAAATGCTGAAATCCAGCCCGTGCTGGGCCGCGTCCTTCGGCGTTCGCTGCCGCACCTTCAGCTCCGGGGCCATCACGTTCACCGTGCAGCCCGCGGGCACGCTGGAGGTCAGGAAGGTGGAGCCGCCGATGGTGCAGCCCTCCCCGAGGACCGTCTCGCCCCCCAGGATGATGGCGTTGGCGTAGATGGTCACGCGGTCGCGGACCGTCGGGTGTCGTTTGTAGCCGCGGACCATCCGCCCCCGCTCGTCCTTGAGGAAGCTCAGGGCGCCCAGCGTGACGCCCTGGTAAATCTTCACCTGGTCGCCGATCTCGGCGGTCTCGCCGATGACCACGCCGGTGCCGTGATCGATGAAGAAGCTCCGCCCGATCTTGGCCCCCGGGTGGATGTCGATGCCGGTGATCTGGTGGACCCACTCGGCCATGATCCGCGGCACCAGCGGCACCTCCATCTCCCACAGCACATGAGCATAGCGGTACACGGTCACGGCCAGCACGCCGGGATAGGCCAGGATCACCTCGTCCGTGTTGCAGGAAGCCGGGTCCCCGTCGTACGCCGCCTGCACGTCGAGGGCCAGCAGGTCGCGGATCTCCGGGATCCGCTCGATGAAGGAGGTGGTCAGCTCGCGGGCCTTCAGGTCGAAGGGCCGGCGGTCGACCGTGGGAAGGTCCGCGTCGTACTGGTTCTGCGTCTCCGCGTGATGGCATAGGGCGTGGAAGATGCGGTCGTACACCGCCTGCGCCAGCCGCGGCAGCACGTCGCCGACGTGATACCGCATGTTGTTGAAGGTCAGATTCTTCCGCCCGAAGAAGCCCGGGTAGGTGATCTCCAGCAGCAGGTTGATCATCTCGATGATCTCGCTGCGGTTGGGGAGATGCCCCCGCCCGATGTGCCGCGTCCGCGGCTCGCCCGCGTAGCTGTCGGTGATCCGCCCGACCAGCGTCTGCAAGCGGTCGTCAATGTCGAAATCGCCGTTATTCAAGGCTGGAACTCCCGGCCCCGGACCGGCCGCCGGCGCCATTGCTTCCCTATCGGACAAGCCGGCTGGAGACTATCGCCCGCCCCGCGGCCCATCCGCCCGGATCGCGGCGAGACGCGGCCTCCTGGGCCACGGGCGGCAGATTATATGACCCGCGGCCGTCGGGCCGCCGCGACCCGCCCGTCCCCGGCGAACTCGCGTCGGATCTCCCGCCGGCCGATCCCAGGCATAACCATGATTAGACGCTGGGGTTCACTGGCCGCGGGGCGGCGACGAACCGGTCTCAGTCGGCGGAAGGTTGGGCGGTTCACAGGCCCGACCCTGTCGATACCGGGCGAGCCGCTCCATAATCCCGGCGGCGAGCCGGTCCTGGCCCGAGGCGACCGCCAGCCGCAGGGCTTGCTCGGCCGCGGTGATGGCCTCGGGAAACTGCCCGGCGGCGGCCCGCGGCTGGCGGATGAATCTTACGGAAGAGGCCGGTCGATCTCAGGTGGCGGCGGCCCGCGGCTTGCGGATGAAACTTGCGGAGAAGGCCGGCCGATCTCAGGTGGCGGCGGTGTTGCTTTGGGCCTGTTGCATGGCCGCGGCGGCGGCAACCGCGTCCGTTCCCGCCGCCCGCATCCCGCCGGCCGGTACACACGTTGCGAGCATCGAGCTTGGCGTGCCCAGCTCTGTGATACAGGCAAACGTAATATGCTCTACGCTAGCTCCGGTTGGCGCTCCTCTTCGAACCGCACGCTGACGCGCTTCGATACCCCGCCTCCTGCATGGTCACGCCGTACATCACGTCGGCGATGGTCATCGTCCGCTTGGCGTGGGTGATGATGACGAACTGCGAGTCTTTCACGAACTTCCGGATGACGTGGTTGGCTTCCGCTCATCGACGTTCCGAATTCGGACAAACGCGACTCGCTTGTTAGGATAGTCGAAGACGACCTTGAACTTCATCAGTACGCCCAAGCCGATACTGCCAGCACGTTGGAGAGGGTCGTAGGGAGCGTTTTTTTCGTTCTCTTCGTAATACACTCCTTGCAGGTTCCTCAAGCGCACGCCGCCCACCCTGAGCAGATCGAGGGTGCCACGGCGCACAGTACCTGGCTTACGAGGGGAACCCGCCTTCTTCCCTCCTGGAGCCTTCCCTTTCTTATCGAGCAGTCCGAATGCTTCCACGGCGGGGCCGTAGAACGTGGCGGAGACGTCCGATCCCATATCGATCAGGAATAGGGCTTCGTGATCGCGTCCGAAGCGGCAGCGCACGTGAGGCAAGCGTGCAGTGTAGTAAATGTCCTGCCACGGCAGCGTGCGGTCTTCGTAAATCGCGGGATCGAATACTCGCACTTCCGCGGTGTCCGCGAACACCTCGACCACAGCGCGCTGAAAGAGGTCGTATCCGCAGATTCCCGTGACGTTGTCACCCAAGGCTTGGGCAATCGGCCGCATAGGGAGTTCGACAAAGTGTAGCTTCGAGATGCAGAGCGGGCCGAGTTCGAACTGTTCCGCTTGGTACACGCGCAACTCCGACCGCTGGTCGTTGACCCTCCCCCACCCCGACAGTTGTCCCATTACGCGTAACCCCAGGGACTCCGCCGCGGCGGGGTCGATCACCATGTGGCTGGTACCGGAATCGAGCACAAACCACCCCGCATCCCGCCCGTCGATCCTGGGTTTGATCAGGATATGGCCGGTTTTCGCCCGCTGCGTTTCCACTCTGGAAGTTATGCCGTCGTCGAACCTTGTGTCTTGAGGTAGTCCTTTGCTCAAGCTGAAACGGGCGGTTTCTGCCTCCCGAGTTACTACGACATCTGTAATCGCAATAACCGTGGCCACGGCCGGCCCTTCGCTCGTCCTCTCCGTAATCCGCCGCGGAAGCCAGCAGCCCTGTGTCTCGGTGTAGTCCTCCAATTCCCAGAGGGGGCGTGTGCGCGTATCTGGCTCGCAAATCGCGCGTGGGCGCCACGTTCCGCGGTCGACAATCAACCATCGCTCCACGCCGCCGCCCTTGAGTCGGATCCGAAGGATGACTTCGTTGGCGGGCTCCTGGGCTTGTACAAGAGATATCTCCAATCCATCCGGTCTCGTCAGCCACTGACCCGTCTTGAGCCACGTCGCCAACAGGTATGGATCGGACTCCCGGAGTGCCGCCTCAAATATGTACGGCATTCCACTCCAATCCACGGTCCACATGGTTTCCCCGTCGAAGCCCATGTGTCCGGTCACCGCCCCGACGGCGATGGATTCGCGGAACCGTCCGTCAGCAACGAACAAAAGCTCGTACGCGTCGTCGGAACCTCCGCGCCGCACCATGCCCTTCATCAGAATCGCCCCTGGCAGACGTGACAGGGCCTCGGTTCCAAGGGTACGGCGCATGCGTTTCAAGATCTCGGGCAGCTCCAGCCGCATTGGCTCAGGGTCTCTGTCGCGCACCTGCACTCCCGAAAGGGATGGTGTTGCCGCCCGGTTACACGCCTCCGGCGCAGGCCGAGCGAGGCACAACGGCGGCAAAAGGCCGAGCAACACGGCGAACACGGGATTCGAGGCCATCAGTAAACCCTCCATCGTTACCTATTTGGGCGGGGGCTGCCTGTCCGGAACGGGTAGATCAGGCAGCCCCCTTTGAGGTTCATCCTCCGATGCCCGTCAGTCCGCGCTGGTCGGTCTCACACGCGAGGATGCCCGCGGCATCGTCAATCGACCGCCTGTTCGAAAGCTCCGCGTATGTTACGGCGCGGGGGGAGGTGGTTGCACGATTTTACCCAAGCGCCCCGTCAACTTGGACACATCCCTGGCGCTCATCTCGCCTATTAGTTCCACCTCCCACTCCACCACCGGAGGGACGGTCGCCGAGGCTTTCAACCTGAGCCTGACCTGAACCTTGGCGTCCCCCATTTCCTCCAATAGCTTGGAGAGTTCGGCTAAAATAGCTGCCGCCGACTCTCTGGCGCGTCGCTGCATATCTTGCAGCCATCGGAGGAAGTTGTCCCAAGTGTCATTGTTGATGCCGAAGAGGTTCAGATACCACGGGGGATCAACAGACGCTGCGGCTCCCGAGGAATTGACGACTGCGCCCGCCATACATTCACTGAGGAATCCCACCGGAATGATGTCCTCTGAAACGCCGATCATGTACGGCGATTTCCATTCACCGAGGAGGTTATTCGTGATATCCCATGTCCACGGTCCCGGAGGCGACCCCGGCGGCGGCGGCGGCGCGCGAAACATCCGTCCAACTACGATCTTCGTGCGGATCGGGTATTGCGGGTCAGCCCCGGGGAAGAAGACCGCGATAGACGCCATGCCCGCCGCCGCTTCCTCCACCCATTGCAGCGCCTCCGTCTGGTTCCCGGTCACTGCCACGAGCACTTGATGAGTTTGGGCTTGGATGGCCGAAGAAAACTCACTGGGATTGTTGGTGGTCGCGGCCGGATAGTAGCTCGGATTGTCGGCGAAGCCCTGCAAGGTTTCGGCATAGACCTCGGCCAACTCCGGCGTACCGTCATAGTAAACCAACGCGCTCACCCAGGGCGGCGGCGGATCGTCCGCCTGGGCGATCGGAGTCAAGGCGAAGAAGACGGACAACGCGACAACGAACATAGGTCCTTTGATGTTACTCAAGGCTTTCATGGAAATATCCTTTTCTCACGCAGACAGCTTTTACTCGAAACAAACGACGTGAGCCAGTGGCTCGCCACGGGGCTACACGAGCATAGACGTCTCCTGCTCTGCGGACTGGCTGGACCGTTCCCGGCGAACAGTCCACTTGGTCGTGCATTGTGCCCCCCGGTGACTTGTCAAGACTTTTTTGGGGTGCCTGGTCAGGCAGTGTGCGGTCGATGGTCGCGAGGGCTTAACCAACAGG
>Ga0129299_1002575_pt1 | contig 11990 bp, 11 predicted proteins | sample ConPoolayeCmetaG_FD_94477 | JGI IMG/M metagenome (GOLD analysis project Ga0129299, IMG submission 94477) | Hot spring microbial mat communities from California, USA to study Microbial Dark Matter (Phase II) - Cone Pool mat layer C metaG ... | reverse complement strand
GTGACTTATGACGAGCGCACTAACCAGATTATTGTCAAGGATATCCGCAGCGGCATCAAGAACGTCGCCGAGCTGGTGAGCAAGATTGATTTGCGCACGCCGCAGGTCCTTTTGGAGACTCAGATTGTTGAAGCCAGCCGCAGCTTGCTCAGGGACTTGGGGGCTGAACTGGGTTTCGCCTTTATCCAGTCGCCGGCCACCGGCAATGCCACGGGCATGAATTTCCCCAATTCGATTGCCGTCGGCGGCAGTGTAGCCGGCGCGTCGGGTACCGCTTCCAGCTTCCCGGCGGCGGGCAGCGCCGCGGCCGGCTCGGCCGTCAGCCTGCTCTTGGAAAGCGCCGATGCCACTAAGAGCCTCACGGCGCGGATCAGCGCCCTTGAGACGGAGGGGCGTGTGCGCATCATCAGTCGGCCGTCGGTTGCCACTACTAACAATAAGCAGGCCACTATTAAGAGTATAGAGAAAATCAGAATCAAGACTCCTAGCGGCGGGCTGTCGGTGGCAACTGGTCAGGGAGCTTCGGCGAGCGGTTCGAGCGCAGTGGCGACGGAGGCGGTGGAGATTGGGATTATTCTTGAAGTAACTCCCCAGGCCTCGCCGGACTATTTTGTGTTGCTTGATATCAACGCCAAGTCAAGCACGCTCGGCAGTCATACCGTGGACGGCATCCCTTCGGAAGTGGAACGCAGCGCCACTTCATCAGTGCTGGTCTCCAGTGGGCAGACCTTCGCTATGGGTGGAATTTACAAAATTTCCGACAACGATAATATCAGCGGCGTTCCGTTCCTTAAGGATATCCCGGTCCTTGGATTCTTGTTCCGCAATCAAAAAATTAACAACGCCGACGAAGAGCTTTTGTTCTTCTTGACGCCGCGTATCATTGAGGGCAGCTTTGATGATGCGGCAATGAAAGCCACCACATGAATGAAGTATAATTTAAGCAGAGGGAGCTTGGCATATGTCTAAGAAAGCGAGTCAGATATCGATGGTATTTGCGGTTGCACTATTTGCCGTCTTGCTTATGAGCTGCGGTGGAGCCAGCAACAACGACCAAGGAATGGGCTTTACGTTATTTGGCTTTTATAAGGACGCGGGCGAAACAGGAGATGCCGGACAGCTGGCGCCTCTAAGCAGCGATCCGGAGTCGGCCTCCGGGGCCTACCATGGCTTGACTACCTTTTTTGCTCTGCAGAACAATCTGCTGCATCAAGGTATCAGGGTGCAGCGCACTATTTTACGCTATTATGTTGAAGGTGCTTCTGTGCAGCCGCCTAGCACCACCCAGCCGATGGGTGTGATTTTGGGTCCGGCAAGTAGTGGCGGCTCTACCACCAAGGAAGGGCCGCTTGTGCGGGCGGAGGAAGGCGGGGGCAGCAGCGCGGCCGGTGGAGGAGTTGTTAACCCGCCAAATGGGAGTTTGCCGCCGGGTTGGGACAGTATTGCTAATGTTCAATACGCGGAATCCTACATAGTTCCGGCGGAAATCATGGCCTGGCTGAATCTAAACCGGCAATATCTGCCCGAGTTGCCATTTACGATGACTGTCACGGCCTCGGTGGTGGGGATTACCACCGCCGGCGATCAGCTGGTCACTAACGAGCTGAATTATATGGTGCAGTTTACACCGGATGTCATTATACCGCCGAGTGGCGGGAGCAGCAGCTCTGGCGAAGGCGGCGGGACAAGCCAAGCGGCGATGTAGGGCGGCGGAAGCAAGCTCTGCAGGCGGGAAGATCGCCGCTGTAGTTTTGTTGAGGAGACGGTAGTGGAGGTGGAAGCTTAGTGTGCTGTCAGGCTTCATAAGCAAACAAAAAGAAGGGTTGACAATGGCTACTTTTGGTAATCTCGGTAAAAGCGTCTTGGTATTAATAGGTATGGTAAGTTTGGCGCTTCTCGGAGGATGCGGCGACACGGACGGTGGGTCGGCTGGCGACGAGACTTTTAATGGAACCTCGTTCGTTGACACCGATGAGGACGCCGGGTCGATTAAGCTTGGGGTGAATGATGACACCTTGGATGTGGCGGAAAGCACCGCCTTTATGGTGAGTGTACGAGACAGCCTTGGAGCGCCGGTTCCGAATATGGAAATTGCCTGTGATACCGAAACCGGTTTGGCTTTAATTGAGCCTAATACTGGCTACGAGTTGACCGACGGCAACGGCAACATGAGCGGTACGGTCGGTTGTACTTTGCCGGGGAGCTATCGGTTGGGCTGTCGTTTGCCCATGGGCGCTTACAAGAGAGCTCTTGTGACCCTACACTGTAATGGGCCGATACCGTCCGGGTTCACCGGCTTCCCAGGTGCAGGCGGTGGTACGCTTGGTACGGGCGGCGGCCAGCCGAGCGGCGGCTCTTCCGTAGGAGGCGAGGTACGCCTAACATCGATTACAGCGGCGGAAAACGGCCAAGATACGGTTACGATCGATGTCTATCTTGGTAGCTGCGGCATGGTTGACCAGAACGGTGATGGCGATAAGGTCGACGCATGTGACTTGGCACCCGAGCCGTTTACCGATACGTTAGTTAAGTTCTCAGTGACTAATACGACCAGCCAACGAATCTTCTTAAGAAGCTTTAAGTACTCTATTTCGGACTCTGATGGTTTTGGAACCCCGTTTGAGTCCTCTCAGTTGGCCTTCTCATCCGGTGGTGAGGTGGGGCCGAGTATGAGCGCTGAGCTTACGGGCTTGTTCCTGCGTGGTGGCGGTAGTGGTAACTCGTCTTGTGCCGGATATCCAAGCGGGCGTATCGGGTTACGTAAGTACTTCACTGGAAAGAGCACGCCAATCCCAACCGATCTTGGGTTTAAGAACGTGACGTTCACTCTTCGCGGTGTTGATGGAAGCGGTCGGCCGATCGAGGTCAGCGGACGTGCTGGGCTGTCCTTTAGCAATTATGACAAGTGCAGTAGCTAGTGATTTCCTCCACAGCTTTTAACTGCCGGTCGGGGGTGTTTTGCGGGTTGATTTTTGGATTGAGGGCTCGGGCGGGATGACGAGCCCTTTTGTTTTAGTATGGAAGGCATGGGCGCAGATGATTGGCAGGCGGTTCTTTTGGAGGATCCTGGCAATCCATACTTTGCCGAAGTCAGCGAGAACCTGAGAAAGGAGGGCCGCTATGCGGAAGCATATAGGCTTTGTTTTGCAGGTCTTTCCGCTAATCCAAATTGTCACGTTGGGCGCTTAGCTTTAGCGCGTTTGTTTTACGACCAGGGTTTTTTCCCGTTTGCAGTGCGGGAACTTGAAGTTTTACGGAGCAAGCTCCCCGAAAATAAAACCTTGTTAAAACTGCTTATGAAGCTCAGCCCTGAGCGAGTCGAGACACCTGTAGCTTCTCAAGTGCCGGAGACTACGTTAGCTGAGGTGGAATTCGATTTTCGGGAAATTGATCTGCTCGAAGAAAAGAACAGAGAAGAGCAGGATTGACCTTCGCCCGGCTGGATGGTCAAGCGAACGCCCGTTCACTTAATAGGTCGGAAAGTCTGGATTTTTTTGCCTACTTGTGCCACACTCACTGTCCTTACAAATGATTACGAACACGCAGGGGAGAGGCAGGTTTTCGATGGATATCAGCGAGTTAGAAAAGATTCTGGCGATTTTGAGACAGAATGATGTTTCTGAGTTTGAACTTGAGGACCAAGACACTCGTATTAGACTCAGCCGCGCCGTCTGCCAACATGCTCAGCCGGCCGCTCAGCCCCTAGCCGTCGCGGTTGAGCCTGCCATTGCAACGCCGTCCGCCGTTCAGGCAACGGAGAAGGTCAAACCCGATCAAAGCACCGATGGGCTGGTTAGAATTGAGTCGCCGCTGGTTGGGACATTCTATCGTCGGCCTTCGCCGGATGCTGAGCCTTTTGTTAACGAGGGCCAGGTCGTCAAGAAGGGCGATGTGCTTTGCATTGTTGAAGCCATGAAACTTATGAATGAGATTGAAGCCTCCTGCGACGGCAGAATCGAAAAGATTATGATTAGCGATGGCGAGGTTGTGGAGTATGGCGAACTATTGTTTCTAATCAATCCGATGGTCTAACAGACGCCGAAGGTTTTTATTTGCATGTCCAGGCCGCCATTCCAGAAGGTGCTGATTGCTAACCGCGGGGAGATCGCCGTCCGCATCATACGGGCTTGTCATGAGCTGGGGATCAAAACTGTTGCAGTTCATTCGTTGGCCGATCAGGATGCTCTGCATGTTAAGCTCGCTACAGAAAGTGTTTGCATTGGGCCTCCATTGGCTAAGGATAGTTATCTTAATGTAACGGCGATAATGGCGGCAGCGACGGCCACCGGTGCGGAAGCTGTTCATCCGGGATATGGATTCTTGAGCGAAAACGCAGCCTTTGCCGAGATTTGTGGGTCCTGTGGCATAACTTTTATCGGGCCGACCGTAAGAAACATGCGCATTATGGGAGACAAAGCCCGTGCCCGGCGGGCGGCGGAAAAAGCCGGCGTGCCGACTATTCCTGGAGAAAGCAAGGGCATTTTGGACGTAAATGAAGGGCTGGAAATCGCCAAGCGTGTAGGGTTTCCTATTCTTTTTAAGGCCTGTGCGGGGGGCGGCGGCCGCGGCATGAAGATTGTGCGCGAGGCCGAGGAATTCGAGGGCTTGTTTTTGACCGCACAGCACGAGGTGGAGGCGGCCTTTGGCGACGGCCATCTTTTAATTGAAAAGTATTTGCCCCGCGTCCGCCATGTCGAAGTGCAAGTGATTGGCGATCATTTTCAGAATGTGATTCATTTAGGAGTTCGTGATTGCTCCATTCAGCGCCGCTACCAAAAGTTGATTGAGGAGTCTCCCCCACCAGGCTTACCGCCGAAGACGGCCAACAGGCTTGAGGAGGCTGCTTTGAGCTTAGTGAAGTCCGTTAATTATTCCAATGTCGGCACTGTGGAGTTTTTGGTTGATCTGGAGAATGATCGTTTTTATTTCATCGAGATGAACACCCGTCTCCAGGTCGAACATCCGGTGAGCGAGATGGTTTCAGACACCGATATAGTTAAAGAGCAGATTCGCGTGGCGGCGGGATTGGAACTGTCCTTGGCTCAAAGCGCTGTGCACCTAAGTGGACATGCGATCGAAGTGCGCATTAATGCTGAGGACCCCGAGACTCATATTCCCTGTCCCGGCCTGGTGCAAAGTTATCATCCGCCGGGCGGGCACGGCGTGCGGGTTGATTCGGCTATTTATAGCGGCTATACAATTCAGCCGTATTATGATTCTCTAATTGCAAAACTAATTGTCCGGGCTCAGGACCGGGCGGCTTGTATCAATAAGCTTTTAGTGGCCTTGGATGAGTTTATAATAGAAGGCGTAAAAACCAACATCCAGCTGCACCGCTCGGTGTTGAATCATCCCGACTTTAAGAGCGGCAACTTTCATACCAAGTTTTTGGAGACTGTTTCTTTTAAGGCACAGGAGTGAAAGATGGGCGGCTTTTTGCGGTGGGGTGTGGTTTGTTTGAGTGTGCTTATTTCCATTGTAGCGATTCCCGCTGCCTGGGCCGAAGGAGCAGCCAAAGGAGCACGGGCTGTCTTCCCGTCTTTGCAATATGACTTCGGCACCGTTATTCAAGGAACGGTGGTCAAGTATGATTTCAGTGTGCGAAACGAAGGTGCCGCTGACTTGGTGATTCAGCGGCTGGTGCCATCTTGTGGCTGTACCGCGGTTTCCTCTTCAAACGAGGCTGTGCAGCCGGGCCGGGAGGGGAAAATCCATGTTGAATTCGACACCAGCGGATTTTCTGGCCCCAAGCTTAAGCTGATACGCGTTTATACCAATGATTTTGACAACCCTGTTCAGCAGCTGACAATTAAAGGTGTTATCGAGGCGGAGGTTGACGTACAACCGCGCAGCCTTTTTTTCGGCGATTTGGTACGCGGGACTCCTTTTGAACAGCATGCTAAGATGGTGTCAGTTAAGGTTCGATCGGGATCCAAGCTGAAGATTTCAGGGCTGCAGGTTTTCTCCAAATATTTGCTGCTGAAGGAATTGGAAACCTCGCACAGTCAGCGCAAGTTTTTGCTGGGGATTGATGCGGCGGCTCCGTTGGGGGAATTACGTGAGCGGGTGGTGATTAATCTGAGCGGCGGCCGGGGGGGCGATATTAATGTGCCTGTGTTTGCTTCGCTTAAAGGGCAATTGGTTCTAATGCCGGCGCAGCTCTCGTTTGGGGTCTTGGAAGGGAAACGTGAGTTGGTACGCAGCGTAAAATTTGATAATTTGGGGCCGACGGTGGTGAATATCAAGGATGTCAGCAGCAACCACCCGGCGGTCAAGGCTCTTTATAAAGTGATTGAGCCCGGGAAAAAATATGTCATTGAGGTGCATGTTGATCCTGAGAAGGCGCCTGACACTCTAAAGGCAGTGGTGTCGATTGAGACCGACAGTCAAGAGGAAAAAACCGTCTCTTTAAGCGTGTATGGCATCAAGCCTCCGAAGTTGTGAGAAACTCGTCGTCTTAATCTTAACAGCTTTTTTCGTGCTGCTAATGCCATCGGTCCTGCTTCGGGCGGAATCAGTCGTCATATGTGGAGTGCCGTTCAAGGTCGAATCCTTGAGCGACATTGATCGCTTCACCGTTAAAGTGGGGCTGTTCGGGGAGACGAAGCTGGTGGCCCGCGATTCGCTGGAGAAATTGATTGTAAAGACTTATTTTTCTGAGACGGCTCAGGGTGGCTCATTGACTCCCCAGGCCATGAAACAGTTTATCGTTGAATGCCTTTCAGCGGGTAAAGTTTCTTTCGCCGCTCAAGCGCTGAACGTGTTGCTGGATATGGATTTTGCTTCTGTGGTGGAGATCCGCCAAGCGATCGCCGAGTGGGCTAAGATCGCCGGAAGTCAAGAGGCGTTTAGGGAGGTTGTTTTAAAATTTACTTCTGCGGCGGTGGGCGGGGCGGCGGCGGCGGATGTGCAACGTTGGGCCGATTCGATGGTTATGCTGGTGTATTGGATTGCGAGAGAAGACCCGGCCTGGGTGCGTGCCAACGCTGTTCGTTGGGTTTACCAGTTCGAAGGCCTGTTTAAAAGCTATCTTACGGATCAATACTCGCAAGCCATAGGAGTTCATAACCTGCCGGGGGCCGAGCGGGATTTGGCGTTGGCGCGGTATTTCTTTGGTGAGCAAGATGAAACCGTTGAAAAGCTGAGAACCCTTCATGGTCGGATAGAGCAGGTTAATCGCGCTGTCCCGGGCGAAGAACTCGAGGTCCTGTATACTCTGCTGGAGGGGTGTAAAACAGATCCGCTGGCGCATAAGGTGTTATATCCGTTGTTAGCTGAGCGCCTCCATGCGGAGGCGGGCCGGGCGTTGGCGCAGAATCTGCCGGAGAAGGCCTTAATGATTTTAGCGCGGTTAGATTTTGAAAGGCGCACGCCGTTGACCCATGAGCTGGTTTTAAAGGCCTTGACTCTTTCAAAGCCGGCTCTTCCCGTTTTAGTACGCGACCCGTTGCTGGAATTAATGTTGCGTCGGCTTTCGGCTCACGATCCCTTGTTGGAAAAAGCGTATTTGAGATACTTGGAGCGGCAGTTTAATTTTCTTTTGCAGCATGGGCGCACGGAAGAAGGCGGGCTGGTCTTGGAAAAGTTGCTGCTTGTGCACCCCGATCCTGAGCGTAAAAACGATAACTTACGCCTTAAGTTAGCGCTTACATATCTTGACTTAGGCAACCGGGCGGGGGCTGCTAGAGTGTTGATGGAAAGGCGGACGCGGCTTTCATTTTTTGAGCGTCTTAAGCTTATTTGGGCTGGTTTTTACCTTAATCGCTTTGCTGTCCTTTTTTCGGCGCTGGTGTTTATTGTTTGCAGCGTTGTTCTGCTGGCAATTCAAATTAGAAAACTTCGCCATGCCTCGGTGAAGCGGGACACAGGCAGGATTAACTTCACGCTCAAAGATATGCCGCAGTCTGAAAGTGAGCCTAATCATTCTTTCGTACGTGCGGGCGGAGGGAAGAAGACAGATCCTCGGCTGAAGGAGTATTATCGTTGCTTGGCGCTTCTGGACTTAGGCCCGCAGGCCTCATTGAGAGACATCAAAACGGCGTATCGCAAAGCCGTTAAGCATGCGCATCCAGACGCCAGTCCGGATGGCCGGGCTTCCGGCCGGTTCATTGAGTTAACTGCCGCTTATGAAAAGCTCTTGAAGCTCCGGCAAGAGCTAGGGTTGGAGGTTTTAGACGAATAAAGGGTGGCTTGCGGTGACCGTGTGGTCGGGACCTCGGAGTATGCGAACCGTGTCGGATCCCAGTTATGACTCTGTGGGGAGGTAAGCCCTCTTTGACGCTTAAGACCCGGCGGCGCATTTCTTCCGGCAGCTCTCCTAAGCGGTGGCCGGATTGTATGAGTTGAATGGCGTCTTGCACAGTCTGATAGCAGGCCTGTGCTTCGAAATGCGGTCGCGCTTTGGCGAGTAGGGCGCGGTAAAGAGGATCGGCGGCGGTCAAGTATTCGTTGGCTGTGAGCAGCCCCCAAAGCGGGCGTTGAGAATTGATTTGTCGTGAAATATGGGCGAGAAGGGGGGTGGTCATGTGGTTCAACATATGCACCTTTGGTTTGAAAGTCCGATGGATTGCATCCGCTAAGGCAGTGAGCAATTGGAATGCCAAGAAATGGCGCCGCTAAGTGACCGTTGATATTATGTTTTTTATACGGCTGAGTCCTTCTAGTTGGCTCATTTCGCCTCTGGTGTGTTGCAAAATGCCTCACTGGGCTTGGAATGTTGAGGGGGGTTGTGTTTCGCCAAAAGGGATTCAAGTTGCTATACTCAGCCGGGCGGCGCCCGTGCCGTGTGCGAAAAGAGCCGCAAACCCGGTCAGGCCCGGAAGGGAGCAGCCGTAGCGGTTATCTTTTGTGATATGCGGCCAGGGCGTCGCTTTTTGAACAGGAAGGGGGCTTCAGCGGGGAAGTTTCAACATGTCTTATTTGGTTTTGGCGCGTAAGTTCAGGCCGCAAAGTTTCAGCGAAGTGTGCGGTCAGGAGCACGTAACTAAGACTTTGATGAATGCCATAAAGCGCGGCAAGGTGGCGCATGCGTATCTTTTTGCTGGGCCGCGCGGAGTGGGAAAAACATCGATTGCCAGGATCTTTGCCAAGGCCTTGAATTGTGTGAGCGGACCGGCTGTGGAGCCATGTTTGCGGTGCAATAATTGCCTTGAGATTGCGCAAGGCGTTAATTTGGCGGTGCGTGAGATTGACGGCGCTTCGCACAACAGCGTAGAAAATGTGCGAGATTTGATAGAGTCATTCCGTGCCCTGCCGGCCCCCGGTTCGCGTTACAAGATTTACATCATCGATGAAGTGCATATGTTAAGCACGGCGGCATTCAATGCTTTGCTTAAGAGCCTCGAGGAGCCGCCGCCGCATACTGTTTTTATTTTAGCCACCACTGAAGTGCATAAGATACCAGAGACGGTGATCTCGCGTTGTCAAAGGCATGACTTTCGAACTCTGCCGCAGCCTGACATAGAAGTGCGGCTGCACCAAATTGCGCAAAAAGAAGGTATTCAAGTGGAGGCGGCGGCGCTGAGCATGATAGCGCGTCTTGCGGAGGGATCGATGCGTGATGCTGAATCCTTATTGGAGAGGGTGCAAGCTTTTTGTGATGGTCCTGTTACGTCAGCCGAGGCCAGTCGGGTTTTAGGGACGGTGGAGCGGCGAATCTTGTTTGATTTATCGCAAGCTGTTTTGGACGGTGAAGCGCAGCGGGCTTTGACCCTGGTGGGGGAGATTTTTTCGTTGGGGGTGGATCCTTCCTTGCTTTTTAAGGATTTTGTCGCACATTTCCGTGACCTGCTGGTGGCCCGTTTCGGGTCGTCGGGTGAATTGGTGCGGATGGGGTTGTCAAAAGAGGAACAAGCGGAGCTCAAGAAGCAGGTTGAAGGCCGGAGCGGTGCGGAAGTGCAGTTTTTGGTGCAATTAGCACGTGAAGGGGCGGATGCGGCTTTGAGGAGTGCGTATCCCAGACTGGGCATGGAGGCCTTATTGGTGCGTATGGCCACCAGAGAGAGTCTAAGGATCGAGCCGCAGGCCTTAGCGGGTGGGAATTCAGCCGGCGGGGGCCTGGCGGCTGGAGGGGGGGGATCATTGCGGCCGGCCGAAGGCGGGGCTTCCTCACGGGCGGCTAAGGAGACTCCGTTGAATTGGGAGCTTTTTGTAAAGCAGGTTAGTGACGCCGGTGCTCATATGTTAGCTGAACAACTTAAGCGTTTGTCGGTGGAGAAGTTCGTCAGCGGTTGTTTAGAGGCGAGCGGTCCGGATTTCTCGGTGGCATATTTAGCTGAGCAAGCGCATCATAACAAGCTCAAGAGTTTTTTAAGCGTCTTTTCTGGAAATGAAAGTTGGCGTCTTACGTTTAAAAACGGCGGCAATTCGGTCAGGCCGGATAGCTTGGCTCATCGGGAGGAAGAGCGGCTTAGGGCGGTGCAACGTGATAAGGAGGAGGACATCTCCAATCATCCTAAGATTAAAAGTTTACAGAAAGTTTTTCCAGGGAGTAAAATTGAAAATATTCGTATGCGGAGTGAGTAGCTATGTCCAAGGGATTTATGGGATTGCCGGGCGACATGCAGGCGCTTATGAAGCAGGCGCAGCAGATGCGGGAGCAATTACAGAAGGTGCAGGCCGAAGTGCAGGCTCTTACGGCCGAAGGCAGCGCCGGCGGGGGGATGGTGAGGGTCAAGGTCAACGGGCGGAATGAGGTGTTGGCGGTGACAATTGATCCTCAGGTGGTGAATCCGGCTGATGTGGAGATGCTTCAGGATCTGGTGCGGGCGGCGGCGAACGAAGGCTTGCGGAAGGTTCAGGAGGATGTCAAAACAAAATTGGCGGGTGTCACGGGTGGTTTGGATTTAGCGAATCTTTTTTGATATGGCGGCTTTTCCACCGGCGATGCAGAAGTTGATCGTGGAGTTGTCTAAGCTTCCTTCGATTGGCGAAAAATCGGCCACGCGGCTGGCTTATTTTTTGCTTAACAGCCGCCGGGAGTTGGCGCTTAGTTTATCCGACTCTTTGCAGAGAGCGGTGCAGGCGGTGCGTTTATGCGAAAAGTGTTTTTTTCTGTCTGAGGAGCCGCTTTGCTCGATTTGCCGCGACCCCTCGCGTGACAGCGCGCTTTTGTGTGTCGTGGAGAAGCCGATGGATTTGGTGGCGGTGGAGCGGGTGGGAGAGTATAGGGGGTTTTATCATGTGTTGCATGGTTTGTGGGCGCCGCTGCGGGGGCAGGGGCCTGAAAACATGCGGCTTAAAGAGTTGCTGGATAAGGTGAAAAGCGGCCGGATTGGAGAGGTTATTATCGCCACCAGTTCGACGGTGGAGGGTGATGCGACGGCGATGTATATAGCGCGGTTGCTCTCGGAGCTGGGGGTGAAAACCAGCCGCTTGGCGCAGGGTATTCCGAAGGGTGGTGAGCTTGAGTATTCAGATGAGATTACCTTATCGCGGGCTTTTTCTGGGCGTAGCCTGATGAATTTTTGAAGGGGCGGGGCAGCCTCCGTCTTTTATTCTCAGAGACGGCGCGGGAAAGAGTGTTTCTAAGCGCTTGACATTCCTAATCTTTTGAGTGATGATAAGTTCTCTTCCCCGGTAGCTCAGTCGGCAGAGCAGGTGGCTGTTAACCACCCTGTCGGGGGTTCGATTCCCTCCCGGGGAGCCAAAATTCAATTGGCTGATTTCAGCGGTTCTTGTTTGACGCAAGACCCCGTGGGGTGATCCCCCGGGGTCTCGTTGTTTGCGGCGTGTCCACGCCGACTTACGCTACCTCTCACATCCTTCTTGATTCTCCATTTCGAAGCTCACCTCTCGGGGTTCGGTTGCAACCGTGGGGTTTGCGCGCGCTCACCGAAAATGTCCGTTCCGAATTCTCCCGTTCTCCGTTTTTCCCGACTTTGACGGTTCCTTGAGTTTTCCACAGGGGGAGTAGGTGTAAGTGGGTGGGATTATTGGGGGTGGTTTTTTTGTGGGCCTTAGACTGTAGTGGCAACTTTATGGCGGTAGAT
>Ga0129299_1002574_pt1 | contig 11992 bp, 8 predicted proteins | sample ConPoolayeCmetaG_FD_94477 | JGI IMG/M metagenome (GOLD analysis project Ga0129299, IMG submission 94477) | Hot spring microbial mat communities from California, USA to study Microbial Dark Matter (Phase II) - Cone Pool mat layer C metaG ... | reverse complement strand
GTCCCAGCGAGGCAGCGATTCTGCTCTGTCGTCTGACAGACCGTCCCCTCCGGCCGTTGTTCCCCAAAGGGCTTCGTCACGAAGTGCAAATTATTGTCACCGCTCTTTCCACTGACCAGGAACAGTATTTGGACATTCTGTCCATTCTCGGTGCCTCGGCGGCGCTGGCGATTTCCGACATCCCGTTTGAAGGCCCGATAGGCGCGGTCCGGGTCGGGTATGTTGATGGCGAACTGGTGTTCAACCCTACCGCCACACAGATGAAGCGAAGCGTGCTGGATTTGCGCCTGGCCGGCACAGCGGATGCGATTCTGATGGTTGAGGCCGGCGCGAACATTGTATCTGAACAGTTGATGATCGAGGCCCTAAAGCGCGGCCATGAGGTCATGCAAGAGGCGATTCAGACGCAAATCGAGATGGCCCAACAGATTGGCAAGCCAAAATTCCAGTTCCAGGCGGTCAGCGTTTCGGATACGGTGCGAGACCAGGTGGTCAAAGTCGTCGGCAGCCGGATCATCGAAGCCTTGAACGCTGCGGAAACCAAAGAAGCTCGTTACGCGGCCCTGGGGGCTCTCGAAGAAGAACTGGTAGGTGGACTGGAGCATGGCGTCGAGGAAGAACAGCCTCTCCCGGAAAGCGAAGTCCGCGAGGCATTCTCGGAACTCGTCCGACAACAGGTCCGTGAACAAATCCTGAGAGGCGTTCGTCCTGATGGACGGGGCCTGACCGAGTTGCGGCCCATTTCTTGCGAGGTCGGCCTGCTGCCGCGCGCCCATGGCTCGGGTTTGTTCACCCGCGGTGAAACCCAGGCTCTGACCATCGCCACCCTGGGCACGGCCGGAGATGAACAAATCCTGGATGGCCTGAGCGCCGAAAGTTCCAAGCGCTACATGCACCATTACAACTTCCCACCTTACTCGACCGGTGAGACGAAAGTCTTGCGTGGGCCCGGTCGCCGCGAAATCGGGCACGGTTCGCTGGCCGAACGCGCCCTGGTGCCGGTGTTGCCACCCGAAGACAGATTCCCTTACACCATCCGTTTGGTCTCTGAGATTCTCTCGTCCAACGGCTCTTCCTCTATGGCCAGCGTCTGCGGCAGCACGCTCGCTTTGATGGACGCCGGGGTGCCCATCTCGGCGCCTGTAGCTGGCGTCGCCATGGGCCTGGTGTTGGAGAAAGACCGCTATGCCATCCTGACCGATATTCAAGGCATGGAGGACCACCTGGGCGACATGGACTTCAAAGTGGCCGGCACAGCGGAAGGCATCACTGCGCTGCAAATGGACATCAAGGTGAAAGGGCTAAGCTACGAAATCCTGGAGCAGGCATTGGAGCAGGCACGAGTTGCCCGGCTTCAAATTCTGGACAAGATGAAGGCGACGATTGACAGGCCGCGGCCTGATCTGTCGCCCTACGCGCCTCGCATCACGCTCCTGCACATCGACCCAACTAAGATTGGCACGCTTATCGGCCCTGGCGGCAAGACCATCCGCGGTATCATTGACCAAACCGGCGTCAAGATTGATGTTGAGGACGACGGGACTGTGTACGTGGCGGCGGTGGACGGACAGAGCGCGCAAGAAGCAATCAGCATGATTCAGGGCTTGACCGAGGAAGCGGAAATTGGTAAAATCTATACGGGCAAGGTTGTGCGCACCACCGATTTTGGCGCGTTCGTCGAGATCCTGCCCGGTGTGGACGGCCTGGTCCATATCTCGCAACTGGCCGACTATCGGGTGCCCCGCGTGGAAGATGTCGTTCACGTCGGGGATGAGATCATGGTCATGGTCATTGACATAGACCCGGCGGGCAAGATCAAATTGTCTCGGCAGGCTGTGTTGGAGGGCTGGACAGCCGAAGAGGCACGCGAGAGAGATAAGCAAACTCTGCGAGGCGGCGGTAGCCGCCCGCCGCGTGGGTCAAGTCCACGCGGTAGCGGCAGCGGCGGGGGTGGCGGCGGCGGAACGCGAGAGCGGGCACCGCGCCGCGGTGGCCGATGAGAGTCGCGCTTGATTTACACCGAGATGCGATAAGAGGTGAGTATGTCAGATTGGTGGGATGAACTGGAATCAATGCACCAGCCAAAATCGCCTATTCGGGCTGAAGAATTGTTCCTGAAGGGCTTGCGGTTCATCCGCGAAATTCTAGAAACCGTCATTCCGGCGGTGATGATTGCTTTGCTCATCAATCTCTTCATGGCTCAGGCGACCAGAGTTTACGGTCAGAGCATGGAACCTAACCTGCGAACCGACCAGAGGCTGATTGTCGAGAAGCTGTCGTATCACCTTCATCCGCCGCGACGTGGGGATGTCGTCGTCCTGAAATTACACCACGACGATTCCGAGCTGTTGATCAAACGGGTCATTGCCCTGCCGGGTGAGAGAGTGGAGATCAGGGAAGGGCGTGTGTTTATCAATGGGCAAGCTCTGGAAGAGCCGTATCTTAAACAGTTTACCGCCGGACAAATGGCGACAAAAGTGGTTCCGCCGCTCCACGTTTTCGTGCTGGGCGATAACCGTGGGTTCAGCAACGATTCCCGTTCCTTTGGCATGGTAAGTTTCGCCGATATTGTTGGCAGGGCATTCTTCTCCTACTGGCCTCTGGACCGCTTTGGGCCGGTGTACTGAGGACACTTTGTGGTGGGATAAACAGGGTCGGCCAGGCCCCATTGGCCTGGCCGATGTTGTTGGAGACTGTGTTCAAAAATGGGGCACGGGAGGCTACGGGGCCGGGCTCACGGTGGCCGCAGTGGACGCTTCGGTGCTGGCCGGTATGGTCGCGGGCGGCTCAACTTGAGGGCCTGTCCCCTTCTCCTTCACCCATTCCATATCCACCACCTGGCCGCTCTCTCCCAGAAGTCCTATGGACTCGCCGTTGACGACCGCTTCCACGCCGCCAGCGTTGCCACAGCGGACCTCGACCCGCTCTTCTCCGCGCCAGCTCCGCCGCGTGCCCGGCTCTATCATGCCCTCGAACGCTTTGTTACCATCCACTCTGATTCGCACCCAGGCTTTGGCCCTGGCAATGAGCTCGATGTTCACGCCCGTATAGAATTCGGGCGTTGGCGTGAGGGTAGCAGTGGCGGTGGCGGTTGGTGTGGGCGTTCTGGTAAGTGTAGCCGTGGGCAAGGGCGTTCCTCGGGGGGTCGCTGAACTGCCCAACGTATCGCTGATTGCTTCCGACGCTTCGAGCACTCGCGTGAGCGCCCATGCCGCCGTAGCTTCTGCGGAGGATGGCGAGTTCGCGTTGCGCGCCATGCTCACCGCCGCAAACCCGATCAGAGCTATGACGACCACTGCGGCGGACAACATGGCCCATGTCGTGCGAGCCTGTGGTTTCTTGATCTCTTCCGCTGGCTCCTTGTTGCTGCTCATGGCGCTGAAAGAAGGCGCCGGTGTAGGCCCGTACCTCAACGGGGTTTGAGTCATCTGCGGCCCGCTGCCATAAGCTTGCAGAATGCGGTCGGCGTCAAGCTCCAGGTACTCAGCGTAGCACTTCAGAAACCCCCTGATGTAGATGTCGTTCAATTCGGGAATCGGCTGATCTTTCTCGAAGGCGGCCAAGAATTTGTAACGGATCTTGAGCGCGCGCTCAACATCCTTAAGGTCTATACCTTTTTCTTCGCGCGCCTTGCGAAGTATGTGTCCGACTTCAGGCATCCTTCCTCCACATTCTTATCTCGGTAGCCCAAATATATTACGCCCTGCGTCAAAAGTCAAATATCGCTGCTCTGCGCAAGGTTGACGAAACAGCCCGATAAAGGTATGATAACGTCCACCTGGAATAGACGGGAGACAGTTTGCCTTTCAATGAGACGCGAAGTTTTGGAATGGGCACAGAGGGTCGTATTAACCTTCGTGATGGTGATTTTTCTGGCCATTGTTTATCTCTCGATAAAAGCGGTCTATTTCCCGTCGTCTCCTTTGCCCGGCAGTCTGAACGCGACCGTGCCGGCCAGCGGGTTCCCTACCCCGACGTCTCGCCCGCCAGTCGCCCAAACAGAGCTGGTAAATCCCACGCCATCGCCAACGGCTTCGCTCCCCACTGCAACGTTAGCCGCAGCCGGCCCGGCCCGTGTACACATTGGAATCGTGGCCGGCCACTACGGAAATGACTCTGGCGCTACCTGCCCGGACGGCCTCAAAGAAGTGGACATCAACCTGGCCGTGGCCGAACGCGTCGTAGGGCGTCTCGCCCGCAAGGGATACACAGTGGAATTGCTAACAGAATTCGACGAAAAGCTGGCGGGCTATCAGGCCGATGTATTCCTCGCCATTCACTCGGATTCCTGCATCCCCGGCTTGAGCGGCTTTAAGGTCGCCCGAAGCGAGACTAGCCTCATCCCTGATGTGGAAGACCGGCTGGTCAAGTGCCTCACCGATTCCTATGGCGGTCTGACCGGATTGGCTTTTCATGCTAATAGCATTTCCGAACACATGCGGGACTACCATGCTTTCCGCGAGATTGCCGGCAGTACACCCGGCGTCATCGTCGAACTTGGCTTCATGAACGACGACCGCAATTTCCTTCTCTACAGGCAAGACCGTTTGGCAAAAGGCCTGGTGGATGGCATTGAGTGTTTCCTGGTGGAGCAGGGGCTCTCGCCGGCGTCCCTCATTTCAGCTTCCTCGAATGTAGCGCGATAACGGTCGGTCCAAGCTATTTCAGCCCCATCACGTATTTGACAATGAGCCCATGAACAACTTGCTCGACAGGCGCCTTATCGTCGGTAAAAATCGGTCCTGCGCCTTCGAAAGGCCGCACAGCTGGTAATGCCAGCTCCATTATCTCCTGCAAGTGAGGGTTGTCCAGCAGTCGTGCGTTGGCTGTCAGGTTTTGTGCTTGGGTGGGCTGTTTGGTTGCCACGACCAGGCTATTGCCCAGGTCGCTGCCATAGTCCGGCGCGTCAATAATGTATACATCGGGAAAAACGGATTGGGCCGTGCTGGACAGAACGTTGACCAGGCCATAATCTGTCTTGCTTCTCCCCACGTTGATTGCCAAAACGCCCGTGTCTGTGAGATGAGCATAGACCTCCTGGAAAAACTCTCGCGTCGTCAAATGAAAGGGGATGTACGGCGGCCGGTACGCATCGACTGCCACCACGTCGTAGTGTTTGGAGCTATGCGCCAGGAAATAACGACCATCCTGGGCGATGGCGTTCAGGTTGGGTTCGGTCATATCGAAATAACGGCGACCCACCTCGATGATTTCAGGGTCTAGCTCAACGCCATCTATGGGGATGGGCCCGTATATCGCGGTGTACTGTTTGGCGATGGTGCCGCCGGCCAGTCCAATCAGACACAGACTCTGCACCTGCTCTGCGGTAAAGGGTGGATTGTTCAAAAAAGGGGCGATCAGGAACAGGTCCCAGATGCCGTAGTAAAGCACATGGCCCGGCGTATACATTGAGTGAACGCCCTCGCCTTCGTTGAGCAGCAAGTAAAACGTGTCGCCTTCTTGAATAACCTGGATGTAATTGTGGGCTGATTCCGTCTCATAGATCATGCCTGGCGAGGCCTTGATAACGCCCACCGGTGTCAGAACTGATAACAAGACCAAAATCAGAAGGAGCACTGCATAGGGGCGCGCCCGGCGACTCCGCGCACGCCACAGGCCGACGAGCGAGAGCGCCAACAGGGTGATTGCGAACAAGACAAACGTCCGGCGGGTACCGATGTTGGGAATGAAAAGCAGTACCGGTGAGAAAGTGCCGATGATGCTGCCCAGTGTAGACAGGGCGTAGATCCCACCAGCGGTATGGCCTGCCGAATTGACATCGCGCATAGCCAGGCGAATGGCAAACGGCGAGACACATCCCAGCAACGTGACCGGCGCCGCAAAAAGCAGCAGGATAGAGAGCAAGGAGCCTAACAGGATGCCCACGCTGTACTCAGCGAAGCCAACGACCGCAAAGCGAAGAATGGGCCTGGAAACGACAGGGATAACGCCAATCAGAAAGGCTGCCCAGGCAGTGATCTGGAAGAGAGTGCTGTAGTGAGGTGACCGGTCGGCGATTTTGCCCCCCAGATAGTAGCCGACGGTCAGGTAGATAAGCACCAGTCCGATCAAGGCCGTCCAGATGAGCAAAGAATTGCCAAAATAAGGGTCGAGCAACCGTGAGGCCGACATCTCAACGGCCATCGTGGTCATCCCACTGATGAACACGGTCAGCAATAGAAAACGGTGGTCAGATTTTGCGTTCACTTTTCCTCAGTCCTCGTGACATGACGGGTATTATACCTGCCACAGCTTCTTCTGGCAAAGAGAGGATTCTGTTGGAGTGCGTTCAGAATTTTAGGCCAGTCAGTAGAAGCCTCAACTACGTCATTCGGTAGTAGTAGGTTGGGTTTCCATACCCGACCTACGGCTGAGGGGGCGACGGCGCCGAAGCATCTCAGCCTCACAGGCGGCGCGAGATGCTTCGCCTTCGGCTCAGCATGACGGAATCGGGCGGCGTTTCTTCCCCCATGAGCAGCGCGCTCTCGCGCCGTGAGAGAGCTCAGAATGACGGTTAGCCCCACCTGGTAGCTATGGAAAACGCCGTATGCGCCTGCTTCCAAAGAATTGAAGACACACCCGTCTGCTTTGACAAAACATGGGCGGTGTGATAGATTGAGCTCCGAGAACTAATGGAGCACAGGAATCCAATCACAAGATGCGAGTGGAACTTTCGCTAGAGTTGCTCAAACAAGAGGCTAAGATATTCTCCCAATCTGAAACTGAACGCTGGGAGCCGCGTTTGTTTGGGATTACCGATGGTAAGGCCATAGGTACTTACTTCGAGCACAAGTTCCTCAATCATCTGCGGGCACAATATTATTGGGAAGAAGGAAGTTCCGCCAAAGGCATAGATTTTCCCAACCTGATGGTCGACGTCAAGGTGACAAGTATAAAGCAGCCACAATCTTCGTGCCCTTTCAAGTCAGCCAGGCAAAAGATATATGGTTTGGGGTACTCTCTATTGATTTTTGTCTATGATAAAGAGGATGACGTAGCCAGAAAACTCGGCAGGCTCAAAATTCTACACACCATCTTTGTACAGGAAGACCGAACTGGCGATTACCAGACGACTGTTGGAATCAGGCAGATACTTGAAAACCAGGGAAATTTAGACGATATTGTAGCTTTCTTGGAGGATAGATTCCTGCCGACAAATGAAATCGAACGACAGAGTATCGCCGAGGAAATTGTCGCTCATCCTCCAAATGTAAGGTATCTTACGATCTCAAATGCGCTGCAGTGGAGGCTCCAGTATAGGCGAGTAATCGAAACAGCAGGTGAGGTTGATGGCATCGTGAAAGTTTGGTGAAAATGAAAGACGGGAAAAGTGCAATTGACAGGCAATTTGGGGACTTCCAAACGCCGCTTGATCTGGCCAGGATGGTTTGTAACCTTCTGTATAAGCAGGGGGTTAGACCGGTATCTATTCTTGAGCCTACTTGTGGGTGGGGAAATTTTCTTTTAGCAGCGTTCGACACCTTCGATTCAGTACGCAAAGCAATAGGAATGGATATTAATCCCGAATATGTCAACTACGTCAGCCAAAAACTAGGGTCGAAACATCTGTCTGGTCTGACTGAAGTACGACAGAGTGATTTCTTTGACACAGACTGGGAAAATATTCTGGATGACTTGCCTGAACCTGTTCTTGTAATCGGTAACCCGCCTTGGATAACCAGTTCAGAACTGACCAAATTAGAGGGCCAAAACCTTCCCCGAAAAGCCAATTTTCGCAATTTTTCAGGTCTGGATGCTGTCACCGGCAAGAGTAATTTCGATATATCAGAATGGATGCTGATTCAGTTGCTAAACGCTCTTGCAAACAGAAACGCTACCCTCGCGATGCTATGTAAGACGGCTGTGGCGCGCAAAGTGCTTTTCTATTTGTGGAGCAAGAACTTTCATTTCCGAGAAACGAGCATGTACCTGATTGATGCCAAGCGTTTCTTTAGTGCCTCCGTGTCAGCGTGCCTGTTGGTCTGTCGCATCGGTAGCGCGCCTGGTTCTGCTCAGTGTGAAGTCTATGTCGGCCTCGACCAACAGACTTATCAGACAACCTTCGCTCTTCTTGACGGCCAAATGGTAGCGAACCGAGATAACTATGAGCGATGGAAACACTTGATAGGCTCCGAGTACTACAAGTGGCGATCAGGTATCAAGCACGATTGCCAGAAAGTCATGGAGCTAACCAGAGATGGGCAAAGATACAGAAATGGCTTAGGGGAAGTTATTGACCTGGAGGATACGCATGTTTTCCCGATGCTCAAAAGCGCGGACATGAAGGATAGCCCTCCTGTCCCGCGAAAATGGATGCTGGTTCCGCAGTTGTCTATCGGCGAACCGACCCATTCACTCCGAAGAATCGCCCCTAAAACATGGGAGTATCTTCAAAAGCATCGCACTTTACTCGAAAATAGACGAAGCGCAATTTATAGGAATCGTCCCGCTTTCTCTGTGTTTGGTGTAGGAAAATATTCCTTTGCACTTTGGAAAGTCGCCATATCTGGGCTATACAAACGCCTTCATTTCGCCGTGGTCGGGCCATACGCAGGTAGGCCAGTGGTTTTGGATGACACCTGTTATTTCATCGCGTGTCAGACTGAAGAAGAAGCCGAACATCTGGCTGGCCTTTTAAACTCTGAAATCGCCCGTCAATTTTTCGAGGCTTTTGTGTTCTGGGATGATAAAAGGCCGATTACGCTTGAGGTCCTGAGCAAATTGGATTTGTTAGCCCTTGCGCGCGAGTTAGGCAGCGAGCAGGTGATCAGACAATTCCTCCAGCTTGCAGCCCCAGACAGCCCCAAATATGAGCAATTAGCGCTCCTTGGCAGTTGTTGACCACCGATCGTTGTCATTTGGCCGCCAAGGAGATGGAGCCAAAAGTGTCTTTTTTGCGTAAGAATGACGAACTCCAGTTAGAAGTTGGGCGCCACGACGGCAATGGCGGCGGTTTTGTCCGATTGCGCAATCTGGTCAAGACCTATTACAACGCCGCTGGTGAGTTCCCCGTGTTGAAAGGCATTAACGCGGATTTCAACGAAGGCGAATTCATCGCCGTCATCGGCAAATCGGGCAGCGGCAAGTCCACCTTGATCAACATGATCACCGGCATAGACCGCCCGACTGCTGGCGAGATATACATCGGCGGCGTGGCGGTGCATACCCTGAGCGAAAACCAGATGGCTATCTGGCGCGGGCGCAATGTCGGCATCGTATTCCAGTTCTTTCAACTGCTGCCCATGCTCTCGCTGATTGACAACATTATGCTACCGATGGATTTCTGCAACATGTATACGCCGCGGGAGCGCAAAAAACGCGCCATGCAACTGCTGGAGATGGTCGAGATGGCCGAACACGCCTACAAGCTCCCGTCAGCCGTTTCGGGCGGCCAACAGCAACGCGTGGCTATCGCTCGCGCTCTGGCTAACGACCCGCCGCTGTTGGTCGCCGATGAGCCAACCGGCAACCTGGATTCGGTGACTGCCGAGTCGGTCTATCGCCTTTTCGATGACCTGGTCCGTCGGGGTAAAACGGTGATCATGGTTACCCACGACAGTAGCCTGGCCCGTCGTGTCACGCGAACCGTGTTGTTGGCGGACGGCGAAGTTGTCAATGAGTTTGTGGCTCGCGCCCTACCACACTTAAGCCACGACCAGATGTTGAAAGCCACGCGCCAGCTCCGCCCACTGAAGTTTGCCGCCGGCGAGACAATCATTCAGCAGGAAACGGTCAGCGACATGTTCTATATTGTCACACAGGGATATGTTGAGGTCAGCCTGGAACGGCCGGGCGGTGAGGACGTGGTGGTTGCCAGGATGGGCGTCGGAGAATACTTTGGTGAGATTGAACTGCTGCGCGGAGGCAAGACCAGGGCAACGGTGCGAGCGCCCAATGATAGAGCGGTCGAAGTCATAGCTTTGAGCCGTGACACGTTTTGCGAGCTGTTGGCCGAGTCCGAACCAACCCGAACAGCTATTGACCAGGTGGTGAGCGACCGTATTGCCGAGAACATCGCCGCCGGAGGAATGCTGAGTTCGTGAGCAGAGTTGCCGTGCCCTTCGGTCCAGTGTCCGTTCAACATCCTTCCAAAAGAGGCACATCGCATGACCCCCTTTTATGTCAAAGTGGTGCTCAGTTTCCTTGTTGGCGGCGTTTGGATTACGCTGGCCACCATGTCGGCGGAGCGGTTTGGGAGTAAGATAGGCAGTGTGCTGGCCGGACTGCCCTCCACCGTCGTGGTCGCTCTTTTCTTCATCACCTGGGCGCAGGGCCCCGAAACAGCCCAAGAAGCCACAACCATAGTCCCGGTGGCAATCAGCATCAACTGTTTCCTGGCGATTGCCTATGCCCTTGTGGCTCCGCGCCGTGGGCCTTTCTTGGGCTTAGGCGCAGGCTGGTTGGTGTGGTTTGTGGGACAGAGTATGCTGACCACATTCCGAATCAATCATCTGGTTCTGAGCATCACTGCAGCCCTGATCAACGTCGCCGTGGCTTATTTTGTCTTCGAGTTTGTGCTGCACGTACGCTCACATGCCAAAGTGGCAATTCGATACACCTCATGGCAGGTTGCCTGGCGCGCCCTGTTCAGCGGCGCGATCATCGCTTTCTCGGTCATCATGAGCCGGGTCGCTGGGCCAGTCTGGGGTGGGATTTTCGCTTCGTTTCCGGCCGTCTTCAGCTCGACCCTGATTATCACGTCTGCATCGGTTGGCGTCGGTTTTTCCTTGTCGGTAGTCAAGTCGTTGATTATCAGCGCCGTGATCAATCCATCCGTCTATGCCATCGTGTTTCGGCTGGTCATTCTGGACTTGGGGTTGGTTCAAGCGACCCTTATCGCGTACACCGTGTCAATTGGCACCAGTTTCCTGACCTATTTGTTCATCAGAGCGAACCAAAAGTAATGTGAACCTTGGATAATTGACCACCGTATGGTAAAATATGGCTGACATAAACTGTCTTTTACAATCCCTCGGTTCGCGAGAAACTTGGCGATGCCCGTATCTTCTTTGCCAGAGACGAAAATCAGGAGCCCGATAGATGCTTTGGCCGCTGGCTGGCAGTTCTTTGCCTCAGGCCGCTGGGCGGCGTTGCTGTTAGTCCTGCTCGCGCTGACCATGATCCTGTTCGTTCTCAGTGCGCGCCTGGCGGAGCGCACGCCGACAACGATGGGGGACGCCTATCCAAACGCCTTGTCTGCGCGAACTGAGCTGCCGATACTGGCGGCATCAGGCAGTCCTCTCCGCGAATATGTCGGCCTGTGGTTGCGTTGCCTGTTCGGTCTGTTTGCCTTCACTTTGGGGTTACGCCTGGCCGACCGTGCCGATCTGCTTTTCAGGGCGTCCCGCAACATCCTTCAAGTTCAAGCCACGTATGGGGATGGCCCTCCAGCTTATGACGGTTCGCTGCCGGATGCGCTCAGCGAGGCGGAGGTCCGCGCGCGCCTCCGCCGTGGCCTGCTACCCTGGCTGACGCGGATATGGCAAACGACCGAAGATGACAAACCTGTCCTCTACGCCGACCGTCTCCGACTGGCTCTCTGGGGCGATGGACTCATACACCTGGGTTGCCTGGCCATCCTGCTCGGCGCCTACATAACGGCGGAATGGAGCTGGCGTGAAGAACAGGTGACGTTGACGGCTGGCGAGAGCTATGACCTTATGCATGTTCCGGGGTATGCCCTGACCGTCGACACGCCCGTTGTGGCCCCGTCGGACGGCCTGTCCACGCAGGTCGAGATGACCATCACCGTGAAGTCACCGCAGGACAATTCGCGCGAATACCAGTTCGGACCATTCAGGCCACTGCTCGCCGTTCCTTTCGCAGTTTTCCATCAAGCCGGCGGCTCAGCGTTGAACATATCGGCCAGAGACCGAAACGGAGAATACCTGCTGTTGCAACCATTTGTGAAGGGGCGCGGCCTAAAAGCCACAACAGCCGCTACCATGAAATTCGGCCAGGGTACAAGCGAAGACTATTTGTTCGTTCCCAG
>Ga0129299_1002572_pt1 | contig 12003 bp, 7 predicted proteins | sample ConPoolayeCmetaG_FD_94477 | JGI IMG/M metagenome (GOLD analysis project Ga0129299, IMG submission 94477) | Hot spring microbial mat communities from California, USA to study Microbial Dark Matter (Phase II) - Cone Pool mat layer C metaG ... | reverse complement strand
GCAAGATGCCCGTGCTACGGAAAGCCCGCCGGCTGGTCGTAGCACGGGCGTCCTCGCCCGTGCCAACGAGGCTCCGCCACGGCCATCCTGAGTCCAACCAACGCAGAAACTGTCACGCGCCCGCCATCGTCACCGCCGGGCCGGCACGTCTAAGTTAATACGGCCGGCGGTCCGAAATCGTGCCGGCGCAGGACGTAGCAGGGGCCTTTTGTCCTTTTGCCGTAGCACCACCCCCAACCATAACACGGGCGTCCCGGCCTGCGTCCTTGCCCGTGCCCCCCGGACTCTTCCAGGACGTAACGCTCGACGGCCCGGGTGTAGCTGCGGCGCTGGTCGGCGAAGCCCGGCCTGGCCTGGTGGGTGCCGCCGCAGTCGAAACAGCGCAGGCGTTGAACGGACAACTCAAGCATGACCGCCCGCCAGCCGATGGGCAGGGTGCGGAGGCGGCGCGGCGACCGTCCGGACTTCTGTGTGCGCTGCGAGCCGCAGGCGTATCGGGCCGGCGTTCGATGGCGAAGCGCACCACGGCTTTTTCAAAGCAGGTGTGAAGCAGGCGGCAGCCATGAATGCTCCGCACCTTGTAAGAGACTGGGGGACATGCCTTTTCTCCTTTCTGAGGTCTTGTACAACTCCAGAAGGGATCGGCATCTCCGCCTCTTTCTTTGTCGGCTGCGTACGTGAAGTCGGGACGAGCCGAGACTGCCGGGGGGACGACTACGAAGAACATTCCGGAGTGGCTCCCAATGCTGGCAAGGCTTCAATGGCACAATCTCAAGGGGAATCCGGACAATGCCCTTGACAAAGAAACCCGGAGCCTGTTGGGCAAGACCGCTGTTGCAAGCCGCCTGCTCAGGGCCCTGCCTGCGGCCATTCTCGCGGCCGGTGTGCTTGGCATTTGGTGGCTGGCCGTGCGGGCCGACCATGACCTGCGCAAGGACCTGCTTGCCAGAACACGTCTGGTGGCCGAAGCCGTCAACCGTGAACGTATCAAAGCCCTGACCGGTACGGGAGCCGACCTCTCTTCGCCCGACTACCTGCGGCTCAAGAAGCAGTTGGCCGCCGTCCGCGCCGCCGAACCGAAATGCCGCTTCGCTTATCTCCTGGGGCGCAAGGCCGAGGGTTCGATCTTCGTCTTCCTGGACAGTGAACCGGCCGGGTCCAAAGACGAGTCTCCGCCCGGGCAGGTCTATGACGAAGCGTCAGCGGGCACTCGCCACGCGTTCGACACTCGAACGGCACTGGTGGACGGGCCCTACTCCGACCGCTGGGGCCGTTGGGTCAGCGGCCTGGTTCCGCTGATCGACCCCCAGACGGGCGAGCTTATCGCCGTGCTGGGCATGGACATCGATGCGCGAAACTGGCAACTGGACGTGGCGGCCAGAGCCGCGCTGCCCGCGGGGTTGGTTCTGCTGCTTATGAGCGGCGTGATAACGGCCTTTTTTGTGTCGGCGCGCGCACCCGCATCGCCCAAACCGGTCACGGGTCGCCTGCTGCCGTTCATGGCCCTCATGATCATGGCACTGGTTGTCGGCGCGGGCCTGCTCCTGTGGCACCAGCAGACGGAGCAACTGGCCAGAGAAATCGCCCGGGTGAGCGGCAAAGTTGTGTCTGATTTCAACAACGCCCTGGAACACGAGAGCCGCGGGCTGGCCGCAGCCATGCAGCCCCTCGTTATGGATGCGCGGATACGCCAGGCCCTGGCCATGAGAGATGCTGATTGCCTTCTGAGCGACTGGCAGAGCCTGTACGAAACGCTCAACCGCGAGCAGTCAGTGACCCACTTCTGTTTTCTCGGTGCCGATCGCGTCTGCCTGCTGCGGGTTCACAAACCGGAAAAACGCGGGGATAGGATCGAGCGTTTCACGGCCCTCGAGGCCGAGCACACCGGCAGGACCGCCTCGGGTATCGAGCTGGGGCCGCTGGGCACCTTCACCCTTCGAGTCGTGCAGCCGGTTTTCGATGGAGTCAAGCTCCTCGGCTATGTCGAACTGGGGAAGGAAATCGAGGGTATTCTGCAGTCGTTGCACGACGGTTCCGCTGTCCAACTGGCCGCGACGGTCCACAAAGTGCACCTATCCCGCCAGAAGTGGGAAGAGGGCATGCGCATGCTGGGCCGCGAGGCCGATTGGGATCGGCTGCAAAACAGCGTGGTGATCTATGCCTCCCAGGGCCGCCTGCCCGACGCCTTCGCGCAACTCGTCCAGGAGAGCCATTACCAAGGCACGCCTGATCGAGAGATTGCTGACGGAAGCAGATACTGGCGCATGGTGGCATCGCCGCTTGCCGATGCCTCGGGCAGGGTGGTGGGCGACTTGCTGGTCATGATCGACATCACCGACATTAGGGCCGCGTATCAGCACACTATGGCCCTGGGCGGACTTGCCGGCGCAGTCGTTATTGGAGCGTCTGTGGGTCTGACCTTTGTGGTGCTGCGACGCACTGATGCGAGCATTCGCGCCCAGCAGGCGAAGCTGCGCGAAAGCGAAGAACACCTCTCCGCCACGCTGCGCTCCATCGGCGACGGCGTGATCGCCTGCGACTGTCAAGGAAGGGTCACGAGTCTCAACCGTGCTGCCGAGACTCTGACCGGCTGGACGGACACGGAGGCCGCCGGCCAGCCGATCCAGGAGGTCTTCCGGATCATCAACGCGAAGACCCGTAAGCCGGCCGAGAACCCGGTCTTTCGAGTCCTTGCCGAGGGCGTCAACGTCGATCTGGCCAACCACACCGCGCTCATCGCCAGAAACGGCAGGGAATACCAGATCGCCGACAGTTGCGCGCCCATCAGGGACGCCTCCGCCAAAGTCTGCGGCGCAGTGCTCGTTTTCCGCGATGTGACCGAGGAATACAAGTCACGGGAGCAGCTGCGGGAGGCTAATGAGCGATTTGAACAACTCTCCGAACAGAGCCGCACGTTTGCCTGGGAAGTCGATGCAAACGGCCTGTACACCTTTGTCGGCAACACGGTAAGGACTGTTCTCGGATATGAAGCAAAAGAGCTCATCGGCAAGATGCACTTTTACGACCTGCATCCAGTGGCCGGACGCGAAGCTTTCAAGGCTGCGGCCTTCAAGGTGTTCGCCCGGAAACAATGCTTCACGAACATGGAGAACCCGGCTCAGGCCAAGACTGGTCAGCTTGTCACGCTCAGCACGAACGGCATCCCAATGCTCGACATGGCCGGAAACCTGATCGGATACCGGGGCAGCGATACGGACATCACCGAGCGCAAACAAGCCGAGCTGGCGTTGGCGGCGAACGAGTCGCGCCTCCGAGCGATCACCGAATCCGCCCAGGACGCCATCCTCATGATGGACCCCCAGGGACGTATCGCCTACTGGAACCCCGCCGCCACCCGCATTTTTGGGTACTCCCCCGAAGAGGCCTTGGGACAGAACCTGCACCGGCTCCTCGCCCCGGCGCGCTTCCATGCCGCACACGATGCTGCATTCCAAACCTTCCAGGAGACGGGGACGGGCAACGCGGTGGGCAAGACTGTCGATCTGGCCGCGCGCCGCAAGGACGGGACAGAAATCTCCGTGCAGCTTTCGCTTTCCTCGCTCCGCATGGCTGACGGCTGGCACAGTGTCGGCGTTATTCGGGACATCACCGAACGCAAAGAGGCCGAGCTGGAGATGGTGCGGATGAACGCGGCACTGGAAGAACAGACGGTTATTGCCAAGGAGATGGCCGCGCGGGCGGCGCTTGCCAGCTCTGCCAAAAGCGAGTTCCTGGCGAACATGAGCCATGAAATCCGCACGCCCATGAACGGCGTCATCGGTATGACGGGGCTCCTGCTTGACACGGAGCTGACCGAGGAGCAGCGGCGTTACGCCGAGATTATCAGGTCCAGCGCCGAATCGCTCTTGGGGCTGATCAACGACATCCTCGATTTCTCCAAGATTGAGGCAGGCAAGCTCGAGCTGGAGACCCTGGACTTCGACCTGGGCAGCCTGCTGGAGGATTTCGCCTCCACCCTTGCCTTGCGGGCCCACGAAAAAGGGCTGGAGTTCGTCTGCGAGGTTGATCCCAGCACGCCGACCCTGCTGCGCGGCGACCCGGGCCGTCTGCGCCAGATCCTCACCAACCTGGCTGGCAACGCGGTGAAATTCACTCACAAAGGGGAGGTGGTGGTGCGGGTCAGCAGGGCCCAGGAAACGCAGGCAATTGACCATTGCTCCTGCCTGCTGCGCTTTTCCGTGCGCGACACGGGCATCGGCATTCCGGCGGACAAGCTGGATCTGCTGTTCGACAAGTTCACCCAAGTGGACGCATCGACCACGCGCAAGTATGGCGGCACCGGCCTGGGGCTGGCCATCTCAAAGCAACTGGCCGAGATGATGGGCGGGCAGATCGGTGTGGTCAGCGAGCCGGGAAAGGGTTCGGAATTCTGGTTCACGGCGCGTTTCGAAACACAGCCCGACGCGGTACGGGTTGAACCGCCACCGCAGGGCGATCTTCAGGGTGTGCGCGTGCTGATCGTGGATGACAACGCCACCAGTCGCGAAATCCTGATGACCCGCCTGGCGTCCTGGGGCATGCGTCCGTCGCAGACCGAAGACGGACCCTCCGCGCTGGCGTGGCTCCGCCGGGCGGTGGCGGAAAACGATCCCTTCCTCCTGGCGCTCATCGACTTGCAGATGCCGGGTCTTGATGGCGCAGCCCTGGGCCGCGCCATCAAGGCAGATCCCCGGATTTCGGGAACCCGCCTGGTGCTGCTCACCTCCCTGGGTGACCGGGGCGACGCGAAGGCGTTCGCTGATCTCGGCTTTTCGGGCTATCTGACCAAGCCGGTGCGGCACGAGGAGCTGCGGGACGTTCTCGCTCTGGCACTGGGCGAGCCGTCCGCAGCAACCGCAGCGGCCCGGCACATTCTTACCCGCCCTACTGTGCGGGAGGCACCGCCCGACTTCTCGCATCGCAGGGCCCGTATCCTCCTCGCCGAGGACAACATCACCAACCAGCAGGTGGCGCTTGGCATTTTGCGCAAGTTCGGTCTCACCGCCGACGCCGTGGCCAACGGGCAGGAGGTGATCCGAGCGCTGGAGACCATCCCCTATGACCTGGTACTGATGGATGTGCAGATGCCCGAGATGGACGGCCTGGAAACCACTCGGCACATACGCAGTCCCCGGTCCGCAGTTCTCAATCGAAACATTCCCATTATCGCCATGACGGCCCACGCCATGCAGGCGGACCTGAACGAGTGCCTGAGGGCGGGCATGAACGATTATGTGACCAAGCCCGTGTCGCCCCAAGCGCTGGCCGGGACATTGGAGAAGTGGCTGCCGAAGGAAACGGCAGTCAGAAGTCACGAGTCGGTTGTCAAAGGTCGCAAGTCGCAAATCACGAGTCGGAAGGGGCAACAGCGCCCTTCGCGGGTGATCTGGAACCGGGCGCACATGATGGAGCGGCTGATGGGCGACGAGGAACTGGCCGGGTCGATCCTCCAGGAGTTCCTGATGGACATCCCCCGCCAGATCGACGCCCTGCAGGCTTATCTGGATGCCGGGGACGCCGCAGGCGCCCACCGCCAGGCCCACACCATCAAGGGGGCGGCCGCCAACGTCGGCGGCGAGGCATTGCATGCAGTGGCCTTCGAAATGGAACAGGCGTGCAAGGCTGGCGACCTTGATACGGTCATGAAGAATATGGAAGAGCTGGCCGCGGGCTTCGACCGGCTGCGGGACGAGATCAGGAGAATACTCCCTGAGTCACCTGAAACCATTGAAAGGAGAACCGAACCATGAACACGCGGATCGTTGAGGATAGTTTCACCAGCGCCGTCTGCTCCAACAGGAACTGAAATCAACGGACAGTCCGCGCTCCGGTACATCCGGCCCTGCAGAGCGATGATGGGTACCTATCACAATTCCGGCGACGCGTGTTTGAACAAGCCGTTCCAGAGAGCGAAACGGGCGGAAGAGCTGCGCAAGCTGACACGGATTTGGTGAAAGGAGTACAGACCATGCGCATCCTTATCGCCGAGGACGATCTCACAAGCCGAAACATGCTGGCAGCCGTTCTCAGGAAAGCCGGACATGAGGTCATGGAAACGGTGGACGGCGCCGAGACCTGGAAGGAGCTGCAGAGACCAGACGCGCCGCGGCTTGTTATTCTTGACTGGATGATGCCGGGGATGGACGGCCTGGAGGTCATCCGCCAGGTCCGGGCGGTGAAGACCGACCGACCGCCCTATCTGATCATGCTGACCGCCAGGGGTGAGAAGGCCGATATCATCGCCGGCCTGAATGCCGGCGCCAACGACTACCTGGCCAAACCCTTCGACGTCGGGGAGCTGCGCGCCCGCGTCGAGGTCGGCCGCCGCATGGTGGAGATGCAGGATGAACTATGCAAGGCGCGCGATGCGCTGGCGCATGAAGCCTCTCATGATCCGTTGACGCGCATTTTCAATCGCAGGGCTGTCGTATCGGTGCTTTCACGCGAGTTATCCCGGGAATCGCGGCAGCACCATGGCCTGGCCGCAGGTATTTGCGATATCGACCATTTCAAGAAAATCAATGACACGTACGGTCACATGGTCGGTGATGATGTGCTGTGCGCATTTACACGTTTGCTGAAGACCGGCCTGCGGGATTACGATTGTCTGGGACGGATCGGCGGCGAGGAGTTTTTGATAATCGCACCGGAGGTCGATAACGATGGCGCCACGAATCTGTTTGAGCGGCTGCGGATGAGGGCGGCCAACACCCCGATATCCACCAGGACGGGCACTGTCACCATTACTGTCAGCATCGGCGTACGAATCGTCCGTGATGGAGATACGATCGACACAGTACTTGCGGCGGCCGATGATGCGTTGTATCGGGCCAAAAACGGCGGTCGCAATCGGGTTTGCCTGGCTCTGTAGAGAAAACAAAACGCGTTGCCGCGGCTGCTGCGCCGCTCGAGCGTTCCATGCGTATTCACCTGCCCAGTCGGGCAAGGCGTCGGATCAGAGCGTCAACGCTGACGCGGCCGGCTCCGTGAAACAGAAACATCAGCGCAACCATGAGGAACAGCAGCGCCGGTTCCTTGCGAACGAACGGATCATCGGCATGGACGATGAACGCCGCCACCGACATCGTCACCGCCACGAAGAACGCGGCCGGGCGGGTACACAGCCCCGCCGCCAGCAGCAGACCTCCGACAAACTCGGAAAGCGCGGCCGACCACGCGAAGAACGCAGGCAGCGGGAAGCCCATCCTGGCGACAAACTGAACGAAGTCGGCCGAGACCGGAAGCTTGCCCCAGCCGTGGGCCAGGGCCAGGGCCAGGCCGCTGAAGATGCGCAAGGCGCCCAGCGCTGCTTCGCCCATCCACGAGGTGCTGGCCGAACCGCCGAACAGAATCGCATAAACGGGTTTCACATTGACCTCCAGCCGAGCTGTTGCATCACCATGCCGATACGGTAGGCACGCCGCGCGGAACTGGCCAGTTGCAAGGCGGGGCGACGGAGCGACGAAGCGACGGAGCGACGAAGGGGAGGGACACAGAGCCGGATCAGGGCGCTCCGACGCGGGACAGATCGACCGGCAGATCGACATCCTGCCAGCCCGCCCTGCCGAGCATGATGTCGCGCTCGGCGAAAACCCAGATCACCAGCTTCTTGTTCTCCAGGATCTCCGGGTACATGTTCAGCGTCCGGCGCACGTCGGTGGACGCGCCGCCGTCGCTGATGATCGCATCCACCGGGGCCCGCAGACCGAGCACCAGGTGCGAGAGGAATCCGGCCGAGCCGGGCAGGAGAACCGGCCCGCCACCGGCCGGGCGCGTTGCCGCCGGCGCAGTGGAGGTGGTCGTCGGCGCCGTCGCGGGCGCGGGCAGCTCACCCAGCGACGGCGGTTCCGGCAGTTGATAGATACGGCAGAAGCTGTCGCCCAACAGCAGAATCTCCGCGCCGCCGCCGGGGTAACGGAAGGTCCCGGGACGCTGGGTGTCGTCGGGGATGAGCAACCCTCCGTGGATGCTCAGCAGTTGCTGGTCGATCACCTGGCGGCACTCGATCGTCTGGCCAATGCGCGGCAGGTGCAGTCCGGCGGCGCGGGCCATTTCGGGGATGTCGCCGAAGCGCGTCACCCGCACCGTCCGCGTCTGCAGCCGCCGCGTCGGCTTGATACCAGGAAATAGCTGCCTGGCGGCCTCGGAGACCACATGGGCGGCCCGGCGCACGCCCTCTGGGCTCCAGTGGGTGTCCTGTTGAAGGTACAGCGGCGGCTCGTCCTCTTTGCGCTTGCGAATCGTCTCGAAGGGCAGATCGACAACGTCGACGGCGTTGTTGAGCAGTCGGTCGATAAACAGCTTGCTCGGCAGGCCATGCGCCGGAAGCGCGTCGGAGACACGCCGCGTGAGGTGTTCGGGATAGACACCGGGCTTGCCCGGCACCGGCACCACCAGCAGGCGGATGCCCCGCTCCTCAAGCTGGTCGCGAAAGCGCACCACCGCCCGCACCACGCTCTCGCGCCGCAGCTGCGCCCGGCCGTTCCGCACCCACGTCCCATCTTCCGGCGGCGGCTCGCGCAAATGCGGCTCCAGAAGGTAGCGCACGTCCGGCCGATAGAACATCCAGCCGTCCAGACCCGCGATCGCGTCGGCCGTCGTGTGGCCGAATGCCTCCCACAGCACCCGCTGATAGACGGGACGCAGCGTCTGCTGCGCCCAGGAGCTCTCTTCCAGCCCGCGCTCGTATTGCCGCAGGTTGGCGGGCGTCGGCGCCTGGCGAAACACTTCGGTGAACCGTACGCGCTGCCCGCGAGCCAGTTCCAGCGCAATCTGCGCCAGCGGCACGCTACCAATGATCGCCACAAAGCCGACGATCAGCATCCACTCGCCAGGCCATGTTCGCTCTCTCACGCGGCCTCCTAAAACTGGAAATAGAGGAACGGCTGAAACGCCTGGCTGAACATGGCGGCCAGGGCCAGCACGAACAGCGGCAGCAGGATGGCGGCACGCAGCCAGGACTGGCGGGCCCGGCAGACCCAGTCGTGAGCCTGGAGGGGCTGGAAAACCAGAACCAGACACAACGCCAAAAGCGCCAGGTGCATGGGCGTATACAGCTCGCCCGCCAGCAGCGGGGCGGCGGCCGCGGGCTGGGCCAGCCCGAACATGGCGCCGTAGTAGGCGATGGCCGAGGGCAGATCCTCGCATCGGAACAGGACCCATGAGCAGAGCATCAGTAGGAACGTGAACGCCACGCCCGCCGCCCGCGGGAGGACGTTGGGGCGGTCGCGGCCGCGCCATCGCTCGTAGGCCAGCAGCAGGCCGTGGTAGGCGCCCCAGAGCACAAATGTCCAGCGCGCTCCGTGCCACAGCCCGCCCAGGAGCATGACGATGGCCAGGTTCAGATAGGTGCGCGCCGGGCCCTTGCGGTTGCCGCCCAGCGGTATGTACAGGTAGTCGCGCAGGAAGGTGGACAGGGAGATGTGCCATCGTCGCCACAGCTCGGTGATGCTGTCGGCCCGGTACGGGGCGTTGAAGTTCTTGATGAACTCAAAGCCCAGCATCCGCCCCAGCCCCACGGCCATGTCCGAGTAGCCGCAGAAGTCGAAGTAGATCTGCATGGCGTAGGCGGTCACGCCCACCCACGCGTCCATCGCCATCGGGGCGTGCGCGCCGAACGCGGCGTCGGCCATCTCGCCCATGGGATTGGCCAGCAGCACCTTCTTGCCCAGGCCCAGTATGAAGATGGCCACGCCCGAGGCGAAGCGCTCGGGCGTGTGCTCGCGGCCGGTCAACTGCTCGGCCACGGTGTGATAGCGGATGATCGGGCCGGCGATGAGCTGGGGGAAGAGCGAGACGAAACAGGCGTAGTCGACGAGGGAGCGGGCGGCCCTGGCGTCGCCACGGTAGACATCGACGACGTAGCTGATGGTCTGGAACGTGTAGAAGGAGATGCCGATGGGGAGCGTGACGCGCAGGACGGCATAAGTCTCGGCGCCGACAAGCGAAAGCAGCGTGTTGAGACTCTCGGCCGAGAACATGTAGTACTTGAAGAACCCCAGGATGGAGAGGTTGCCCACGACCGAGGCGGCCACCGCCAGCCTTCGGGCCAGCGGCCCGGAGCGCGGCGAGGCGATGACCCGGCCCCAGAACCAGTCCAGCACCGTCGAGGTCATCATCAGCAGCACGAACCACGGCCGCCACCAGCCATAGAAGATGTAGCTGGCCAGGGCCAGGAAGGCGTTGCGCCAGCGGTACGGCAGGTTGTAGTAGACCAGCAGCGCCAGCGGCAGGAAGTAGAACAGGAAGATGTGGGAGGAGAAGACCATTATGTCGTTTTCGATTTTGGATTTTCGACTTTGGATTTCGATTTTGGATTTGGTAAGCCGGCCGTCAGGTCCCGGGCGGGCTCCCTTCCGTCAATCGCGAAATCGGCATCCGCACATCCTTTCGATCACCCGATGGCCCGATCACCCGATTCGCCTCATCTGGCCGTTGGGTTGGTCCAGATGGCGAAGAAACGGTTGACCCGCGGGGGATAGCAGTAGTCAAGCACGCCCGCCGGCGCCAGATTGGCCAGCTCGTAGTCCAGCGCCATGCGATGCGCCTCGCCCGCGACGAAGCGCGTCAGACGTCCGCCCAGAGGCTCGTCCTCGGGCCAGTTCTCGTCCTTGATGCGGTCGCGCGGGAGAAAGGGCTGATAGTGGCCGACGAAGATTTCGTCGCCGGATTTCAAAGGGTACTTGCCGGCGGGATCGGGACGATGAACTTCCAGAACGACATACCGCAGGACATAGACGTAGCGATAGGCGCCCCGGTCGGGAAATCGCGCGGGGCACTCGACCAGGCGGGCGGTGACTTCGATGCGCCCCGCCGTGCGGACGGTCGGATCGGCGCCATCGTCGCCGGCTCGCGCCAGCAGCCATGTGCCCAGCACCAACGCTGCGATCACCGCCAGCCCGCGCGCCGCCGACGGCCCCCCCGCCGGCGCCGCGCCGCCAACCTCCCGGCTCATGGCCGCGCCCCCACCTTGGCGTCGGCCCAGTGCGGCTCGAAGCCGGCCGGCAGCCGGGTCAGGTGCAGCACCGGACCGCTGTTGAACGCGCCATACTGCTCTCGCATCAGCGCATCGTACGATTCCGTGCCCCCGACCACAATCGGCGCGTCGGCCATGCGGATGATGGCCATCTCGCCCTCTGCAGGTCCGTCATTGCGCAGCCGCCGCGAAAAGATGACGTACTGTGCATCGGGCGAGGTACAGGCGTAGTAAATGTGGCGCCCGCGCTCGCCATACAGGAGGCTGCGGCTCTTTCCGTCGGCCGTTGCCACCATGATGACGTTCCAGCCATCGTCGCGCTCCAGACCCTGCCCGTGCGAATAGACCACCCGCTGCGAGCCGCCCTGCACCCAGTCGGGCGTGCAGCAGGTGCCGCGCGACAGCAGCGTCCGCTGGCCGGTGGCGATGTCGATGCTCACGATGTTCCAGTCCAGGCCGTCCACGTCGGCCGATCCAACCCAGGCCCGCCCGTCGGCCGACCAGGAGAGCTGGCGGAAGATGCCCTGCCGGGGGCGCTCCATGACCATCGCCTTCGTGGTCAGGTCGTAGACGCGGATGACGCCTTCGCGGATATGCAGACAGGCGATCTGCTTTCCATCGGGTCCCCAGGTGGCGGTGGGAAACTGGCGATTGGCGCCCAGGACGACGGGATTGGCACCATCGGCATCCGCAAGCACCAGCTCGCCGAGTGCGCCCCATTCCGTGTGGTCGAAGCGCACGCGCCGCGGCAGCCGCCGGTACAGCATCTTCGTCCCGTCGGGAGAGAAGCGGCCCCCCAGCTCATGATACTCGCGCGTGTCGGTCAGCCGGCGCAGGTCGGAGCCATCCGGCCGCGACAGATAAAGATCAAAGTCCCCCGACGCCGATCGCGCCGAAAAGACGATCCATCCCAGCGACTTGACTTCCTCGGCGAGCTTCGCCACCGGATCGACCGGCGATGTCTGGGGCTCGGCGCCGACCGCGGCGGCGGCCGCCATAACCCACAGCAACAGACACAACGTGCAGAT
>Ga0129299_1002571_pt1 | contig 12003 bp, 9 predicted proteins | sample ConPoolayeCmetaG_FD_94477 | JGI IMG/M metagenome (GOLD analysis project Ga0129299, IMG submission 94477) | Hot spring microbial mat communities from California, USA to study Microbial Dark Matter (Phase II) - Cone Pool mat layer C metaG ... | reverse complement strand
GGCCGTGGAGCACATGTCAACAATTCGGCACTATCGTGCCGACCTGGTCTTACCGGCCTATGGCCGGAATCCCAGGCCACGGGCTTTGCCCGTGGTTGTTGACACGGGTAAGGTATACCGGCCTTCGGCAGAACACTTATTCGTATCCATTACCCTGTGCGGCCGCAGCGCCGCATTGAGCCTGTCGAAATGCGCCACATCCAACTGCGGAATTTAGGACAAATAAAATGTCGTATAATATATATTATGTAAACAATTTATTTTTTATCAATAATTTCCACCTTTTTCTCTTACCATTGGAACAAATCTAACCGGAATTACTGTGTCCTGAACAATTTCACCTTTTATTTTAGTAAGCAATACCAACTCCTGTCCTCCAATACTGCTCCCGACTGGAATGATCATTCGGCCACCTTCAGCAAGCTGTTCTTTTAAAGGTTCCGGCACATGCGAAGGCGCACAGGTCACCAGAATCGCATCAAACGGCGCAGCTTCTTTCCACCCTTTATATCCATCGCCAATCCTGACGGCTATGTTTTTGTATCCAAGTTCATTAAGAAGTTTTTCAGCTCTTTTCCCAAGAATTTCATTAATTTCAATGGTGTAAACGCTATCGACAATTTCTGCCATCACGGCGGCCTGATACCCAGATCCAGTACCTATTTCTAACACTTTCATACTTTTATCAGGTTGAATCACCTCACTCATGAGTGCCACAATATAAGGCTGGGAAATAGTCTGGCCTTCGCCGATTGATAGCGGATAGTCTTCGTATGCTTCTTGTAATTCTCTGTTGGGAACAAACTTATGTCGTTCTACTTTCCGCATAGCTTTAAGAACTGCTTCATTGCTTACTCCCCTTCTCTTTATTTGTGTCTCTACCATGCGGTCGCGAAGTTCTTTGAAATGTTCTTCAGATAAAGGCTGGGCAACGCATGGGATTCTCATTATACTCATAACCGCAATGAAGCCCATGAAGATGTATGTTGGACTTCCGGAATACGTATAACCCTCTCTGAGGAGATGCGGGGGCATTTATCCGGTTTTCCCCTTGGTAGCGTTAATAAGCCCACCGGAAATGATATTCTGCCGTTCCCGCTCAGACAGGACAACGGTTAGCGTGATCATCCGGCCGCTTCGCCCATTTTTCATAGCGAGTGTCTGGCCGTGCTCGATCGCTTTCCGCACCTCATCGATGGCAAGAATATCGCCCTGCTGAATATGTTCGTAATCGTTTGGGTCAGCAAAGACTGCGGGAATAATACCGAAATTTATAAGATTGGCACGATGAATGCGCTCGAAGGATTTTGCGGCTACTAATCGGACTCCGAGGTACATTGGACAGATTGCGGCGTGTTCGCGTGATGACCCCTGGCCGTATGATTCTCCGGCAATTATTATGTTGCATAGTCCTTTCTGCTTATTATTCAGCGCATTACGTGAGAAATTTGGATCAGTACGCTCGAATACGAATTCAGCGTATTTCGGAATATTTGATCGGTACTTTAACCTGTTTCCTGCGGGCATGATATCATCGGTGGTTATCTTATCCCCCACTTTAATTGCCGCAATACCGTTGATTTTTTCAGGACACGGCGTGTTTGAGGGCGGTTCGCCAATATTGGGGACGCGGGCTATCATGATATTTTTCCCATCGACGGGCGGCTCAAGTATCATGCTGTCATTAATCGGATATTTCACCGGCTCTTCGACAGCGGGAAATTGTGTCTCAGCAAAAAACACGCGCGGATCGCATATATATCCGGAGAGCGCTGCCGCCACGGCTGATTCGGGTGACATCAGGTACACCTGCGCACTTGCGGTGCCGCTTCGGCCATAAAAATTGCGGTTCGACGTGCGTACCGAGACGCCGTTGGTACGAGGGGCAAGTGAATTACCAATGCAGAAGCCGCATGCGTTTTCGAGTACCCGTCCGCCTGCCGCCACAATGTCGGCAAGAGCCCCGTTGCGGCTTATCATTTCCAGCACCTGTCGGGAGCCGCAGGCAATGCCCAGCGAAACGTGCGGCGCGATTCGACGGCCTTTGAGCGCTGATGCGACGGTCATGAGGTCGCGGTATGATCCATTCGTGCATGAGCCTATCAGCACTTGGTCAACTTTGATATTTTCCAGCGCGGCAACAGGCTTGATATTATCCGGCGAATGCGGACACGCGGCAAGGGGTTCAAGCGTCGATAGATCGATCTCAATCTCCCGTTCATATGATGCGTCGTGGTCGGCTTTAATCTCTACAAACATGTCTTCCCTTCCTTGGGCTTTTAAGAACGATCTGGTGACGCTGTCAGAGGGGAAAACCGATGTGGTCACACCCAGCTCGGCGCCCATATTCGTGATTGTCGCGCGCTGAAACACACTCAACGCCGCGGCGCCGTCGCCGGAATACTCGACCATGCAGCCGGCGTTGCCCTTCGTCGACAGTATTTCGAGCACTTTCAAAATGACGTCTTTGGCCGCAACCCATGACCGCAGTTTTCCGCGCAGATTCACCCTGATCACGGTTGGATATGTGAGATAGAAAGGTCCGCCGCTCATTGCCACCGCCACGTCGAGTCCTCCCGCGCCAATAGCAAGCATACCGATGCCGCCGCAGGTCGGCGTATGCGAATCGCTTCCCAGAAGCGTCTTCCCCGGTGCGGCAAACCGCTCAAGATGCACCTGGTGGCAAATGCCGTTTCCCGGCCGGGAAAATTTTATGCCGTACTTCGCCGCCACACTTTCAAGGTATGCGTGATCGTCCGCGTTCTCAAATCCTTCCTGAATGGTATTATGGTCGACATAGGAGACCGACAGCTCGGTCCGCACCCTTTCCACCCCCATCGCTTCGAATTGCAGATACGCCATTGTGCCGGTCGCATCCTGAGTAAGCGTCTGGTCGATCCGGATAGCCACTTCATTGCCCGCAACCGCAGTTCCCGACACTAAGTGGCTGTCGATAATCTTCTGGATTATATTTTTGCCCATGAGATTCCCTCACCTACGAAATCTGAAGATCGAAATTCGAAAATTATGGCCGTTATCTGCCGGCGTTTTTGATTTCAAAATTTGAATTTCTGCCTTTTTCAAATTAATCTTCCTTGTCCGCCAGTCCTTTCAGCACCTCGGCAAGCCGCCGCTTATTAAGGATATCGCGCATGATTATCGGATGATAGGGATCGTCGCCGGGAAATACCGCCAGAAACGGCACGCTGCGTGATCCAAGGAACTGCATCAGCGACTCGCCGTCCGGATTGCTGCCGGTCAGATCGACCTCAAGCAGAAAGATGTCTTTCTGCTCGATAAGCCTGCGGATTTCCTTTGAATTCAGCACCCGCAGTTTATTGTATTGGCAGTTCATGCACCATGATGCGGTGAAATTGGCAATCGCGTGCCGTCCGGTCATGTGGGCGTCCTGAAGTCGTTGGGGGGAGAACGCTTCCCAGTGTCCCGGCGATTGTGATACAGCGAGCTGGCGGAAACTGACATATCCACCGGCTGCGATACAGAGAAGCGCCGCGGCGCCGACTGAAATGCGGTGCACAAACCGTGCGCCAAACGGCGCGAAACGTGAATACAGGCCGATTCCAAACGCGATGGAGACACACAAACCGATTGTGCCGAGCACCATTTCCTTTGAAAGACCTTTCATCAAGTATATGCCGAACCCGAGAAGCAAAAAACCCATGACATGCTTGAAATCATCCATCCAGCGTCCCGGCTTGGGCACAAGGCGCATCATGCGGCTGCTTGATGACAGCAGAATATAGGGAAATGCCATTCCTGCGCCAAGCGCGATAAAAACGGCGTAAATGACATGCGTCGGCTGTGTGAGTGTCCATGCAAGCGTTGCGCCCAGAAACGGTCCGCTACACGGTGTGGCAAGAATTGTCGCAAACACTCCCCTGCCGAATTCTCCTATAAGTCCTCTTGAAGCTGCCGTACGCTCCATTGTGGCGATGCTCGACGGCACATTGATGGTATAGGCGTCAAACATTCCAAGGGAAAAAGCGACAATAAACGCGATGATACCCGCGAGTATCGCCGGATTCTGGAATTGCTGCCCCCATGAATATCCGGCAAACGCAGCAAGAGTTGCAAGAATGATAAACACAAAGAGCATGCCGGCTCCAAATACCATGCTTCTCAGAATCGCTTCCCTTCGACCGGCAGAGGCAGCCTGCGAAAAAGTCAAGATTTTTATCCCAAGAACCGGAAGAACGCACGGCATGGCGTTGAGTATTATCCCGGCGATAAATGCCAGAATAATTGCGGTAAGAAGACTCATTGCGCCTTGTTCTGATTTTGAAGCATCCGGCGCAGGCGCTTTCTCCTCAACCGGTTCGTAGTCCCACTGCTGCTTTTGCTTTGTTTGAAGGGCAGTTACGTCGATGCCCGGAAAAAGCGCGGCGCCGCCCCCGCCGTGTATAACCGCGGCGGTTGTTGAAAATTCCATCGGTGTTGCCGCTGCATACAAACTGCGCATCTCGATATCGTTGGCGAACGGATACGCCGTACGGCTTGTACCGAGCGGGATTGCAAACGGGATTTTTTTTACAATAGGAACGCACGCTGTATGGCACATGAGCGCATCAATTGTCACAGCTCCAGCCGTCTGCGATTTTTCCCCGGTAGATTTTAAAATTCCGATGATGAAAAACACAGCTTCTTTTTCATACGCCCAGACCCATGCGCCGACATCGGGCTGAAAACGCCTGGCCGCGCTTTTGCGGGCCTCAATCCACGCGACCCCTTCGGCACCTTCCACAGTCAGCTTCAGCGGCTTGCCGATGCCGGGACCGAGCGGATTGCCGTATAAATGGTAATTATCGGCGATACGGCAGGAAAAGGCAATAACGACGGTGTCGCCGATACTGTGGTGAGGCTTGCCCCATGACACATTTACCTCAAGCTCTTCTCCAAGGCCTGCCGCCGTCATGGCGAATACTACAACAAACATCCCAACGCATGAAAATAGAGCGGCAATTCGTCGTGACGGATGCGTGTGTAACGACTTTTCCATACGATATAAAATATAATTGGGTATTCTACATGACATCGTTTAATTTTATTGACATCAGTCTCCGTGATAAACAATTTTATGCACAGGAACAAACTACGGAAAACAGTCATTCATTATTTCCAGAAAGGCGTTCAATGGATGTGAATGCGCAGCACGCAGGCGGTTCAAACGAAGGCGAACGTTTCGAGATCGAGAACCGCGCGGCGGAAGAGCATATCGCCGTATCAAACCTTCCCGCGGCGGCCGCTATCCTGGTAAAGATCGTCGAGCAGGACGAGGCGAACTGGCGGGCCTTTAACAACCTGGGAATCATTTCGTGGATGCAGCAGGCATGGAGCGATGCATACGCCATGTTTGAAAAGGCTGTAACGCTGAAACCAGATTATACTGATGCACTAGTGAATCTGTATGATGCAGCGCTGAAGCTGCGACGCGCCGACCGTATTCTTCCCCTGCTGAAAAAAGCGCTGGAAATAAATCCCGGATTGGAGGAAATCAGTATCCTGGCGGACAGCATAGAACAACAAGGCGATGACGTATATAAGTCACAGCGGGCACTGATGATTGGCGTGTATAATCCGCTCATCGAAGAAGCGAACAAGCTTCTGGAAGACGGAAAAATCAACGAAGCAATGGCAAAGTACCTGGAGGCCAACGATACGCAGGGGCCCAGCGCCGAGGCATTTTGCGGGCTGGGTATTGTTTCATATTATCAGAAACGGTATATGGACGCTTTTACGCTGTTTCTGGAATCCATCAAGCTCAATCCGGCAAATCCCGATACGTTCATCAATATGCTCGACGCGGCTAAGAACTGCAACAAGGTGGAAGAGGCGAAAAAGATTTTCGATGTGTATTCGAGGGAAATAGCGTCCCTGAGAACGCTTGCGGATGAGTTTGAACGGGCAGTGTAAAAAATATTAAAGTCCCCCTTCACAGGCGCCGATACACCTAATGAAACCCCGAAAACTCTAGCACCTCCCTTGTGTGCGCGTGCGCTCGTGCTTCCCCAAATCATCGAGCGCACTCAAAGAGTAAAAAGGGCTTCTTAATGATAAAGGCGGACACGCAACATGCACGTGTCCGCCTTTTCGTTTTTTGCAGGAACCGTCTTTCCGGTAAAGTGTTCCTGCCGTGCGCGTAATATAGATTAATCCTAAATTCCGCAGTTGGATGCGGCGCTGCGGCCGTATCTGTTGAGCGCTCCGGGGCTTCAGGCGGCTTGGACATATCACTTTGTTGATATGCCCTGCGCCGCTTTCACCCCGTAGGTTCCAAGTTCGTAAAGGCCTCGCATCCACCCCAACTGCGGAATTTAGGTTAAATGTGCTACGCGCATATAAGAAAGCACACACATGGCTCACTGTAATAAAATTAAAATCAATTTATTGCGCACAATTACAACCATCTTCGGATCAGGTGCGGTCATAGGCATTGTCATTTCACCTGCCATCTCAAACGCTAAAACCCGCTATGGTGATATCCGGCACCCAAGCCTTTTGAAAAAGACAGCTTCGGTGCGGGCAATAAGGGAATTTGAGCAACGCCTCAGTCCATATTTCGAATGGAAATCGGGGAAACGTGCCTCTCAACCGATAGGACAATCAATTTCTGATATCGATATGCTTCTGCTGGCTCGTCAATGGAATGCTTTCAGCCCTGAATTCAAGCAATTATACCTTTCATCGCTTTCTATCCCCCCAGGTTTCCAGGCATACGTATCACCTGGCGGACATTTCGAGATTTACTATACGCTTTCGGGAGACAATGCGGTTTCTCCATCCGATACGTACGGATACTCACCGTCGGATTGGCATTTGAAGATCAGCGGCCCGAATTCGATACCCGATTATATCGATGAAGTCGCATGGGGGTTTGACAGCGCGTGGAGCATGGAAATATCGCGTTTCGGATTCAAACCACCCCATGTATTTATCGATGAAACGCACAGTTCCGGCAGATATAAGGCGGTTGTGCTTGATATACGCGACGGCAATGCCGAGCTCTACGGCATGACCTATCCGGCCGGTCAGGTCAGCGGAGAGGTGGGAATGCGCAGCTATATCGAAATTCGCAACGACTGGTCAGGGTGGGAGTTATACCGCAACAGGCCAATCGATGCGGCGCATATAACCTGCGCGCATGAGTTTTTTCATGCGATACAATATTCGATGGGGCATGAGGAATATCCGTCGGCAATTGATTCCTTTCCTGTCGGCTGGCTCGAGGGCACGGCGGTGCTGATGGAGGATCTGGCGTTTGACCATGTGAATGATTACCTGCAATACCAGACGGGGTATGATGGGTATTTCGGCAATCCCGGTTTCAGTGTCCTTCTCGATGATTATATTTGGGGCGTCGATCCGTATGCAAACGGTGTTGTGGGGATGTTTCTGTACTGGCGAGCGTTCGGCGCACCGTCGATTGCATTTATTAAGTCAATTTTCTTCCGCAACGAGCAGGCAAAACAGGGGTTTGACGGCAATGCGAGTGCGGCGGCTGTTTCGGCCGCTACAACGTGGCCTGTTGTGCTGAACGACTTCCACCGCGCATCGTTCTTTACCGGGCCGAGGGTGGACACGGCGCGTTTTATCCCCGACGCGCCGCTTTTGGATGCATGGGGCTATACGCTCGATTCGCTTGATGAGAATTTTGGGGTCACCAAGTCGATTCGTCCGTACGCGATGCAGACTTTTGCGCGAAGCCGCGCTGAGAAGTATGCCGATACGATGCATATTCTGTTTACTGGCGATATAAACGACGCGGGGGGGAAATGGGCCGCAGGCGCCATTCTTGTCGATACTGCCGGCGCCTTCTCAGAAATGGCAATGCCGCTTGAATCGCCCTCAACGTCGCGTATCAGTATCCCTCACTGGGGCGCATACGACACAGTAATCGTGGTGATCACCAATGCGCATCCCGCGCTCGATCGGAAGGCGACAGTGTTTTTCACCGATTTCATGATGGAGAATCTCAACCTATCCGAGTCATTCGATATCTATCCCAATCCGGTGATACGCCAATCGCACGGCGTGCTTCATATCAGAGGAAAAAGCATCATTGATGTGACGCTGTATGCGGTTGACGGCAAGATGGTTGCGTATGCCGATGTGCACACGCCGTCGACACAGGGGGCGCTCGTTGCGACAAACACGGGGTTTGACTGGAAATTATGCAACAAGGCGGGCGAGCAGGTTGTTCCGGGCAGTTATATCGCAATTGTCGGCTATAAAGACATTCAAGAGAACAGACTGAAACGTCAGCGCAAAACCATCCTGGTGCTCCCATGAAAACAGCCGCAAAAATATTTCCGATGAAATCGTCGATATGCGGCCCCATTGCGATATGCATCGCCGCGCTTCTGTATTGCACACCGCCGCCGCAGGCGGTCAAGCCGCAGGGAAGTCAAAAAATCAACATACAGCACGAAAAACTCATCATCCTGCCATTCACCGGCCTGGAGACGTTCGCGCGGATGTCCGGATGGCCGTCAGACAGCGGGGAAATCGCCGCGCTTGTCAGCATGCTTGCCCCGTTGTATGACGATCTTGTAGCGGAATTCCGGCGGTGCGAAAAATTCGGCATGTACACAGTCGTGGACAGTCTGCACGGCCCGACAGTTGTCGTCCAGCCGCAGTTTGCGTTTGAGGCGGTCAGGAATGATTCGCTTTTTATAAGAGTAATTCTCAATATCGAAAACAAGGCCACGGAGAAAAAAGCGTCTATAGAAATACGGGCATGGGGTCTTTTTGATCCATCCATGCGCAACGCTCGGCCGCTTAACCGTATCGGACTCGCTCTCGCTTCGTATCGCCGCTTGTTTCCGTATAAAAAAGCCGTAGCTTTCTTCTATCCCGATGGCGCCGGGAAAAATGACGGAACGTAATGAAATCAGGCCGTAATATTAATTGAGCCCCTGGCGGGATTGATCGGCTGCGGGGTCGGTGTCTCAGGCTGTTCATCACGCACCCGCGGCGCCGGCTGGTCTATCTCGATTATGGCCGCAGGGCGGGTTGTTTCCGCCGCTTGAGCATGCGGTTCGGTGCGGGGCTGCTGTATGCTGCCGGCTCTGCCATCCGGCTCAGCGGTTTCTCTTCGCTCCGCGCGTTGAACGCCTGCGCGCGTTTCCTCCTGTACTTGCCGCGCAACAGGTGTTTTCGACATATCCATAGGTCCGCCGATCGGACGAGGCATATAAATCTCCTTGTTAAAAAAAGCGGACAGCGTTAATGACAATATATCGAAAATAGTACGAACTGTCAATAGTTGGCTGCGTAACACATTGCCGATTAAGAAGATGAGGCGCTAACCACAACAAAAGCTTGAAGCCCCTCTCCCCTGCCGAATCCTGTCAACCCTTCACCGCTTGTTGCCGTAATGCCGACGTCACGGCTGTGTATTCCGCACAGTTCTGCGATTTTATTTTTCATTGCCGGAATATGTGCGGCAAGTTTTGGCCGGCTGCCTTCAATGGAAATTGAGATGTGGGTTATTCGCATTGTGCCCAGCGTCTCAAGGGCCTTTTTTACATATGCAGTGCTGTCAACGACACCCTGACGGCACATTTCATCGGTGACTTTTCCCAGAATATTCTCGCCGCTGATACCGGAAATCGCATTGGTCAGTGCATGCAGTACGACGTCAGCATCGCTGTTTCCCTCCAGTGCGGGGCATCCCGGAATGTGTACTCCGCCCAGTATGAGATGCTTTTTCCCGCCGTCGGGCTCAAAACGGTGGGAATCCTGGCCGATTGCGCATTTAAATATGGTTCCGCTCATATCGTTTAAAATAATTCAATCATGCACTTGCTGCCCTTGTTTTTATTGTTTTCTATGCGTATTTTCATTTCTACCATGTCGGTGGCATGCAATGCCCCGGCGTCGGCCGACATATTCCAATTCACTGTGGAGCCGGATGATAGACATCGGTATTGTCGGAAGGTTTAAGACCGATTCAAACCTGTATTTCAGCCAAACCTTGTGGCCGCTGCTTCGATGGCGATCAATGCTTCGTGACGCTGGGATCAGGCTGCGGTTTTCCTCGCAGGTGAACGGCGATATCCGTGATTGCCGCTATGTTTTCATGTTTGATACGGTAACCGATCCTATCGACATACCCCCGGAGGAGGAGAAGCAATTCACGACGCTGCGCAACAGCGGCTGCGCCGTGATCTATTTCGATAACGCAGACTCCTGCGGAACGACCTCCTTTCAGGTCATGCCGTTCGTCCATCTGTATGTACGCCGCCAGATTTACCGGGACATGATGCAGTACCTGCGCGTTTTCACCGGTCTTCGCAGCTACACGCAGTATTACCACGACCGTTTCGGCGTTCAAGAGCGATTTGAAGAGCGGCGGCTCGCGCTTCGGGCAGCGGATATCAAAAAAATCATGGTCGGATGGAATTCAGGGATGGGAAATTATGCGTTGACAAACAGGCTGTTGCGCCGTTTCAATTATGAGAATTGCGCGCGCGCGTTTATTTTTCCTTTCTTTTTCTCCAGCGATATACGCGACCTCATCATCCCCAGCAGGCCGCTTCCCTGGGCCTCGCGGCGTTACGATATTCACTACCGTGCCGTCACCAGGTTTACTGTGGATACCATTACATTCGGCCGCGAGAAGGTCAACGAGCTTTTAGAGGAATTTTCCGCCGAATCGATGTATGCGCTCTGTTTCAAGGGCACCGTGAGCCGGCGGGCATATCATGAAGAGATGCGCCGAGCAAAAATCGTTATAAGCCCGTTTGGCTACGGTGAGATATGCCATCGTGATTTCGAGGGGTTCCTTAACGGATGCTGTGTGGTAAAACCTTCGATGGCTCATTTGGAGACATGGCCCGATTATTACCGCCCCATGGAGACCTATATCGATTATGCGTGGGACTTCAGCGATTTTAAGGAGCGAATCGCCGAGGCACTTTCATCAAACAAGGCGCAGGAAATCGCGGCCTACGGCCATGAGCTTTTTAATAAGTTCATTTCCCCTGCCGGCGGCGCGCAGTTCTGCGGCCGTTTCATGCATATTCTTAAAAGCGCCGAGACGATGCAGCGACACGAGTCTTAGAAAATTACTGATAGGTCAAGGAAAAAAAGCTGTTCGGATTGTCATTCCCCGACATGGAGGAAAGAATGAGAAGAAAGCATCAACTAATTCAATGCGTCGCGTACGGAGTAATCCCTCTATGCCTTTTGGCCGTTGCATGCAAGAAGCAACCGGTCAACCCTATAGACAATACCGTTTACGATTCAACAGGCGTCGATTCAGTGCCGACGACGGGAAGCAAAACGGGACTCGCTATTGCCGATACCATTGTTGCGGGCGATTCGTTGGGTCCTATTGCGGTAGTTGTGGAAACAACCCCCCGGCGCTCGTTTCAATGGTCGGTCTGGAGTCTTTTCGATGCGTTACGGTTTACACCATCTGAAGGCAGAAACGGCGATACGCTGCGCATCTTTATTGATACCACGAAAATATTCCATGATGGATGGTCAACGGCCGTATTTATTATCATTGAGGCTGATAGCTCGTGGCCCGTGTATGTATCGATATATAAATCGAGACCGGGCACTCCGGTGCTTCGCGCCGCGCCGGTTTTTTTCCGCTTGAATGCAGGCGATACTGTTTCAGGACTCCAAGTGGTTCTCGATAATACAGGAGGCGGCCGCCTGTCGTGGCGCGCGAATACAGAGCAGACGTGGCTGCGTTTCACCCCGCATGAAGGTCTGTTCGAGACATACCTGCATATAGCGGTTGACCGCAGCGGCCTGACCAATGCGTTCAACCGCGGAACAGTGCACATTAGCTCGGCAGGCGGCGACACGACCATCCGCGTTGAGGTAATAGCGTCGGCCGACACCATGGCCCGCCATATCAGCGAATGGTGGCCTTTTGCTGTTTCAAATCGATGGGTGTATAAACCGCTGGCCGACAGAAACTACTGGTGGTCGTATGAAGTGCTTGAGGAAGGTGTAGCTGGATTGCCT
>Ga0129299_1002570_pt1 | contig 12004 bp, 11 predicted proteins | sample ConPoolayeCmetaG_FD_94477 | JGI IMG/M metagenome (GOLD analysis project Ga0129299, IMG submission 94477) | Hot spring microbial mat communities from California, USA to study Microbial Dark Matter (Phase II) - Cone Pool mat layer C metaG ... | reverse complement strand
TCTCCGCCGATCATTCATCCCAACCTCCGTGTTTCCGACCCAGAACATATCTCACGCAAAGCCGAAACCAGGCTCTCTCGGGCCGCAGCGGCGATTTCCTGTGCAGAAGCCAGGCTCTCGTCAGATGCCTGATTGCCCTGCCTCTCGCGCCGCTGCAAAAGGCCATCCACGAAGCGTTCCAGTACTGGTTCGAAAGAGCAGCCCTCTTCCATTCAGGGTGATTTGCGAAAGCGCCATCGGCGCCAAAGGCCTTGTCAAGCACTCTCATCGCCTCGGGAAGAAAAGTCCTGTCATCGCTGCTCAGGCTTCGTCTGCGCTCTCCACGCCAGGCAAGAGGCGCTGCAATCCGCGCGAGCCTGAAACGCCCGGCCATGCGTATCCACAGATCGTAATCTTCAGGTCCCCTGAAGCTTTCATCGAACCCGCCGACAGACCTTATCGCGCCGGCTTTCACAAGAACCGTGGATGTCGCCACAGGATTGCCCTGCGCGAAGTCCTGAAGGGCAAGTTCGTTCCACTCTGCTTCTGCCGGAGCTCTTGCGGCCATGGCATGGCATGTCTCCCCGCACCACAGGGCAATTTCAGGATTCTGCCGGGCCAGCGCCGACTGAAGCTCCAGTTTGCCGGTCAGCCAGCCGTCATCGGCGTCCAGAAACGCCACCCAGTCTCCCCGCGCCTGCGCAATGCCATGATTCCTGGCAGCCGCCGGCCCACGATTCCGGCCGAGGCTCATGACTCGGCCGTTGATTCCCCGCTCCGCAAACCACGACCTTGCGACCGCTGCCGTGTCATCGGTCGAGCCGTCATCAACAACTATGGCTTCGAAGACATCCTTGCCGGCACCCAGAGACTCCAGCGCCCTCCGTATGAATCCGGAGGCGTTGCAGGCGGGAACGATGATGCTCACTCTATGGTCACTCATTACGACAAAACAAGTACGTTCCGGTACATAGCGACAATCTGCTCGACGACTTTATGCGTAGAGAACATGGCTTCCACCCGCTCCCGGCCTTTTCGACCGAGGGCATCCCTCCTTTCCGGGACTGTAGCCTGCTGCAGCGCAGAGGCCACCGCATCACTGTTTTCAGCGTCAACGCAGATACCGCCGTCGCCCAAAATCCATTCCGTGACAGGATTGGACTGCGCGATACATGGCACGCCGGAAGCCATGGCCTCCAGAAAGCATATACCGAAAAGCTCCCTCTCTGCGAAAAGAGCGAATGCATCCAGAAGCCTGTAGAACTCCGGCATACGCTCGCGGGACAGGTCGCTGAATATCTTCACGGCTCCCGCGCATGCGGCCCGCCTTTCGACCGCTTCGGACTCTTCCGTCCGCGATCCGGCAATCAGGAGAAGCGCGCCGGGCATGGAGCATCTGAATTCCTCGAATCGTCTTATCAGCAGATCCATTCTCTTGCGTGAAACACGAATCGCGCCCACGCTGCCGAGAACGAATGCCTGTTCGCTCAGGCCCCAGCTTTTCCGCAGTGAAGCCTTTTCCCCGCAGGACACAGCCGGCCGGAACATGCCGCTGTCAACAAAGTTGGGGATCATGAAAACCCGCTGTGCGGAGTGTCTGGCCGCATAATGAGGCGACAGTTCCTGCAGCCACATGAACCTCTCCAGAAAATCCAGAGGCTCATCCGTGCCGTGCGCCAGAATCACTCGGGCGCTGTGTCTTCCTCTCCTGCGCGCCTTCTCGAGAAGCCATGCCAGCCGCGGATCCTGAAGATGAACAATGTCATATCCTCCCCCGGCGAGGCGGTTCACCACAGCCGGCGCAAGAGTGGTTTGCTCTGTCTGATATTCCGAACCGAATCCGAAACGCCATCCGCCGAATGGAGAGAGAGCCCGTGTCACCGCAGAATTGGCCCGCGTGCCGCGCCGAAGGCATGGCAGGCTGATCGTCTCCGCGCTGATTGGTCTCTTTGGAGCCGAACCGCACAGAAGCGTGACTTTGGCGCGCTGTTCTCCCTTCCACAGTTCCGCCAGAGCCTCGGCAAGATCCGATGCCCATGCTTCCACACCGCGCAACACATGGGCAAATCCGGAACTGACCACCGCAATTCTCATCCCGGTTTTGCCTTTGGCGCTCGGGCGGCTCACGGCCTGGCAAGGCGCAACTTGGAATAGTAAATCAAGCGCCTCAGAGACACCCGAAACGGCTCCCTGCGTCTCACCACAAGCCCCTCGATGCTCCGCGCCTTCCCGGCGAAAGCCCGCAATTCCTCCAGGGTGCGTCTCTCGTCGAACTCCAGTTCCTCGCGGGCGCGTATCGCCTCGCGCCACTCGATCTCGACAGTCGCCAGTTCGGGACGGATCTGGTGAAAGGCGTCAAGTCTGGCAACGATCGCGTCGGCGCGCGAATGCAGCAGATGCGGCTTGTGCCTGAACACGAGTTCTCCGTCCTTCGACTCGACCAGCCAGCGGTGGTGGTAATACCCGGCATAACAGGGGTTCTCCACGCCGAGCGACTGTTCTACATACCGCGAGGGCGTGACAATGTATCCGGCCTTCGCGACACGGCTCATCTCCCGGCATACCCACACAGGATCCCGCACGTCTTCAAGAACATGAGTGCAGACCGCAAAGTCGAATGCCCTGTCAGGGAATGGCCATGGCGTCCGATCGCAAATATCCCTCTGGATCCATGCATCCGGCGCCAGACACATGCCGGCCAGCCCGCCTGCGTTCCGGACCGCTTCGTACTCCACTGCGTCCATGACGACATTCGCCCGCCGGCAGGGGGCGCGGCCACCGCCCACATCCAGCACGCGGGCCCCTGCCGGAAGCAAGGCCAGCCGCTGCGCCAGAGACATCTGGGCGTCAGTAATGCTCCGCCCGTCATCTGATTTGACGCACATAGGCCTTCAACCACCCTAAGTGGAAAAACACATTCAGCCCCTGTTCGACGGCCTGCCCGGTCCTCCCGCGGACCGCAGCAACAAAGCTTCTCAGCACACACTTCGTGATCTGGCGGGCTGTGTAGAATCCGAAACGAACAACTCCACCCTTGACGAGCGAAGCGGAAAGCAACGCTTCGGATGCGCCCAACTCAAGGTAAAGCCTCGCAAAACGTCCAAGCGTCAACCTGTCTTTGGAAATCCGATGCCTTGCCCGCGCATGGGGCGTGTAAGCGACGGAGTGTCCTGCGGCGCGGAGACGATGGAAGAATTCTTCATCTTCGAGTGTGCCGGACCGTCCTGGGCCGAGACGCTCATCGAATTCTCCCAGGCAAGCGAACATATCCCTTCTAATCGCCATGTTTGCGCCTGTAAGAGCCATGTCAAACGGCATTTGAAACTCGGGAAAATCCATTTCCGCAAGATCCAGCCTCAGGCGGGGCGTGAGCCACCTCGGAATATGCGCCTCATCCTCGAAATGCAGCGTGATCCGCCCCTGTACGGCAGCGACGTCGTGATGGACAAAAACATCGTCATACGCCAGGAGCAAACCGGGCTCGGGGATAACGTCGTCGTCGAAAAAAACGATTATTTCGCCTCGCGCTCGGCCGAGGGCGCGATTCTGAGCCAGCGTCTTGCCCGGCACCGGTTCGTGCACAACAACCAGCGGCTGCTCTTCGGCAGAAGCCGTCACACTTCTCAACGCCTCGAAAAAACGTCCATCCCTGGAGTTGTCTGCGACCAGAATCTCATACGTCCATCCGGCGGCCCGCTCAAGGTTCCGGCAGGCATCAATCGTGGCCCAGGCCGTGTCCTTGTACGCGCTGATTATGACGCTGAACTTCGGATCCGTCATGAGGAACGAGCCGTTGCCGGCGACCGCGGGCCTGTTGCCAGAGCGATGAGGAACATCGTTCGGTTCTGGCGCCAGGGGGTCAGCGGGACCACCCGAAATGGATTGACCAATCTTGAGGGAAGAGCCTCCCGCCGAAGAATCGCAGCAACCGGGTCCTGCCGCCAGGCGCAGGCCACCTCATCGCCGTCCGGCTCAGACCTCAGGTGAGGACAGAATGTCATCATAAGGCGCCACATCAGGCGGGTCCTGATGTTCGCCCACCACTCGGGAACGGCTTGCCGGGGCTGGACGATTCCCTGCCCGAAAAGCCGCACGACTGCGAATCGCTCGGCGAGGAGCGAGCGGAACTCCGCCACCGTCCACTCTGAAACGTGATAAAGCACCGCGCCTCGATTGGCTCTGAACACCGGGCCATGCGGCGTCGAGAGGATCAGAAGACCGTCAGGGCGCAAGGTCCGCGCGCATTCCGCGATAAACATCCGCGGTTCCGTCACATGTTCAAGCGTTTCAAACGAGACAATCATGTCAAGACATTGGTCCGGAAGCGGGAGGGCCTGTGCTGCAGCCGTCACAGCGGGCAGTCCGTAGCGCCGCGCCGCATGGGCGCAGGCTTCCGGCGAGTTGTCCACGCCTACGACACTCCGGGCTCCGGCCGCATGCATTGCCGCCAACCCATACCCTTCTCCGCACGCAATATCCGCAACTTCCTTGTCCCTGACATATCTGCAGGCAAAACGATACCGTTCGATATGCTCCCAGAATGTTGCCCGGTCCGCGCAAGTCGGCAACATCCGCTCGCCAGTGTCCTTCAGTGTCATGCCGGCTCACGCCGCGCAGTTATGGCCAAAGACGCAGGATACATCAGGGCAAAAAGGCGCGCCTCCTGAAACCCTGCCTCCATGACCTGAGTCCAGACATCCGCTCCGTACTCGGTTATGACCCGATAAGACTCATCGCGCAGATCCGGCCCTCCGTGATAACACGGCGGAAGGTTGTCCCGGCGGCGCGTCATGCGCGTTTTCAGAACAGGAACCGTAAAGGCCAGAACCCCACCCGCCGCCAACACGCGATGGCATTCCCGCAGGGCTCGCGCCGGACATGGAATATGCTCGAGACAATCTGAATGGACAACCCAATCCCATGAGGCGTCCTCATAGGGGAGAGCCTGCATATCAATCTCCGGATACTTCACAATTTTGTGGCCGGGAATTAGCCGCAGATAAGAAGTGAGCGTTCCCGCCTCGTTGATTTCGAGAATCCTCGCACCGCGAAAAACCGGTGAGTTCTGACACAGCGCCGCAAAATCTCCTTCCAACCGCATCTCGTTGAGAATGGCCGCAGCCAGAGTCATGGATCTCAGGTTGGACCGGCACTTCGTGCAGTGAAATCCCTGCTGCCACTCAATCCAGAGTTCCTCTTCTGCCGTAAGCCCCCATTGCCTCACCAATTCCGGCCACAGGATCTTTGCTGACGAAAACGTCTGACCTCCGCAGACCGGACAGCAACGACCCGCCGGCCAGGGCGGACTCTTTTCCGGCACAGGGGAAGCGCCCTGGCAATAGCGGCCTTTTTCTTCGGTACCGCGCGGACTTCTCCTTCTGAATCTCCACCATCTCATGATCCCCGCCCTTCTCCAACAACCTCGTGCAGCGCATTCCGGACGCTCTCGGCCGACACATTCCGCACGCATCTGAAGTCGCCGTACCTGCACCGCCATCTGCATCCGAAACAATCCAGCCGGTTGGTGAGGACCACATGCCGTGCCGGGTCTCCCCACGGAGCCCAGCGCGGAAAATCGCCGCCACCCATCATGACCACGCTGGGAGTCCCCACCGCCACCGCCGCATGAAGGCCGAACGTATCATTGCCAACGCATGCGTCGCTCGCTCCGATAAGCGCGACAGACTCGCGCACTGAACATCTGCCGGTCAGGTCAATAACCTGCAGTCCCGCCGCGGACGAAGCGGCCCCGCATATTCGGCGCGCCCGCTCACGGTCCTGTCGGCCGCCTGCCAGAAACGCAACAATCGGCCTGTGTCCGGCCGCCAGGCGCAGAAAATCGGCAAAACGCTCCGCGCCCCAATCCTTGGCCGGGAATCCGCCTCCAGGGCAGACTGCGAGCACGAACGCCTCGCTCTCTCCCCGCCATTCTGCAATCCGGTCGCGAGCCGCCCGCTGTTCCGCCTCCGACAATCCAATATCCGGCCATATGTCCCTGCGGCAGGAAACGTTCTCAAGTCCGATATTTCGGAGCATCGCCGCAAGCTTGTCCAGTTCGTGTATGTTGCGATCAACCGCAACGATCCGCGTGTAAAAATGGCGGGGATCTTCAGCCGGGATTTCATCATCGGCCATTGGCTCGCCGTCGAACCAGACTTTCTCCGGACTCTCCACGACCCGCGCAATCTCGTGATAAAGCCGGACCGTGCTGTAAACAGGATGCAGCAACACCCTGCATGACGCTCGAAAGATCGCGAGCATCGCCATCGCGCGCCGCAGGGATGCCCACCGGCCTCTCCCGCTCGGAAGAGCAATGACCCGGTCCGCGCAGTCCAACAGAAGCGGCCGCGCGGCCGGACTGGCGAGCACCCATAGCGGATGCGGGGCGAAATGCCGGCGAAGCGCCCGCAACGCGCCAGTGAGCAGCAGCGCATCTCCCAGCCCCCCGGGACCGAGAACAAGGACGACGGACCTACCCACAGGCGGTTTCCCGTCCCGCAGTCGTTGTCCCCACCTGGCTGACCGGCGAAGCCATACAGGCAACGACTCTCCAGGCAACATTGCGGACTTGATCATCTCTGCGGCGAGTCCGGAGATGCCGCGGGACATAGTTCAGCATACCACGCGCGAAGCACATTGATGAAGGCAGTCCAGGAATACCGGGATGCGTAATTCCGGTTCCGCTCCCGCAGCGATCGGGAGCATCCGCTGTCTTCGAGGACGCGTCGTACCGCCTCCGTGAACACTGAAGGAGACGTTGTGTCCACCAGTTCCAGTCCCCCTCCATCTTCGTAAATTTCGCGAAAACTCGGAGCATCCTGCGCCACGATCGGCGCTCCGACCGCCACGGCCCATGCCAGCGATCCTGAACTGCTGACCTCGCCATACGGCGCCAGAACCAGATCCATCTCCGAAAGGATCTCATGAAAGTCAGGCTCCGGCAGCCACCCGGTTACAACAAACCGATCCGCCACGCCTGCGCGGCGAGCCTGGTCTCGAAGTTGTTCGAGATAGCGTTCAGATTCCCTTCCTTGTGTGCCACCTATCGCACAAAGAATCGTGTCAGGAGGCAAATTCGGGAGCATGGCAATAGCGCGCTCATATTGCTTTCTGTCAAATATGAATCCCACAATGCCAATGAGACGGGAGGCATTTCCGCTGAAACGCTGTCGAAAGGCTTGACCCCCCGATCCTTTCACGGAAGCAACAGAAGGGACAGGGTGGGGCCATACGCGAAGGATAGATGGGTTCACGCCTGCCTCCACAAGACGGTGATATTGCCAGCGATGATGAACATGAAGGAGAGCATGCCGGTTTAAAACGAGCGTTTCGAAAGACACACCGCCATGCCTTCCACCCAAACCCGCAAGCCGAGCAAATACGCGGTCGGCAAGGGTCTGAATCCCGGCAGACTCCGGCAAAGAGCGCAACCATGGATGCTCGTGAACAGTCGCCATGAAGGGACGCCGCACGAAGCGGGTAAAAACCTCATAGGCGTCTTCGTACAGCCGCGTACCGTTCCATGCAAAATCAGAGTATTGTACATGGACTGGAATACCAGGCGGCAGGTTCAAGGCCGCCAGGCGTGCGGCTCGGCGCAGACGCCAGATCTTGAAAAGCCGGTTTCTGGGACAACGTTCCAAAGGCAGATGGAGCGGCACCAGAGAAACAGATCCCCCGAGGGCTTCCGGAATATGGCGTGCATAATCTGCCACGCCACACGGTGATCCGTCGGCAGGCGGGGTATAAACAATCAGGGGACTTGGCATACCGCGTCTGTTTTTTTGCGCCTCATCGTCTCCCGATGAGACGCCCGCTAAGCCACAGACCGAATTTCAGCAGAGGAGCCCATTCTCCCTTCCGAAAGCGCTGAACCCTGATCCGCCATTCATAGACAGCCTGCAGCCACAATGGGCATTTTCGCTTACGGCCGCGAAGTATTTGGTGCACTTCTGCGCAACGCCGCGAGTCTCCATCGCAATAGTTGCGTTCCAGCCCTTGCGCGGTCAGACGCCAGTCAGCATCTGAAATAGTGAACAAATGGTCGCGTCCGCCGCCGAGTCGGATATTCTCCAGGGCCTCCGGTCCATCCGCCGCCATTGCCAACCCTCCCGGAACATGATCATAGGTATGATTCTGATGAATGGCCAGCGCCCTCTCTGAAGCATCCACGACGGGAACGCCGCGACTTCGAGCCGCGTAAATCAGCCAGTTGTCGAATTTACAGCGAGCAATGACCATGGGCGGAACAGCCTCCCAGACCGGCCCTTTCCACAGGAAAATATCGATCGCATCACCCCGGACAACTGTGCCGCGGTCCTGAACTCTTTCCAGAAGCCACGTCTCCCATGATGGATCTTCAAACTTGAGCGTCTCCTCGATGTCCACGTTGCATCGCTTCGCAACAAGAAGAAGTCGGGGAAAAGGCACATCCAGCAGCGCTTTGCGCATACCCGAGGTCAGAAGAATGTCAGCGTTGATGTACCCGCGATAAGGAAATGATGCCCTTTTTTCGCCCTCCTGAAAAAGCGAATCAAGACGTGGCAGTCCATTGGATCCGCACGCAACATCAGGCACCCGGATCAGACCAAGCGACGCAGCGGCTTCAGCATATCCTTCGCCATCACCCATGAGAAAAATCTCCGCGCCCGGAAAAACGGCCCGCCAGCTCTTCAGGGCATTTGTTTGCCGGACACCGGCCCGACCCCTGAAAGGCAACGCCGTTGTAATGAGAGATATCATCCCAGATTTCCCGGCTCGATCACCCGGCCCTGCAGTTTTTTCGTCCGCCCGAGACCAAATCCTCGAAAAGGGCCTCGTAACGAGCTGCCTGCGTCCCAGGAGAAAACTGTTTCTCGACACGCTGACGGCAGGCGGATCTCATGGTCTCCCGCGCTGGAGCAGGCAGAGCAAAAAAACGCTCCACCGCAGCGGCCAGGACGGCAGGAGAAATCTCAGAAGACAGAAAGCCGGTCTTTCCGTCCTGGACCATCTCGCTGCATCCGCCCACCGCAAACGCCACGGCAGGAAGCCCGGCCGCGGCTGCTTCCAACAGCACCAGAGGCGCAGTCTCAAACCTGGACGCGTGTACGAAAAGATCCGCGGCGTTGTAGTAGAGATTCAAGAGACGCTCCTCGACAATACGACCAGCATACACCCAGCAACCGGCTGCCGGTTTCTTGTCAGGCGGCCAGTCGCCCAGAATGACCATGACGGCATTCGGCATGCGCTCGGCAAGAACAGCCATGAGACGGACAAGCACATGAGCCCCTTTGAATTCCGGCGCAAACGAGTGGGCGGCTGCAATCAGCACCGGACCATTGCCCAGCCCCAGCGCGGCTCTGACTGCGGCGCGATCAGAGCACGGCCGGAAAACGTCGCAGGGAATGCCATGGTATATCAGTTCGACGCGCATGTTGTCTTTGAACCGTGCGCGCGCCTGGTCGTACATCCATTGAGACGGCGCCACCCAGACCAGCCGCTCCTGAGACGCGCAATAGAAGGCTTCCCGCCGAGCCCATTCTCCGGAGGGCGATCCTCCCGAGGGATTCACCAACGCCTCTGACGGACATTCCCGCCGGCAGCCATCCGTAAAAGCGCGGCATGAACCGCTGTGAAAACACGAACCGGTCAGCGGCTCCATGTCATGCAGAGTCCATACGATAGGCACGGCCTTCGGCAGCCGCCGAACCAGATCGAACGATAACCCGTGGTGAATGTTATGAAGATTAATCACAGCCGGCGTGTCTCGCCGCACAGCCGCACCCATTGCGGCATTATGAAGAGTCGTCCAGGCCCGGTCTCTGACACGTGCCCCTCCCAATCGCCAGACGAACCGGAATCGCAGCAACGAAAAAAACGGCGGCCAGGCTGATACGATTTCCGCGCCCGCGCGGGGGTCCCCCTTGGCGGCAAGCCACCGGACGCCCCAAACGCCTCGGCTTTTGATTGCGCCGGCCAATCGCCTACAGGCTGCGGCCGCTCCGCCGTCGGTCATGTCGCTGATCATCGCTACGGTCTTCATGACAACCCCACATCCGGATGCAAACCGCGGCGGCGCGCCCAACGCCGTTCGTACCAAATCGCCAGCCGCTCCAGGGTCTTCTGCCAGCGATACCGACCGCGTTTCGTCAACTCCTCATCCGAAGGCCAGGTACGCATCAGGCTGCGAATCACGCGAAAAACCGGGTCCCGCGTCAACTCAGCCACATCTTCCATCGGCCGCCTCGTGGCCGTGATCCGACCTGCGAGCACATCAGCCCACAGGTTCTGGATTTCGCGAGGATGTGGACCTCGATGGCGCTCCAGCCACGAGATATACCGATTGGCATTGTGCACGTGAAAGGGTTCTGTAAGCTGCATCCAGTTCCTCTCCACCCAATTTACCGAGGGATCCGCGCTCTTGTCGCCCCTGGCCGCGTAGTACTGCCATTTTCTCTCAACCTGTTCCCTGAACAGAAGTGAGTAATGAAAGAAAAATATGCCCATTGCTTCCGTATGATCCGCTCCGCACAAGATCAAATCCCTTAGATCGCGGCCGTGGTCATCACGCACCGTCGGGGGGAAATGAGTGGCGTATGTCCATGAAGGCTGCCATCTGAAAATACGATATATTTGACCGCCGGTTTCAGAGCCTTTGAAAAAAGGCCCTGCCACATACCAGTCCGGGCTTCCCCAGAAGATCCGCTGACGGAAAGAAACTGCTGTTGTTTGGGGATGTTCTGCCAGCCATGCCAGCATTCTTTCCATGGCGATGTCTGAATAAAACTCATCGCTGTCCACTTCCCACAGCCAGTCTCCTGTGGCGCGGCGCGCAAATGCCTGGCACATCTCATTCTTCTCACCCGGCCACACGCCGTCAGGGTGTCCTTCATCCTCAGCAGTGACAATGACAAGTTTCCGGTCAGGATCTTCATCAGAAGCGAAATGTCGGAGCGCTTCGAGCGTGCCATCCGTGGAGTGACCCGTGGGAGAAGCCATGGCCCGCATCAGAGGCACCGCGCCCTCCACGACGATTATCTGATGAGCATAGGGATAAAGCGACCTCAGCAGATAGGGAACAAACGGCATGCCGTTGAACACGATAGTGCCAAAAGTTACGCGCGGCGGGGAAGCCTGAGCGCGACCTGCCCTGCCATTACTCTGTCGCTCGCGACAACTCTGCACGATATCAACGCCTGAACGCGCTTATACAGTAACTCCGCAGCGCGTTTTCGACCCATGCCGCAGCGTGGCGCAGTTTGGTCGAAGGCAGAACTGAGAGGAGCCACGGCCGCCTGGCAGCCCATGTTTCCACGCGCCGATCAAGATGCTCGCGGCTCCTTGCCAGACGCACTTGGCCGGCTGCGAGTTCAAATTCGCAATCCCACGCATCCGCATAATGTCCTCCGGCAAGCTCCCGATTGTGCCATTCGTCGGACTCCTTCGGCGCTATGGAGGGATTCACCCAGCCGGGAGCGTGGTTTTGATGAATTGCGATCACATCGGCCGTAGCATCTATCCGCAGTACTCCTCTATTTCCCATCTCAGCAAGCAGCCAATTGTCCCATGCCGGTCCTCCCAGAGCAAAAGGTGGTATGTTAACTATCTGCTTCTTTGGAAGGACAAAATAGTCGAGGCCGCTTGGCGCATGCAGCCGACCCTCCCGTATTGCCTTGTCACGGAGTTTTGGCCACCACAAAGGATCTCCAAACGTTATAGCCTCAACAAAGTCGAGGTCCCACCGACAACCGACCATGACAAAGGGCCGTGTAAGTCGTGAACAATGACTGATCGCTTCAAGAAAATCTGTCCCAAGAATGATATCAGCGTTGACGTAGGCCAGGACGTCGCCAGTAGCTGCCCGGGTAGCGAGCTCAAATACTGACGAAAGCAGGGGACGGCCACGATGGTTTAACCTTACCCCTCGAAGCCAGCGAATAGTCCGCTCCTCTGCTATTTTTTCTATGGCCGGATCATCTCCCGCGACCAGAACTTCCACCGCAGGCCCAAGTGCCAGCCAGCTTTCTAACGCATTGCATTGGAT
>Ga0129299_1002569_pt1 | contig 12009 bp, 9 predicted proteins | sample ConPoolayeCmetaG_FD_94477 | JGI IMG/M metagenome (GOLD analysis project Ga0129299, IMG submission 94477) | Hot spring microbial mat communities from California, USA to study Microbial Dark Matter (Phase II) - Cone Pool mat layer C metaG ... | reverse complement strand
GTGTAACCTTCTTGCCGATCCGCTCGGAGCGGCGCAGGAGGATGCGTGTATAGGACTTGCCGTTAATGGTAGTTGTGCAGCGGTCAATATACATAGTGAGCACATTATATCGAATAAAATTCGTTTTTTCAAGGGGTATAAGTATACTATTAGTGTGCACAAAATGAGCGCGAAAATTACGTACACCATTCTTATTAAACAATTTACGTAAAAAACTGTCCGGAAGATCCGCTGCAGTATTTGACCATGCAGGGCGTGCTCACCTCCGCCACGATCGGCGTGCAGTCATCCAACGCCCCCGCCCCGGCCGTCCAGCTCGCCTATAACGCGCCCTTCGTGACGAATGCGCTGGCCGTGGAGCTGCGCCCGCACAATGCTTCATGGCTGGCCGTGCTTCCCGAAAATGGCACTGTAGCGCCATGGAGTGCCCTTGACGTGGCACTGTACGCCAACGCCGACACGCTGACACAAGGCACCTATTACACGACTCTCGTCATTCAGCACAACGCTCCCGGCGCGCAACTGGAGATTCCGGTCGAATTTCTCGTGCCAGAGCCCGCGGTATGGTGGAACACCATGCTGGGCGCGGCGCTGGCTCGGCGCTTACGATGCCTGCACGTGAAACCTGGCGCGTAACAAATCGCTGTCGCGTGATGAGCCGCCTGCCATCACTTCAAACGCCCCCGGCTCCACTACGCGCTGCAGCGCGCCATTGACAATCACCAGATCGTCGTAAGGAATCCGGAACGACACGCTGCGTGTTTCGCCCGCCCGCAGCGCCACCCGCGCATACGCCTTCAGCAGCTTGTCCGGCCACGTCACCGATGTGTACACGTCCCGCACATACACTTGCGCGATTTCCACCCCGTCACGCCCGCCGGTGTTGCTTATATCCAGTGAGATATCCAGCGGCTCGCCCGGCACAAGTGTCTCCCGCGCCAGCCGCAGGTTGCTGTAGCGAAATGTGGTATAGCTCAAGCCAAAACCAAATGCATACAGCGCATCGAAGCCGTAGCCATCTGCGTAGCATCCGCCGTGAGTCCCCGGCACGCGATGATACCACACTGGCTGCTGGCCCACATGATAGGGAAATGAAATGGTTAACTTGCCGCTCGGATTGACATCTCCCACAAGAATTTCCGCCAGCGCCGTTCCGCCCAACATGCCCGGATTAAATGCTTCCAGCACGGCGTGGGCATGCGCGGCGATCCATGGGATGGCCAGCGGCTTGCTGTTGATCAGAACCACTATCAACGGCGTGCCAGTGGCATGCACCGCCTCCAGCAACCGCTGCTGCGGTCCCATCAGTTCGAGCGTCGCGGTGCTGCGGTATTCGCCGGTTAGTGAGACAGTATCGCCGACCGCAACGATGGCTACATCGGCGCTACGCGCAGCGGCCGCCGCCGCTGCAATCCCAGATTCATCCGTGCTGAACGCGCGCGGCTGCCAATTCGCGGTCTCGTCATCTTCCGGCACCGCATACATTGAACAGCCGCGCTCGTACACCACCTCGCATCTCCCCGCCAGCCGCGCCCGCAGGCCATCCAGCAGTGTCACCGTCAGTTCGCGCGGATGCGTCGCGCCGTCGGCCGGGATGCTGCCAAGCGACCAGTCGCCCAGCTGGGCAAACGCGTTGTCCGCCAGCGGGCCGGTCACGGCAACTCGGCGCAGCTCCTCCACCCGCAGCGGCAGCACACCCTCATTCTTCAACAGCACAACCGACTGCCGCGCGGCTTCCAGCGCCGCCGCACGATGCGCCGCGCAGTTGATCACCGCTCGCGCGCCGTCCGCATCCGGTAAGCGCGGATTCTCAAACAGCCCCAGCGCAAATTTCATCCGCAAAATCCGCCGCACCGCCCGGTCTATCACCTCTTCCGCCTGCCGCCCCGCGCGCACGGCCTGTATAACCGCCTCATAAAACTCCGGCGTCTGCATGATCAGATCATTGCCCGCTTGCAGCGCCGCAATCGCCGCGTCTTCCATCGTCGCGCACACCATCTGTTCGCTGTGCAGCCGCCCCACATTATTGTAATCCGTAACCACAATGCCTTCAAAGCCCCACGTCTCACGCAACACTTCCGTCAAAAGCCATCTGTTGGCCGTGCATGGCGTGCCGTCTATGCTTTGATAGCCGGTCATGAACGTGGCACACCCCGCCCGCACCGCACGCTCGAACGGCGGCAGGAACCACGTCAGCATCTTGCGCCGCGTGTGCTCCGCTTCTGAGGCATCGCGCCCGCCTTGTGTCTCGCCGTAGCCAGCAAAATGCTTCGCGCAGGCCAGAAGGCGCCGCGGATCGTCCAGCCGCTCACCTTGAAATCCGCGCACCATCGCGCACCCTATGTCCGCAATCAGCTTCGGGTCTTCGCCGCTCGTTTCGTCAACTCGTCCCCAGCGCAGGTCGCGCGCCAGACACAACACCGGTGCAAACGTCCAATGCACCCCCGTATAACTCGCTTCCAGCGCGGTAATCCGCGCCATCTCTTCCGCCAGCTCAGGATTCCACGAGCATGACAGCGCAAGCTGCGTTGGGAAAATCGTCGCGCCGCGTTTGAGTGAATGCCCATGAATCGCATCTATGCCCAGCAGAACGGGAATGCCAAGCCGGCTGCGCCGCGCACGCTCCTGTACCTCCGCCGCCGCTTCATCCATCACGTTCAGCATCGAACCCGGCTGGTACCTGTCATACTTCTCCGCCCAGTCATGCCGCGCGTCCAATTGAAGGAGCTGCCCGGCTTTTTCTTCCAGCGTCATGCGCGCCAAAAGATCTTCCACTCGCACTGCAACCGGTCGCAGTGCTTCGCGATAAACCGGCGTTGTTCCCATACACGTCTTTCTGATTAGTCGCCGCTGAGTACCTGCATGATGCAGGGCTGGGCGCCGGTGCCGCTGTACGTGCCAAGCGTGATGATGTCAAGGCAGCCTTGCAGCGCGTCCATACTGCCTGAACCTGCGCCCGCGATGCTGTTGAAGCCCATGCTGAATGGCAAAGCCAACGTCTGCACCACGCCAGACGCCAAATGGTTGGTCGTGCCGCCTTGCTCCGGGTCATTCCGTAACGGCAGCGCCGCGCCGCTGACAATCCCATACGGCACCATCAACGGCGCGCACACAATGCGATAGCCGCCATTAAGCATGCCGGCCAGCGACGGCCGTGTGCCCCCTTCCGGCGCAAACTCCGGCTGTGGCGGCGCCTGTGGTAAAACTCGTTCCGCACTTTCTGTCTGCAACGCATACTCATCCACTCCAGCCCCTGCGGGCACGGATGCTGTTTCAAGCGGGCTTTCGCCCAGTTCCATCTCCGTCGTCGCAGCATCAGTATCCGTGACGGGCATCGCGTCCACGTGCGTCACGCGCGTTGGAACTACTGGTGTTGAATCCGCAGACGTGGGCGTGGGCGTGTAACTTTGCCGCGCGGGACGCGGCTGCCACTTGGAACGCGCCGGACGATCATCAACCACATCAGCAACAGCTGGTGGCGGCACAACAACATGCGGCGCCCGCGTCTCAGCACCAGATGCCGTAACGCCCACTGGCCCCGGTAATCCTGGCACACGGCTCGCAGCCGGTACAGCCGTTCCTGTCTGCGCCGCCCGCACATCGCTCACTAAACGCCGCACGCCGTCCACCGCCGCGTTCGTGTAACCCGCCGGCTGCAACATGGGCGGTTCAATACCACTCAACTCTTCGATCATCTGCCGCAAGCGCAGAATTTCTTCATCTTTGGCGCGCAAGTCGTTCTGCGCGCGCACGAGCGCCTCCTGCGCCGAATCCGCACGCAGATGCGCCCGCAATAGTTCACGCTCCGCCAGGAACGCCTGCGTCTGTTGTTGCGCCAACTCCTCGCGCAAGGCGCGCAGCTGCTCCTGCAATCTGACCAGCGCATCCGCCTGCTCTTGAGTCCTCGTTTGCGTAACCAAATCGAGTTGTGCTTTCAATGTGGCGATGGTATTCGAGTATGCGGCAATCTCCGAACTCACTGCTCCTACAGCTGCTTCAGGCAACGCTGCAGCTGCCGCTTCAGCTTCCGCTCCTTCTTCCGCACCTTGTTCAGGCGCCGCCGCAACCCCTTGTCCTAATGCCGACGGCGCCGCTTGCACAGAGCCTACCGCCACCGCCGCTTGTGTCACCACCATTTGCGGCGCCGACAACAGCGCTGCCCGCTCCGCCTCATTATGCCGGTAGATCTGCACAAACACCCACACCAGCACCGCCAGCGATATCAGCAACAACGTCATCAATACCAAGCCTTCCGCCCGCACCAACCCGCGCCTCGTTCCTTGTGTCACGCTGCTCCTTAACACGCCTTACCGCGTCAATAGATACGCCAGGATATTTATGTTGAACACATACGCGTCCACCACGGTCTTCACGTCTTCCACATTCGCATATAATTTGCGCGTGTTCGGCCAGATGCGCGGTCCTTCCCAGCGGTAGGTCGGGTCTTCGGCGCTTACGCCACGCTTGATCGCTTGACCCGTGTCGTCCAGCGTTGCCAGCATCAAACCGCCATAATTATTCAAATTGTAGATCACCACCACGCGCCCGTCAATCTCGATCACTTCCAGCGGCTCCTGCCAGTAGTTCATTCCCACCGGCACTTTGTCGAATGTCGCAAACGCCTTAAACACCGGGTGATCATTGCCAATCGCCTTGAAATCATAATCCGGAATAACCCGCTTCATCTCGCGCCGGAACGCTTCGTCAAAGCGCGAACGCCGCCCCGCCAGCGAACTGTTGGCCACGATCGCCCCGCCTTGCAGAATGTACGTGCGCAGATTCTCCACTTCCGCTTCCGTCAACGTAAAATTCCGATGCCCCGTGAAATACACAAACGGACTCTTGTGAATCTCCGGCGAATCCGCGCGCACCGCCACCGGCACTTTGTTGATCACTTTGATGTTCGTGCGCCGCTCGATCTCGCGGATCAGATTCGGCAGCGCGCCTTTCGTCAAATCCACTTTGTCGCCGTGATGGTGAAATTCGCAGTCCCAGTCCCCGCCTTCATACGCCACAACAACCAGTTGCTCGATCGTCGCCTGTATGCCCGCGCCACTGCTAACGACATTAAACCGGTGCGCATAATCGCCGTACATCGCCCCGCGTACGCCCGCGCCCATGTCCTTCAAGCGCTTGAAATCCAGTTCCTTCCGCCGCATCGTCGTCAGCGGCTTCGGCCGCAGCTTGCTGTCAATCGTTTTCTTCACCACCATGCGCTGATCCAGCTTCTGCATCTTGTCAACTTTGGGCGGCTCCGGCAGTTTCACCGGCACGTTTTTCGGCAGCACCACCGGCTTGGGCGGCTCCACCTTGCGTTTCTCTTCGCGCCGGATCACCGATTTAATGATGTCCTGCACCGTCTGCGACGTGCTTACCACGGTGATGCTCGCCCCTACCACAAATGTCAGCGCCAGCGCCAGCGTCACCAGCAGCGCTTCCGAACGCCGCTGCACGTCATAGTTGCGCTTGAACATCTGGATCAGCGAGGCTAGGTCATATTTCATGGCTCACTCCTCGAATACCGACGCATCGGCCGGAAAGGATATCTGGTCTATGTTCGCATACGCACAGGCGTTGAGCACAGACACAATCCGCCGGTGCTTCGTCTGGCGCTGCCCGCGCACCACCACCGCTTGCTCCGGATAGGCCGCTTTCAAATCCGCCAGCGTCGCCTTCAGCTCCGGCAGATCATCCCCTCCCGCCGTGTCCGTCGGCTGCCCATTCCACCATATCTCCCCGTTCTCAAACACATCCACCACCACTTCTTCCGGCGTGTCCACGCGCTGCTGCTGCTCCATGTGCTGGTCGATCGGTATCTGCACCCGCAGCTCCGATTCTTCAATCTTCAAACTCGCCGTCACCAAAAAGTACATCAACAGCAAAAACGTCATGTCCACCATGCTGGAAATGTTCAGTTCTTCGACGGCGTCATCTGAGCTGATGTTGAATTTCATGCGTCTTGCTCCGCTCCGCTAATTCCCGCCTTTGTTCGGGTCTTCTTGATACGTCGCAAACGAGACATTCCACAAATCCGCCTGCGCGCACGCCGCCATGATGCGCATAATCTTGCCGTAGTGCGCCTGCTTGTCCCCCCGGATCAGTATCTTCTTGTCCCCCGGCCCGCCTGCCGCCGCCACCCGCCGCAGCTCCGCCGCCAACCGGTCCATCCCAATCACTTCGTCGCCCACCTTGATCTGCCCGTCAGCCAGCACGTTCAGCCGGATTTCTTGAAACCCCTCCGACTGCTTCGTCAGCGCCGAATCGGCAATCGGCAGCTCCACTTCCTGCGCAAATTCCAACTCCTGCAACGTCGCCGTCACCAAGAAAAACGTCAGCAGCTGAAAGACTATGTCAATCAGTGGCGACACCTGGAACGACGTCGTCTCGTCTTCTTCAAGCCGGCGGAATTTCATTACTGCCTCCCCGCGCTGCGGTGAAATGCGCTGGTGCCCTTACTCCATCGCATCAACCAATTCCCCGATCTCGTCTTCCACATGCACAATCATGCTGTTCACCTGGTTGCGCAAATGCAGATACACTGCCATCAGCGGTATCGCCACTACCAACCCCCCATACGTCGTCATCAACGCTTCCGAAATGTTGTTCGCCAGCACCGATGACTTGACCATCCCCATCGACGCCACGTTGGCAAACGCCTTGATCATCCCCGATACCGTGCCCAACAGCCCCAGCATCGGCTCGATCACCGCAATCGTGTTCAAATACGAAATGCGCGCCCGCAACACCATCCCTTCGCGCGCGCCATGCTCGGCAAACGTTTCTTCCATCACCTGCTTCCCGCGGTGCCGCGCCCGCAGCCCCGCTCCCAAAATCCGTGTCAGCGCGCACGGCGTCTCTTCACATGCTTTCACCGCCTCGTCGTATTTCTTTTCCTTGATCAGCGTCTTCAACCGCTCCTTTACCTCCGGCGGCGCCAGTTTCTTCTTGCGCAACAGCAGGAACGCGTCTACAATGAAGTAGATGCCCACAAAGCCCAGCAGCACAATCGGATACATGAAAATGCCGCCCTTGCCGAATATAAATGCCAGCCATGACTCGCCGCCCTCTGTGCTCGCTACCACATTTGTCTCGGCCGCCCATGCCAGCGCCGCGCTCATGCTCATGCCCAACATCAGTGCCGCCGCGCCCTGATGGCGCACCATGTCCATAACCTTACTTCTCATCGTTCGTCTCCTTGTCCGTTGGTGTAGATGGTGATGTCGTTGCTGCTCTCAATGCTGCCAGCCGCTCCTTGCGCGCCGCCGTCGCCGCGCTGTCCGGATAAGCCTCCAGCAATTGCTGATAGTAAAATACCGCTTCGTTGGTGCGCCCCAGTGTGCTGTATAACTGCGCCACTTTCTCCTGCGCCTCTTCCTGCAGCTCGCTCACGTCGCCGTACAGCACAATGATGTGCACATAATGTTCGAGCGCCCCGCGCGGGTCGTTCCCCTCCAGCCGCAGCGCGCCCAGCCCCTGATGCGCCTTGGCCCGCACCCGGTCATTCGATTTCGGGTCTTCCAGCAAGCGCTGCAACCGCGCTTCCAGCTCCGGCCCGCTTTGCCCCGCCACTTGCAAATCTATCAGATACGTCTCCGCTTCGTTCCGGTGCCGTGAGCGCGGAAATTTCTCCAACAAACGCTCAAAACTCTTCGTCGCCTCCGCCACGCGCTGCATATTCGCATAACACACACCCAGCCCGAACAACGCTTCCTCATACCACTTCGCCGGCAAATTGCGGTAGCGGCTCTCCCAACGCTGCAACAACGGCAACGCCTCCGCATATTGCTTCTTTTTCAGCATCTCTAACACCGCCCTCTCGTTCGCAGGCGGCGTAAACGTCGTCAAGCCCCAGTTCACCGCATCTTCCGGAAATTCCCGCGTCCCTTGCGCCGACGTGATCGCTACCGCCCCGCCCGCCGTCCGGCGGATCGTTCCGCTGTAGCGTGCGCCGGTCTTGAGTACCAGCGTGTCTCCCCATGCCAGCCCCGCCGCCAGCATCACTGCCACACCATATACCACTCTAATGCTCATGGCTTACCGCGACTCATTGGGATAGCGCTGGGCAAACTGCGCGCGCGCCTTCTGCGCCTCTTCCGTCAGCCCCAGCTTCGTAAACGCCGTAATTAACCCGCGGTACGCCGGTACCGCATACTCTTCCATGCGCCCGTACAACGTCACCGCGCGCTGGTAAAACTGCGCCGCTTTTTGATATTCATTCCGCTTCATCATCGCATCGCCTTTCATCACCACCGCGCGCGCCGCCAGCGCAAACCGCGGCCGCAGCCGCAATGCCTCGTCACATAGCTTCACTACCTCATCCGTCTCATCCATTTCTATCAAACACTGCGCACGATCCAACAATGCCAATGCATTCACTTCGGCATTCGGTATCACACATTCAGCCAGCAGCCGCGTGTATACTTCATCCGCTTCAACCCACTTCTTCTGCAGAAACAAGGCGCGCCCCAGTTGAAACAGCGCTTCATCCAATCCCACATTCGCCGCCGCGCACCGCGCTACCGCCTCGCCCGCTGTGGCAGCCGCCAGCACGTGCTGGCCATTGGCGTTCTGCACCCCCGCCCGCAGCGCCAGCGCATAGCCCTGCGCATCCGGCGCCAGCCCCGCCACACTGCGCTCGCCCAGCGCCTTCGCCGCCTCTTCCCCCCGCCCAGCGCGCATCAATACCCCTGCCCGCGCCCACGGTATCAGCGCCGCTCCCACCGGTGTCTCGCGCTCCAACTCGTCCAGCCGCGCCAGCCAGCCTGGCAGTTGCTGCTGCTGCAGGTACACTTCGCCCGCGCGCACCAGCGCATACAAGCCATAGCCGTTGGCCGGAAACGCCTTGAACGCTTCGACAAATGCCTCCGCCGCCTGCCCCGGCTTGTTGTCCAACGCATAACTCTCACCCACCAAATACGCTGCTTCAGCAGCATACTGATGAGCCGGATACTCCTTCATCAATCTTCGGTACACCTCCGCCGCCGCCTCATACGCTCGCGAGCTGCGGTACGCAAACCCCATCCAATACAGCGCCTCGCCTGCTTCCGGCGTGCCCGGATATTCCCGCACCACTTCGTGCAGCGCATTCGTCATCCCCGCCGTATCGTCCGCGTAGTACCGGCAAAACGCTATCTGCAATGTCGCGCCCGGCATCACCGGGTTCGTTTTCGGCAGCTTCATTGCCAGCACCTCCCGCAGCGCCTGCTCGGCCGCGTCATACGCCTCTTTGCGCATACGCACGTCCGCCAGGGCAAACAACGCCCGCGCTTTCAGAGTGCTGTCTGGATACCGTTGCAAAAATTCTTCATACGCCCGCTCGGCCTCGTCATGCCGCTCGCCGCGCACATACGCTTCCCCAACCAGTAGCGCCGCTTGCTCCACCAAGTTCGTCGCCGAAACCGACCGCAGCTGCTCGACTGCCTCGTCAATCTGGTTCGTAGCTATCAATACATCCGCATACAACAGCCGCACTTCCTGCCCGCGCACGCCCGCATCCGCTGCAATCGGCGCTGCCGGGTACTCCTTGCTGATCCGCTCATACATCTCGATTGCACGCGCATACCGGCCCTGTTCTAAATACGTCTCCGCCAAAATAAAAAAGCTGTCCGGCACAAGCTCGCTCTCGGGGAATTTCTGCGCGAACTCCTGCAATGCTTTCTCCGCCGCCTCAAACTGCTTCGCACCCGCATACGCCACACCCAGCGCATTGAACGATGCCTCCGCCCATTGCCCAGTTGGATACTCTGCCAGCCCCGCCTTCAACTGCCGGATCGCTTCTTCGTACGCTTCCCGCTGCATCAGCTTTTGCGCCAGATAAAACCGCACATCCTCCGCCATCGCCTCGCCCGGATACTGTGCGCGGAACTTCATGTATTGTTGCTCCGCGCGCGCAATGTCACCATAATCCGCATCCGCCAAAATGGCCCGGTGCCACGCATCTGTCGCAAACGCACTGTCCGCATACAGCCGTGCCACACCCTCAAACGCCACCCGCGCTTCCAGCGCGTGTCCCAGCTTTTCAAATGTCTCACCAATCTCAATCAAGATGCTCGCGTTCAAATTCCGCGAGGCCGGGTCGTTGCCCGGCGCCTTGATGCGCCGGTACGTGTCCAGCGCTTTCGGCGTGTTCCCGCTGCTGCGATACATGTCCGCCAGCTTGAACAGCGCTGCGTTGCGCGACTCCACATCCTGTGCCCCGCCCAGCAGCCGCCGCATCAATATCTCTACCTGCTCATATTTCTTCTCTTTCGCTGCGATCTCTGCCAGCAAAAAATACGCCGCCTCCCGCATGCTGTGCCGCGCGTTCCCCGCGATGCTCTCCAGCAGCTTCCGCGCCTCAACATAATCGCCTTTCTCCTTCAGAATGTACGCCAAAACATAATCGGCATATTCATTCGCCGGACTGCGCGGCTTCTCCCGCTTGAATTGCCGCACGTGTTGCAGCGCTTCGTCATATTTCTTTTGCCCCGCCAGCACACGCCCCTGGCTCACTATCGCCTCATCAACCCGCGCGATCTTGTCCCCGTATTTTCCATACCGCCTCAACAACTTCTCAAACGTCGCCGCCGCTTCATCGTACTTGCCCGCGTCAATATATAATGTGCCCAATTGATACAGCACTTCCACATTGGCCTGATGAAACGGATGCATCCGCTCCGCCTGCTCCAAAAGCGGAATCGCTGTGCGTGCGTCGCCGCCGCGCGCCGCCGCCAGCGCCTGTTGTATGCGTTGATCCGCCTTGGGTGCCGCCAGTACGCCGTACGTCAACACGCCCAGCATCACCAGCAACGCCGCCGCGCTCCGCCTTTCCCACTTTCCTTTGTTTTGCTTCTTCACCGTTCCGCGCATGTCAAACCCCGGGTTATCGTCCGGCGCTCCCCCGCGCCGCTCTATGCCACTTTGTCACTATTGTACCTTAACTGCACCCCCATGTCAAGACAACCCACCGTCCCCAAATTCGCCGTATAGCGGCACAGGCGTGGAGGGGCAACAGCCTCGCTGCCCTTGTGCCCCGCGCGCACAAGGCCGCCGGGCTGGCGACCCTCCGTAATCATTCCCATAGCAATCAATGATGGGAGGGGCAACGGCCTCGTTGCCCTTGCGCCCTGCAGCCATCAGGCCGCCGTGGCCGGCGCTCCTCCCTAGTTGCCGGATCTGGGATCTTCCCCTCAGTTGACTATTTTCCCTTCTTTTGCTACAATTTTTTTTTGTTAGAGCACTGCAGGCCCTTTTCGAGCCTGTCATGCGCACCATGCGGGCCGTTAGCTCAGGTGGTAGAGCATCAGATTTTTAATCTGAGGGTCGCAGGTTCGAGCCCTGCACGGCTCATTTGTTGACATTTTTGCGTCCCCATCGTCTAGCCCGGCCTAGGACACTGGCTTTTCATGCCAAGAACCGGGGTTCAAATCCCCGTGGGGACGCCACCTCCTTTCCCCCTCTTCAAGTACGGGCGAGGCCTGCCTCGCCCTTCTGCTTCAAAAGCCTGCCTCGCCCTTCTGCTTCAAAGTACGGGCGAGGCCTGCCTCGCCCTTCTGCTTCACTTCCCCAATAACCCCCTGCTCGGCCATACCGCCAGCGAAACCTGCAAAAGCCCCAGTATAAGCATTAACACCCCTACCAACACGATCAACGCCCCGCTCCCCCATTGCGCAAATGCCCCCTCACACAGCGGCTGAACCACGCCAGTACCGCTCCGTCCATCTTCCCCGGATTCGCAATCAACACCGCCCGCTCCGGCCCCCGCCTGTCATAATAGACCCAGCATGGCCCGTACAATACCAGCGCCAATGTCGGCCCGCCCCACCGCCCTATATGCGACAACCGCGCATATTGCCGCCCATCCGCTTCATACCTAAACACCGGCCGAAATTCCGTCTCATACGGCTCACAGTATAACACAAAATCCCGCTTCGCCGGGCTGTTCGTTTCATCCCCGCGCACCTGCACATAGCTCATCATCGCATCGCCTTTGTTGCTCTGCACCAGCCCCGCGTCCCGCATATCAAATAC
>Ga0129299_1002564_pt1 | contig 12025 bp, 9 predicted proteins | sample ConPoolayeCmetaG_FD_94477 | JGI IMG/M metagenome (GOLD analysis project Ga0129299, IMG submission 94477) | Hot spring microbial mat communities from California, USA to study Microbial Dark Matter (Phase II) - Cone Pool mat layer C metaG ... | reverse complement strand
GGGTAACAGCGTGCGCCAGGGGATGTTGGCGGCGGTGGGCGAGTTGCTGCTGATGTGCGACGCCGATCTGTCCGCGCCGATCGAGGAGTTGGGCAAGCTGCTGCCGGAGTTGGAGCGCGGCGGCGACATTGTGATCGGCTCACGCGACCTTCCGGATTCCCGGGTGGACCCGCCGCAGCCGTTCGCGCGGCGTCTGCTGGCCCGGCTGTTTCGCGCCGTCCGCCGCTGCATATTGCTGCGCGGGCTGCGGGATACGCAGTGCGGCTTCAAGTTGTTTCGGCGTGACGTGGCCCGGCAGGTCTTTGCGCGCGGCCGGGTGAACGGGTGGCTGTTTGACTGCGAAATCCTCGCCATCGCCCAGCGGCTGGGCTGCCGCATCAAGGAGGTCGGCATCGTCTGGCACAACAACCCCGACAGCCGGGTGAAGCCCTGGCGCAGCGCGATCGCCGCTTTGCCCACGCTGCTCAGTATTCGCCTGCGCACGCTGCGAACCCGCTGAATGCTCCTGCGCGCTCTTGTCGAAGGCGACGGCACACGGCCGCGCCTCCGATCCGAGCCGCGCGCGTGAGCAAGCGGCCCCGATCCGAGCCGCGCGCGTGAGCAAGCGGCCCCGATCCGAGCCGCGCGCGTGAGCAAGCGGCTCTTCTCGGCGGCGCCGATGCGCCGGCCGGCAGTCGCCACGCCGACCAGGCTGCGCCGGGCCGCTACCTCCCTTCGTGTTTACGTGCCTTTGTGCCTTTTCCCTTCGTCGCTTCGTGGCTTCGTCGCTCCGTCGCTCCTACGACAGGGGAGTTCGCTGCGATCAACCCACCCTGCGTCGCTCCCCGACGGCGGCCCGGAAAACGGCTGGGCGACAGCCTCAGGCAACCCCGGGGGCGTTGTGGGCCGCTGACCATCGAACGTATGATTGGCTCGTTCACAACCGGTCGCCGGCCTGGTCGGCGCGCGGAGGCACACGGCATGAATCCATCACGGCGGAGCTTCCTGCGACGGGGGCTGGCGGCGGCCGCGATCGCGACCATCGCCCTGCGTGACGACGCGGTGGCACGCGTCCGGGCCGCCGGCCGTCGGACGGCGGATCGCACCCCCGAAGAGCTGGCCCGCGACGAGGACTTCTGGTTCGAAGTTCAGCAGGCCTTCGATCTGGACCGGAGCTTCATCTATCTCAACAACGGCGGCATTTCTCCGTCACCCCGCATCGTCCTGGAGACCATGCGCCGCTACCAGGAGTTCTCGAACCACGGGCCGGCCCGCAACATGTGGCGGCTTCTGGATCCGCAGATCGAGACGGTGCGGGCCCGGCTGGCGCGTTCGTTCGGCTGCTCGACCGAGGAGCTGGCCATCACGCGGAACACGACCGAGGCCATGGAGATCTGTCTGTACGGCCTGGACTTGAAGGCCGGGGATGAGGTGCTGACGACCGACCAGGACTATCCGCGCATGCTGAACACGCTCAAGCAGCGCGAGTTGCGGGAGGGCATCGTGCTGCGCAAGGTGCCGGTGCCCGCGCCGGTGCAGGACCTGGCGGAACTGGTCGAGCCGTTCGCACGCAACATCACGCCCCAGACACGCATGATCCTGTGCTGCCACATGGTGAATCTGACCGGCCAGATATTTCCGGTCCGCGATATCTGCCGGCTGGCGCACCAGCACGACATCCCGGTCGTCGTGGACGGCGCCCACGCCTACGCACAACTGGACTTCCGGCGCGACGACCTGGAGTGCGACTACTACGGCACGAGCCTGCATAAGTGGCTCACCGCACCGCTGGGCACCGGCTTCCTCTACGTCCGCCAGGACCGAATCCAGCCGCTCTGGCCGCTGATGGCGGCCCCCGAACCACGCAGCCAGGACATCCGCAAATTCGAGGAAATCGGCACGCACCCCTCGGCCCCGTTTCTGGCCATCGCCGAGGCGCTGACCTTCCATGAAGCCATCGGCGTGCAGCGCAAGGCCGCCCGACTGCGCTACTTGCGCGACTACTGGGCTGGGCGGCTGATGCAGGACCGGCGCGTCAAGTTCTTCGCGCGCCTGGAGCCGGAACACTCCTGCGGGCTGGCCACGTTCGCGATCGAGGGGATCGAGCCGGCCCGGCTGGTCGAGCATCTCTGGAACCAGCACCGGATCTACGTGATCCCCATCGACCACGAGACCGTCAAGGGCGTACGCGTGACCCCGAACGTCTTCACCACGCTGGAAGAACTGGATATGTTCTGCCAGGCCGTCGAGGACGTGCTCGCCAACGGCCTGCCCTGACCGCCAGGACCAGCCCTCATGACCCTCTCCCGTATCGACCTGGCCGCCCTCCCCGAGCACCGACCGGCAGCCTACACCCAGTTCGTCCGGCGGGCTGTCGGCATCGCCAGCGATGATCTTCCGGGCATTCGTGCGATCGGCGGCCGGGGAGGCGGGTTTGATGATGGCAGTTGGGGGGTGCCGCGGGAGCATTGGGGGTAGAGGAGGAGGCTCGTTCGGCGGCGGCGGTGCCTCGGGCGGATGGCGAGGCGGTCGGGTTCAGCGTGCAAGATGAGGCTGCACAAATGTACAGACGAGCGGGTGTCGGAATCGTTCTGCTGGCGTTCGTGATCGCCCTGGTAGTGTTCTGCCTGGTCGTCGGCGGCTGCGCGCTGGCCGGCTACAACAAGGCCGTCAGCCTCGCCGAAACCGTGGACCAGCGCTGGGCGCAGGTTGAGGTGGTCCTCCAACGGCGGTACGACCTGATTCCCAACCTGGTCGAGACGGTCAAAGGCTGCGCCGCTCATGAAACCGAAATCTTCACCGAGATCGCCGAGAGCCGGGAGCGATACTTTCAAGCGAGCGGTCGGGAGGACAAGGTGGCGGCGGCCAACGGGTTGGAGCGTGCACTTTCTCGGCTGCTGGTCTTGCAGGAGCGCTATCCCGAGTTGAAGGCGCTGGCGAGCTTCCTGGATTTGCAGATTCAACTTGAGGGGGCGGAGAACCGCATCGCGGTGGAGCGCCAGCGCTATAACGAGGCGGTCAACGACCTCAATACCTTCTGCCGACGCTTCCCCGGGCGATGGTACGCCCGTTGGGCCGGCGTTCGGCTGGCCGAGTACTTACGACCGCAGCCTGCCGCCACCGAGACACCTCGCGTAGACTTCACAGAAGATAAATCTCCGTGAGGATTTGACTTGCGGCGCGGGCCCCGGGGGCCGCCGCGGGCTTGACACCACTGGAACCGCCCATAGAATCGCACCCCACGTGCGACTTCAGCGCCGGGCAGCCGAGCCGGCGCGGGTCGTGCCGGCGGGCGGGTGTCGGCGCGCTTCTCCGCGAAGATTTCGACGGGTTTGCCCCGCCCACGCCGTCTGAACCCTGTTCTGAGGAGGACTGGGCGGTGATCGAAGCGCGGAACCTCTGCAAGTACTACGGTCAGCACCGGGCGGTGGACAACATCTCCTTCACGATCGAGGAGGGGCAGATTGTCGGCTTCCTGGGGCCAAACGGGGCGGGCAAGACGACCACGATTCGGGTGCTAACCTGCTATCAGCCGGCCACTTCGGGCTGGGCCCGGATCGCCGGCCACGACGTGTTGACCGAGTCCCTGGCGGTCCGCGCGGTGGTCGGGTATATGCCCGAGAACGTCCCGCTCTATCCGGAGATGCGGGTGCGCGAGTACTTGCGGTTCCGGGGCAAGTTGCGGGGGATGGATCGCTCGACCCGCGAGGCGGCTATAGCTCGCGCGGTGCAGCGCTGCTGGCTGGCCGACGTCATCGATCGCCCGATCGGTCAGCTTTCCAAAGGGTACCGCCAGCGCGTCGGCTTGGCCGACGCCCTGCTGCACAACCCCAAGGTACTCATCCTCGACGAGCCGACCATCGGCCTGGATCCGGCCCAAATACGCGAAACGCGTACGCTCATACGCGAGCTGGCGCAGGACCACACCGTCATGCTTTCCAGCCACATCCTGCCGGAGGTCGAGGCCACCTGCCAACGCATCATCATCATCCATCAGGGTCGCCTGGTCGCTTCCGGCTCGCCGGAGGAGCTCCGCGAACGCATCAGCGGAGAGTCCAAGCTCATCGCCGAGATCAAGGGCCCCGCGGCGGACATCGCCGCCGAGGTGCGCCGCCTTCCCGGGGTGTCCGACGTGCGCAGCGAACCGGTGGACGGGTGGACTCATTTGTCGATCGCCGCCGCCACCGACATTCGCGAGGAGCTCGCCCGGCTGGCCGGCCACAAGGGCTGGCCGCTCCGCGAGCTGCGGCGTGAGATCGCTACGCTGGAGGATTTCTTCGTCAAGATCGTCTCCGGTGCTCGCGAGGCTGGACATCCGTCCGGCGGGCCGGGCGAGCCGCCGCGCCGACCGGGAAAAGCCGCGGGAAAAGGGCCGGATGAGGTGAGGGGCTGACCGATGAGAAACATCGCCGCCATCATGCAGCGCGAGCTGTTGTCGCTGTTCTGTTCCCCGATTGCTTACGTCGTGATCGCGGGCTTCTGGCTGGTCACCGGGGTACTGGCCTGGGTGACCGACTCCTTTGAGCCGGGACAGCCGGCCACGCTGCGCAACGTGTTCATGTGGACCCCGCTGGTGCTGACCATCATCATTCCGGCGATCAGCATGCGCAGCATCGCGGAGGAATACCGCGCCGGCACGATCGAAACGCTCATGACCGCCCCGGTTTCCGATGCTCAGGTGGTCCTGGGCAAATACCTGGCCTCCTACGCGTTCTACGTGCTGATGATCGCCGGCACGGTGGTCTACCTGGTGCTGATGGAGGTATTCGGCAATCCGGACTGGCGGGCGGCGCTGGCGGCCTACCTGGGGCTGCTGCTGGTGGGGCTGTCGTTTACCGCCTTCGGCATTCTGGCCAGCAGTCTGACGCACAATCAGATCGTAGCGTGGATTCTGGGCGCGGTGCCGCTGCTGCTTCTGGCCTGGTTCGCCTTCTTTGTGGTCGGCCGGGTCGAGGGCTTCTGGCGCGAGGCCTTCCAGCAGATCAACGTCATGGGCCGTTTCAGTGAGTTTGCCCGCGGACAGGTCGGGCTCGGCGCCGTCATCTTCTTCCTGACCACCGCCGCCCTCTTCCTGTTCCTGGCGGTCAAAGTGTTGGAGTCCCGACGATGGCGGTAAGCAGCACAGCCAATGTGGCCCGGCGACGGGTTTTGTTCGGCCTGAACGTGGCGGTGCAGGTGGTGCTCGCCGCGGCGGTGGTGGTCGCGCTGATCTGGCTGGGCGACCGGCTCCGACTGACCGGCGACTGGACCAGCGGCGGCATCAACACTCTGTCGCCGGCGACGGCCAAGCTCCTGCGCAACCTGGACCAGAACATCCGCATCACCTGTCTGTTCGCCAAGCCGGATGAGAAGCGCGACCCGCTGGCCAGCAAGCGCTGGCGGGAAATGAGCGATCTGCTGGCGCTGTACGACTCGGTGGGCGGCGCCCGGGTCAGCACGCACGTGCTGGATCCCTCGCTGCAAAAGGCGGAGACCGACACGCTGCTGGAGCGTTTGCGGAAGCTGCCCGCCTATCAGGATGAGGCTAAGGCTCACCAGGAGGCACTGGAGAAGTTCCTTCCGCTGAACGACCAGATCCGCAACCTGGCCAGCCAGGACCACCAGACCGCCGAGCAAGCGGCCCAGAACAACCCCGCGCTGGCTAAGAATCGGAATTTCGGGATCGTCCGCAACAACTTGCGTCTGGCGGTGCGTGAGGCCGACAAGACCGCCGCAGACCTTGAGGAGCTCAAGAACGCCGAGGTTCCGCGTTACGGCCAGGCGGTGCGGGAGATGCGCGAGTACTTGAGCAACATCCGTCTGCTGCTGGTGGACATGTCCGGCTGGATGTCCGCCGACGCTTTAGCGCTCCCCGACCTGACGCCCGACGCGCGCGCGTTCTTCGAGCAGTCCACCGAGCGCTATCAGCCGCTGATCAAGGAGATGGACGCGCTGATCGAGGCGACCCGGGACCTTCAGGAAGTCAAGCTCGAAACCATCCACAGCGAACTGACCCGCTGGCGCAGCGGCCCTCCGGTGCTGGTCGAAAGCGAAAGAGAAGCCAAGGTCGTCTCTTTTGCGGATCTGTGGAAGCGACCTCCCGAGCCGGGCGCTCCGATCGGCCCGGAGGGAGAGGACCGGCTCTTCATGGGCGAGGAAGCCATCTCGTCGGCCATACTCCACCTGACCCAGAAGGAGAAGACCGCGGTCATCTTCACCCACTACCGCGGGCCGTCACCCATCCGCCCGGATTTCTCGCAGATGGACATGACCATGCGGCAGATGCCGACCGCCCCCTGCCAGGCGCTGGCCGAAGCGCTCGAGAAGGCCAACTTCCTCACCGAAGACTGGGACGTGTCCAAGGAAAAGACGCCCCCGACCGTCGAGGGCGCCACCCGGACCGTCTACGTGATCTTTCCGCCGGAGCCCCCACCCCGCCCGAATCCGATGCAGCCGGCCCTGGAGCCCCGGCTGCCGCCTGAGGATCGGCAGATCATCCTGGACGCGGTGAAGGCCAGCGGCAAGGCCGTCTTCCTGGCCGGCTGGATGCCGCCGGAGTCGCCGCTGCCCGGCGCCAAAGGCAGCTATGAGTTTGCCGGCTACCTGAGGTCCGACTGGGGCATCGAGGTCCAGCCCAATCATCTGGTGCTGCAATTCACGCCCAACCCGCAGAAGCCGGGCTGGTGGGTGCCCGCCGGTCGTGAGCCCTGGTTGTTGACGACCGACGGGGCGATACGCTTCGCCGACCACCCGATCGGCAAGCCGTTGCAGACGGATCGCGCCGGTTTCCGCCTGACCGCGCCGCTGCGGATCGTTCCGGAGGCGGAGCGGCCGGCAGGCGTGCTCATCGACGTCATCGCCGAGGTGCGCCAGACCCAGGACGTCTGGGCCTGCGACGATCCCGCCCGGTTCGACGAGGAGCTGCGCCGCAATCAGGGCGTGCGCCCCGCCGACAGCGACGTGCGCGCGCCTTTCCCCGTCGCGGCGGCAGCGGTCAAGGACGATCAGAAGCTCGTGGTGTTCGGCAGCGAGCAGTTTGTGATGGACTCGTTGACCCAGGCGACGGTGCTGTATCCGGCCGCGAGCGGGCTGATGTTGGCGCCGCTCTACCCGGCGAACACGAACCTGTTTCTGAACGCGCTGCACTGGCTGACCGGCGAAGCGGAGCGGATCGCGGTGGGGCCGCGGCAGGCGGACGTCGGACGGCTGACCGAGCTTACCGAGGAGTGGGCCGGACGGCTGCGCTGGTTCTTGGTCGGCATTTGGCCGGCGCTGGCGCTGATTCTGGGCCTGGGCGTGTGGCTGGTACGACGGAGGTAGCCGCGCATGAACTTCAAGACCACAGGGGTCCTGCTGGCGCTGCTGGTGGTTGTGCTGGCGGTCTGGCTGGTCGTGCCGCGGGCTGAGCAGCCCCAGACGCAGCCCGCCCCGCCGACGACTTTCGAGGAAACCACGGCCATCTTCGATCCCCAGCCCAAGACCGGCGACATTCTGCGCGTCGTCATTGAGCGACCGAACAAGCCGCGGATCGTCTTCTCCCGCCAGCCCAAGCCGGACGACCCCGAGCAACTGGACAAGTGGCAGGCACTCGAACCGCTGGCCGCCCCGGTGCTCGACTACATGGTCGATGGCCTGATATCGACCTTCACCGCGCTGCGTTCGCGTGCCCGGTTTGAGCCCGGGTCCGCCGGTGCGCCCGGCGACGCCGACGCCGGTCTGGCCCCTCCGGTCGCGACCGTCACGCTGTCCGACAAGAACCAGAAGGAATACCGGATTGAGATCGGGCAGAAAGCCCCGGTCAGCGCCGACACGTACGTCCGCGTAGCCGGCACGATCCACATTGCTTCCCGCGACCTCTGGCCGCAGGTCAAGAAGGAATTCCACGAGTACCGCGACAAACGCCTGTGCGCGGTGACGCCGGCCGACGCGGTACGCGTCGAACTGACGGCGGAGGGCCAGCGATACCGGTTCTCCCGCGGCAGCGATGGAGCTTGGGTCATCGACGAGCCGGTCAAAGCCTATGCCGAGACCGATCAGGTGATGGCGCTGCTTCGCAAAATCAGCGGGCTGCGGGCACAGGATTTCGTGGAGGAGGCGTCCGGCGGCAGCGAAAGCTACGGAGTGGATCAGCCATATCTGACCGCCAGCGTGACGACGGAGACCAAGCGCAAGCTGCCGCCGGCGGCGGACGCGTCCGAGACGCAGCCGGCCGAGCCGCAGTACGAGACGGTCACAACCACGCACGGGGTGGTGATCGGCGGCTTTGCGGACATGAAGCAGGAGCGGCGCTACGCCAAGCCGGCGGATCAGGATTGGCTCGCGACCGTAAACCAGAAGGATGTGCAGGACCTGGTTCCCGACCTGCTGAAGCTCCGCGACCCGCGCATCACACGCATCAAGGCCGCCGATATCGTGGCGCTGGAGCTGACCGCCGAGGGCCAGACGGTTCGATTGACCAAGGCCGACGGGGTCTGGCAGGGCAGCGGCGACCTGGCCGAGCTGGAGCTGCCGGCGGTTACTGACGTGCTTCAGGCGCTGGAGGACTTGAGCGCTCTGGAGTACCTGGTTGAGCCGGGCGACCTGACGACCTATGGGTTGGCCGATCCGCGGGCGGTGGTAAGCGTCACCGTGGCCGGCGCGGTGGAGCCGGTGAGCCTGCGGGTCGGTGACCTGACCAAGAGTGGACGCAACGCCTATGTGCTGCGGGAAGGACAGCAGACCGTATTTGTGGTCAGCGCCGCTCAGGCCAACCGATTGGTGGTCAGCCCGCTCTCGCTGCGCTCCCGGCAGATCCTCAGCAGCAGCCCCGACCAGATCTGCCGGCTGGACGTGCGGCGGGACGAGCGTCGCTACGTGCTCGAGCGCGTCGACCAGAAATGGCAATTCGTGGAGCCGCCCGGCCTGCCGGTCGAGCCGGCGGCCATCCGCACGCTGGTCAACGACCTGGCCCGGCTGCGCGCCCGGCGGGCGGTCGGCAAGTCGGTCGGCGGGCAGGATGACGCCCGGTTCGGCCTCGATCAGCCCCTGGTCGTGGTCGAGTTCGACCTCGCCGAGCCGACCAGCCCACCGGCCACTCAGCCCGAAGGCGAAGCGATGGGCGCGGCGAGCGAGCCGACCCGCCATGTGCTGCGCGTGGGCCGGCAGAAAACGGTCGCCTACGCACGCCTGGATGATGACCCGTTCGTCTACGAGCTCGACCAGACCATATACGAAGTCCTGACCGGCGAGCTCATCAACCGCAAGCTGTTCGATTTCGAGGCCGGCGAGGTCACCGGGCTGGTTATCGTGGCTCCGGGCGGTACTCTGGAATTCGTCAAAGAGAAAGACGAGTGGAAGTATGTGCCCGACCCCTATGCCCCGCTCGCGCAGAGCAAGCTCAAAGAGCTTGCCGATGCCATCGCGGGGCTTCGCGTCGAGATGTACCTCGCCTATCGCGACGGCGACTTCGCCGAAACCGGCCTGTTCAGCGCCCCGGTGACCGTGAGCATCCGCCTGACCGGCGGGCGCATGGCGAACCTTAAGATCAGCCAGGAGGTCCAGGGGCAGTTGCCGCGCCTGGCCGGCTGGGTCGAAGAGAAGCGCATCTTCCGTCTGCGGCAGGCCGACTGCCAACGGCTTCTGCGCGGGCTGGATTACTACCTCAAGAGCGAGGCCGCCGAACCGGCCGAGCCGGAGGACGAGCCGGAGGAGTAGCCGGCGGGCCGCGGCGGATTCTAAAGAGCGGCCGGTTGTCTAATAGCATTTCCGGCCCGGTGGGCCGATACTCCTGTGTGCCGGCAATGTAGTGCGGCCCGCAGCGTCCGCTGCGCGGACCACGTACCGCACCGACGGCACGGAGCTTGGCCCGTGTGCCCGAACTGTCGCGAACCGCTGGTGGTGGTCGAACTGGAGGGCGTCGAGATCGACCGCTGCGTCGCCTGCCGGGGAACCTGGCTGGACGCAGGCGAGCTCGAGCAGATCGTCGCCCTCGCCGGAGTTCAGCCCGACCGCATCAGCGCCGCCCTCCAGGCCGACCGTCGCGGCCGACGCGGCCGCCGACGCTGCCCGCGCTGCCGGCGCAAGATGAACATCGTCGCGATCGAAGGTCCGCCGATCGTCGAGATCGACCGCTGCCCGGCCGGCCACGGGTTATGGCTGGATCCGGGTGAGCTGCGGACAATAGTGCGGGGTTTCTCAGGTGGTGAAGCCGGGGCGGTGGCGCAGTTCCTGGCCGATGTGCTGCGGCACGATCTGTCCGCCGGTGCCGAGGGAGGTTGAACATGGGTCCTCTGACGATCGTTCTGCTGGCGTTGTTGGGATTGGTGGCCGTAGCGGCTGTCTGGGTGATCGGAATTTACAACGGGCTGGTTCGGCTGCGCAACGAGGTCAAGAACGCCTGGGCGCAGATCGACGTGCAGCTCAAACGTCGGCACGACCTGATTCCCAATCTGGTGGAGACGGTCAAGGGCTACGCGGGTCACGAGAAGAGCACGCTGGAGGCCGTGGTCCAGGCCCGCAGCCGCGCGGTCTCAGCCAGCAGCGTCGAGGACCGCATCGCCGCCGAAGCCGGCCTGAGCGGAGCGCTCGGCCGCCTGATGCTGCTGGTCGAGCAGTATCCCGATCTCAAGGCAAACCAGAACTTCCTGGCCTTGCAGGAGGAGCTGACCTCCACCGAGAACCGCATCGGCTTTGCACGCCAGTACTACAACGACACGGTCATGCAATTCAACACGCGAATCGAGAGCTTCCCGCAAAACATGGTGGCCGGGATGTTCCAGTTCCGTCAGGCGGCGTTCTTCGAGGTCGAGGAAGAGGCGGCCCGCCAGGCGCCGCAGGTCAAGTTCTAGCCGCGGGCAATCAGTATTGCTCGCGGCGGGCCCGCGCGAGTCGCCCGAGGCTACCTGCCCATGTGGGAAGCGATCCTCAGCAACCGCCGTAAGTCCTGGCTGCTGGTCGGCCTGACCGGGTCTCTGCTGGTCGCGCTGGGAGCGATCATCGGCCTGGCCCTGGTGCCGCCGACCAGCGGCGACCCGTCTTACTTCGGCCCCCGGCCGCCGGCATCGAAAGCGGAATCGTACGCACCGGCACTATATGGAGCCGCCGTGGCGCTGGCGATCTGGTTTATTTTATGGGCCGTTGCGGCGGGCGGCGGCGACAGGGTTCTGCTCTCGACGGTGGGTGCGCGGCGGATTGAAAAGGAGCATGCGCCTCAGCTCTGGAACATCGTCGAGGAGATGACCATCGCCTCCGGCCTGGGCCGGATGCCGGACGTTTACATAATCGACGACGACGCGCCCAACGCCTTCGCGGTCGGCTACCGGCCGGGGCGAGCCGCGGTCGCGGTGACGTCCGGTTTGCTGCGTCAACTGGACCGCGACGAGTTGCAGGGAGTTATCGGGCACGAAATCGGCCACATCCGCAATCTGGACGTGCGCTTCATGACCATGGCCGGCGTCATGGTCGGCGCCATCATCCTGATCTCCGATGCCTTCCTCCGGTCGCTGCGATACGGAGCGGGCCGGCGGCGAAGCTCGTCGCGCGGCGGCGGAGGCGGGGCGATCGTCTTCCTGCTGCTGGCCATTGCGGCGGCCATCATCGCGCCGCTGGTGGCCCAACTGCTGTACTTGGCCTGCTCGCGCCGGCGGGAGTACCTGGCCGACGCCTCTTCAGCACGCTTTACGCGGTATCCGGCGGGGCTGGCCTCGGCCCTGGAGAAGATCACGCGTCACGCCGCGGGCGGCCAGAAAGTCAATCGCGTCGTCGCCCCGATGTACATCGTCAACCCGCTTGAGGCCCGCGCGGCTTTCAGTCTGTTTTCGACTCACCCGCCGGTCGAGAGACGCATCCGGATACTGCGAAGCATGGGGGGCGGGGCCGGGCTGGCCGATTACGAAGCGGCCTTCCGCAAGGTGCACGGCGGCAAGGCGCGGTGTCTGGGTGCCCGGACGCTGGGATCGGACCAGAGCGTTCCCGTGCGGGAGCCGTCGGTGCCTGTCGATAAGCGCCAGGAGGCCGTCACGCGCGCCCGCATGGTCGGCGATCTGCTGACCGGCCTGGCCGGTTTCGTCTTCATCAACTGCCCATGCGG
>Ga0129299_1002563_pt1 | contig 12025 bp, 13 predicted proteins | sample ConPoolayeCmetaG_FD_94477 | JGI IMG/M metagenome (GOLD analysis project Ga0129299, IMG submission 94477) | Hot spring microbial mat communities from California, USA to study Microbial Dark Matter (Phase II) - Cone Pool mat layer C metaG ... | reverse complement strand
TTGAATTTAATCAGCGCGTGCCCTCGGGGCAAGACTTCCATAACCATATGAGCAGGAAGGGCTGTTATTCAATCTCCGGTTGCGGTATCGATGCGGGATGATCGCTCAGGAGCGCTCGATTAAGCACTCGTTCACCGATCTCTTTAAGTGCGCATTAAACCGTCCGGTCTATTTTTTCGGACAGTTGGTCTGGTTGATGAGTTGAGAGTACGATGACCGAACAGTTCAGAGCGCGCGTAAAATATGTGATCGGGCCTGACGGCAGCCCGCTGACGATCGCAGACCTTCCCCCCGAGAATACCAAACGATGGGTCATCAGGCGGAAGGCAGAAGTTGTTGCCGCCGTGCGCGGCGGCCTCCTGAGCCTTGAGGAAGCCTGCACCCGTTACAAGCTTACCGTGGATGAGTTCCTGAGCTGGCAACGCTCCATCGACCGGCATGGATTGCCTGGCCTGCGTGCGACACGGCTGCAGGATTATCGCAACTGATCGCCCGCAGCGCACGCGACAACGTAGCGTTGCTCAAATGCCCTGATGCGGCTGCGACATGCCTTGCGGCGGCGGAGGGCTCGTCTCGAGGGCCGGCTGAAGGTCCCTGTCCGAGCATTCCTTGCGTCCGAATATCCAAGTCTCAACGTCGCGTTTCAGTTTTGCCGCAAGCTCCATAGGCAGGCCGAGATTGCGTGTTGAGATCAGAGTGTTGCTGTTGTAAGGGTGGAATTCGACTTGGAAAGCGCCCGCATGCTGCGCGTCAGCCGGGTTTTCCGGAACGATGCGAATGCTCGATGCGGGAAGGCTGTTCGGGTTGCTTTCCGCTGGCGGTGGGATCGTCTCGGCCACGTAACGGTAGCCTTGAAGGAGCGGTTGCTGTCCGCCGAACCAGCACGATGTCATTTTTTCCGAGAAATGGGTTTGAACGGTTTTGGGATCGCCGAATGAAATGCGCTGCGGTTCCGATCCGTCAAGCTGTTGAATTGTCGGATCCTTGCGCGAACACCCGGCAGTGACAGCAGCGAGTGCAACGATAACCGCACTCAAAGCCAAAGAGCGAACCATGCGCCGTTCCCGAACCATATAAACTTGTTATTGCAATGCAAAATGCGAATGCAAAATGTCAAAAATTTGTAAAAACGTAGACATTCAGCCTGTGATGCGCTGCGGACACAAATCAGGACGAGCAGGACTGGACGCCGCGCGCCCAGCTTATGATATCGGCCTGCAAGTCCGCGCTCTCCTCAGGGGTTAATCGGTAATTCGCCGTATCGACGAACGTGCCGCCGGCATCCGCCTTGAAATCTATGCGGAATGCGGCGCGGCCGAGCTTCTGGTCCGGGGCCTTCTCGTAGATCACGATCTTGGCGCCGCCGCCGGGTTCCGCGGATGCTTCGCCTTCGAACTTATGGTTCTTGAGCCGTGGCCTGGAGAAATGCAGCCAGCAGGTTTTCACCAGCCGGGCGATGGCGGTATAGGCGGCTGCGGGTTTCATGTCGGCATGGAAGGACGCAGGCGCATCCCTGCCGGGCTTGAGCAAAGCTCGCGGAATGGCGGTCTGTGTCAGCAGTTGCGACAGCGCGGGCTGGCGGGCCGGGGCTGCGGTGGTCTCGGGTGTGCCTACCGCGAGCAGCGGGGCCGCCCGGTTCGGCAGCGCCCGCCCGTCGCGAGGGCGCCTCTCGGGAAGCGGGGGATTGATCCTCGCATCGTAAGCGGTGACGGATGCCCCTGAGCTGTCGCTGCCAAGACGGCCCGAACCGGATAAGCCAAGACCGCCCGCGCAAGCCGCAAGGGCCAGACAGACTGCTCCTGCCATGGTTATGCGGAGGAAGGCTGCCGCCGTTCCGGACATCATCGCAGTTGGCATCGACACCAAAGCTCTCCGATCGTTCCGGTTCAGTCTCGGAAGTTCACGAATTGCAGGGGCTGGTCCAGTTTCATGGCCTTGATCGCCTGGATCGCCGCCTGCAGATCGTCGCGTTGCTTGCCGCTCACGCGCAACTCGTCCCCCTGGATTGAAACCTGCACCTTCAATTTCGCGTCCTTGAGATGCTTGATGATGGATTTGGCAAGATCCTTGCCGATGCCGCTCTTGACAACGACCATCTGGCGCACGGACTGCCCCGCTGCTTTTTCGAAGTCTTTGTAGTCGAGAGCGCCGGGCTCGATCTTGCGGCGGGCGAGATGCCCCTGAAGGATTTCATGCATCTGCTTCAGTTTGAGCTCGTCATCGGCAATGATCGTCAGCTCGGCATCCTTGCGTTCAATCGAACACCTCGATCCCTTGAAATCGTAACGCTGCTCGATCTCGCGGCGCAGGTTTTGCAGCGCGTTGTCAACCTCGGCGAGGTCCGTTTTGGAGACGACATCGAACGAAGGCATCAAATCGCATCTTTTATGACGATTCTCCGAAGATGCAAGTTAGGGTAGAAAGCAGGCTCAGACAAGGTGTGGCGTATCATGCGCCAAGCCCTGTTGCCGTAGCGTCATCCCATCAGCTTGTAGCCGGGCTCGAGGACGTTCACCGGAAGCAACGATGTGGCCGGTGCGGTGGGATTCGAGCGGTCCGCCGGACGCTCTCCGGCTGCGGCGAGTTCGGCCTTGTTCAATTCGAGGATCGCATCCGCGAGCTGGTTGCGGGCTTCCGCAAGCTTGCTGTCCAGGTCGGCGATGGAGGATATCAGGTTTTCCCTGCGCCGCAGCGCGGCCTTGGCGAACGTGGAGTAAGCGAAATGATTGGGATCCTTGATGCCGGAGCGCTGCTCCTCGAGTTCGATCTGCTTTTGCAGATCGTCTGCCAGACGCCTGAAATCCGAGATCATCGTCTCGAGGTCGGCGACCGTCTGGCGCTTTTCGGTGAGTTCGAAGCGGCGTAGCCGCACCGCAATGTCGCGTGATTTCATGAACATGCCCCTCAACGCACAACCGGACCAGAGCCATTCATCGCGGGGTCTGCCTGGAAGACACCGGCGGCACGACTTTCAGTGCCAAGGCTAGCCGTCTTTGCATCGCCCGCGCCGTAACGGATAAAGTATGCTCCCCAACCATTAAACGAGCGTAAACGAACGTCCCGTGACTTTGACGACACAGTCGAAAACGGATGGAGGCAATCCCTTGCATGCTGCCTACAGACGACGAATTTTTTCTGTTAATCATTTTGATAAGGCGATTCGAACAAAACTGTATTGATCGCCGAAGGTGCTGTTATTCCTTGCCAATCCAGTTCACAATTGTGGCAAGCTCTGTTGCTGTGACTGAGTTGCCCCGCTTGTAAGTCACGTGCCGCGGCGACCCGGGAATCGTTACGCATCAGTTTCACGCCGCGGTCGGTTTCCGAGTGCACCGGTTTTGCATCTTCGAAGATTGCCGATTGCTGCCGTAACCATGCTGTATCTTCGGAAATGCTTCAAGTTCCAGCGTCCCTTAGCGAATGATTAACCTGTGGCGTTTAGGCTTGAACTGTGGTGTGCGGAAAAGATCGCCTGCTCCATTTTCCGAAATGAATTTAGCTTTTCAGCGCGAAAGTATCTGTCAAGGGGAATAATATGCGGGTCCTTCTGATCGAAGATGACAGCGCCACGGCGCACAGTATCGAGTTGATGCTCTTGCACGAAGGTTTCAACGTCTTTGCCACGGATATGGGCGAGGAGGGCGTTGATCTGGGCAAATTCTTCGAATACGATATCATTCTACTTGATTTGAACTTGCCGGACATCAGCGGTTATGAGGTTCTCAGGCAGCTTCGCGTGAACAAGATCAAGACGCCGATCCTCATCCTGTCCGGCATGGACGGCATCGACGACAAGGTGCGCGGCCTCGGCTTCGGTGCCGACGATTACATGACCAAGCCATTCCACAAGGACGAGCTCGTGGCCCGCATCCACGCCATCGTCCGCCGCTCCAAGGGCCATGCCCAATCCATCATCCAGACAGGCCCGCTTTGCGTCAATCTGGACACCAAGACCGTCGATGTGCACGGCGAGCGCGTTCATCTCACCGGCAAGGAATACCAGATGCTGGAACTGCTCTCGCTGCGCAAGGGAACCACCCTGACCAAGGAGATGTTTCTCAACTACCTTTACGGCGGCGTGGACGAACCCGAGATGAAAATCATTGACGTGTTCATCTGCAAGCTGCGGCGCAAGCTGACCGAGGCGACGGGCGGCCAAAATTTCATCGAGACGGTTTGGGGGCGCGGCTATGTGCTGCGCGATCCCAAGGACGCATCGGAACGCGCCGCCTGAACTTGCCCGCCCGCCTCTCGCCATCTTACCGCGCGCTATCCGTTGCCAACGGCCCAAGGTGCGTATGGGCGGGACTGCTGCATCCGCTCAAGTCAAGGGCGCCCCGGTGAACGTGACACAGTCGCCATCTTTTGCCATCGCCAGCGAATAGCGCAAATCTTGAGCCAGCCTGTAGGCAAGATACGGCATCACCGTGCGCGTTTCGAGATTTTGGGCAGGCTTGCCGGCGAAGATATCACGGGCGATCTCGGGTATGCGCGCCGTGCGACCGCTGCAACTGATGGTGAATGACGGGCGTTTTGAAGCATTCTCGATCTCGACGGCGATGCGTCCGCCGCCGGGAATGGCATGCTGGGCGACGCACAGGGTTATCAGTACCAGTTTCAATTCCAACTTGCCGAGGGTGCCTGTGCCGGGGCTCCAGCTGAGCGCATGCTTGCCGTCCTCGACGAAGCGCCGGGTGATTTTCTCCGCATAGGCCAGATCGACGCTGCTGCCCATACCGGTCGAGGCGCCGAATGCGAGCCTGGCAAATTCGAGCTTCGCCGCCGCGGAGCGGGCACTGTTCTGAATGAGTTGAAGCGCATAGGCGCGGGTTTCGCCGTCGTCTTCCTCTTCAAGAAGTTCAAGGCCATTGTTGATTGCGCCAACCGGGCCGACCAGATCGTGGCAGATCTTGCTCGACATCAGGGCGCTCAGGCTGAGATCATCATAGGGCGGCATCGAAGTCATGACGTGTCCGGTTTGTTGACCATCCATGCCTCAACCAGGCAGGTTGGATGTTATGAACCTGTGCAGGTGATGACACGCCTAGCCGCCGGTGCCAAGCGTGGAAAGGCGGTTTTTCTAAGTTACTGAAAAGTCTGTTGTCTTGAGCCGCCTCCGTTGGATAACCGCAGACGGCAGGCAACCGGCGCGGCCCTTAGCGGCGAATCGCGGCCGGCGGTAGGCCGGTGAAGACCTTGCCGATCCGCTGATCCCGTGCTTTGCGCCTGCCGGCAAAGCTGATAAGCGGAGCCATCGCCTGGTACTGCGCCACGAACGGGAGAGACAGCCGTGATGACCATATCAGCCGCCTGGATGGAGCCGAGCTTTCTGGGCGCCGTTTGCGAAACGGCGTTGCGCGCGGGCAAGGCGGCCATGGACATCTACAACGCTGGCTTTGATGTATCCTACAAAGCCGACAACTCGCCGGTGACTGCGGCGGACCTCGCCTCCGAGGCGATCATTCTGGAGGGGTTGCATGCGCTATGCCCCGGTGCTGCCATTGTCGCGGAGGAAACGGCAGCGGCTGGCGACCTGCCCGACACGGGCGAGCGGTTCTTTCTTGTCGATCCGCTTGACGGCACCAAGGAGTTCCTGAGCCGGAACGGCGAATTCACCGTGAACATCGCCCTCATCGAGAAGGCCGTCCCCGTGTTCGGCGTCCTCTACGCGCCGGCCATGGGCAAGCTTTACGGCACATCCGCCGCCGGCGCCTTCGAGGCCGATGCGCCGGTTGGCGCGTCCACCTTTGATATGCTGCGCCCCAAGGCCATCAGGACAAGCGCGCCGTCGCCGCAGGGCTTGACCGGTGTCGTCAGCCGTTCGCACATGTGCGAGAACACGAAGCGGTTCGTCGAGCTGCGCGGCATCGCCAGAACGAGGACGATCGGATCCTCGCTCAAGTTCTGTCTCGTCGCGAGCGGGCAGGCCGACGTCTATCCGCGGTTCGGCCCGACCTGGGAATGGGACACCGCTGCTGGGCACGCCATTCTGAATGCCGCCGGAGGGTGCGTGACAGGGACCGACGGCAGCCCGTTCCTCTATGGCAAGCGGTCGGAGCGATTCCTAAATCCGGGGTTCGTCGCCTGGGCGTCGCCCTATATGGCATGACATGGAAATGACATCATTTCCGCAATCGGCCATCATCGTTTTGGTAATAAACGCAGTTTAACCTTAATCACGTCTGTGTGTTGCCGCAGTTGCTGGGTAAGCAACGACACGGACAATAATCATGCGTCAGTCTTCAGGAAGCCGTTCGCGCGATCACGCCAGCGATGCAGTCTTCCGATGTATGACGGCCCTGCGATCAACAGGATAGACACAACAATGCTGCGACTTGGACTGATATCAAACTGCGCGATCATCGCGCTGATCTTTGGCCTGGCGGTGCCATGCGCCGCATCGGCCAACTCCGCACCGGCAGCCGAAGCAACGGCAGCTGCTGCAACAGCAAACCCCCATGCGCCGGACGGGCTTAAGGCCCAAATCCCGGCTCGTATCCGTCTCGCGCAGTCGCAAGGGGGATACCTGCCGCCAGGTTATGGCAACCCGCCGCAACGGTCCGACCCTTATGCCGAGCCGCCCCGTCAGCTTGCGCCCCGCCGCAGCGAGCCGCAAGACGCCTATCCGCAAACGCTGCCCCCGAGCCCGCGCGCCTATGACGGCAGGGGGGATTACGGTCCGGGAGGGGAGGCGCGCCGTCCTTACGGTGGTGCATACCCACCCCCTTATGAAGACCGCACTTATTCATCCAACGAGATTCTCGATGCCGGCCATCGGTTTTTCGGAACCGTTTCCAAGGGCCTTGCCCGCGTCATTGAACATGCCTTTGCCCGGCAAGGCCGTCCCACCGGCTATATTCTGGGCGAAGAGGCGGGCGGCGCTATCGTCGCCGGGCTGCGCTATGGTGAAGGGCTGCTTTACACCAAATACAACGGCGTTCACAAAGTCTATTGGCAAGGCCCATCGATCGGTTACGATTTCGGCGGCGAGGGGTCAAAAACGCTCATCCTTGTCTACAATCTGGATTACCCGGATCAGATCTTTCATCGTTTCGCGGGAATCGACGGTTCGGCCTATCTGGTGGGCGGGGTCGGCATCACCTTTCAGAAGCACGGCGATGTGGTGCTGGCGCCCATACGCTCGGGTGTGGGCCTGAGGTTCGGCGCAAATGTCGGTTATCTGAAATACACCCCTTATCCGACATGGAATCCGTTCTAAGCCGGTGATAAAAAGGAAATGCGCGCCAAACCATGACCTCGACATCGGACGGCGTTGGGGCTAAGCCGGAACCGGACGTTTGACCATGGGCTTGTTCAAACAGGGTCTCGCCGGTTCATGATGCGCGCAAGGCATCGTTGTTACATAGAGACCGAGAGGGGAACCAAATCGAATGATCCAGTATGCTTTGCTGGTCGCCTTGGGTTTCTTTCTCGCCAGCATCATTTTCATTCTGGTAGCGCCTTCCTTCTGGAACCGGGCGGTACGCCTTACCCGCAAGCGTATCGAGGAAACCTTGCCCGTGAGCTTGTCGGAGATCGAGGCGGACAAGGACCAATTGCGGGCAGTCTTTGCCGTCAAGATACGCAGGCTGGAAGCCGCCTTGACCAAGACGCGCGAAAAGTCCGCGCATCAGCTTGTCGAGATCAGCCGTCTGCAGATGATGATCACCGGCCTACGCGACCAGATCGCCGCCCTGGAACGAAGCCTGGACGAGCGCCGCAATGCGGCTTCCGTTTTCGAACTGACCATCAAGCGCCGCTTTCCCGAACTTGAGGCCGCCCTCGCCGCCGCCGAGGCGCTCGTCGAAAAACGCTCCCATGAGGTCAGCGACCTTACCAGCAAGATGAAGCGCCGCGAAGAGCTTCTGGTGCAGATGCAACGGTCCGCCGCGCTGCAGCAGGCCGAGATTGCGCGGCTGCGCGAGGCGATGGAGAAATCCGGGGCGGAGCGCTCGGGCCGGTTCAAGAAGCGCCCGTCGCAGTGGAGCCTCGATGAATACCGCTCCGAATACGACCGGCTCAATGTCGAGCTGTCCAAGCTGCGCGAACAACTCTCGGCCGCCTATGACCGCGAGGCGAACCAGATCAGCTTTCTCAAGGCGGAACTGCAGCAGCTCGGCGAGCAGATACTGGCATCCTCCGTTCCGGCATCCGAGACGCCGGCAGATGAAACCCGTGCCCCCGCGGGCGATAAGTCGCCGGTCCGTGAACCGCAGCGCCCTGTCATCTACCGCAGCCCGGCGCGCAGGCCCGGCGTGGACAGTCCGCGACCGCAGCCTCAGCCATGGCTGACGCAGGAGGGCGAAGTTGAGGCCGAGCCGCTGGACAGGACAGAGGCAGTTACGCCGTTCTCGGGCCGGCGCAAGGGCGTCGCCGCATCGGAGTGGGACGAGTTCGCCGGTAAATCTCTGGAGGAAGCGCTCGAGGCGGCGCTGCCCATCGCTGCCGAAGCAATCGAAGCTCCTGCGCAACCAGTCCCGCCATCGGATCCGGAGGGGCGCAGACATGGCGCAGCCGCCAAGCCGAAGACCTTGCCGCACAGGATCGCCGCGCCGATCCGGGAGCCGATTGTCAAGCGCGCTGCCACCGATAAGGGACGCCAGGACACACAACAATCGTCGCCCACGTCAGCTGGTCGGGAACACATCTCGAAAATCGCCGCCTTTGCGGAGACCGGGCCATCCGGCATTGCTCCGCTTTTCTCCAGTGCAGAAGAGGCAGTGATGGGGGCGCCCGAACGAGCGGATGGCGGCTCCGCTTCTTCCGGTGAACATCGCGCGCTCGCAACGGCTGCCGTTACAACAACGCCGTTGCAGGGCGAGGCACCCGGCGGCCGCGAGGCTAAAGCCGATCGGACCGGCGATAACGCGCCGGGCAGCCTGAGCGAGCCTGGTTCTGCAAAAGGCAATGGCTCGGCCGTGCCGGACATGACCAGTGAAGCAGAGCAGCCTGCCACGGCTTTGGTGGAACCCGCCGGGCCGCTTTCCGGCAATGACGCAGTCGATGAGGAACCGCGGCGCAAACGCTCGCTGCTGGACAGGATACGCGGACTAAACGAGGAAAGCGTGACATAAGCGCCCGTGCCGATGCCCCGGCGTTAGCGCGCAAGCCTCGTGCGTTTTTTTTTTTTGCTGCCGCCCGATCCGTTACGTTCAAGTCGAACCGGATCATCAACAGTAAACGGGGGCGATACGCAATCGAACCTCAAAAGGCAATCATAATGGCCGATCTGCCCGCACAGCAAACCTTTGCTGCGATTTTGGGCGGGATCTTTTGCGCAATCCCCTAAGTTTTGGGCATCTTGGCAGCAGCCTGCGTGTTTGCTGCTAACCTTCTGAAAATATTGGATTTCCCTTATGGCTTGAGTAAAATTGAAAGCCTGTACACCATTTCTTGGCAACGCATGAGGTGACAATGACAGACCGCGGCTTTCTTGCCATGCTGAACGGCTTCAGCCTGACCACAGCCGAAATCTTTTATCGCATGCCGGATTACCCGCAACTCTTACAAACCTTTGTCTGGCAGGACTACGACCGCGCCCCCCACTTCCCCAAACTTCTGGATTTCCTCGGGTTCTGGTCGCTGAATCTGGATGGCAAACTGCATCGCGTCCGCATCGCTCACAGCAAGCTGATCCGTCCGCATGAATTCCACGTGATCGACGGAAAATTCGTGCTGCACTGAAGTCAGGCTTCCGAGATCATGAGCAGGAAAGGCAAGTCTTCGCTCTTTCCGCTGTGCTCAACAATGAGCGAGCCCAGACCGGTGACGATCCGGCGATCCTTGTTCTTGAAGGCGCTGTTGATTTCATAATCCACGTGGTGCATGAAAACGGCCTTGTCTACGTGGTTGAAAAACTCGTGAATGACTTCATCGGCCGTTTCCTGCATCAGGTCGCCCGGATAGGAAAAGGTGTAACGTCCCTCGCCGCCGGTTTCGGCGTCGAGCATGACAGCACGATAGGTTCTCATCATTTCAGCCCCCCGCGTTAATGCTAGGCACGTTTAGCCGATTTTCGTGACAGGGGCATAAAGACCGGTCATGCGCCTGCTGCCCCGACCGCATGATGCCATGCTTGCCGCCCGGTTCGAAAGCCACTACTTAACCGTAAGATACGACTTAAAAGAGGTGGAAATTGCATCCCGCCTGGTCCTAAGCCCGTGCGACTTATGAAGAAATTGCGCCGATACACCAAAGAAACAAGCCGCGCCATTTCCGGCGGTTATCGCGGCCTGCGCCGGGCCATCCATTCCGCTACGCCGCACTGGGCGCGCCGCAAGCTCGGCCGCACTCTGGACTATTTCGATCTGGTGCTCGTTGATCATCACATTTTCCGCTTCGTCTATTCGAATAGCCACGAAATCGCCCCCGGCGTGTGGCGATCGAGCCAGCCCGCGCCCTATCAGATCCGCCAGTTCAAGCGCAAGGGCGTGCGCACAGTCATCAATCTCAGGGGGCCGCGCGACTGCGGAAGTTACCGACTCGAGCGGGCGGCCTGCCGACACCAAGGCATTCACTTCGTTGATTTTCAGATGGTCTCGCGCGGCGCGCCGAAAAAGGACGTCATCCACGCGGCCGCGCGGTTGTTCCGCGAGATCGAGTATCCGGTGCTGATGCATTGCAAGTCTGGCGCGGATCGCGTCGGGCTGATGAGCGCGCTCTACATGATCCTCAAGGAGGGGAGGCCGGCGGAGGACGCCCTATCGCAGCTCAGCATCCGCTATGGGCATTTCAAGGAGGCCGACACCGGCATCCTCGACTTTTTCCTGCAGTCCTACATCGACCACAACCGGCACACGCCGATGGCTTTCCTCGACTGGGTCGATAACATCTATGATCCCCAGCAGCTCAAGCGCGATTTCCGTGCCAAGGGCGGCGCCAACCTGATCGTGAACACACTGCTGCGACGCGAGTAGCGCTTCGCGACGCGCCGTCCACCAGCCCCGGTCCGCCCTTAAACCGGATGCCGCCTCACACCGCCGTCTCGGCCGGCACGATGAGCTGTGAGCGACAGAAATCGGCGTAATGGCCGCCCTTCGCGATCAGTTCGTCGTGGGTGCCGAGTTCCACCACGCTTCCCCTATCCATGACGCAGATCAGGTCGGCAGTCTGCACGGTCGAGAGCCGGTGGGCAATGACGAGCGAGGTGCGGTTGCGGCCGAACTCGGCGAGCGCCGCCTGCACCAGCCGTTCGGATTCGGCGTCGAGCGCGCTCGTGGCTTCATCGAGCAGCAGGATCGGCGCATCCTTGAGGATGGCGCGGGCCAGCGCGATGCGCTGGCGTTGGCCGCCGCTGAGGCGCTGGCCGCGGTCGCCGAGGATGGTGTCGTAGCCTTCGGGCATGGCCATGATGAACTCATGCGCGGCGGCCGCCTTTGCCGCGGCGATGATCTCGTCCTCGCTTGCCGTCATGCGCCCGAGCGCAATGTTGGCGCGCACGCTGTCGTTGAACAGCGTGATCTCCTGCGCGACGATGGAGATGGCCCCGCGCAGGCTTGCAAGCGTCACGCTTGCGATGTTCTGCCCGTCAATGCTGATGCTGCCGCTTTGCGGCTCGTAAAGCCGGGGCACCAGGTTCATGATGGAGGACTTGCCCGCGCCGCTGCGCCCGACCAGCGCGACGGTTGCTCCGCCTGGGATGCGCAGCGAGAAGTCGCGCACTGCCGGCTGGCCGGGAAGATAGGCAAAGGAGACTTTGTCGAACACGATCTCCCCGAGTGTCACCTGGAGCGGCTTGGCGTCGGGTTTGTCCACGATCTGCGGCGCTTCGTCGAGCACCTCGAACACGCGCTCCACACCCGCCAGCCCCTCCTGCACCTTGGCGTTGAGGTTGCCGAGCGCGCGGAACGGCTGCGCGGCCATCAGCAGTGCGCTGACGAAGCCGGTGAAATCGCCAAGGGTGTTCTCGCTGCCTGAGATGCGATAGGCCGCAAAGCCGATGACGCCGGCAACCGCCAGCCCGCCCAGCATCTCAAGCGTGGGGTTTAGGCGCGCCTTCGCCTCGTGCGCCTTGAGCTTGAGGCGG
>Ga0129299_1002558_pt1 | contig 12048 bp, 8 predicted proteins | sample ConPoolayeCmetaG_FD_94477 | JGI IMG/M metagenome (GOLD analysis project Ga0129299, IMG submission 94477) | Hot spring microbial mat communities from California, USA to study Microbial Dark Matter (Phase II) - Cone Pool mat layer C metaG ... | reverse complement strand
GTTCCGGATCATCGAATCGTGTCCCCTGAACGCCCGGCATGCCGTGGCCGTCTCGGTGAAGCTGCCGACGGCCGACGACGATCGGGATTTGGGCAGCGGGGAGACCGACTACGGGCTGGCGTGGATTGCATCCCGCGAGCTGGCGGACGGCGTCAACGTCCACGTCAACATCGCCTACACCCGCGTCGGCGGCGACGATCCGGATGTCTGGATGGCGGGTATTGCCTTGGATGTGCGGCTCACGGAAGACCTTCAGGCGGTCGGCGAACTCACGACCGAGAAGGAACGCGCGGACGGCGCCGAATCCGTCCGCGCGTTCAATGTCGGGCTTCGATGGAGCCTGAACGAGCGGCTTACGCTGGATCTCGCGGCCGGCGGCAAGATTCAGGGCGACGCCCCCGATTTTACCGCGACGGCGGGCCTGGTCTGGGCCTTCGACGCATGGAAAACCGAACGATAGGAGCATCCTCATGCACATGGCGGACGCGTTGATTTCTCCCGCGGTGGGCGGGACGATGTGGGCGGTATCCGGCGGGTTGATCGCGTGGTGCGCCGCGCGCGTCCGCCGGACGGCGCGGGAGAACCTGGTGCCCCTGATGGGCGTTCTCGGCGCCTTTGTTTTCGCCGCGCAGATGTTGAACTTCTCGATCCCCGGCACCGGGTCCAGCGGCCACTTGGGGGGCGGTCTGATCCTGACGCTGCTGGTGGGACCGTATGCCGCCTTTCTCGTCATGGCGTCCATTCTGACCGTTCAGGCGTTGTTTTTCGCGGATGGCGGCCTGCTGGCGCTGGGCTGCAACATTTTCAATCTCGGTTTCTTCCCGGCGTTCATTGCCTACCCGCTGATCTACCGGCCGCTGGCCGGCGGCCAACGGTCCGGCGCGCGCGCCGCGGTCGCCGCCATCGTGGCGGCCGTCGCGGGCCTGTTGATGGGCGCCTTCGGCGTGGTCGTGGAGACGCGCGCATCGGGAATTTCGGAACTGCCGTTCGGGCGCTTCGTAACGCTCATGCTGCCCATACACGCCGCCATCGGCGTGGTGGAAGGTTTGGCGACCGCCGCGGTCGTGGGCCTGGTGGCCCGCGCGCGGCCGGAAACGATCGCCGCGGACGCCAGCGCCGCGCCGGTGCCCGGCCGGACGCTGGCGGCGCTGGCGGTCGCGGCGGCGCTGCTCGGCGGCATCGGCAGTTGGTTCGCCTCCACGCATCCGGACGGACTCGAGTGGGCGATCGGGCGCGCGTCGGGCGCCGAGGAGTTGGCGGCGCCGGCGGGCGGGATTCACAAACGGCTGGCGGCCCTCCAGGAAAAGACGGCGGTGCTGCCGGACTACGGCTTTGCCGGCGCGGCGGAATCCGAAACCGACCCGGAAGGCGCGGAGACCGCGGCCGCATGGCCGGCCGTCAGCGCCGGGACTTCCGTCGCGGGATTGGTCGGCGCCGCGCTGACCCTCGCCGTCGCCCTCGCGATCGGTCTGCTGCTCCGCGCGGGGGCGAACCGGCGCACGGCCACGCCGGCCTAGGGCGCGAATTTCGTTCGTGCATGCGGCTTCATTCGATCTGGGAATCATGGACGACCTGGGGCGGCTCGATACCCCGCTCCATCGTCTGGATGCCCGCGTCAAGGTGCTGGCGACGCTGGCGTTCATCGCCGTGGTAGTCTCGCGGGACCGCTACGCCGTCTCGGCCCTGGTTCCCCTCGCGCTGTATCCGATCGCGCTGATCGCGGTCGGCCGCCTGCCGGTCCGCGCGCTGGCGCGAAAGGCGTTGGCGGCGGCGCCGTTCGCGATCCTCGTCGGCGCCTTCAATCCGTGGTTCGACCGCCGGCCGATGGCGGTCATCGGGCCCTGGACCTTGTCGGCCGGGTGGATTTCCTTCATCTCCATCCTGCTGCGCTTCGGTTTGACCGTGACGGCGGCGCTGGCGCTCGTCGCCGGAACGGGCATGCACCGGCTGTGCGCCGCGCTGACGCAACTGGGCATGCCCCGCGCATTTGTCACGCAGTTATTGCTGCTGTATCGTTACCTGTTCGTCATCGCCGAACAGGCGGGGCGCACCCACCGCGCCGCGCGGCTGCGAGCCGGAGGCCGCGCGCCGCGCTTGCGGGCGTTCGGCTCGATGATCGCGATGCTCCTCCTGCGCTCGCTGGACCGGGCCGATCGCGTGTATCGCGCCATGCGCGCGCGCGGATTCGACGGCCGCATACGCTCTCCGCGGCCTTTGCGTCTTCGTCCCTGCGACGTCGGTTTCCTGGGCGGTTGCCTGGCGTTTTTCGCGGCGGCGCGCATCTGGAACCTGGCCGAGATGGCCGGCCGCCTGATCGTGGATGGCGCGCCATGACCGGCGCCGCGATCCAGGTTCGAGACCTGCATTACACGTATCCGGATGGCACGTGCGCGCTTCGGGGGGTTTCCTTCGACGTCGCGCGCGGCCGTTCGGTGGCCCTCATCGGCGGCAACGGCGCCGGAAAATCCACGCTGCTGCTGCACCTCGCCGGCTGCCTGTTCCCGCAACGCGGCGAGGTGCGCATCGGCGACACGGTCATCACGCGGCAGACGTCGGAGCAGGCGCGCCGCGCCGTCGGTATGGTGTTCCAGGATCCCGACGACCAACTCTTCATGCCCACGGTCGAGGAGGATGTCGCGTTCGGCCCGGCGAACGCGGGCTATGCGCCGGACGAGATCGAACGCCGCGTCGTCCAGGCCCTCGATTGCGTGGGAATGACCTACGTGCGGAAGCGTCCGCCCTACCGGCTCTCCGCCGGCGAAAAACGCGCCGCGGCCATCGCCACCGCGCTCGCGCTCGAACCGGAAATCCTGGTCATGGACGAACCCTCCTCGCATCTCGATCCGCGCGCGCGCCGGCGATTGATCCGCTGGCTGACGTCCTTCCGTCACACGCGGATCATCGCGACGCATGACCTCGACCTGGCGTTGGACGTCTGCGGCGAGACGCTGCTCATAAACGCCGGCCGTATCGTCGCGCAAGGCCCCACCGCGGACATCCTCTCCGACGCAAAACAGATGGCCGACAACGGCCTCGAACGGCCGTATCGTCTGGGCGGATGAAGCGCCGCGCGTCTCGGATATCCGGGGCGGGACAAGAAGCCGCGTGGCGGGGTCTGGCCGCGGTCCGTTCGGGCTCGGTATCGCTATCGGTATCGAATGCCTTCCCTGCCGATGCGTCTTGGCGGGCGCGCCAGGGTCGAACCCGATCTCGATCGCGATTGCGACACCGACGCCGAAGATCACCCCTCGTTCCGATCCGCGCTCTTGCGCCCTCGCCAAAGCGCCATTCCTCGCCCCGACATGGCCCGACCGCGCGCCGCGCGCTGCACCGGGGCTCGCGGGCGGGGAAGGGGCGATATCCGCGAGCCCATGATCGCGGAACGCATGGGCTGTAGGAGACGCGGCGCGGCGGTTGACGCGCGGCGCCGGCCGCCTATATGATGCGCCCGTGAAAAAGCTGCATTTCGTCCGCGCCGCGGTCGGCGTCCTGCTGGCCGCGTCGGCGTTCGGAACCGCCGCCCAGACCGCCGTCGTCACCCCCGACAACGCACCAGCCGCGCCGCGCATGGAGGACCTTCCGCTGCTGCAAAGCGTCGAGCAGCATGGCATCACCTGGACCTTTTCGCAACCGGCGCGCGCGGGCCGTTTTCTGCACGGCGACTGGTACGTGGTCGGCGAAGTGACGATCACGGACATCTCGCCCCGTCCGCTGTTCGGCAAGGAAGTCGAATCGGACGAGACCTGGACCGCCGTGCCCCGTCTGGACGCGGACGGCAAACCGGCGCTCAACGAGCGGCGACAGCCGACCTACGACTACGTCGCGGTGGATGCGATTGAACGGCGGGAATTCGGCGGCGATTCCCCGCGGCTGAAGGGCGACGAGAAAGCGCGTCTGCAGGCGAATCCGAATTACTGCCGCAACGGGTCGGTGCTGAACCTGCGGCCGAACCATTACAAGTCGGGCTTCGACAGCCGCGTGCGGCACGAAATCTTCGACCCGACGCTGCCCGCGCGCCTGCCGATCGCGATGAAACCCGGCGACGCGCTGGTTTCGACCATCAGCAAGAATCGCCTCGTGCGCGGAAAGCATTACGGCACGACGGCCTCCGTCGCCGTGCTCACCTGCCTGGCCGCGCCGGCGCCGGCGGACGCTTTTCGTCCCGGTTACACCGACCCGGAGAAGACCCTTTACCTCGCGCGGAACCTCCGGCGCGATCTGCTGCCGCGCCTCGCGAAGCCGGCGGGGACGCCGGACATCGCCAAGTATCCGCCGATGTTCAATCGTCCATGGCTGACGGATACCATGTTCCACGAGACGCATGCGCCCTATCAATTCGGCGGCTACGGCCAAGGTTTGGCGCGTTACGGCGGTGACGCCGCCTGCCTGCTGTGTCTCGATTTTACGGCGGAAGAAAAGGAGCCGTTGCTGCTGGCCTACACGCAGTTCGCGATTGACCTCTATGGCCTGCTGAAGGCGGGCTTCCCGGGCTGGGAGGCGTGGGGCGGCTGGAACAGCGGCTGCAAACACCCCATCGTGTTCGCCGGCGTCCTGCTCGGCGACGAAAAAATGGCGCGCGTTTCGCAGACCTTTCCGAAGGCGAGTTTCCAGGAGGACGAGCAGACGGGCTATGGCCGCACCTGGCGCGGAGCGCCCGTGGAATTCCTCGGCCACAGCGGCGTGTCCGCCGCCACCGGCGAACCCCGCGTCCGGGGTCGTAACACCTGGGGCCCGTACGAGCACTTGCACCCCACCCGATGGAACCCCGACCAGTGGCAGAGCGACGCCTACCGCCGCTGCTGCACCAGCCGCGCCTGGATCGGGACGGCCATCGCCGCCAGGCTGATGAAGCTGGAGCCCTACTGGGGCCACGACGCCTTTTTCGATTACGTGGATCGCTGGATGACCGAGGACGAAACCGAAGCGGTCGCGGTGATGGCGGCGCTCGGCCGGCCGCAGGCCGAATGGGCGCGCCAGGGCCAGGTCGAAATCCCGTTCCATGAGGCGATGTGGCGGACCTACCGGGCGACGGTGGATCCGGACGCGCAGGCGTGGCGCGCTCGGGCGCCCGAAGCGCGACCCTGGCACACGCCCGGTTGCGAAACCCCCGCCCCGCCCGATGCCATGCCCGCCGCACCCGCGCGGCGCGCCGAGGCCGAGCGCGATGGGGACTGATCCTCCGCCGCTTCCGCTGACGCCGCGCCTCGCCGCCTTTCGCCGGCAGTTTCCGGCGCTGCGCGGGCGCATCTACTTCAATCACGGCGCGGCGACGATCGCCCCGACCAGCGTCGTGGAGGCCATGTGCGAGGGCGCCCGCCTGGAATCGCGGTTTGCGCTCAACGGTCCGGAACGCCGCCGCTGCGTCCGGGTCCGGGAAGAAGCGCGGCAACGGGCGGCGGCCCTGATCGGCGCCGAACCCGATTGCCTCGCGTTCGTCGCCAGCACGTCGGTCGCCCTCGCGACGATCGCGCTGGCCATCCCGTGGCGCAAGGGCGACAACATCGTAACGGCCGAGGTCGAGAATCCCGCGACGGTCGTGCCCTGGCAGAATCTCGCCCATCTTGGCGTCGAAGTGCGATACCTGCCCGCAGGGCCGGACGATCGCATTGACCTCGACCGGTTGCCCGCGCTGCTCGACCGGCGCACGCGGCTGGTCGCATTGAGCCTGGTGGAGTATTCCACGGGCCAGCGTCTCGACCTGCGGCGGGTCAGCCGGCTTTGCCGGCCGCGCGGCATTCTCGTCTCTGCCGATGCCGTTCAAGCCGTGGGGGCCATGCCCGTGGACGTGCGGGAACTGGGCGTGAACTTTCTCGCGTTCGCCGCCCACAAGTGGCTGCTCGGCCCCAAGCACGTCGGCCTCCTCTACGCGGATCGGGCCGCGCTCGCTCGAATCCGGTCGCCGATCGTCACCGAAAGCAGTTGCGTGGACATCCGGGCGGAGGAAGAAGAACCCACGCGCGGCCCGCCCCGCCTGGAATTGATGCGCGACGCGCAGAAACTCGAGGCGCGGCCTTTCCATAATTTCCCCGGCGCGTTCGGGCTCCGCCGCGCGCTGCGCAACTGGGAAGACAACGGCGGCGAGCGAACCTATGCGCGGCTGCGCGCGCTGGGCGATCGGCTGTGCGAGGGGCTCGCGCGGCTGGACGGGCGGGTGATCAGCCCGCGCGGCGACCGGGAGTGGTCCGGCCTGATCAGCTTCGCGCTGAACCGCGGCGATCCCAAGACCATACAGGAGCGCTTGCGACGGCGCGGCGTATATGTCGTCGTCCGCAAGGGCCGGCTCCGGTTCTCGCCCCACTATTACAACACCGCCGAAGAAGCGACGCGGTGCGTTCGCATTCTTCGGGAGGAGATGAACACCGATGCACGGACCGCTTGACTTTCGCCATCGCATGAGGCCCGCGCCGGTCGGCGGCGGATTCGCCCTGCCGGACTACTGGGTCTGGTGCGGCTCTCCCATCCGCGGCGACGACGGGAGGTACCACCTGTTCGCCTCGCGCTGGCCTCGGACGCTTTCGTTCGCGCACTGGGCGGTGTCGTCGCAAATCGTCCGGGCCTCGGCGAACCGGCCGGAAGGTCCATACCGGTTCGAGGAAACGGTCCTGCCGCCGCGCGGCCCCGGGTATTTCGACGGACGGGTCACCCATAACCCCGCCATTGTCCGCGCCGGCGACGTGTTCCTGCTTTTCTATATGGGCGCGACATTCGACGGCCCGGACCCCACCCCGGACGACCCCGCCGAGCAGCCCAGCGCGCGCTGGCAGCAATCGTGGCACAATAAGCGCATCGGGCTGGCCACCGCGAAGTCCGTGCTCGGACCCTGGACGCGGCCGGATCGCCCGGCGCTGGACGTCCGACCCGGCGCATGGGATGCGGTCATCACCTCGAACCCCGCGCCCTGCGTATGTCCCGATGGCCGCATTCTGCTGCTTTACAAGAGCACCCCCGACCGGCACGACCCGCGCGACGGCGCGTTCCGGGGGCGTTTCCATCTGGGCGGCGCGATGGCCGCGCGCTGGGATCGGCCTTTTCAGCGGATCTCCGATGCGCCGCTGCTGCGGTTCGACCACCCGGACGCGCATGTCGAGGATCCCTTTTGCTGGCATGACGGCGCGGGGTTCCGGGCGATCATGAAGGACATGACCGGCGCGATCGGCGGCGAACCGCAGGCCGGCATTGCCGCGGAATCCGCGGACGGCCGGTCCTGGCGGCTGGCCGATCCGCCGCAGGCCTACTCGAGAACGGTGCGCTGGAGCGACGGGCGGACCACGCGCCCCGCCAAACTGGAACGGCCCCAGATCCTCTTCGAGGACGGGCGGCCCACCCACCTTTTCTTCGCCACGTGCGACAGCGAAATCAACCTGAAACACGCGACCCGCACGTGGACGATGGTCATCCCGCTCGCGCCCTGACCGGCGGCGGCGCGGCAGGTCAGGACGGCGAGCGCCGGCGGTACTCGATGACGGGCGGACGCGACGTGCCGAAGTGGATGCAGTACCAGGCGTCCTCCCAGCCCACTTTCTCTTCGGCGTGTTCGAACTGCGTGGCGGCGCGGTTGTCGTTCCAAGCCGTGCTCCATACGTCGTCCGGTTCTCCGCTGTCGCGGTGATGCGGACCCAGCAGGTTTCGGAGCGAGCCGGCGAACTCGATCTCGACAAGATTCTCCCCATCGCGCAGCGCGCGGGTGATGTCCACTTCGAGCGGGTTCCATTTCAATATGCCCGCCTTGCGGCGGTTCACACGCACCGTCGCCGCGGGCGCATGCAGGTCGAACAGCCTCAACACCGCCCGTTCCCCCGCGCCGGGCGCGCGGGCGAGAACGCGATCGGACAACACCGCTCGCCCCGCGTAGAAACCGTAACCGCACGCGGTAAGATTCCAAGACACGGCCGCCGCCTCCCGCGACAGACGGGGCGCGGAAAGCCGCAGGCAGCGGTCTGGCGCCGCACCCTGTCCGACGTCCGCCGCGACCGAGAAATTGCCGAGCAGATAGACCGATTCAAGCTCCGTGCCGGTCTTCTTTTCATACAAGCTCGCCAGCGCGAAGGAGGCCTTCGGCACCGGCGCGAAATCGGTTTGCAGTTCCAGCGTGTTGCGTCCCGCCCGCACGCGTCCGCTCAAGTCCACCGGCCGCCAGGAACGGTCAATGAAGAAGGGCGCGCCCTCGTAGGCGACCCTTGCCCCGTTGATCTCGATGACATAGTCCTCGGGGCGCTCGATCGCGACGGCGATGCGGGAAGGCGCTGTCTCGACTTCGAAATCGAAGCGCAGGGCGACCGCCCCGGCGTACCGCATCTGCTCCAGCGTTTGCTGTATCCTGATCACCGGCGTCGGCGGATTCCATGCGCCGGCCCCGATTCGATAGCCGGCCATGTCGAGCGTCAGCGCATTGGGCGCGCGGCGGCGCAACCGCGGATGCGCGCCGAGCGTCACGGTCTCGACGACCGTTTCGCGGATGCCGCGCCGCGACCGCGGGGCCGACCGCGTGTTCAGGACCAGCAACGCGGTCGCCGAGGGCGTCAGAGCGATCGGCGTCTCGACGCCTCCTTCGATCGGCTGCTGTTCCGCCTCTTCCGCCGCGCCCTGCTCCAAGTCCCATCGCTCGACCCGTCCCGCTTCCGCCCAGCGCAACGTCGTCCGCACGTCCCGGGTTTCCGACGTGTTCACCAGCAGCAGAAGACGCCGGCTGCCGGCCCTGCGGAAATGCGCCCAGAGATCGGGCCAGTCCCCGGCGACGCGGAACGGCGGCGGCAGGGCCGCATCCAGCGCCGCGCGCAGTTCCGCCCGCGCCGGCGCCACCGGCCGGACCAGTCCGCGCAACCGTTCCAGCCGCAAGATGTCGTCGGCCTGGAGCGCCGGACCGAATCGGCCGTCCACGGCTTCCGGCAGCCGGCCGGCGGCGAAGACCGGGCCGCCCGCCGCGGCGAAGGCCAGCAGCAGGTCGAGGGTCGAGCGGCGAATCGTGATCAGGTCGGGCAGCACGACGGCGCGGTATTCCGCGCGGCCGACCCGCAGCGCGGAGCGGCTGACCCGGCCGCTCGCGGCGAGGCGGGTTTCGTCGCCGAACTCGAAGTCGCGCTGAATGGACAGCAGCGCGTCGCAAAGGGTGACCAGTCGGGTATCCCAGTCCGCAATGTCCCGCTTTTCGCGGCTGCGGTCATGTTCATGTCCCTGGGCGAAGGCGTCGTAGATGCAGAAGACCGATTCCTGGGGATGCAGCACGAGCACGCCGGCGTCCCGAACGCCCTGCCGCAGGGCGTAGCCCGCGCGCGCGGCATAATCGCTCACCGCGCGGTTCAAATCCCACCATGGCTCGACATCGGCCAGGTTCGGCGCATAGATGCGCTTCCGACGGCCGCGCATCGAGTAGAAGGAACCGTGCAGACAGCGCACGCTGACGCCCAGCGCGGCCATCCAGTCGGCGATGCGTTTTCGCTCGGCGAAGGTGATCCGGTGCGAGGACACGCCGTACATCTCGCACAGGGCCTCTTCGGCGCCGACCTGGTTGGCCACGCTGGTCATTTGTTTCGGCGCGAGAATGAACTTCTTGCCGGTCGGCCAGCGGAGGCTCATGGTCAGGTGGTCAATGCCCGGCAGTTGCATGTAGGCGTAGGCCGGCATCGTGGCGCCGGTCCAGGAGATCTGGCTGTTGAGCGTGTCCTCGCCCATCAGATGGCCCGCGAATTTGACCCCGTGCTGCGCGCACCACTCGGCGACGGGCGCGAAGTAGCCCTCCATGAACAACGATACGGCCGTACGCCAGTAGTGATGGCGAACCGCGCGCCAGTCGCCCTCTTCGACGAACAGCCCTGGCAGCTCGGATTCGATGGCATAGCCCCAGTCCTGCCGGAAACGCGCCGGCAACTCGGCGCTCCACGGCAGCAGGCCGGGGCGGAAATGCGGTTCGTCCACCCAGACCGCCTCGATGGTCCGGCCGAAATGCCGGGCGAAACGCGCGTACCAGATTTCGTCGTACGCCTTGTGGAGATAGGCGGCGACCGCGGCGCGGTCGAGCAGGTTGACGATGGTATCCTTGAATTCGAGGACGTACGCCCCGCGGGCGTCGCGCGCGAACACCTCGGCCCCGGCCGGAATCGGGTCGCCCTCGCGAACGAGCCGCATCCCGCGGTATTGCCGTTCGCGGGGCAGGTCGGGCATCGCGCTGGGCATGTACGCGGCCTGCAGCCATAGCCGCAGGCCGATGCGTTCGCAATGGGCCACGATCCCGTCCATCAACCGCATCCACTCGTCCGACAGGTACTCCACCATGAGCCCGTTGAAGGTGCGCGCGATGACCGCGCCCCATCCGGCGGCGCGAAAACCGTCGAGCTGCTCCGCCAGCCGTTCGGGTTTCAGGTCGTCGTTGAGCATCCACAGCGTGACGCCGCGGTAGGCGGCGGGCGGGCGGGCAAAAAGCGTCTTATTCATACGGCTCTCGGCAGGGGGTCAGTCCTCGGCGGCGACCAACAGCGTGACGTGGCCGTCGGCGACCGGGCGACCGCCCCAGGCCATGATGACTTGCCGGTAGCGCGGGTCGCGCCAGTGGCGATAGGCCATCTCGAAGACGGCGCCGGGCTCGGACGGACGGCCGGTCGCGTTCAGGGGTTCGATCATCTCGAACGGCCACGCGCTCATGTCGAGGAGGTATGTCGCCGCATAATCCACCGCCCGCCGCAGCGAACGGCCGTTGACGGAGTAGTCGTAAAGGCCGAAACCGTACCCCTCCCCCAACTCGGCGACGATCAGCATGAGGCGCAGGGCGGCCAGGGTATAGTGCATGGAACGCGTCCGCATTGTTTCCCGCGGGAGCTGCCCCTCGTCGGTCATCTTGAGCGGCACGATGTCCTTCCAGCGCTCGAACACCTCCAGGAGGATATCCGCGTCGTCGAGCGCCGCGGCGCCGAAGCCGACGTAGGCCAGCCGGGCGTCCTCCCAGTTGTTGGTCATTTCGACGCCTTCGAAAAACATCCGGCGCCGCTGCGCTTCGATCATCTGCCGCACCCACCGGCGCACGGCCGCGCGCTGCGGCAGGCCCCATCCGGCATAGCCGTTTAACAGCGCCATGGCGTGAAATGCCCGGATGAAGGGAAGAAACAGCACCACGTCGCCGCCATACGGAAGGCCGGGCGTCGCCATATCCACGACGCGGCCGGTCGGAAACATGCGCGTGTTTTCGTTGATGCACCAGGTATGGATCCACGCCAGGGCGCGCTCGGCGTACCGCGCGTCGCGGGTCAGGCGCCAGGCCACCGCGAGATCGAGCGCCGCGTTGGAAAACCGATGGGCCAGATGCCCGCACCGCATATCGGATTTCGGGTTGCGCACGCCGTCCCGATCGGGAATATAGACGCCGTCCTGCCGGAACTCCGGACTGCCCGAAGCCATCCGCACATGAACCGGGGTTTCCGTCAGCGCGGCATCGGCGCGGCGCAGCAATTCGTCGCGCGCCGCCACGGCAACGGGCCAATTCCGCCCGATCCTCCCGCGCGCCGCCTCAAACACTCCCTCGCTGAGCCATCCGCGGTCCATGGGGCCTCCTGCACGTTGGTTAGGGCCGTGTATCGCATATCCGCCATCGCCCTGCAATGCCGAGAACCCGATCGTATAGCGAGATCGTTCCGCCATCGCGCTTCTCGGATGTCCGTCGCGTAACGACGTTCGGTCCGGACGACTGAATCTCGGCCGGAGAAAGGCCAATGTCTTGTAGCCGCGTGCGGAAAATGGAATACGGAAGCCGCGAGCCTTCCGGACGAGCAGATCTCATTATTGGCTCGGCGGAGACGCCTCGTCCTTCCCGATACGCCCCGGTCGAAAACCGACCGCCGTTCTGCGTCTTTTGTCTTCCGTCTTCCGTTTTCCGTCTTCCGTTTTCCGTCTTCCGTCTTCCGTTTTCCGTGTCTTCGGGGGGGCATCCAGGGGAACGGGCTTCCCTCGCTCTTCCCTCGCTCACGCCGGCAGCGCCGTTTTCCACGGCGCAATCGGCTCCGACGCGGCGGCGTCCGCTTGACACCGCGGCGTCCGGGTGCCAATTTCGACCGCGCCGCTCGC
>Ga0129299_1002557_pt1 | contig 12049 bp, 4 predicted proteins | sample ConPoolayeCmetaG_FD_94477 | JGI IMG/M metagenome (GOLD analysis project Ga0129299, IMG submission 94477) | Hot spring microbial mat communities from California, USA to study Microbial Dark Matter (Phase II) - Cone Pool mat layer C metaG ... | reverse complement strand
TTTGGGCGCAGTGCCATGTGTAGCTTCAAAAACTGCGTGCCCGCTTTCATAATTGATGTTGCCGCCGGGTCCAATGCCAATTCCCCCAACTTGGGCGGCTAAGGCGTCGGATAGGTAATCACCGTTAAGGTTCATGGTAGCAATAACGTCGAACTCTTGGGCACGGGTGATTGTTTGTTGAAAGACGATATCGGCGATGACATCCTTAATCAACAATTTGCCGGCTTTGAGAGCTGCTTCTTGTTCTGCATTGGCGGCTTCTTCACCTTTTTCTTTTACGGTGCGTTCCCATTGTGCCCAAGTGTAAACGCGATCTTTAAATTCTGTTTCAGCTAGTTCATAGCCCCAATTGCGGAAGGCTCCTTCGGTGAACTTCATGATGTTGCCCTTATGCACAAGGGTAATACTGCGCCGATTGTTCTCCAGTGCCCAGCGAATGGCAGCCCGCACGAGGCGGTACGAACCTTCTTTGGAGATAGGTTTAATTCCAATTCCGCATGTATCAGGGAAACGTATTTTTTGGTATTCTTGAGGGAAATGTTCCTGCAGCAGCTGCTTAAAACGCAGATTCTCTTCACTGCCGTTTTCAAATTCAATGCCAGTGTAAATGTCTTCAGTGTTTTCGCGAAAGATAACCATGTTAACATATTCAGGATGCTTTACCGGAGAAGGCACGCCGGGGAAATACTGCACCGGACGTTGGCAAACATAAAGGTCAAGATGCTTGCGAAGGGCGACGTTGAGAGAGCGAATGCCCCCTCCAATCGGGGTGGTGAGAGGACCTTTGATGCCCACCAAGTATTCTTGAAATGCAGTGATGGTTTCATCTGGCAGCCACGATTGGCAAAGCTGAAAGGCTTTTTCGCCGGCAAACACTTCCATCCAGTGGATTTTTCGCTTTCCTCCAAAAGCCTTGTGTACAGCTGCATCAAAGACGCGCACTGAAGCGCGCCAAATATCCCGTCCAGTGCCGTCGCCCTCGATGAAAGGGATGATTGGCTCAGCCGGAACAACAAGTTTGCCATTGCTGATGGTAATTTTACTCCCTTGAGATGGAACTTTTATCCATTGATACGTCATAACTTTCTCCTCTATTATAATAAAAGTTGGAACAACGCTTCTGTGCTCATACACAGTAGCCAGAAAGCGCATTTTTTCAAGAAACCTGTGTATAAAAACAAAAGAAAGGAGCTAGTGATCCCTTCTGCTTTCAAACAGGGGTATTATAGCATAGGCTGGTCGGAATAGGGGAAAAAGACGTTTTAAAAATAGACCCTTACTGGTATAATAATCTAAAGGGCTTTGGTGTGATAGTGGGAGGTGCACTGTGAGGATGAAGCAAAAGGGTATTTTATCCAACAAGATGGTGAAAGCATTCAAGGTGTGTGGGTTAAGTGCCATCTTGTTGCTTAGTCTGAGTGCTTGTTGGCTTTTTCAAGCCAACCATTCTGACCCTAAGGTTGTGGTTGTCAAGGAGGAAATGTCATTGGAAGAAGCTATGACTTTGGTGGCTGAAGCTACTGGTGAAGGGAGAGAGGCTTTGAAATCAGAAGGAGAAGCCGTTTCCTCGCCAGCGCCTCAAGTGAATAGCTTGGAGCAGGGAGAAAGCCTGCCCCTTGCTCAAGCAGCAAGCGCAACAGCGATGGGTCTTCAGGCTACTCAAGCAGCGCAAGCTGCACTGAATCAACTATCTACAGCGCAGGTGCTGCTGAGTACCCAGACTCAGGTTATTCGCCAGAGGACCTTACAGCCGGTAAGCACATTGGCTATTACCGTTACGGAATGGCCTTCAGCGGTTGCTACTAACCCCACTACATTTTTCCGTAATACGTTCACGCCTTTGCCTACCTCCACTTTTACTCCTACTCCAACACAGACCTTTACTCCAACACCTATCCCGCCGGGGCTGCGCGGTTTGACGGTTGATCAAGTGAAAGCCGCTTTGGCATCAAAGGGAATTACACAGTGTAGAGAAGAAACTGATAACTGGGTGAGGATGACCGTTTGTGAAGCCCAAACTTCGGATAGAAAAAACTGGTACTATGTGGAAATTTATAGTGTGCCTGCCTTGCAGATTGCCGTTAATAATGTGATAATGGCAGTGTTCCAAACTGATCCAAATGACGAGGTAGCCTTAGATAAGCTAAGGGCAGTAGCAGAATTAAATTATGACGGTTCTAATGCAGCGGCTGCCCAAGCGTGGCTTGCACAGAATTTACCTTCCCTTGGAGATGAAAACGATAAACGCAAGAACCTTTTTGGAGGTGTGTGGTTTGTGCTTTATGGACCAAAAAATGGGGTACATTTAGAGCTTGGTTCACCACCTCCTTATCCAACTCCACCTAGTTAATGAGAAAATATGCAAACTATTGTAGCACTTGATATTGAAACAACGGGATTAAAAGCTGAAACTGACGTAATTATTGAGTTAGGTGCGGTAAAGTTTAATGAAAATCACATAGAAGATGAATGGACGAGCTTAGTTAACCCCAGAAGACCAATACCGTTGGCAATCACCCAAATGACCGGCATTACCAGTGAAATGGTAGCATCTGCCCCATCACTGGATGAAGTGTATGATGAATTTTTGGATTTTATAGGTAACGCGCCGATTGTCGGACATAACATTTCTTTTGACTTAGGCTTTTTACGCCGGGTTGGCGGGCTGCGAAGCAACCCGGTGATTGACACGTATGAGATGGCGATGGTGCTATTACCGGGAGTGGAACGGTATGCGTTGAACGTGTTGGTAAAAGCTTTGGAACTTCCTGAACCCTCCTCTTATCGCGAGCATGGAGCACATTGTGCTTTGGTTGATGCCCGTTTAACCCAGCAGCTTTATTTGCATTTGTTTGAAAAAGCGGTGGCTTTGCCCTTAGAACTGCTGGCAGAGATAAACCGTTTAGCTAAGCAGGTAGATTGGGATGGAAGATGGGCATTTGAGCAGGCTTATCAATATGCATTGCAGCAGCCTTTGAAAAACCCGAAACTTAAAGGAAAAGTGTCGGATTTATCCTACGCGCCGGTATTTGAAAAAAAACTTAGACCAACGATGGTAAAACCTTTGCAGCCGCGCGAAGAAGCATTACCACTCGACCTAGAAGAAGTGGCAGCTCACTTGCAGCATGGGGGGACATTTGCGCGCTATTTCCCGGCTTTTGAACACCGCCCTGAACAAGTGGAAATGTTGAAAGCAGTAGCTCGAGCAATCTCTGAAGAGAGGCATTTGTTGGTAGAGGCAGGCACGGGCACGGGAAAATCCTTAGCATATCTGGTGCCGGCTGCCTTGTTTGCGGTGCAAAACCAAAAACGGGTCGTTATTTCTACCAATACCATCAACCTGCAGGAACAGCTGATCGAAAAGGATATTCCAGATATTAAAGCTGCCTTGGGGCTGGATTTAGAAGCAGTGGTGCTTAAGGGAAGAGCAAATTATATTTGCCCACGCCGCTTAAGAAGCATGTTGCACCAACGTTTGGAAAATGCCGATCAGGTGCGTATGTTGGCTAAAGTGCTGGTTTGGCTGCTGAATACTCACAGTGGTGATCGCAGCGAGCTTTCTTTTAATCGCCCACAAGATAATCAAGTATGGCAGCGGATATCAGCTGATGATTGAGGCTGCACAATGGAGGCTTGCCTAAATCACAGCGGCGGCGGCTGCCGTTTTTACCGCTCGCGTTTGCTGGCTCAAGGGGCGCACTTAATTGTTGTCAACCATGCTCTGTTGCTTTCGGATGTGGCTTTGGCACAGCGAGTGCTGCCGGAATATGATTATTTAATTATTGATGAAGGGCATCATTTGGAAGAAGCTACAACAAATGCGCTGAGTTTTAAAATCAATCAGCAGGATATTGAGCGGATGATAAAAGAACTGGGCGGACGTAAAATTGGTCTTTTAGGTTATATGTTGAATAAACTGCAGGGGGTGGCAGCACCAGATATTTACGGGGTTTTCGATCATCTGGTAGAACAAAGCAGCGATCAGGCTTTTCGTTTTTTGCAGCGTAACAATGAATTTTTTGTCATGCTGGGGCAGTTTCTCTTTGAACAGCGCCAAGGGAAACATTTGGGGCAGTATGCACAGCAGGAACGAATTATACCAGCAACACGCTCTCAGCCGGCTTGGGTGGAAGTTGAAATGACATGGGAAACCTGTGAGCAGACTTTTAAAGCACTTTTGGAGACGATCAATAAAATCATCCAATTGCTGGCTGAGGTAGCTGCTCAAGAATTGGAAGAAATAGAAGAGCTGTTTTCCAGTTTAAGCGATCTGCGGCGCAGGTTAGGAGAAGCTTTCAAAGGGATTCATCAGCTGATGTTTGAACCTGATTCAAACCAAGTGTATTGGATAGAAGTACAACCCAATGGCAACCGTTTGACTTTACAAAGCGCTCCACTTCGCATTGGTTCTCTGATGGAGCGTTATCTTTGGTATAATAAATCTTCTGTGATTGTAACCTCAGCAACTTTAACCGCCGGAGGGGAGTTTGAGTACCTCAAGGATCGCTTGGCTGCTTATGAGGCTGAGGAATTAGCATTAGGTTCTCCATTTGATTATGAAAATGCAGCGTTGCTCTATTTAATTAACGACATTCCGGAGCCCAATGAACCCGGTTACCAAAAAGCACTAGATAAGGGATTGGTAGAATTGTGCAAAGCCACCGGTGGTAGAACGTTGATTCTTTTCACTTCATATCATCAGCTGCGGCTTACTGCACAAAACATAACACCTTGGCTGCTTAAGGCAGGAATTCGGGTGTTGGAACAAGGGGAAGGTAGTTCGCGGCACGCGCTACTGAATACTTTTCGCGAAACCGAGCAAGCGGTACTGCTTGGTACGCGCTCTTTTTGGGAAGGTGTAGATGTGCCGGGTGAGGCTCTTTCGGTGTTGGCGATTACCAAGTTGCCTTTTGGGGTGCCAACAGAACCCATCATTCAAGCGCGGGCAGAAACGTTTGATAATCCCTTTAATCAATATCACCTGCCGGAAGCTATCCTGCAGTTTCGACAAGGTTTTGGACGTTTGATCCGTTCCCAAACTGACCGCGGGGTGGTCATCATCTTTGATAAGCGGGTGCTTTCAAAAACGTACGGCAAGCAGTTTCTTGACTCTTTGCCATCTTGCACCAAACGCATAGGTTCGCTAGCTGAAATGCCGCGTGCGACGGTGCAGTGGCTAAACATTTAGGAGGTTATGGTTCATTTAGAAGGATTAAAACAAACACCTGCCTTCCAACAATTAAAACATCTTCTTCAGCAGGGCTATTCATTAGCTAACCTGAGGTTGACGCGCGCACCGCGCTTAGCTGTGTTGGCGGCATTGTGGCAAGAACTGCAGAGACCAGTGGTCTTTCTTGTTGATCGCATGCCGCGGGCGATTTCTGGCATAGAAGAGCTTGGTTTGTATTTGCCGCAAGCTGAGCGTATGCTCTTTTCAGAGCCGAATGCTTTATTCTATGAGCCTTTACCTTGGGGTTTAGGAACGCGTCAAAGCCGCATTGCAGTGCTGAAAAAACTGGCTTTTAATTCTTTGTTGAATGGCGGCGGAAGACAGGAAACACCCCCGCCCATCATTTTTACCTCAATTCGGGCATTAATGACAAAGACAATGCCGCGTCGCGATTTTGTGCGCTCAACCCTGGTTTTAAAGCGCGGCAAACGCATTCAGCTTAATGATTTATTACATCAGCTGATGAGTTTAGGCTATCAAGCGGTCAATACAGTAGTAGAAATTGGGCAGTTTGCTCATCGAGGGGGTTTGGTTGACGTATGGTCTTTGGCTGAACCATTCCCGGCACGGCTGGATTTTTTTGATGATGAAATTGATACCCTGCGCTGGTTCGATGCATCAACCCAACGGACTTTGGAAGCTGCTCATCAAGTGGTGATTAGCCCGGCGCGTGAATTTATTTGGGACTCTTATCACACCCCCCCTTGGACTGGAGAGCGCCCCTTGTGCGAAATGGATATACCTAAACTTTACCCGCAAGGAGCCTGCCTGTTGAATTATTTGCCTACAAATGCGCTCTTGATTGTAGATGATGAAAATGCTATCTGGGATACGATGGATGAGTTGGAGCGGCAAGCTCTAACGATGCGAGAAGATGCGCTCCAGAATCTTCTTATCTCCGAAGATGACCCCTTGCCATTTTTGCCGCGTGAAGAGGTGCAGCCGTTGTTGGCAAAAACTCAACATCTGGTGTTGGGAGCTTCATTTGATACTAATGCCGATGTGGAGAATGAGGTTGATGATATTGGAGAAAGGGTTGGGACGGCAATTAGAGGGTTATTTGAGCAACACGAGCGCTATGGGGGAAGGATAAAACCGCTATTGGAAAAACTGGCGAGTGACATCAGACGCGGGACGAATGTTATCATGGTTACTCGCCAAACAAACCGATTGCAAGAACTATGGGAAGAGCAACGCCTGCTTTACCCTGAGCTTGAGAGAAAAAGCCCGCAATTCATTCAAGGCAGTTTAGCAGAAGGATGGGTATTCAAACCTCCTGCAGAATTGGGATTGCCTGCGACAATATTGTTATCGGATGGAGAGATTTTTGGCTGGCAGCCGCCTCAATCGCGCCGCCGCGCCCGCCCTGCTGTAGAGGACCCCGAAGCCGCGTATGCTGATTTGCATTTGGATGACTACGTAGTTCATGTGGATTATGGAGTCGGTGTTTATCGCGGCTTGGTGCGCCGCACGTTGGAAGGGATAGAAAATGAGTACCTTTGTATTGAATATGCACAGGGTGATCAGCTGTTTGTCCCTGTTTATCAAGCCGATCGGGTGATGCGCTATGTGGGTGTTGATGGACGGCAGCCTTCTTTGCATCGTCTTGGCAGTGCAGATTGGCAATCCGTAAAGCATCGAGTAAAAGAGAGTGTAGAACAGGTAGCTGAGGAATTACTGCAGCTTTATGCACTGCGTCAAGTGATAAAAGGGCATGCTTTTAAAAAAGATACCCCTTGGCAGCAAGAGCTGGAAGCAAGCTTCCCATACACTGAGACCTCCGATCAGCTGCAGGCGTTGGCAGAAGTGAAGCGTGATATGGAGAATGAACGACCAATGGATCGTTTGATCTGCGGTGATGTGGGGTATGGGAAGACAGAAATTGCTTTAAGGGCAGCTTTTAAAGCGGTGATGGATGGCAAACAAGTAGCTATGTTAGTGCCAACCACTGTGTTGGCCCAGCAGCATTATCAGACCTTTTGTGAACGTCTTGCGCCATTTCCAGTAACCATTGAGATGCTTTCACGCTTCCGCACACCCCAGGAACAGCAGGTAATTCTGGAGCGGTTGGAACAAGGAGGAATTGATATTATCATTGGCACTCATCGCTTGCTTTCTGGAGATGTAGAATTTAAAGATTTGGGATTGCTGATCATTGACGAAGAGCAGCGTTTTGGGGTTACACATAAGGAAAAGCTGAAGAAAATGCGCCAAGGGCTGGATGTGCTTACTTTGACGGCTACACCTATCCCGCGTACATTGTACATGGCACTGACAGAACTGCGAGATATTTCTATCATCAATACACCGCCAGCTGAAAGGCTGCCTGTGATCACTCATGTAGGACCTTATTCACCGCGCCTCGTGCGTCAAGCGATTTTGCGCGAGATGGAACGCGGCGGGCAAACATTCTTTGTACACAACCGCGTGCAAACCATTGAGGCAATGTACAAGCACTTGAAAAAATTAGTCCCCGAAGCAAAAATCGTGGTGGCGCATGGGCAAATGGCTGAACACTTGCTTTCACAGCGTATGCAGGCTTTTGCAAACCCTGAAGAAGAGGATGAAAAAGTTGATGTGCTCCTTTCTACCTCGATCATCGAATCGGGACTTGATATTCCTAACGCCAATACCCTCATCGTGGATCGGGCAGATACCTTTGGTTTAGCTCAGCTCTATCAACTGCGAGGCAGGATCGGGCGAGGTTCGCAGCGCGCTTATGCTTATTTTTTCCGCCATCGGAAGATTACGCCAACGCTTGAAGCTAAACAGCGTTTAGAAACCTTAGCTGAATACACTCATTTAGGGGCAGGCTATGCAATTGCCATGCGTGATTTGGAGATCCGCGGTGCAGGTGAAATTCTTGGTACTCAACAACATGGACAAATTGCGTCAGTGGGTTTTCATCTGTACACACGTTTGTTAGCAGAGGCAGTGAGAAGGCTGAAAAAGCAATATGGCATTAAAGAAAAGACTCCAGCTGTGAGCCATACAACAGTAAAAGGGGCTGCCAATTTACCACTGCCCGTTGCTGTGGATTTACCCTTGTCTATCAGCATCCCTACGGATTATGTAACTGACAAAACGGTGCGTTTGGGGTTGTATCGCCGTCTGGCAGAGCTGCGCGAGCTCAGCGAGGTGGATACCTTAGAAGAAGAATTTGCTGATCGTTTTGGACCTTTGCCTCAGGAAGTGATAAACTTGTTTTATCAACTGCGCATCAAGTTGATGACAGAGCAAGCTGGACTGGTTTCGATTTCAACAGAAGGCAATCTTTTAGCGCTGCGCTTTCCCCCGTTGCCCCGAGAACTGCTTCAGCGTGATTTTCCATCGTTTGACAAGGAAGTTCGAGTAGGTAAAAATACGCTGTGGATTGAATGGCAAAAGAGAGAAGATTGGCAGTCTTTGTTGATGAATGTGTTGCAAAAGCTGATCCAATATGCTGATAAAAGGGAAACGTTAGCAGAAAGAAACGATGCAGTGTTGGAGACAACCAGTTAACTTGCTAAAGCGGCTGCCTTGTGCTTATTGAGAAAACCCCTAAAGAAAAGCAGTCAGGGAAACACTTATCCCCTTGTTTGCAATGTGAAGGAATTTATTTTAGCTGTTTCAAAGCTTCTTGTACTCGGCTGCGCATGGTTTTATCGGGGTTAAGGCGCAAGATGGCTTCTAAATCGGCTTTGGCTTTTTCCTTCTCATCCATGGCGATGTAAAGTGAGGCGCGTGTATCTAAAAATTCGATTGTCTTAGGTGAAAGAGATAAGGCTTGATTGCAATCAGCAAGGGCTTTTTGAAATTCCTTTAATTGTGTATAGAGCCAGCAGCGATTATTGTAATCTATGGCGTGGTCAGTAACCCGCTGTAGTACTTCATCATAATCCTCAATGGCTTTTTGAACATTACCTTGTTCAGCATAGAACGCAGCGCGGGCGCGGTAAGCCCAAACTTCATTGGGGTTCAGCTCTATAGTCTTAGAAAAGTCGTCGAGTGCTTTTTTCATTTCGCCCATCTTTTGATAGGTGTAGCCGCGGTATAAGTAGGGCAGGGCATCGCTGGGTGCGTTTTGGATAGCTAATTGAAAGTCATTCAAGGCGGCTGTAAAATTACCCAGTTCGCTTTGAGCGCGGGCGCGATACAGATAACCTTCAGCAGAAGCATAAGCGAGATTGCCTTCAATGGCTTGGTTAAGCAAAACTACAGCTTGGGCGTAATTACCCTGTTGAAAAGCTTGAATGCCTTGAGCCGTGAGGGCATCGGGAGTGGGGCTGGGTTTGTAAAAGGGAGAAGTTGGGGTAGGGGTGGGCAATTTTTCATCACCAATGGTCCAACATTCAATTTGCTCCATGCGTATGCGTAAGCCGTAATCTTTGTTTGTGCCGGAGGCAAGGGCGAAATTCAACCTGCCAGCGCGAAATTTTTCACTGCGCAGCAATTCATCGCTGACTTTCGCAGTGAGCTTATTATTTACAAAAAATAAGATCTGAGGTTCCTCGACAACTAGCATCAGAGAAGCTTTACCTTGAGGAAGATCGAGCTTTCCGTAACGTTTATGGATAAGCCGTTTAAGGGAAGAACCATTGTTTTCAACCCGGAAGATATCCACATAACCATTAAGGAGCAGAAAAGCAGCATAATAATTTGTGCCATCATTTTCACGAAATACAAAACCCAGACCGCTCATATTCCAATCGGCATTGGGGCTGGCAGAATCCCAAGTGGCATTGGTGCGCACGATAAAATTGCGCGGCATATAGCCGCTTGTTTGCCAAGCAAAATAACCTCGCTTGGCTATTTGTTGTTCAACGCTTGAAAGAGACATGAGGCTGCCTTTGTCTGTGCTGAGCAGTTTCTGTTCAAAGAGCTTTTGAGCAATCTCTTGCAAAGTGGGCAGGTTGTTAGATAGCTCAGTGGAGACACTCTCTGTTTGTTGAGCTACGATAGTGCTTGTTACGGTTGAAACAAGCTGCAACGAGGTTGTTGGGGTTGGAGTGATGGCTGCTGCTGCAGCTGCTACATTTTCGATAAGAAACTGAGGAATAATGATGCTCATCAGCAGTATAGCCAATAGATTCAAAACTATAACCATCCATGGGTAGTTGTTCAACCCATAACGTTTCTGAGAACGAAGATTAATCATCAAACCTCCCGTGAATAGAATTTTCACCACTTTCTTCATCTTCAGGTGCAGGCAGCAGGTTAGAGAGATCGGGTTTCTCGGGAAAGCGAATGATGAATGTTGTACCGTGCCCTACCTCAGACTGAACTTCAATTTCTGCTTGATGAGCTCGCACGATGCCATGAACAACGGATAACCCAAGACCTGTGCCTTCTCCGATGGGTTTAGTGGTAAAGAACGGATCAAATATTTTCTCTTTTACTTCATCGGGAATGCCTTTGCCAGTGTCTTTTACTTCGAGTACAATCCAGCCACCTTGCGCGTCGTGTACAGTGCGGAGGTATATTTCACCCCCGCTGGGCATAGCATCGCGAGCATTGGTGAGCAGGTTAATGATAATTTGAGAGATTTTATCCCGATCGCAGGTGATGGGGGGTAAATTAGCCGCCAGAAAAGTAACAATAGATATGTTCGACCAGCTGCGCAGCTGATGCTCGATTAGCAGTAAGGTGTCTTGAACAATGCGGTTTAGGTCAACTTGCTGAAGGGTACTGACTGGTGTACGGGCATAAGTGAGCAGAGAACGGACAATATCTGCTACCCGCCAGCCATTGCGCTGTACAGTTTCTAGATATTTTTTTGCACGTTCGGTCTCAAATTCTCCTTTTTCAAGGCGGGTAAGCAGGCTTTCAGCAATACCTAAGATGGTTTGGAGAGGGCTGTTGATTTCATGGGCAATACCGGCGGCTAACGTGCCTAAAGTTGCCAGCTTTTGTGAGGAAAATAGAGCCGCTTCCAAGTGTTTTTTCTCGGTAATATCTTCTTTAAGGGCAATATAATGAGTGATGTTGCCATCTTTATCGAAAATAGGCGCGATCCATGCTTGTTCCCAATACAGTTCACCATTTTTCTTTTTATTTTGAAATACACCGCGCCACTCTTTGCCAGAAGTGATGGTCTGCCAAAGCTCGATATAGACTTCGGCAGGTGTTTCGCCAGATTTGAGTATGCGCGGATTTTGCCCGATAGCTTCTTCAAAGGAGTAGCCGGTGACTTGAGTGAATTTAGGATTTACATATTCGATATCACCGTGTATGTTTGTGATAACAACGGAAATTGGGCTTTGTTCAACAGCTTGGTTCAGTTTGCGCAGTTGATTTTCAAGCAAAACATGTTGGGTGATATCTCTCGAAATACCAACCAAACCAGAAATCTCGCCATTTTTGTTGTAGAAAGGAGCTTTAGAGGCTGCCAGCCAGCGCGGCTCGCCGTTTTTCTTGGGGTTGTATTCAATCCGATTGATGATGGTTTTCCCTTGGCGAAAGATAAGCTCTTGTTCTTCGGTGTAAAAAACCTCAGCTAGGTGAGCAGGTTGGATATCAAAATCTGTCTTGCCGATGATCTGATTGGGATCAGGTACATCCAAAATGTCTTGAAAACCCTTATTCACGCGAATAAAACGCGATTGGGTATCTTTGAAATAAATTGAATCGGGGTGGTTTTCTATTAAGGCACTCAGCAGGCTGGCTTCATGGAGCAATTTATTTTCAGCTTGCTTTCTCTCTTCCAATTCCCACAAGTAGGCGATATAATCGGCAACGCCTTCTGCGAAGAATTTCTCTTCAAGGCTCCAAACACGATGCGTACCAAACCGATCGATTCGCAAAATGCCGGGTGTGGCTTCTTTGCGGTAAATGATTGTG
>Ga0129299_1002556_pt1 | contig 12050 bp, 7 predicted proteins | sample ConPoolayeCmetaG_FD_94477 | JGI IMG/M metagenome (GOLD analysis project Ga0129299, IMG submission 94477) | Hot spring microbial mat communities from California, USA to study Microbial Dark Matter (Phase II) - Cone Pool mat layer C metaG ... | reverse complement strand
TTCGGGCGATGATCTTTACGAAGCTGAACGTCAAGCTCAGGGAAGCGCCCTTTTCGGGCTTGGATTGCTTCTCGATATCGAAGGAGACGACGATTACCGAATCAAAACGAGCGGGCAGGGGTGCGGCTATTTCGGGCTTGGATTCGCCTTTGACATAAAGGGAAAGGACAGGCGGTATATCTGCGGTGATGGTCAGGGTTTCGGCGGCGTCGGCGGAATCGGCATATGCGCCGATTATTCAGGCGATGATGAATATATCGCCGAGCCGCTGGCCGCTGTTTTCAATCGGGGCGATTACCATTCCGAGAACAAAATCAACGTCAACTCGGCTCAGGGGGCCGGGATGGGCAGGCGGGGCGATGGTTCCGACGGCCATAGCTGGGCCGGCGGCCTGGGTGCATTGATCGATATCAAAGGCGACGATTCCTATTATTCAGGAAACTGGACTTTGGGATGCGGTTATTGGTTCGGCACCGGCATAGTCTATGACGGCGAGGGCGACGATCGATATCGTTCGGTTTATTTCACGCAGGCTTCCGGCGCCCACTTCTGTATCGGCGTCCTTATCGACGAAGCCGGAAACGATCTGCATGAGCTGAGAGAAACAGCTGGCGCCGGAATCGCTTTCGGCTGGGATTATACGATCGCCCTGCTTGTCAACCGCGGCGGTAATGATCGCTACCTGGCCAAAATCATTTCTCTTGCCTGCGCTCAGATACGGTCCGATGCTTTCTTTTTCGATATCGGCGGCGATGACTATTACCAAATCGGCCGGGGAACCGAGGGGCTAGGCGCGGCCACCTACCGCGAAAGCTACGACAAACCAAATCGTTTTTCGCCTTATGACTATTATACGGGCTCGGTCGCCCTGTTCATCGATATCGGAGGGCGCGACGAATACAACGAAATCGATGAAAACGGCAATTCGTCGATTCCGGCCGCAAAATGCGTAAACGATGGCCTTTGGCTGTCGCCGGCAAGAGAATCGGTACATTACGGCGCCGGGAATTTCGGTATCGGGATGGACGCGGCCGACGGCCTTATTCCGGAACTGGAAATTTTCAATAAATAGGCGGGAGTCGGCGCGTTTTTCCGGGCGGACAAGCAAACGGTCGAAGGGAACGTAGAGTTTTGGGCAGGGAAATCATTTAACCCGTACGTCCGGCGCGGGAAACGAATTTGCGGGCGATAGGCCAACAATCGGCGACAATGAAATATAAAAAGAGGTGGCCGGCACGATCGCGGCGGCTTGCTTGACTTGCCACCAAGGGATGAATATATTGTAGGTTTGTCAGATAAGCGAAAGTGGCGGAGCTGGCAGACGCGCTGGACTTAGGATCCAGTCCCGAAAGGGGTGGGGGTTCAAATCCCCCCTTTCGCAAATTGCCAACAGACCCAAAGGCATCGGACACAAACGATGCCGGCGCAAAGAAGGATAAATGATAAAAGTCGTCGTGAAAAAAGAACCCAACTGCCGAAGGATATTGGAAATCGAAGTCCCGCCGGAAACGGTGGCCGCGGAATTCGACAAGCAATTCGTCAATTTCCGCGCCAAAGCGAAAATACCCGGCTTCCGGCCCGGCAAAGCCCCTTCGGATATTATCAAAAAAAGATATGCCCACGATATCAAAAGCGATGCTGTCGATGAGCTTGTTTACAGTAGTCTCGAGGAGGCCATACGCCGGGAAAACCTATTCGTTATCGGCAAGCCAAAAGTAAGCAATATCGAACTTGCCGACGGCGGGCCGTTGACATTCCGGGTCGAACTTGAAATCAGACCGGAAGTGACGCTCAATTCTTATAAGGGGTTCGAAGTCAAACGGGTAAATTTTGAAACCACGGATAAAGACGTCGACGAGCACATCAGCGGGATTCGGAACAGAATGGCCGAATTCGTTCCGGTGGAGCGGCGTTCGCACGGTAATGATCTGGTGGTGGTCGATCTGCTGAAAAAGAAGCTCGGCGACGGCAATATCGATGAAAACAAGGTGGAAAACGTGGAAATCGACTTGGGGGCCGAGGGGGTACTGAAAGAATTCAAAGAGGGCCTGACCGGCGTGGGAATCGGCGAACTGAAAGAAATCGAGGTCGCTTATCCTGAGGACTATCATGAACAATCGCTGGCCGGAAACCGGGTCGGCTACCTGGTGGCGGTCAAAGAGATAAAAGAGCGCGTTCTGCCCCCTCTCGATGACGATTTCGCCCGGCGGTTCGATAATATATCTTCGCTGGAAGATCTTCGGGCGAGGGTCCGGAGCCATCTCGAGGAACAAGCCTTATCCAAATCCGATCAAGCGGTCAAGGGAGACATCATCAAGCATATCGTCGAAAACAACCAGTTCGAGGTTCCCGAATCGTTTGTCGAGGATTATTTGAAATCGGCAACCGAAAATTTCAAGAAACGTTATAAAAATGTCGATGAATTGGAATTGAGGCGGTCATACAGAAAAATCGGCGAGGACAGCATCCGCTGGCAGCTGATTTATCTTGAAATCGCCCGCAGGGAAGGTATTCGGGTCGACGAAGCGGATCGGGACGCCTGGGTGCGCAATTTCGCCGGCCGCTATGACATGTCATTTGAGGCGGCCCGTGATGCGCTCGGCCGGTCGCGCAGATTCGAGGAAATCGATGACACGCTTCTTGAAAACAAGGTGCTGGATTTTCTCGCGGCAAACGTGAAGATTATCTGAAAAAGTAAGGAGAACGTATGTCCAAACATATGCAGACGCTGGTCCCTATCGTTGTCGAACAGACCGGTCGCGGCGAACGCGCCTATGATATCTACTCCCGCCTCCTCAAGGACCGCATAGTTTTTATCGGGACGCCGATCGATGACAATGTCGCCAACTTGGTGATAGCTCAGTTGTTGTTTCTCGAGGCCGAAGACCCGGAAAAGGATATATTCCTTTATATCAATTCGCCCGGCGGTGCGGTCACCGCTGGTCTGGCGATTTACGACACGATGCAATATGTGAAACCCGCTATCAACACTACCTGTGTCGGTTTGGCCGCTTCAATGGCGGCGGTGCTGCTGGCTGCCGGAGCCGCAAGCAAACGCGCCGCCCTGAAAAATTCGCGGATTCTCATCCATCAACCGTGGGGTGGATACCAGGGTCAGGCTTCGGATATTGAAATCCATGCCCGGGAGATCCTTAAAACCAAGGATCAACTCAATGAAATCCTGGCTAAGCATACCGGCCAGCCAATCGAAAAAATACTGAAAGACACGGATCGCGATTTTTACATGTCGGCCGATGAGGCCAAAGAGTATGGCCTTGTAGACGAGGTGTTCGAAAGAAAGCCCAAATAGCCCGGGGAAATCATACGGAAAAGCATTTGATTTGCCCCGCGGCCGTATTACGGGAAGCCCTTAATGCCCAAAAAGAACAACCAACAACAGCCGCCGAGGCTGCCCAAAGACTTCTGCAGTTTTTGCGGCCGCCCGGCCACCAATAGAGTTCAGCTTATCTCCGCCCCGGGCGCTTCGATCTGCGCCGAATGCGTGAGCGTTTGCACCAATATACTGAACCAGAAAAAATACAAGTCCGCACCACTGATCGATGTCCCGACGCCGCGGCAGATCATGAAGTTCCTCGATGATTACGTAATCGGACAGGAACGTGCCAAAAAGACCTTGGCAGTGGCGGTTTACAACCATTACCGGCGAATAATGAACCGGAACCCCGACCCCGACGCCGTACCGCTCGAAAAGGCCAATATCCTGCTGGTAGGGCCGACCGGAACCGGCAAAACCCTTCTGGCCCAAACACTGGCCAAAATGCTTCAAGTCCCCTTCACGATCGCCGACGCCACGACCTTGACCGAGGCGGGTTATGTCGGCGAAGATGTCGAGAACATTTTGGTCAGGCTGCTTCAAGCTGCCGATTACGACGTCGAAGCCGCCCAAGTGGGAATCGTTTATATCGACGAAATCGACAAGATCGCCAGAAAAATGGATTCGCCGTCGATCACCAGGGACGTTTCCGGCGAGGGCGTTCAGCAGGGACTGCTGAAAATACTCGAAGGGACGATATCGGCGGTCCCCCCCAAAGGCGGCCGCAAACACCCCGAGCAGGAAATGATCCATGTCGATACCCGGAATATCCTTTTCATCTGCGGCGGGGCATTCGAGGGCCTTGACAAGATCGTCGCTCGAAGGCTGGGCAAAAAAATCATCGGTTTCAAGGCCGACAGCCGTCCCTTGACCCAGGCAACCAACGAACTGCTCGCCCAAATAGAATACGAAGATCTTCACGAGTTCGGCCTCATACCGGAAATAATAGGACGCCTGCCGGTGGTTTCGGCTCTCGGCGAACTCGACCTCGCCGCCCTCAAAAAAATCCTGACGGAACCGAAAAATGCCCTGATCAAGCAATATAAAGAATACTTCAGGCAGGAAAATATCGAGCTGGTTTTTAAGGACGAGGCGGTTGAGGCAGTGGCCGATATCGCCCTGAAACGGCATACCGGCGCCCGGGCGCTCAGATCGATTCTCGAGTCGGCGATGATGGAAATCATGTTCAACGCACCTTCGCAGGAAGGACTGGAAAAGATCGTAATCGGCCGGGAAGTGATCGAGGGAAAAGCCGAACCGGAATATATTTACGGCGAAAAGAAAAAAAGGGCATGATAGGCCGCTTGCCGTGGCTGATCATTTATCGAGCCTCGACGGAAAATTCCCCGGCACTTCATTCCCGTAAATCGCTAATAATCAAATGCGGCGCGGTCGAGGCTCGGATCGGATGATCGTGTCGGCTGGAAACATGGCCAATTTTCTTGATTGCAGATTCCTTTGCTCGTGCTTCGATATTTCACAATTTCCCCGCTCGAATCTCCCTCAGATCGCCTTCGTCGGCCGCTCCAACGCAGGCAAGTCGAGCCTGATCAATAAACTGCTGAACCGCAGAAATCTGGCCAAAACCGCCAAATCACCGGGCAAAACCAGATCCGTCAATTTCTATGAAATCGACGGCAGATTTCTTTTTGTCGATCTGCCCGGCTACGGCTACGCCAAATTGGCCGCAGAAGAGCGAAAAGCATGGAAGGATTTGATCGAACATTATTTCCGACTCGCCAAACCGCTAAAAGGCGTGGTCCACCTGATCGATATCAGGCATGGGCTTCTGGAAAGCGACCGGGAACTGATAAAATACATGGCTCAGCTCGATTTAAGAATAATCTGGGTCTTGTCGAAATCGGACAAGCTCAATCGGGAACAGCGTATCTCGACGGCCGAAAATATTATCGGAGACCTTGACACGGACAACGAAAATCTGATAATCTGTTCCGCTCGTGACGGAACCGGAGTGAATCAATTGAGACGGAAAATTTTGGAGCTGCTCGAATCGTGAATCCCGATAATAAGACCGTGCTCGGACTCCAGTGGGGTGACGAGGGCAAGGGAAAGGTTGTCGATTTTTTATGCCGTCAGGCCGATATCGTGGTCCGTTTCGGCGGCGGGGCCAACGCCGGCCATACGGTAGTCACCGACAAGGGCAAATTCGTCTTGCACCTTCTCCCCAGCGGCATAATCCAGCCGCATACGATTTGTTATCTGGGTTCCGGCGTCGTCTGCGATCCTTGGGCGCTGCTTGAGGAAATCGACCTGCTCCGAAAGAGCGGAATAAAAACGGACGGCAGAATATATATCGACCACGGCGCCCACCTCGTCCTGCCCCATCATAAGGCGATCGATCGCTACCTCGAAACGCTCGACAACTCTTCGGCTATCGCCACGACTCTTCGGGGAATCGGTCCGGCCTATGCCGATAGAGCGCTGCGCATCGGAATAACCGCGGGCGCTCTGCTTGACTCGTCCGCCCTCAGAAGCAGCGTGGAAAATTTCATTTTGCGCAAACAGGCCGTACTGCAATCAATCGGCGAACCCGAGCTGCTTTCTGCCGATAGCCTGTTTAAATCGTTGCAATCCATAGCTGACAGGATATCGGATTTGGTCGCCGACGTCACCGCCGAACTGCGTCAGGCGGCCGACAAGGGTCGAAAAATGCTTTTCGAGGGCGCTCAAGGTTCGTTGCTCGATCTTTCGCTGGGCACTTACCCTTTCGTCACCGCTTCGAGCACGACAATCGGCGGCCTTTTCAGCAGCCTGGGAATCCCCCCGGGGATGCAGGGTCAGGTGCTGGGAGTGATCAAAGCCTACGCTACCCGGGTGGGCAATGGACCGTTCCCCTCCGAGCTGCACGATTCCATTGGGGACAGGTTGCGGGAACGCGGCAATGAATTCGGGGCCACCACCGGCCGGCCGAGACGCACCGGCTGGCTCGATCTTGCGGCCATAAGAAGAACGGCTTTCATCAACGGCGTTGACGCGATTGTTGTCACGAAATTGGATGTTCTCGACGGTCTGGAAAAAATCAAAGTATGCACCGCTTACCGCGGCGACGGCAAAATTCACGATTTTCCGCCGGTAAACAGCGCTTTTCTGGAAAAAGCGGAACCGATCTACGAAATCCTCCCAGGCTGGCTGGCCGACACCTCCGATACCACCGAATACTCGTCGCTGCCCTCCGAGGCGCGGCAGTATCTTGATTATATCCAGTACCGGCTTGGGATAAAGATAAAATATATCTCAACCGGGGCGCATAGTGAGTCCATGATAGAGAGGTGATCGGAAAGGCGCTCCTGTCCGGGCGATTTCGTTTTCAACTGGATTAGCGCCGTGACGAATCGATAATCTGTGGACGGACGCTGCCGAACGCTTAAAAATGAAATTTGTGCCGAAATAATTAGACAGGATATTTCGATTCGCCGAACATTAAGTTCGGCACGGAGGGTGAAATGAAAAGCAGAGCGATCATTATCGTGATGGGATTATTGATCTTTCCCGCTTTGGTCGGAGCGGTCGAGTGGAACGGGCGATTCGGTATCGGCCTGCGCGGCCCCCTGTTTTCGCCCATGGTCAAAGGATCCGACTATGCGCCGCCCGCCCCCCGCTCGGTGATCGAACCGTTTATGATGGGGCTCGGCGGCGAACTCGACCTGAAATATGGTTTCAGCAAAAGTTTCGCCCTTGGCCTCAGCGCTGGTTACTGGTCCGCCTACGATGACAGTGCGGCCGTCGAGGATCAGTCTTTCAAGTTGAGCGACAAGAAAAACGCTTCGGCGAAATGGACGGCGATCCCGATAGCCCTGACCGGACAAGTCTATTTCAACCCCAATGGCAACATCCAGCCGTATATTCTCGCCGGAGCCGGTGTCGATTTGGCGAAGATCGAGCCGATCGAAGGCGGTGGTTCCTATTCCATGAAAGATGTCAGCGGCCGCGGAGGAGCCGGTTTCAATTTCTGGATCGGCGAAAGCTTCACGATCGATATCGGAGGAAGGTTCGCCTATCTGCTGGCCAACCTGTCCAACGATGTGCCGGCCGATTTCATCGGGGTCGCCGATTTCGGCAAGCCTGCCGGTCGACCCTTCATCTCCCTGCTGGAAACCGGCATTGGCCTTTCTTATGTTTTCGGAGCACCCAAAGATACCGATAAAGACGGCTACAAAGACAAATATGACCGCTGCCCCGATACGCCGATAGGCGCTATAGTCGATCAGTATGGTTGCCCGCTCGACTCGGATGCCGATGGGGTGTATGACGGCCTCGACAAATGCGCCGAAACCCCCGCCGGAGCCCGCGTCGATCTATCCGGCTGCCCGCTCGACTCTGACAAGGACGGCGTTTACGATGGTCTTGACCGTTGCCCGGAAACCCCCGCGGGAGCGCCAATCGACGCTTTCGGCTGCCCACTCGACTCCGACAAGGACGGCGTGCCCGACTATCGCGATCAGCAGCAGAATACGCCGGCCGGCGCGGTTGTCGATACAAACGGCGTGGCTGTCGACAACGACGGCGACGGTGTGCCAGACGGCCTCGACAAGTGCCCGAACACTCCCGGCGGCGTCGCCGTGGACAGCAGCGGCTGCCCCCGGGCAAAGCCCTTGGCCGATAAAATAACCCTGAATATAAATTACCAACCCAATTCGGTGGAGCCGGACGAACAGGCCAAAAAACAGCTCGACGAGCTGGCGATCAGTCTGATGGCCTACCCCGATATCCGGATCGAAATCAATGGCTATACCGATGCTCTCGGCTCCGCCCGCACCAATCTGAAAATCTCTCAGGAGAGGGCGGAGGCGATCCTGACCTATCTTGCCGAAAAAGGCATAGCCGCAGACAGAATGACAGCCAAAGGGTACGGCGAAGACAAGAGCTATTTTATCGCCGACAACGATACGCCCGAAGGCAGAAATAAGAATCGTCGTATTGAGATCGTGCCGGTCCGCTGATTACTTGTCAGGCACGAAACCATCAAACGGAAAGGCCGCCCGGGACAAAGGCGGCCTTTTGTTCAACCTCCTCGTTTAGGTTCGGCCTTACTCGATGGCGTACTTGCTGAAATGGTAAATATTGAAACTTACTCTGCCGCCGACGGCCGTAGCCGTTGCCTGGTAAACCCAACCGGCCACGCTCGGGTCATAATAATACAGGCTGGCGGACTTGGCTGTGGCATCGAGATCCTTAAGGTCGAATTCGAGGGTGGCTTCTTTGTCGAAAACCAGCCCGTCGGGACCGAATTCGAAGACGATGGCGTCTTTGCCTAATACGATCTCACGGCTTTTCTTGATACTGATGACGGTGGGCGCTTTCAAGCCATTCTTGCGAACCTTGAATGCATGGTAACCGGCCGGGTTATTAATAAGCAGAGAGTCCGATGCGATCGATACGTCAACCAATTTTGACACCGTGGTCGCATCCGCCAACAACAGCGTTCTTTGTAGGCTCGAATTATCGATTTCGGGCAAAGCGGTCGGCGGCGTGGAAGAACAGCCGTAGAACAGTCCCCCGATCAAGACAACGATGCCTAATACTCCGAATGCTTTTCTTAGCCCTTTACTCATCCTTTGGCCTCCCGTATTTATTGTTATCTCTTTACTTGCCTTTTCAACTGTGCCCTTTAAGTGCACGAAATAGGCCGCCTGAACGTTTTTTTGTCAGAATCTGCTAATTGATTGATCTGCTGGTGATTATGTTAAATTAACGAGGAGCTCAATTTGACCACTGATTCCAAAATTATGGGGATTTCGCCATTATCTATGGGATTCGACCAATAATTCGGGGCTTGGCGACAACACTTTTCGCCCGAATGCCTCCTCCAACAGCCCAAGACGGATTCCGACAAACGACCTGAATAGTTCCCGACTAGCCGGCTCAAGAGAGTTTTCGATACGGGCAAGGGCCAAGGCGGCCTTATGCCTTGACTTGGGCTTTAATTTATCGCTTATCCGAAGAGAGTTCATAAGTATATGTAATTCAAACAGACTCAAGGCCAAATCGTTCCTGTCGGCGCGGGATACGGCCTTATCGATAATACCGGCCGCAGCGGCAAAATCGCCCGACAGGCCGGCCAAAGCCGCTTCGAGCGCCTCGAGTTCAAGCGCCGTCTCCAGCGATTCGAATGCGGCGGATTTTTCTTTGATTTCCGACAGCAATTCGCCGGTCAATCCGAGATTTCCGCCCAAAAGAGCAAGCCAAACTTTGAGAATTCGCCCGTTTGCCTCAAGCTCTTTCGACCCTACTTCGATTGCTTTGGCTATCAGATTATCGATATCGAGTCGCCCGCTGCGGCCGCTGAGAATAAGCAGCCGGTTGAGCCTGATTCCGTTTTCCGTCATCAGTTCGCTTTCCCCAAGCTCGCTGGCGATTTCAATCGATTTTTCAAGATTGACAATCGCCCCGTCGAGATCACCGGCGCCGAACAGAGCATATCCAAGATCACCGTGACTCAGGGCCAGGCAATGCAGATCCCCGATTCGCTGAAAGATATTCAACGCTTCGTTCAGTTTATTCAGAGCCTCGCCGAGATAGCCGCGCGACGTCAGATTCGTGCCGAGATTGGCGCAGGCGAGAGCCTGAGAGCGCGCCGCCCCGATCCGTTTGAATATTTTCTCGGCTTTTGTATAAGCCGCAGCCGCCTTTTTGAGTTTTCCGGTCTTATCGTTTATTATTCCGAGGTTGTTGATTACCTTTGACTGCCCGTGCAGATCTTTCAGGCGGCGATACAGGTTCAAAGCTTTTCTATAGTGGCTTTCGGCCTCCTCCAACCTGCCGATCGTCCAAAGGCAGATGCCGATGTTGTTATGCACCGAGGCCTGCAGCGCCGGCGGCAATTCATGCTTCTGGAAAATCTCTTCGGCCCGGCTGTGCAGCTCGAGACTCTGCTGCAGGTTGCCCAGCCGCCGTTCGATCGTGCCCCGGCTGTCGAGACAAAATGCTTTCACATAAGGATCGTCCGGAAACGACGATTCGAGCTCTTCGATCGTTTTTTGGGCCGTCCCATAAGCGGAGGTGGTGCGGTAAATTTCACAGAGCTCCTGCAATGATTCCGATACATGTTCTTTGTTTCGGCTGATCGTTTTGAGTTGCTTGAAATCGGCGATCGCCCGGTCGTAATCGCCGACCTGCTTCGCCAGCTTTCCTCTTTGCCGCAAAATCTCTATCATGTACCGGCGATCATCGATTTTTTGGGCAACGGCCATAGCCTGATTGTAAAACTCCATCGCCTCGACCGTGGCGAATCGGGCAGACGCCTTTTCGGCGGCCCAAAACAAAAACGGTAAAGCCTCCGCCGGGCGGCCGGCCAGAAGGTAATGTCTGGCGGGCAATTCGGGATTTTTCCGACGGCTGTTTTTGCGGCCGGCGTAATGGTCGGCTATTCGGCGATGCAGGTTTTGCCGGGTGGCGAAAGATAGGCCGTTGTAAGCCACCTCTTGGGTGAGAATATGCTTGAAAACATATTCGATAATCGGATGACTTCTCTCGAGCGGCGTCAGATCGAGAGTACTCAATTCGTGCAGATGTTTCTTGAGGACGCCGGTCGGCCGGGAATCGGGATGGATGGTCTGGAGCACCCTTAGGGCAAACACCCGGCCGATCACGCTGGCGGCGCGCAAAGTCTTTTTGATCGGCCCGTCAAGGTTATCGATACGGGCGGTGATCACCGTTTCTATGCTCGAGGGGATGCCGTCGCCGCTGAATATTCGTTCCGGACCAAGCTCGGTGAATGCGCGAGCCATTTCCTCCAGATAGAAAGGGTTTCCGGCCGATTTTTCCACGATCTTATCGACGAGCGGCTCATCGATCGGGTGACCGCCCATTTTCTCCAAAAAAAGCCGCCGGGAATCATCGGGCGCAAGCTGACCGAGTTCGATAAGTTCGGCGCTCGGCCACTGCTTGATCTGTTCGCACATCTGGCCCGGGCGCACCGCCAGCAATATCGGCGGAGAATCGACATCCGTTTGAAGGCTTTTCAATATCGCGAAAGTGGCGTTGTCAACCCATTGAACGTCCTCGATGAAGATCAGCGATTTTTGCATCTGATTTACTCTGCCGATCAACCGGCAAAGCAACGAACGGATTTTGTCCTGTTTGATGTTTTCCGGCAAATTGGCCAGTTCGAGCGGCACGGCAAGAGTATAATCGAGCAAGGGGGCCAACAGCGGCTCCCAATCCGTTTCCTCGATCGAAGACATCAAGTTATGCAAGGCTTGGTGCCGTTCGCGGCCGGTTGCCTTATCGGCCAAACCGAGCAAATCGCACAGGATCATAGTCAGCGGTTCGTAAGGTGTCTTTTCGGTGCTTTTGAAACAAGCCCCGCTGGCCACTTTCAATCCGATTTGCCCAGCGTAACTGATCAATTGAGCGCAAAGCGCCGATTTGCCGATCCCGGGTTCTCCGCTTATAAGTAGGACTTTCGGGGAATCGGCGCTTTCCTGTCTTATGAATTTTTTCCCCCGGCTCAGCTCATTTTCGCGCCCTATTATTCCTTCCTCGGCGCGTAACACCCGGCCGTAGCCGATCAGCGGCCGGACGGCCACCGGTTCGGCCTTGCCTTTGACATGGAACTTGATCGCCGGGGCGAAATCGAACCCTTTCCCGGCGAGGCTCACCGTTTGTTCGCCGCAAAGAATCTGGCCGTAATCCGCAGTGCTCATCAGCCGAGCCGCCAAATTGATCGCATCGCCCATGCCCGTATATTCGCGCC
>Ga0129299_1002555_pt1 | contig 12058 bp, 10 predicted proteins | sample ConPoolayeCmetaG_FD_94477 | JGI IMG/M metagenome (GOLD analysis project Ga0129299, IMG submission 94477) | Hot spring microbial mat communities from California, USA to study Microbial Dark Matter (Phase II) - Cone Pool mat layer C metaG ... | reverse complement strand
GGAAAGAGAGCGGCTGGCTCACAAGGAGATACCTCCCACTGCTTGAGAAGAGTGTCTTGGCAAAGCAATATCGCCAGCGGAATTGTAACACGCCGGCGATAGATTGCGAGAGAGACAGCCCCTCGGGAGTGCTCAAAAGGGTGGACATGGTGTTAACGGGTCAGGCGATTTTAGCCCTCCATATCCACCCTGTTAGCCACTCCTGAGTTCACCAATCAGTGGGACACCTACCAAGATCAGGTCAATTTGCAGTATTCGCTCTTCATCGTGCGCGGCGAGCTGACTGCCGACGGGTTGTTGCGGATCGCCATTCAGGACCATCTCACCCCTGACACAGAGGAGATTTCCATTCACGATATAGCCCGCCATTGCTGGACGGCGCTGATCGGCGCCCCGCTGGAGGGGTACGACACCAGCCGAGAGGCTTTCCTTGGCCCTTACCGGAGTTACCACAATCCGCTGGTAGTCGAACAGGGGCAGTGCACCAACAGCCAAGCCTATGGCGATAACGCCTGCGGCACTATGCAGACCAGCCTGACCCTCCAGCCGGGCGAGAGCCGCCGTCTGCTTGTCCTGCTGGGGATCGGGGATGCCCGTTCGACGGGCAAGCGCATAGTGGCCGGCTGGGGGTCGCTGGAGCGGGCTGACGCCGAACTGCGTTGCCTGAAAGAGGCCTGGCATGCCCGGCTGAACAGCTTGGTTGCAGAGACCCCTGACGATGAGTTCAACCATATGCTCAACGTGTGGGGGCCTTACAACTGCCTGATCACCTTTGCGTGGTCGCGGGCCGCCAGCCTGGTTTACAGCGGCGAGCGGGACGGGCTGGGCTTCCGTGACTCGGTGCAGGATGTGCTGGGAGTAACCGCCGCCATACCGGAGGAGGCTCAGGCACGTTTGGAGCTGATGTTGACCGGCCAGATGTCAAACGGCGGCGCCATGCCCATCGTGAAGCCGTTTGATCACCACCCTGGCCGCGAGAAAGGGCCTGCCCCCGAAGAATACCGCTCGGATGACTGCCTGTGGTTCTTTAACGCCGTCCCGGCACTGGTGAACGAGACCGGCGATCTGAGCTTCTACCACAAGGTACTGCCCTATGCCGATCAGGGGGAGGACACCGTCTTCGGGCATCTGCGGCGGGCGCTGGAGTTCAACCTGACGCGGACGGGACGGCACGGCCTGCCGTGCGGGCTGTCTGCTGACTGGAATGACTGCCTGCGGCTGGGCTATCACGGCGAGAGCCTGTTTGTCGCCTTCCAACTGCGGCTGGGGCTGACAACCTACGCGGCAATCGCCGAACGCCTGGGCAGGCCGGAGGAAGCCGCATGGGCGCTTGATCGGCGCAAGGCGCTTGACGAGCGTATTCAGGCCTGCGCCTGGGATGGGGAATGGTTCATCTGGGCCATCGGCGAAGACGGCACCTTCTACGGCACACGCCAAAACGCTGAGGGGCGGATTTACCTCAACACGCAGTTGTGGGCAGTCATCAGCGGCGCGGCCACACCGGAGCAGGCCTCCCGTTGTATGGAGTCCGTCTATGAGCATCTGGCCACTCCCTACGGGCTGATGCTCTCTGCGCCGCCCTTTGTCAAGACCCCCATTGATGTCATGCGGGCGGTGGTTTTCAACCCCGGCGTCAAAGAGAATGCCGGCATCTTCAACCACACGCAGGGATGGGCGGTCATCGCTGAATGTATGCTGGGCAACGGCGACCGCGCCTACGAGTACTACCGGGCCTTCATGCCGGCGGCCTACAACGAGCGGGCTGAAGTACGTCAGGTTGAGCCTTATGTACACGCCCAGACGACTTATTCGACTTATTCGCCCCGCGCAGGGAATGCCCGCACCCCCTGGCTGACCGGCGCGGCGGCATGGGCCTACTACAGCGCCGCCCACTATATTCTGGGTCTGCGGCCCGAATTGGACGGCCTGCGGATTGTGCCGTGCATCCCCCGCACATGGAGCGGTTACAGGGTCACGCGCCGCTTCAGAGGACGTGAAGTCCACATCGAGGTTCGGAATCCGGAAAGGGTCTGTTGCGGCGTCAGGAATATGACCCTCAACGGCCAACTGCTGGCCGGCAACCTGATCCCGGCAGACAGGCTCGGCGAGCACAATCACGTCGAAGTAACGCTAGGGTAGAGGATCGGGGACGAAAATCCCCATCCTCTGTTGTCCTTGCTGTGACGCGCCTTACGCCATATCGAGGATGACTTTCAGCGTCCCCTGCCGGCCTGCCCTCTCGAAGGCCGCCAGCCCCTCTGCCAGCGGATAGCGGGCTTCTATCAGCGGCTCAACATCGATCAGGCCGCGTGCCAGCAGGCGGATGGCCGCCTCAAACGGCCCGCATCGGGAGCTGTCTATCCGCACTTCGTCCACCACGACGCGCGTCAGGTCAGCCTGCGGCAGTCCGTGATAGGTGCTCTTGAGATGGACCACCCCGCGCGGCTTGACAAGGTTGAGCGCCTCCTTAAAGCCTTCGGCAGTGCCGGTGCAGTCCACTACCACATCGGCACTGCGCGGAGCAAGCTCACCGGCGCGGGCTGTCGGAATGCCCCATCCGGCGAGCAGGTCAGCCTGCCGCTGATGCCTGACCACCACCGTCAGATCACACCCCGTCAGGCTGATGACCTGAGCAACCAGCAGACCCAGCTTCCCCGCCCCCAGCAGGATGACGCGCTGATGCGGGCTGATATGCGTCTGATGGAGCGTTTGCAAGGCCGCCGCCAGCGGCTCGACAAACACGGCCTGCTCATCGCTGACCGAATCAGGGACAGGATGCAGGTTAACGGACGGCAGAGTAAGGTAATCAGCAAACGCCCCGTTGTGGCGATCAATGCCCAGCGTGGTTCGGTTGGGGCATTGGGTCGGCATCCCCCTGAGGCAGGTCTCACACTGCCCGCAGGCCAGATTGATCTCACCGACCACACGCCGGCCATCCCATTCACCGCCCTGGGCTGCCCCCACAAACTCATGGCCCGGCACACCGCTAAAGCCCATGTACCCCCGCACAATCTCTAGATCGGTGTTGCAGATGCCGGCCTTTGTGACACGGATCAGCACATGGCCGTCCGGCGGAACCGGGTCTGGGTAATGAGGGTCATAGCGCAGATGTCCATCGAAAAGCAGTGCACGCACGGCGGCCTCCCGTTTCAGATCACTCGGCTGATCGAGCGGGGCTTGAGGCGGATCACGATCATATCCAGCTTGCCCCATGCGGCGATGTCCCGCTCGGCTTCTTCTCCCTGTTCATAATGATAAGTCATCTTCCTGAGCCAGACACGGTCGGGGTCTTCTTCAATCGAAAAATCGCCCCGGATCAGGTAGCCCGCGCCGTCACCAGGCTGTCCCCCGACCGTCAGCGCCCCCTTCGGATTCGATTGAACATGCTGTACTTTGTGCGTGCCTCTCTCGCTGATCAACACAACCTCATCACCGTCCAGCATGAACCAGACCGGCACCGTGTGCGGATAGCCGTCCGGCCCCACAGTAGAGACGTAAGCTACACGCGGTGCTTGCAAGAAGGTCCGAGCCTGTTCATCCAGCATAGTTGTCTCCTTCGGCAGGCAGGAATAAGCAAAAGGGCAAGGGGACGCTCCACAGCCCCCTTGCCCTGCACAGACAGCAGACACATGAAGCGCCCTCTAGGCGGATGCCTCTCTTCGGCGGGCGAACGGCAGTTCGCCCTTCTCCCACGAGACCAACAGCGGCACCGCGTTGAAGATGGACGAATACGTGCCGCTGGTCAGGCCGATCAGCAGGATGGCGATGAACTCCTTGATCGTCAAGCCGCCAAACAGCAGAATGGCGACCATTACAAAGATGGCATTCAACTGGGTCGCCAGCGAGCGGTGAAGGGTCTCCAGCACCGAGCGGTTGACCACCATCTCATAGGATTCGTGGCGGTGCTTGGGCAGGTTCTCGCGGATGCGGTCGAAGACGACGATGGTATCCTGCACCGACCAGCCCACCACAGTCAGCAGGGCGGTCAGGAAGAGGGCGTCCACCTCCCATCCAAAGAAGATGCCGAGAATAGACATCACCCCCATCGTCACCAGCACATCGTGGAGCATGGCGGCAATGGCACACACGCCATAGCGGCCAGCATGCGGCACACGCCGAAAAGCCAGCCAGATGAAGCCGAGGATGATCACCCCAGCCGCAACAACCGCCAGGATGGCCGCCAGCGTTACTTCACTGCCAATGGCCGGGCTGACCGTGTCAAAGGTGGACTGATCAGTATCTATCGGGGCGACTTCCGCCTCCAGCGCTTCACGGATGGCAACCTGCTGTTCAGGCGTCAGGTCGCCGGCGCGAATCTGCCAGCGGTTCTCGGCAGGGTCGCCAAGCTGTTGGACGGTCGGACTCTGACCGAAGCGGGCATACACCTCGCGGATGGCTGTCTCAGTGGCAGGGCCGTTGAACTTGACCAGAAACAGACTGCCGCCCTGAAAGTCAATACTCAGGCGCACCGGCGAGCCAAACACAATAGTCGAGTAGATCATGGCGATAATGCCCGGCACGATCACCGAGGCCGAGATCAGGTAGTACAGGTTACGTCGCTGAGCAAAGTTGGCGAACATAGAGGCCCCCTAGACTCCCAACAGCCAGCGCCGGGCAGTGAGCGCCTGCTCCTGCACAGGCAACAGGATGAAATGCAAAAAGGTGCGGGTTACCACCACAGCAGTAAACAGATTGATCACCAGACCAAGCGCCAGAGTCACAGCGAAACCGCGCACCGCCGCCGCACCAAAACTTGTGCCAAACAGGAACAGCACAACACAGATGATGATGGTCGAGAGGTTCGAGTCACGGATGGACACCCACGCGCGGTCAAAGCCGGTCTCAACCGCCACCCCCAGACGCTTGCCATGACGCAGTTCTTCCTTCATGCGCTCGAAGATCAGGATGTTGCCGTCTACCGCTGTACCTACCGAGATCAGGAAGCCGGTGATGGCAGGCAGAGTCATGGTGATGGGGATGAGTTTGTAAAGGGCAAAGTTGAGGGTAGCAAAGATCATCAGCGCCAGCGCCGCCGGCACACCCAGCAGACGATAGTAAACCAGCAAGAAGATCAACACGACGGCAATACCGATCAGGCCGGCCCGGATGCTCTGCTGGACGGAAATCTGCCCCAGCGTGGGGCCGACCGTGCTGGTCGAGTCCACCCGCAGGGGAACCGGCAGTGCGCCGTAACGAAGCTGGGTAGCCAGTTGGGTGGCCGACTCAAGGTCAAAGTTCCCCTTGATGACGCCCTGCCCGCCGGTGATGGCCGACTGTATCTGGGGGGAGGAGATGACCACCCCATCCAGCACAATGCCCAGATAGCCGCCCACATGCGCTGAGGTATATTCCGCAAAGAGAGCCGCCCCTTCGGAGGTCAAGGTAAAGGCCACCTCCGGGCGGCCTGTAGCCCGATCAACGGTTACGTCGGCGGCAGCCAGCACTTCACCGGTCATGACGGTGTGATAGACCGGCGCCTCAGGGGTCGGGGCAGTCTCCTGCCCAGAAGGGGCGGCCTCTGACGCCGTGCCTTCCTCAGCCGTAGCGGTCGCCTCGACCGTCGGCGTAGGGCTTTCCGTCACAGCCGCCTCACCAGGCTGAGCGCCTGAGCCGCGCACGTAGTCGGTCTGCACAACCGTTCCTGCCGGAATGGGATAGGGGAACTCAACAAACTCCAGCAGGGCTGTACTGCGGATCAGGCTGACAGCCCGCTCCGGGTCCTGATAGCCGGGCAGTTCAACGATCAGGCGGCGGGCGCCCTGTTGCTGAACGACCGGCTCCAACGCGCCTAGGCTGTCAATACGGTCACTGACGATGCGGCGCACCTCAGCCATTGCGCCGGCGGGCGGCTCTTGGCCGGGGGGAAGGTCAGCTTCAAGCAGGACCTTCAGGCCGCCTGCAAGGTCAAGGCCCTGACGGATAGCGATCGGCTTGTCTATTTCGTAAGTCCCGTCACCGTTCAGATCAAGGCGGATGCCCGGGTTGTCGGGCAGATCGCACCACACTGCGAAGGTGGTCAGGGAGAGAATAATCACCAGCCAGGTGACATGCCGGCTGGGCCTGACGATGATCACGACGCCCAGTGCGGCAAGGCTGGCGATCAGCCAGATGAGAGGAAATAACGTCACACGCGGACTCCTTCCCGAAAGCAGGGATACGGAATAAGCACTTATCGAAGGCGTCACATGCACGCAACGCGCGGTATCATAGCGCGCCCTAGGGGGGCTGTCAACCAGCATGCCCGAAGGGAAGAGGCGGAAAACAGGCATTCCGCAGGGGTTTGACGCTCTGAGGAGAGGTATCATGGTGTAGAATAGAGGGGGAAGGAAACGCCTCACCCATCATACAAGGAGATAAGGAATCCATGAAAGGCAACGACAGGATCATTGAGAAACTCAACATGCTGTTAGCCGATGAGCTGACCGCGATCAACCAGTACATGGTGCATTCGGAGATGTGCGCTAACTGGCAGTACAAAAAACTCCATGAGGCCGCAGAAGCACGGGCTATCACCGAGATGAAACACGCCGAGAAGCTGATCGCCCGTATCATCTTCCTGGAGGGGCGGCCTATCGTCAGCCAGCTTAACCCGATCAACATCGGGGCAACGGTGGCAGAGCAGCACGCCAACGACCGAATGGCTGAGGAGGGGGCTGTCAAGGCCTATAACGAGGTCATTCAGTTGGCAGTTGAGGTTGGCGACAACGGCACACGCGAACTGCTGGAAGACATTCTGGTAGATGAAGAGGAACACATAGACTGGCTGGAGGCCCAGCTCGATCAGATCGAGCAGATGGGGATACAGAACTATCTGGTGGAGCAGATTGACTGACCCCTGCCCCGCCGGCAGAAACGGCCAGTATGCACACAGGGGCGTCCAGCCGATTTGGACGCCCCTGTGCCGTCAGGCTTATCCGGCAGAGGCGGCAGGGGCCTGAGCGGCTGACTGCTCGGCCTGAGCTACCATCTGGTCGAGAATCTGAAGCCCCTCGTTCCAGAAGGACGGGTCGGTCAGGTCCACGCCCAGCGGCTTGACGATCTCGTGCGGCCAGTCTGAGCCGCCGGCGGCCAGCATATCCAGATAGGCTTGTACAAAGCCCGGGCCGGCCTTCTGATAGCGGGCATACAGCGCCAGCACCAGCAGTTCCCCGAAGGCGTAGGCATAGACATAGCCCGGATAATCAATGAAGTGCGGGATGTAGCTCCACCAGATGCCGTAGTTGTCGGTCAGGGTGACACTGCCCCGGAACATAGCCCGCTGGGTTTCAAGCCACAGCTCGCTGAACCGCTCAGTGGTCAATTCACCCTGTGTGCGGCGGGCGGTGTGGATGGCATCCTCAAAGCGGTTCATGGCCACCTGACGGAAAACGGTGGCAAACGAGTCTTCGATCTTGGCCGTCAGCATCCCAAGACGCACCGCCGGGTCACCTTCACCGGCCATGAGGTCTTGAAAGACCAGCATCTCCCCAAAGGTGGAGGCCGTTTCAGCAGTCGTCAGGGGAGTGTCGGCCTGAAGCAGGCCCTGCCGGCGGGCCAGATACTGATGGACACCGTGCCCCAGCTCATGGGCCAGAGTCATCACATCACGGGGTTTGGCCTCGTAGTTGAGGAACACGTAAGGGTGCACCGATGGGACAGTCGAGGCGCTGTAAGCGCCGCCGCGCTTGCCGGGCCGGGTGGGGGCGTCAATCCAGTTCTTCTCAAAGAACAGGCCGGCGATCTCGGCCATCTGCGGCGAGAACTGGCGGTAAGCCTTCAGCACGATCTCGCGGGCCTCATCCCAGCTATAGAACTTATCTGCCGCCGGCAACGGCGCGTAACGGTCGTAGTCGAACAGTTCATCGAGGCCAAGCAGTCTGCGCTTGAGCTGATAGTAGCGGGCGACGATGTCATAGCGGGAGGTGATGGCGTTGATCATAGCCTCAACGGAGGCATCGTCCACCTGATTAGACAGGTTGCGGGAGCTGATCCAGCTTGGGTAACGGTGCAGGCGATCCTCTGAGGCTTTGTCGGCCAGGATGTTGTTGAAGATAAAGGTAGTGGTGCGGCTGAGAGTCTTCAGCCCTGCTGTGATCGATTCGGCGGCGCGGCGGCGGGCCTCGCGCTCAGGGTTGAACATCTGAGCCAGCACTTTCTCCAAGGGGACCTGCTCTCCATCCAGCTCATAGCGGGCGGCGCTGTGCACCTCGCTGAAGAAGCGTGCCCATGCGTCACGTCCGGTGACCGCCTTTTCAGCGAGGATTTTCTCCTCCGGCTCGCTGAGCAGATAGGGCCGGTACAAACGGGCTACCCGCAGGAAATGGCGGTAGCGGGAGAGGGCCGGGTCAGCCATGAGCGCCTCAGCGTGATCGTCCGGTGCGGCGGCCCATTCAAGCGTGAAGAAGACGACCTTCTGGCTGAGGCGCGAGCCGCGCTCCATGCACTTCTGGAGCAGGGCACCGCGGGCGGCCTCTTCGGTGTTGGTCGTCCAGTGGAGGTAGGCAAACGAACCTGCCTTCTCAGCCTGCTCGCGCAGGCCCTCGTACTCCTCAAGGAGGGTTCGCATTTCCTGCGCGGTCAGGCTGGCAACCCGGCCCCGATACTGTTCGGCAAGTCTGTCGGCACGGGCATCAGCCTGATCGAGGTCGCGGTCAATGTTCGGATCGTCAATACCGGTGTACAGATCGGCTAGATTCCAGCTAACCTGTTCTGCACCGGTGAGCTGGGATGCGGTTTCGGCCATAGGTTCTCTCTATCTTCCTATTGATGTCGGTTACGGTGGGAGGGATTATAACACAAAGGCAGGCCGGCTTTCACCTGCCTTTTTCCCGACTGCCCACTGCCTGCCTCTAAGTCTGCTCGTCCACGTAGCCGGCAGGCCGAATGCAGCGGGCCGTCAGACGGTCGCCCAGCGCCTCCTTGACGGCGTCCTTCATGATGTTGCCGGAGACATGCATGAGCGTATCGCCATACAGGGGATCAACACCCATGCTGGCCTGACAGGGGTAGTGATGATGATGCAGTCCCGCCTGCTCAACAGCATCGGCAAGGGGTGTTCCAGACAGCTTCCCGGCCACGAAGCGGGCACAGCCGCAACAGGCATCGCGGACAACCTCCACCTGCCCGATCTGCCTGCCCGACTCATCTGCCTCGATCCGGAAGGCAGGCCGCCCAAAGCGCTGGGCAAACTCACGGATCAGCGGGTGATCGTAAGCGGCCCGCAGGCGCAGGGCGCCGGCATGAGTCTCGGTGAGCGAACAGAAGGGCATAGGTGTCACACAAGCAACACCCATCTGAGCCAGCCAGCCCTGCAACTGACGAGCCAGCCCAAACGGCAGCCACGCCTGACTGTCAATCGGTGCGATCACGGCCTGCGCCCCGCTCAGGCGGGCCAGCTCCGGGATCAGCTCTGCCGCACCGGGGAGTTCGGCCAGCGAGAGAATCAAGTCAGCGGGCGGGAGAGACTCAGGCAGGTACTCCTCTGGATAATCCAAAACAGGGGGAAGGACGGCGGGGGTATACCACGCTTCCACTGCCCAGTGAGCGGGGGCGTGCCGCCGCAGGTTGTCGAGATGGCGGCGGCCATAATCACCTGTAACCACAACCAAGATACGCATCCGGGCTAATCCTCAGCCATCCGTTTCTGACATAGGTTATTTGAATTGTCGCACAAGTCTGCCAAGGCGGATATGATCTAGGTCAAGAACACCATCAGGGCCGAAGCGTGCACGAGAACACATTTCCGGCCAGAGGGATCATGAGGCTGAGGACGCGAGGAACTTCATGGGCGAACAACCATCTGAACAGACACAGGCCATCCGCGCCGAAGGCTGGGTATGTCCTGTACCTTTACGTTCCTACCCCGTCATTGTGATGGGGCATGGAGGCGGGGGCAAGCTGTCCGCCGACCTGGTCGAGTACATCTTCAAGCCGCTGTTCAACAACCCCATCTTGGACGAGCTAGGCGATCAAGCTGTCCTAGAGATCGAGGGGGTGCGGCTGGCCTTCACGACTGACTCGTTCACCGTCAGCCCGCTGTTCTTCCCCGGCGGCGACATTGGCAGTCTGGCCGTACACGGGACTATCAACGATCTGGCCATGAGCGGGGCGAGGCCGCTCTTCCTGAGCGCAGGCTACATCCTGGAGGAGGGGTTGTCTGTTGAGACGTTGGGGCGGGTGGCCGCCTCGATGGCCTCTGCCGCTCAGGCGGCTGGCGTCCAGATCGTAACCGGCGATACTAAGGTGGTCGAGAAGGGACACGGCGACGGGCTGTACATCAACACCAGCGGGATCGGGATCATCCCGGCGGGTGTGCGGATCGCGCCGTCAAACGCACGGCCTGGCGATGTGGTGATCGTCAGCGGGCCAATCGGCGAACACGGGATGGCCATCCTCTCGGTACGTGAGGGGCTGGCTTTTGAGACCCAGCTCGTCAGCGACTCCGCCCCTCTGCACGATCTGGTGGCAGTCATGCTGGCCGTCACACCGGACATTCACTGTATGCGCGACCCCACGCGGGGCGGGCTGGCGGCCACGCTCAACGAGTTTGCCAGGGCCTCGCAGGTTGGGATCGAGATCAACGAGCAGGCCGTGCCCATCCCGCCGGCGGTCGCCGCCGCCTGTGAGATGCTGGGACTTGATCCGTTCTACGTGGCCAACGAGGGCAAGCTGGTGGCCGTCGTGCCGCCCGCCTCGGCAGAACCCCTGTTGGCCGCCATGCAGGCTCATCCGCGCGGGCGTGAGGCGGCCATCATCGGGCAGGTGGTGGAGACCCATCCGGGCGTTGTGACGGCCCGTACCGGCATTGGCGGCAGTCGAATTATAGATACACTAGTAGGGGAGCAGTTGCCGCGAATTTGTTAAGCTTTCGCCAAAGGACTCTACTATGCCGCAAACGTTGAGCATCACCCTAACCCATGATGCCAACAACTTGAACGCCCTGCGCCCTGAATGGGACAGCCTGCTGGAATCCAGCCCGGCTGACTCCGTCTTCCTGACGTGGGAATGGCTGTCCACATGGTGGGAGACCTACCAGCCGGGCCGTCAGCTCTGGCTGTTGCTGGCCCGCGACGAAGCAGGCCGGCTGATCGGAGCGGCGCCGCTGGCGCTCTGCCAGCGGTCAGCAGGTCCCCTGCACTGGCGGGAACTCCTTTTCCTGAGCGCCGAGGAAGGGTTAGGGGACCCGGATCACATTGACTTCCCGATTGCCTCAGGCTGGGCTGAGCCGGTCATCAGGGGCTTCTGGCGCGAACTGGCGTCGAGACGGGACAGATGGGATGTGCTCAACCTGACCGGCCTGCGGGACGACTCGCCGGTGCCGGCCTATGCTTCTGAGCTGGGGGTCGAGGTCATCCGGGAGGCGGGGGAGGCCTGTCCGTTCATCCTTCTGCCGGAGAGATGGGAGACTTACATGCGGGAGACCCTGAGCCAAGATCACCGCAAGGGGATCGGGCGGTACGGGCGGCGCCTCGAGCAGGAGCTGGGCGGGCAGGCAGTCTATCACGAGGTCACGGGCGAAGCGGAACTGGACCGGATGCTGGATACGCTGATCGCGTTCAGGCGGCGGTACGCCCGCCTCAACCGCCTGCCTGACTTCTTCGGCCCGCCGGAGGCTGTTGCATTTCATAAAAAGCTGGCCCGGCGGTTCTTGGAGCGCGGCTGGCTTCACGCCCATTACCTGACAATCGCAGGCGGGATCGCGGCATGGGTGTATGACTTCAAATACAAGGGGACGGCCTACGGCTACCAGACCGGTTACGATCCCAGGTGGGCGCACTACTCGCCGGGCCGCCTGATCATCGCCCATGCGATCCAGACTGCCATCGAACAGGGCCTGCGCAAGTACGACATGCTGAGGGGGGATGAGGCTTATAAGAAAGGGTGGGCCAAAGCACTGCGTACCGATGTCAACCTGCGCGTGATCGCCAGCCCGCAGGCTCAGGCCAAAATGCGGCGTCTGGAGGCCCTGCGGCGGCTGTGGAAAACCATTAAGGTAGCACTCCCGTCAGGCTGGCGTGCACGGATACGGCAGGCTTCTGCAACGACCAGAGCGTTACACACCAAGCCGCCAACCGAATAG
>Ga0129299_1002554_pt1 | contig 12060 bp, 10 predicted proteins | sample ConPoolayeCmetaG_FD_94477 | JGI IMG/M metagenome (GOLD analysis project Ga0129299, IMG submission 94477) | Hot spring microbial mat communities from California, USA to study Microbial Dark Matter (Phase II) - Cone Pool mat layer C metaG ... | reverse complement strand
CGGCAGACCTTCCTGCGGGTGATGAGCGGTGTCCTGCATAGCGATTCGCGCGTCTACAACGCCGCCAAGCGCGTCGAGGAACGGGTGGGGCCGGTGTACGTCGTCCGGGGCAAGGAACAGATCGCCGTCCAGCAGTTGGGGGCCGGCGACATCGGCGTGATCACCAAACTGGCCCAGACGGGCACCGGCGACACCCTCTGCACCTCCGATCGGCCGCTGCTCTTGCCGGCGATCGAATTCCCCGAGCCGGTCTTTACCGCCGCCATCCGCCCGCAGACCAAGACCGACCTGGACAAGATGGGCTCGGCCTTGAGCCGCATCCTGGAAGAGGACCCCACGCTGCGCACCAGCCGCGAGCAGCAGACCGGCGAGGTCCTGCTTTCCGGCATGGGGGAATCGCATGTGCAGCTCGCCGTCGAGCGCATCAAGCGCAAGTTCGATGTGAATGTGGTCTATGACCTGCCGTTGGTGCCCTACCGCGAGACGATCCGCAAGACGGTGGAGACGGTCTACCGCCATAAGAAGCAGACCGGCGGACGCGGCCAGTTCGCCGAGGTGCACCTGCGCCTGGAGCCGATGGATTACAACGAGGCCGATTTCGAGTTCGTCAACGAGATCGTCGGTGGGGTGATCTCCCGGCAGTACATCCCGGGTGTGGAAAAGGGCGTGCGCGAGGCCATGCAGGAGGGCATCGTCGCCGGTTACCCGGTGGTGGGGGTGCGCGTGGCCGTATTCTACGGCAAGGAGCACCCGGTGGATTCCTCCGAACTGGCCTTCAAGATCGCCGCCTCGCAGGCCTTCAAGCAGGGCCAGGCCGAGGCTATGCCGGTCTTGCTGGAACCGATCATGCTGCTGGACGTGACCATCCCCGAGTCCTACACCGGCGACATCATGGGCGACCTGAACAGCCGACGGGCGCGGGTGTTGGGGATGGAACCGCTGGGCGGCGGCAAGACGGTGATCCACGCCAGCGCGCCGCTCGCCGAGGTACAGCGCTACGCCACCGACCTGCGTTCGATGACCGGCGGCCGGGGCTCGGTGCGGATGCAGTTCGACCACTACGAAGAGGTGCCGGCGCACATCGCCGAGCAGGCTGTTGCCGAAGCACGGCGGCGGAAAGAGGAGCGGCAGGCCTAGTTCGGCTGTCAAGATCCGTAGACACGAGCGCGCAGGGACTTTCCCTGCGCGCTTTGATATGGCGATGCGACGCCGGGGTTGGCGCTGCCCCTCTGGTCGCGGGTCGATACCATGAGGCCTTGCAGCGCGGATCGAGCCGGGCTCCTACTTGGACAACGCCGGCGGCAGGGCGATGCCTTTGTCCAAGGCCTGCCCCAGCGAGCGCGCCAGATCCTCCACCTGGCCGGCCGGCCCGCTCACCAGCACCATGCCGACCACATTCCGCTTGTAGAACACGAGCAAGTAGGCCTGGGCTTTCTTTTCCGAGACTTCCAGGCGCAAGAACTGGGGCGACGTGCCCACCTGCGGAGCCGTCAACACTTCCGGGGTCGCCCCGACAGCCTTGACGCTCCGCACGGCGTCCCCAAAGCCCACCACCAGTTCGTTGGCACCGTTCTGGGCGTTTCCCTCGGAATCGAAGCGCAGGACGGTGGCGATCACCTGGGTCGTGGAGACGCCCGCCGTCGTGGTGGGCACAGCCGTGGCGGTGACCGCCGGGGACAGGACGAAGGTGCGCATGCTGGCATCCTTGACCGCTCCCTTTTCATCCGCGCTCAGGTTGATCCGTTCCACGATCTGGGTCAACCCCAGCTCTTCCGTCTGTCGAAAGCCGGCCGGCAAATCCGCCAACTCCAGGTTCATCTCGGCGGCAGGCAGTTCGATCGGTGGCTCCGACGGCCCGCACGCCACCAGCAGCAAAGTACCCATCAACACGACAACCCACAAGATCCGTTTCATCACCTTTACCTCACATTCGCTCATCAGCAAGGCTTTCTTTCAGGCAAGTTTCCTTTTCCTCCGCAACCTCTCCCGCCGCCGGAGCAAGTCCTCGCCGCCGGGGCACTCGCCCCACTCGGCGATGGCCCGTTCCACCAACGCTTCGGCGCGGGCCAGGTCGCCCGAGCGGTGTTCGTGATACTTGGCCAGTTCGACATAGGCGTAGAGTGGAGTGCCTGCGGGCCGCTCAAGCAACGCTTCCCAGATCTCCACCGCCTCGGCCCAGGCATGCTGTCGTTTCAGGAGGAAGGACATCCGCCTCCAGGCTTCCTCCCGAAAGGACACGGGCATCGCCAGGAGCAGCGCCGCACGGTAGGCGGCGATGGCCTGCTCGATCTGCCCGCACTGCTCGTAGAAACGCCCCAGGGCGCAGAACTCCAGCCCATGGCGGGCCCCGCCGGCCCCGAAAGGATCGCGCAGATACCGCCCCAGATACGCCGCCAGCACGGCCAGGGACAAGACGTCCTGGGCGTTATGGTAAAAGACCGGCTTGAGCACCGCGGGGTCGGCCCCGCGTACGTAGTCGCGGTAGACGGAGGGGATGCGCCAGCCGGGCACATCCAGGAGCGAACGCTCCACGCCGAGCATGGCCTGTTCCACGTTGGCCAGGCTGCAACTGCCCAGACGGGCGCGGAAGAAACGCCGCATCGGCAGCAGCAGGTCCAGGTGGGCACAGCCCTCCCAGGGAATCGGCAGGCGGGCCACCGTATAGCGGCTATACAGCACCGGCAGGTCGAAGCCGCGCCCATTATAGGTGACCAAACCGGCCACGCCAGCGAACAGATCGGCCACGGTGCGCAGGAGGGCCCGTTCTTCGAACGGCGAGCGCATAAAGGCCTGGTACAGGCGGAAGGACGCTCCTTCGAACCGGCCCAAACCGACGAGAAAGGCATAGGTAGCGGCGCTATCGGCCAGGCCGGTGGTCTCGATGTCCAGGAAGGCCAGGCCGGGGGGCGCAAGATCGGGCCACGCGTCGCCGCCGGCCAGGGCAGCCCAATGGACCACCGGTTCCTCTAGTAGCGCGCCCAGAGGCAGATGCCCGTGGCGGTAGTCCAGCGGGTAGCGTTCCTCGACAACGAAGCAGGTGCCCTCGCCCGTGTCCACCAGGCGGCCATCCAGGGCCGGCACCGCCGGCGGCACATAGGGCCGGCGCACGGGAGGCTCGATCTCACGCCCCCGGCGCAGCCCCAGACGCTGCAGTTCCTGGCGGAGCCCTTCTGGAAGGGCCGGCCGCTCCCGATCAGCACTCACCGATCGCTAGACCTCTCTACTACGGGCTCTGCAGGTTGTGCCGTGCTTGGTTCTTCCTGCCAGGCCTGCAGCAGCGCCTTCCACTCGCCCTCCAATAGAGCGCGCTCGGCGGCATAGTAGATGTGATCGCGGCCCTCTTCGTCGCGGTAGACCAGGTCCACCCGCTGCGGATCGATGCGCAAGTAGCCGATGTTGCCCCACCAGCGCACCCGATTTTCATCGAGCGGCCTGTCCCGTTCGTACATGCGGATGGCGTAGGCATAGGGGGAATCGTCGGTGAACTCGGCCTTGCGACGCACCCGCGGATCGACCCGACCGGTCTGCATGTCGCGGAACTGGTAGAGGACCTCATCGTTACTGGCCGTGCTGCGGACGACCTCGACCCCGCTTCCCGGCAGCGGCACGCGCACCAGGTCCACCCAACCTTCGGCCCCGGCCAACTGGTTACGATGCACGTGGCGGAAGTAGCGCACCTGGCCGTCTTCCTGGCGCATGGCCAGATCGAAGAAGAGGTTGTTGCCCTCCCAGTAGACGCGCTCCACAGCGGCCGAGCCGCGCCAGCGCGGCAGCCGGTTGCCCCCGGATTCGGGCGAAGGCCGGGCCGGAGCGGCGGTGGAAACCTCCGTACGTGGCGCGGCGGCAGCCGGTGCCGGCGTGGCCGGCGGTGCCACTTCTTCCGTCTGGAGCGTGGCCTTGGTCTCGGGAGGGACACCGACGGCCGGCCGTTCGCGGGGCCCTTCAGCCGTCGGGGTCCGGCGGAAGGTGCGGCCGGCGGTCGCCCGCGCCAGGCGCCCTTCCGCCGCCTCCAAGCCTTCGCCTTCCTCCGTCTCCGGGAAGAAACCGGCCCCTTCTTCCAGCGGCGGACGCAGGCTATCCACGATCTCGCGCCAGCGTGGGGTCAACCCCCACTCCGACACGCCGTAGAAGATATGGTCGATCCTGCCGCCGGCATCGCGGTGAACCAGGTCGAAGACGCGCCGGTCGCCGCTGCGGTAGGCGCGCCAGACGCCACGGTCGCCCTTCCAGAGGATGCGGGAGACATCGGCGCGGCCCTGGCGCAGGGCCTCTTGCCGCTCGATGGCATAGGCCCACAGCCCTTTGGCCCGCGGCCGGGTCACGCTGGTGGTGACACGCAGGTCGCGGACCTCGTAGAACCATGTGCCCTCGCGCAAGTAGGCCCCGACGATCTCGACTCCGGCGTGGGGCAGGTCCAGGCTGGCCGATGTCGCGGCCGTGCTGGCATTCCCGGAGGCCGCCAGTTCCAACACCTCGGCCCGGCTGGCCGGCCGGGTCTGCCCCTCCTGCCGCACATAGACGACCCCCTCGCGGGTCAGGTAGGGCGGCGGTTCCTCGGCACACACGTCCACGCGGATGACCTCCTGCCCGCCGTAGCGCAGCAGTTCCAGGTTCAGGCGGGGTGGGGGTTCGATCATCTCCCGCACTGCCCGGGCCAGGGCCGCGCTACAGGTCTCGGGATCGGCAACGCCGACCAGCCCTTCCTCGCCCAGTCCGACAAGCAGCGTGCCGCCGCCGCAGTTGGCCAGAGCGGCTACATCCCGGACGAATGCTTCCAGATTGGCTTCTCCGTAGAGGATCAGCCGGCCGGCGAACTGCTGGCGCAGCATCTCCAGGTAGTTGCGGGCCCGTTCGGTCTCCGGGAAACGCAGCCGGCTACGCTCTCCTTCGGACAGGACCTTGCGCAGGGATTCGAAGGAAGGCGTCGGCAGCAAGACCTCGGTGTAGCGGTCGCCGATGTCCCAGGTGGGCCGTTCCTCGGGCCGGCGGCGCCGGCAATTGGCCTGTGAGAACCAGACATAGGGCCGCGGGCCAGGGGCCAGTTCCTCCGGCAGGGCCGTGACTTCCACAGCCAGCAGGCCGGGGGGCAGCGGGCCGGCGGCGGAGAGGGCCGGGGCATCCTCGTGGACAGCGATGGCGATCCCCCCGGCCTGCGAGATCAGGGCGCAGGCCGCCGGGAGGTCGCTACGGGCACAGGTATCTGCCGCTCCCTCGCGCAGGCGGTCCATGGCGATACCCAGGTTCAGCAGGAGGGCGTAGAGACGCTCGGCAGCCGTCTCGGGAGGAAACAGGGCCAAGAGGTATGCTCTTTCCTGGGTGGTCAGTTCAAAGCCGGGCAGGAGGAGAAGTCGGGACAGCAGGTGTTGATACTCCTGCAGGGCACCCTCCTCTGCGGTGGTCAGTTGTCCAGCTTCCCGCAGCACCGCCAGCCGGCTCATTTCCAGGCGCAGCTGCTCGTACCCTCGCACCGAGTTGTGGTCCACGAGGCCGATGATATCCAGCGACCTGGCCGCGGCCTGGCGCAGAACGGCGAGCAGCGGCTCCGCGGCCGGTCCGGCAGCCGCCTCCGGAGGCAGATGGATATGGAGATCGATCTTGAACCAACGTTCCTGGATCGGTTCGCTCATGTCCTTCACCTCGTCCAAGGTCAATACCAAGCATGGTTCGAGGCCGCCGGCCCCACAGCCAGGGGCCCGTGCGGTCATAGGGGCGAGGGGAAGAACGAGGACAGGATCAGGGCAACGTCACCGGCGTCCCGCGTCGCGTGGATGTCTGCCAGAGCACAAGTCCAACGGCCCAGCGACGGCACCGAGATCAGCGGGCGTCGTTTCGCAGGGGCAAGAAGGCCTCTTCTACACCGGGGCAGCCCAGTTGTTGCGCCAGCTGGACCAGGTTGTCGAACGCCTCCCAGGGCACGGGGACGGAACCCAGGGGGGACCTTTCCTCATGCCCGTGGAAATCGCTGCCACCGGTGACGAGCAGGCCATAGTGCGCGGCCAGGCTGCACAGCCGTTCGGATAGGCTTGGCGGGTAATCCCCGTAATAGGCCTCCAAACCCCGCAGGCCGGCCCGCTGCAGGCGCTCCAGAAAAGGCCAGGGCATCGACCGTTCCGGGGACGTATCCCAGGCTCGCTCGGGTTCGACAAAGGTAGGGTGGGCCAGTACAGCGATACCGCCTGCCTCTACGATCAGTCGGATGGCCTCTTCCGGCGACAACTTGTCACGCGGCACGTAGGCCGGCCGGCCATGGCCGATGTAACGGTCGAAAGCCTCCTGCCGGGAAGCGACATGTCCCGCTTCCAGCAGGGCCATCGCCACGTGCGCGCGGGTGACAGTCCCTCCCTGGGCCAATTCCTGAATGCGCTCCCAGGAGAGCGGCACGCCTAGATCGTCCAGGCGCTCCACCATGCGCTTGCCCCGCGTCAGGCGGCTCTCCCGAAAAGCAAGTAAGGACTCCTGCAACTGCGGGGAGCGGTGATCCAGAAAGTACCCCAGGATATGGCATTCACCCTTGGGCCAATCCACGCTCAGTTCAACACCCGGCACAAAGGTGCAGCCAAGGTGTCTGGCGGCAGACCAGGCTTCGTCAATACCGGCCACCGTATCGTGGTCGGTCAAAGCCAGCGCACAAAGCCCAACCGAAACCGCCTTGGACACCAACTCGCCGGGGGCCAACTGACCGTCGGAAGCCGTACTATGGGTATGTAGGTCAACCGTACAGGCTACCTGCGCCGCCAAGCAATACCCCTCGGAACCGCTGGAATCGTTCAATCCTCGTTCTCGTCGCTGCTATGTCGGCGATCCCTCGCCTCAAGGTAAGACCATCCGTTCAAAGTACGCCACCGGGAAGCAAATCTTCAGCCAGGTTGCCCGATAGCGAAACGCTGCGGATGGCACTCAACGTCGTTCTACGACCAGGCGAATCGCCGTGCGCTCCTCCTTTCCGATCACAACCTCGGCAAAACTGGGTATGCAGACGATGTCGATCCCGTCTTCCTGCAGGTAACTGCGGGCAATGGCGACGGACTTGATGGCCTGGTTGGTCGCCCCGGCGCCGATGGCCTGAATTTCGGCCCGGCCGGTTTCGCGGACGACCCCGGCAATGGCCCCGGCCACAGAACTGGGGCGCGAGCGGGCCGAAACCTTGAGCACGCTGGGCTGTCCCGAACGGACCGCCCTCGCTCCGGCGACTTCTGCCGTCGCCGGCTGCGGAGCTTCCTCCGGCGCGACATCTTCGACGTTGCTGAACAGTATTTCCATCTCTACCGCCTCCTTGTACGGACCTGGTGTTCAACGTGGGTGTCCGTAGAAAGCAGATTGAAGGGCTGACTTTGCCCGCAGGAAAACCCTAACGAGCATAATCGACGGCCCGTGTCTCGCGGATGACGGTTACCTTGATCTGGCCAGGGTACTGCAGGCTTTCCTCGATCTTTTTGGCGATTTCCCGGGCCAGACGGATGCTCCCCAGGTCATCCACGTCGTCCGGTTTGACCAGGATACGGATCTCCCGGCCGGCCTGGATGGCAAAGGCGCTTTCTACGCCTTTGAACGACTGCGCCACCGTTTCCAAAGCTTCCAACCGCTTGATATAGTGCTCCAGTGTCTCGCGGCGGGCTCCCGGTCGGCCGCCCGAAATCGCGTCGGCCGCGGCCACCAAAAAGGCCTCCACCGTCTGGGGTTCCTCATCGCCATGATGGGCCAGGATGGCGTGGACAATGGCCGGGGAGCGTCCCAAGCGCTTGACCATGTCGGCCCCGATCACGGCGTGGGGACCTTGAACCTCGTGGTCCATCGCCTTGCCGATGTCGTGAAGCAGCCCGGCAGTCCGGCAGATGTTCACATTGGCCCCCAGTTCGGCGGCCATCAGTCCCGCCAGGATGCTCACCTCCAACGAGTGCTCCAGAACGTTCTGCCCGTAACTGGTGCGGAACTTGAGACGGCCCAGCAGTTTGAGCAGTTCGGGATGAAGCCCCTGCACGCCGGCTTCCATAGCCACCCGTTCGGCCTCTTCCCGCATGACTGCCTCGACCTCCTGGGTAGCCTTCTGCACCATCTCTTCGATACGCGTCGGGTGGATGCGCCCGTCCTGGATCAACCGGGTCAGCGCCAGACGGGCGATCTCCCGCCGCACCGGATCGTGGGCAGAGAGGGTGATCGTCTCCGGCGTATCGTCCACGATCACGTCCACCCCAGTCAACTGCTCCAGCGCGCGGATGTTGCGCCCTTCGCGGCCGATGACCCGTCCCTTGATCTCGTCATTGGGCAACGGGACCACCGAGATCGTCGCCTCGGCCACATAGTCCGAAGCACAGCGCTGGATCGCCGTGGCGATGATCTCGCGGGAAATCCGCTCGGACTGTTCGCGGACTTCGGCTTCGACCTGGCGCAAGACGCGGGCCAGGTCATCGCGGGCCTCCTGCTCCACCACAGCGAGCAGTTGCTGGCGGGCCTCGTCGCGGGTCAGCTCGGAGATCCGTTCCAGGGCCTGGATCTCCTGCTGCCGGAGTTCCTGAATCTGCTGATGGGTTCGTTCCACCTCCTTTTCTTTCTGGAGGAGCCGGCGCTCCCGCTGTTCCATCTCCTCCATGCGACGGTCCAGCATCTCTTCCTTGCGGTGCAGGCGGGCTTCCTGGCGCTGCAAGTTGATCCGGGCTGCCTTGTGCTCTTCCTCCACCGCCTCTCGCAGGCGAATGGCTTCATCCTTGGCCGCCAGCAGGATTTCCTTTTGCTGGATCTGGGCCTGCTCGAGCAAGCGCTGGGCTTCTTCCTCCATTGCCTGGATACGCGCGCGGTCACGGAAGCGGAAGAGCAGGTATCCCAAGGCAAAGCCTGCTGCGGCCACCGGGATCAGGACAACCAAAAGCAACCACAACGGTACTTCCACGTCCAACCTCCTGAATGTGTCGGCCTCTCTCAGGCGACTGCCTGACATCGCCCATCGATCCCGGCTATTGCCCTGGCTGGCAGGCTGCGCCGAACGGTGCGTCCTGCCGGCCAGAGGATCTTGCCGGCAGCAGCTGGCCCAACCCAAAGCCCAAACAGGCAAACCGGCATACCGCCGGGACCTTTTCCGGGCCAGAGGCCTGCTTGTTAAGGTTCGGAATCAAAAGGCGAAAAGAAAGGCTGTTCCTTCGATTTCATCATATCCCTTTTGCGGTCCGATGTCAAGTAGTTGAGTACATCCAGCAGCGCACCCGACGGCCGGCCGCTCTACTTTCCCTCCGGGACCCACAGCACGCCATCGAACCAGACGCAGAAACCGACCTCGTCGGTCCGGTTATCCAGGTAGACAAAGCCCTGCCGGCCGGTGGGAAAGGTATAGGCCCCCAGGTCCACCCAACGGTCGACGTAGAGCGACTGGTCGACGACGACCACCGTCTCGCCCCCGGCGTGGTGCACCATGTAGTGAGCGGCGCGCGTATCGGGCGTGCCGTTGTCCCAGTAGGGCACAAAGGCGTAGACGCGGTAGCGCCCGGCCGCAGGCAGATCCGGCCGCCAGGTCACCCCCTCGACCACGCCGTTGAGGGCATCGGGAGCCCCCAATTCGATCACCCCGCTGCGCGGCTTGGAGCCGGCCCAGTGGGCCTGCCCGCGGATCCCCCCTGGGGCGATGAACCAGGCCTGCCCAGACTGCTGGGCGCTGGGGTCGCCATCGTCCACCAGCAGGGCGTCGCTGGCCCAGCGGCAGGCGGTGAAGCGATCGGCCCAAAGGGCCTGGCTGACCATACCGGCCGGATGCTGTGCCCAGGGGTCCTGGCCGGGGCCACACCAGCCCTCGGGATCGGTTTCCCGGCCCAGGAAGTGCACCCCGAAGTGCAGGTGGGGGCCATCGGCGCAGCCGCTGGCCCCGGCCAGGCCCAGCACCTGTCCGCGCGTTACAGTCTGGCCGGCGGAGACATCCACGCGGGAAAGGTGCCAGTAGATCGTCTGGTAATGATTGCCATGGTCCAGGATCACTCCCTGGGCGATGGTGGAACAGCCGTCGTTGGAGTTGCCGGCCCAGGCCACGGTGCCCTCGGCCGCGGCCAACACCGGTACGCCGACATCCAGAGCATAGTCCCAGCCGTCGTGCCCATCGTAGGGCAGGGTGGGGGCCTCGTCGCCCAGGTGGGTGACCAGGTGGCCGTCCTCACTCAGGAAGGGGTAGTGGTGGTCGAAGAGGGCGGTCACCTCGTAGGTGCCTTCGTACGGCTGGGTCAGGAAAGGCCGGCCGGCCAGGCGGGGCTGCTCTTTCCAGGGCAGGCGGGCGTCTTCGCCAAAGAGGTCCAGATACACCTGGACAAAGGAATCCGGACCGCTGCTTTGCACGCGGGCCAGGGTGACTTCATCGCCGGTCAGGGCCACGGCCCGCAGCACGGCGTAACTGCCCATGTTGCAGCCGGCCGGCAGTGCCACGGTGCGGCCATCGCTCAGGATCAGGTCCCGCGCCCCGGGATAGTCCCGCGTAGCGCGGAACAGTTCCCGCACGGCCCAGTCGATCTGCGCCTCCAGGCCCAGGTACCGCTCGTTGCGATAGCCCATGGCCCAGTCCAGGGAAACCGGCGCCGGGGCCGGGTCGTCCACCAGGCCGGATTCCCATTCCAGGAGAGCCAGCAACACCTTGGGGTTGATGCCGTAGAGCAGGCCCTTGCCGGCGATGACATGGGCCACCGACACCTCCTCATCGCCGACCCAGATGCTCCGTGTAGCCAGCGTACCAGGCCGGGTCTCCAGAAAGCGCTGCACTTCCCGGGTTCCCCAGCCGGGTTCGTAAAAGAGCCGGGCATCATCCAGCAGGAGCGCCGGCGAGCCGGTCGCGCCCGTGCTGGGAAAGATGACCAGTTCGCCGACGGCTGTGGGGGCCGGCCCAGGCGTATCCAGCGACGACGAGGAAGGGCAGGCGGACAGCAGCGGGATCAGCGCCACAACGAGGACGGCCGGCAGGACCATGCGCGCGGGCAGCCACAGCCGCCAGCACCCGATGTTTCCCCGCAGGCGCGGTGCGAATTTCATCGCAGCCCCTCCAGAAGATGGACGTGCATGCAGCCGGCCGCCAGGTCGACCGCGATCACGACCTCGGCGATCATCGGCAACAGGATCTCGCCCTGCCGCCCGCGCACGACCAGCACTTCGTTGCTGCCGGTGGGAAAGACCTCCTCTACCCATCCCAGGTCTTCGCCGCTGTCGCTGTACACCTGCAGGCCGATCAGCTGATGGTAGTAGTATTCGCCCTCGCCGGGAAGTGGGGCCTCAGCGGCGAGCACCTGCAGGCAGGTACCCCGCAGGGCCTCGGCGGCGGTGCGGTCATCGCAGCCGGCCAGTTTGAGCCGCACCATCCCCCGGTGGAGTCGGGCCCACTCCACAGCGCAGCGCCTCGGTGGGTCACCGAGGTACAGGTGGGTGGCCTCGAGGACCAGTTCGGGGAAATCGGTATCCAGGAGGACTTTGACCTCGCCCCGGATGCCCAGAGGGGCGACGATCTCACCTACGATCAGGTACTCCGGCGGCCTTCCGGCGGTATTGCCCTCCCTCGGGTCGGCCATCGTTGCCTCAAACGACGTCGAGGGTGACGTGCGTGCCCCGGCGGGCCGCGGCGACATCCAGGACATGGCGAATGGTGGCGATGATGCGGCCGTCCTTGCCGATGACCTTGCCGCGATCGCGCGGGGCCACCGAGAGCTTGTAGACCGGCCCCTGCCGGCCATGGACCTGGCGAACCTGGACCGCCTCCGGATCATCGACCAACAGTCGGACGATGTATAGGATCAGGTCTTCCATGGCATCTCTCGGGTGTTACACGATTCCCCTTTGTTTGAGCAGCCGGCGGACGGCCTCGGTGGGCTGGGCACCTTGCGACAGCCAGTAGCGCACCCGATCCTCTTTGAGTTCGAGCGTAACCGGATCGGTCCGCGGGTTATAGTGCCCCAAAATCTCCAAAAAGCGGCCATCGCGCGGCGCGCGCACATCGGTGGCGACGACGCGATAAGTCGGCTGCTTCGGCGCGCCCATGCGGCGCAGGCGGATCTTGACCAAAACGCACCTCCGGCTTAGTTGGAAATTGGAGGTTAGAGGTTAGAAGTT
>Ga0129299_1002553_pt1 | contig 12070 bp, 10 predicted proteins | sample ConPoolayeCmetaG_FD_94477 | JGI IMG/M metagenome (GOLD analysis project Ga0129299, IMG submission 94477) | Hot spring microbial mat communities from California, USA to study Microbial Dark Matter (Phase II) - Cone Pool mat layer C metaG ... | reverse complement strand
GCGCCAGGCCGCGCGGCATCGCTGCTGCACCGCCGGCACATGGCGGCGATCGGCGGCGCCTATCTGACGCCGCCCGCCGTGGAAGGCGGCACGGCGCAGGCGGTGGCGGCGCTGCTCGAAAAACGCGCCGAGCTCGCCGCCGACCTGGCGCGTGTCAAAGCGGTGCTTTCGCTGGGCACGCCGCTGCTCGACGGATGGGCCGCGCCCTCTTTCGCCGTCGAGCGAGGCTTCCGGCTGATCCAGGCGGAGCCGCACCGCTCGCGCACCGCCGGGCTGGCCGACGAGTGGCTGCCGTCGAAGCCGGGCGGGGAGACCGCGCTGCTGCTGGCCATCGGGCATTGCTGGCTGCAGAGGCCGGAGATGGAGCAGAGGCTCGGGCGGCTGAAAGGCGCGGAGGCTTGGCGCAAGGCCGCGGAAGCGATGCCGCCCGCGCGCGCCGCGGAAGCGGCGGGGATCGAGGCGGCGCGCATCGAAGCCGCGGCCGCGTTGCTGCTCGACAACCGTCCGGCCCTGGTGCTGGCCGACGGCGACCCGGTGGGCGGACCGTTGAGCCGGGAGGCGCGCGCCGCGGCAGCCGCGCTGAACGCCATGCTCGGCGCTGAAGGCTTCGGCGCACGGCCCGCGCTGCCGTTGCCCAAAGGCTGGACGCTGGCCGAAGCGCAGAGCATCGAGGAAGCCGGCGACGGATCGATCGGCGTGCTGATTCTCGACGAGCCCTGGCCGGGCGTCTCCGTGCCCTGGCAGCTCGTGGAAAAGAAGCTGGCGCGGGACGCCGTGGTGGCGGCCGTCACCTGGAACCGGGCGCAGTTCGCGGGCAAAGCCGGATGGCTGATTCCCGCGCCGGTGTGGCTTGAGGCGCCGCTCGACGCGCCGCAGCCTGTCGATGCGCCGCGCGCGCAGATCGCCATTGCGCCCGCGGTGATGCCCGCGCCGAAAGGCGCGATGGCCGCGGCGGAAGTGACGGCGCGGCTGGCGGGGTTCGAAACATCGCTTGCCGATGAGCTGACGGAGCTTGTGAAAGCCGCCGGCGGCGCGGGCGAGAGGCTCGCTGAAGCAGGATTCCACTGGCAGAGCGAGGCGGGCAACACCGCCGCGCCGGCACTGGCGCGGGTTGCGCCGGAGACCTGGACCGGGGAAGAGTGGCTCCGCGCCGCCGCGCCCGCGGCCGTCTCGCCGGCGGTTGTCGCCTTCGGGTGGCGGCAGGCGGCGGTGTCGCCGATGCTCGGCAAGCTGTGGCAGGAGTCCGAGCTGCGGGAAGGGCCGCAGCAGGCCGCCGCGCATCCGGACCTGCTGCGGCGGCAGGGCATGGAGGAAGGCGCGCTGGCGCGGCTGATGTCGCCGCGCGGCGCCTGGCCCGTGCGGGTGCGGGGCGCCGGCACGCGGCCGGACGTCATCGCCGTGTGCGGCGGGCCGGCGCTGACGCTCTCCTGCGAGGTCCGCCCGGACGGCACCTGGACGCTGGGCGAAGCAAAGGTGGTGAAGTCATGAGGAAGCAGGGCGCAGAAGCCGGAACGGCACGCTACGCGATGTTCATCGATCTGGACCGCTGCAACGGCTGCGGCGCCTGCATGGTGGCCTGCGCGGTGGAGAACAACGTGCCGCCGCCGCAGCCAGCCGCGACGCCGCGCACCGGGCTGAACTGGCTGCGCGTGTTCCGCCTGAACACGGGCGGGCGCGACGCCTTCATCCCGGTGATGTGCATGCAGTGCGGCGAGGAGACGCCGTGCCAGAGCGTGTGCCCGCAAAAGGCGGTGGAGTACGATCCCGCAACGGGCATCGTGGGGCAGATCCCGGAGCGGTGCCTCGGCTGCCGCTACTGCATGGCCGCCTGCCCCTATCAGGCGCGCGTGTTCAACTGGTGGGACCCGCAGTGGCCCGCGGGCATGGAACAGGCGTTGAACCCGCGCGTCAGCGTGCGGCAGCGCGGCACGGTGGAGAAGTGCAATTTCTGCCACGGGCGCTGGCAGGCGGCGCTCGAAAAAGCGGCGCACGACGGCGAGTCCGGCCCTGTGCGCTACACGCCCGCCTGCGCCGAGGCGTGCCCCGCGCAGGCGATCCGGTTCGGCGACCTGAACGACGAAGGCTTCGCGGCGGAGTGCCGCGAGGAAGGAGTGTTCCGGCTTCTCGATTCGCTCGGCACCGGGCCCAGGGTGTTTTACCGGACATCGCGCGCGGAGGTGAGGGAAGCCACGCGGGGATTCGGGGAGGTGAAACGTGGTTGAGCGTCTGGATGAAGGCTGGATCGCGCGCGGCGTGCGGCGCGCGCCCTTCGACCGGTTCCTGCTGTGGGCGGCGCCGTGGGCGGCGCTGCTGGCGCTGGGGGCGTATGCGATCTTCCTGTGCCTGCGCGACGGGCTGTTCCACACCAACATGGACAACCGCTATGTGTTCGGGCTGTGGATCTTCCTGGACCTGGCGGTGATCGCGCTCGGCGCCGGCGCGTTTTTCACCGGGTTTCTGCTGTATGTGCTGCGGAAGACGGAGCTGAGGGCGGTGATCAACAGCGCCGTGGTGATCGGGCTGGTCTGCTACAGCGGCGCGGTGCTGATCCTCGCCGTCGATGTCGGACAGCCGTTGCGCGCGTGGTTCACCTTCTACCACCCGAATGTGCACTCGATGCTCACCGAGGTCACCTTCTGCATCACCTGCTACCTGACGGTGCTGTTGATCGAGTATGTCCCGATATTTCTCAAGAACCGCCGGCTGGCGTTGAAGCCGTCGATGCTGGTGTTCGAGTACAACCTGCACAAGGTGATGGTGGTGTTCGCGCTCGTCGGGACGCTGCTGTCGTTCTTCCACCAGGGTTCGCTCGGCGGGCTGTTCGGCGTGCTGCGGGGCCGTCCGTTCGCCTTCCGGGAAGGGCTGCTGATCTGGCCGAGCACGTTCTTCCTGTTCGTGCTGTCGGCGATGGCGGTGGGGCCTTCGTTTGTCGCGCTCACCACATGGATGGCGGAGAAGGTGACGCGGCGGCGGCTGGTGAAGGACGAGGTGTATCAGACGCTCGGCCGGATCTCGGGCAAGCTGCTGCTGGCCTATGTGTTCTTCAAGTGCCTCGACACGCTGCTGTGGATCAACCAGACGGCGCCGGAGCGCGGCTTCCCCGCGCACCGCTTCTATGAGTACGGCGGCGCGTTCGGCACGTGGATCCTGTTCACCGAAATCGCGCTGCTGGGGCTTGTGCCGGCGCTTCTGCTGCTGAAGCCGGAGTGGCGCGCGCGGCGCGGGCTGCTGATTGCGGGCGCGGCCATGGCGTGCCTGGGGGTGACGCTGAACCGCTTCGTGTTCACCATCCAGACGCTGGCGCTGCCGACGCTGCCGTTCGACAGGCTGCTGCTGTACTGGCCGTCGTGGCAGGAGTTTGCCGCGTTCGGCTTCGTGCTGGCTTACGGCATGCTCGTGTATTCGTTCTCGTACCGGTATCTGAAGCTGTTCCCCCAGGAGCGGGAGCTGGCGATGACGGAGGCGAAGAGGTGAATCATGTTTCCCTGGGTCTACGGCTTTGAATGGCATCCCGGCTACCTGATCTTTCTCGGCGTGTTTTTCACGGTGGCCGTGGTGGTGGCGGGCACGGTGCTGGCGGCGCTGTGGCGCAGCTTCAGCGCGGTTCGCAGGAAGCAGGAAGGCCGCATTTACTGGCACACGGTGTTCGAGGATCTTGCTCCGGAAGAGCGGCGCTGCCGCCATGCGATCACGGGCGAGCTGCCGGAGCGGTGCTGCGACCGGGAGTTCGATTGCCGCGGCTGCCGGATGCACGCGCGCCTGCTGTATTCGGACGAAGCCGGCGCCCGGGCGGCGTCCTCGGAGCAGGCCGAGGTTTGCGGCATTTCGCTGCCGCTGGACCGCTATTACCACCGAGGCCACACCTGGGTGCGCGAGGGCGAAGACGGCGCCCTGCTGGTGGGGCTGGATGATCTTGGCCGCCGCCTTGCAGGCGGCGACGGCATTGTGGAACTGCCGGCGCCGGGCACGGAGTTGCGCGTCAACGAGCCGGCGTTCCGCCTGCGCCGCAACGGCGTGGAAGCGCGGATCCTTTCGCCCGTCGACGGCACGGTGGAGGGCCCCGCATGCGACGGAGAGGCGCTGATCCGCGTGCGCCCCGCCGCGGGTTTCCGCACGGTGCATCTGCTGCGGGGCGGCGAGGCGGCGGCGTGGATGAGGCATGAGCTGGACCGGCTGCAGGTGGCGCTGGCGGCTTCCTGCGGCGCGGCCACGCTGGCCGATGGCGGCGTGGCGGCGCCGGACCTGGGCCGCAGCCTCGCGCCGCGCGAGTTCGACACGATGTGCGGGCTCGTGTTCCTGGACGTGTGAGCGTCAGCGCTCGATGCCGTAGCGCTTCAGCTTTTCGTAGAGCGTGGAACGGTCGATGCCGAGCGAGGCCGCGGCTTCCTTGACGTTGCCGCCGGTGCGGCGCAGCGTCGCCTCGATCATCAGGCGCTCCATCTCGGCCAGGGTGAGGTTGTCGGGGATCTGGGCCTTCGCCGGGCCGTTGTTGCGCAGGAAGGAGAAGTCTTCCGCCGTCAGCGTCCGGCCGCGGCAGCTCACGATGGCGCGCTCGATGGCGTTTTCCAGTTCGCGCACGTTGCCCGGCCAGGCGTGATCCATCAGCAGGCGCATGGCGTCCTGCTCGATTTCCTCGACGGGCTTGCCGAGTTCGTGGGAAAGGCGTTCGACGAAATGCTCCGCCAGAAGGGGGATGTCCTCGCGGCGCTCGCGCAGCGGCGGGATGTGGATCTCGATCACGTTGAGCCTGTAATAGAGGTCTTCGCGGAACTTGCCCTCTTCAACCAGCGCGCGCAGGTCCTTGTGGGTGGCGGCGATGACGCGCACGTCGACCTGCACCTCCTCGGTCCCGCCGACGCGGTAGAAGGACCGCTCCTGCAGGACGCGGAGCAGGTCCGCCTGGAGCTTGGGGCCGATGTCGCCGATCTCGTCGAGGAAGATGGTGCCGCCGTCGGCGAGTTCGAACTTGCCCTTCTTGCGCTCCGCGGCGCCGGTGAAAGAGCCCTTTTCGTAGCCGAACAGTTCGCTTTCGAGCAGCGTCTCCGCCAGCGCGGCGCAGCTGACCGCGATGAAGGGCTTCTGCGCGCGGCTGCCGGAGAAATGGATGGCGCGGGCCACCAGCTCCTTGCCCGTGCCGCTCTCGCCGCGGATGAGCACGGTGCTGCGCAGGCTGGCCACCTCGCGGGCGAGCTCCAGCACCTCGAGCATGCGCGGGCTCTTCGAGATAATGTCGTGGAACTGGTAGCGCCGCTGGAGCTTCTTGCGGAGGATGAGGTTCTCGCGCTGGAGCTTTTTCACCTTGATGATGCGGTTGACCAGCAGGGAGATCTCCTCGGGGTTGCAGGGCTTGACGATGTACTCCTGCGCGCCTTCCTTGATGGCGGTGATGGCGGTGTCGACGGTGGCATAGGCGGTGATGATGATGATGGAGGCGTCGGGGTGGAGGCGGCGGATCTCCATCAGCGTGTCGATGCCGTCCATGCCGCCCGGCATTTTCAGGTCGATGAAGTAGATGGCGTAGTCGGTCTTTTTCGCCAGCTCGACCGCCTCGCGCCCGCTGGACGCGGTGTCGACGAGATAGCCGTCCTCCCGCAGCCATGCCGCCAGCGACTCGCACATGATCTCTTCGTCGTCGACCACCAGAATCTGCCACTGTGGCTTCATGCCAACACCTCCCTGAGGCGCGCCGCGCAAGAGGGGCACGGCGCTTCGCCCTTGAGATCGATCTGGCCCACCTGCACCGACAGCCGCATGACGCAGCCGGGCGAGGAACAATGCACGAGACCGAGCAGATGCCCGGCTTCATGCACCGCTTCTTTGCGCGCGCGCTCGACGAGCAGCGCTTCATTGCCTGGCAGCCCGTAATACTCCTGCCTCAGCCGCGCCACCGAGACGACGCCCGCGCGCCCCTTCAACTGCGCCTGGCCGTAGACAAAGCTCAGCATGGGGATGAACAGGTCCGCGCCGGTGACGCCGAGCGCCTTGGGGATGCCGTCCGGCAGCGTGGCAAGAACCGTTTCGAGCAGCGCCGGCGCGCTCCACTGGCCGCGGCGCGCCTCCAGGGCGCCCGGCGGCGCATCGATCGGCTTCAGTCCCGCCACGCGCACGGGCAGGCACGATTCGAGCGCGTCGGCCATCGCCGGGATCACCGCCGGCGGCAACGCGCGGTCTTCGGGCGTCCTTAGTTCAAACAGGCCCAAGACAATCACCCCCGCACCGCCCCCGAGGCTTCGGCTGCCGGCGCCTTGCGCAGGGGCAGGTTGATGGTGAACACCGTTCCTTTGCCCGGCTGGCTGCTGACGTCGATATCGCCCTGGTGCGCCTGGATGATGCCGTAGGTCACGGCCAAACCCAGCCCCACGCCCTTGCCCTCGGGCTTGGTGGTGAAGAAGGGATCGAAAATGCGGGGCAGCACCTCCGGCGGGATGCCTTCGCCGTTGTCGGCGACGCGGAGGAAGATTTCATCGCCGTTGCATCCCGTTTCGATGCGGAGCAAGCCTTCGCCGTGCGGCTGCATCGCCTCGGCGGCGTTCAGGACCAGGTTCAGCACCACCTGCTGCATCTGCGAACGGTCGCAGAGCACCAGCGGGAGAGCCGGGTCGAGCCGCAGGTCCACCGTGACGTTGGCGAGTTTCAGCCTGTGCGCCGCCAGCGACAGCGTGGATTCGACCACCTGGTTGAGATTCGTCTCCCCGTGATGCGGCATCGAGCGGCGGGAGAAGGCGAGCAGGTCGCCGACGATGCGGCCGACGCGCGTGGTCTCGGAGACGATTTGGCCCAGGTAGCGGCGGAAATCGGCCAGCCGCTCCGGCGGCACGCCATCGTCCCGCAGGAGGCGCTCCATCAGCTTGGCGAGGTTGAGCACGCCCGCCACCGGGTTGTTGATCTCGTGGGCGACGCTGGCGGCAAGCTGGCCGAGCGAGGCGAGCCGGTCCGTTTGCAGCAGCTTCTGGTGGGCGCTCTTCAATTCGCGCGTGCGTTGTTCGACCTTGTCTTCCAGCTCTTGCGTGAAAGAGTTGATGCGGTCCACGGCGTCCTTCAGCCGCACGCGCATGACTTCGAAGGCGCGCGCCAGGTCCGTGATTTCGCCGGCGTGCTCCGGGATGGTGACCGGCTGGCCGAGATCCATGCGGCTGATGGCCTTGGTGCTGGCGATGAGATGGTCGATCGGGCGCGTGAAGAACCGCCGGGCGAAGAAATAGATGAGGGGGAGAATGAGAAGGATCTCGGCAAGGGCGCGCACGGCGATGCGCGTCTGCATGTTGGCGAGCTCTTCGTCCACGGTGTCGAGCTTGAGGCTGACTTCGAGGATGCCGAGCACGCGCACCTGGGGCGGATGCGCATGGCAGGCGGCGTTGCTGCAGTGCGGCTCGTTCGGGATGGGCGTGATGACGGAAAGGCGCCGCGCGCCGCCTTCTTGCTCCTGGATGCGGACGCGCTCGCGCAGCGGCAGCGTGGCCAGACGCAGGCCCTGTTTGTGGCAGCGGCTGCACTGGGGATCGTCGAGGCTGAAGCGGCGCCGCGCGTCTTCGGCGCTGGTGGAGAAGGTGACTTCGCCCTGCCCGTTGAACAGCCGCAGGCGGTCGATGCCCTGCTTCTCGGCGATGGTCTGCATGGTCTGGTATACGTCGTCGCGGCGGTCGGCGAGCATGGCGTGCCAGGTGGCGGCGGTGATGCTGCCGGAGAGCTGGTCCGCGCCGGCGATGACGACATCCAGCATATGCCGCTCTTCGGCGCGGTAGATCGTATAGCCGGAGATGACGGCGATGATGGCCACCACGCCGGCGACGGCCAGCATCAGCTTTGTGACGAGGCGCATTCAGGACAGCTCTATCCGAATTATACGGGGGTCTGCCCCCGAAGGCCAGCCTCAGGCGAGGGCCTCTTCCGAAACAGGGCTGACGACGGTGACGCCGCCGGGCGTGACGTGGAATCCGGCGGCGCGGTCGCGACCGGGGTCTTCGCCGATGACCGAGCCCTCGGGGATATGCACTCCCGTGTCGATGATGGCGCGGCGGATGCGGGAATAACGCCCGACGTGGACGCCGTGCAGAAGAATGGAGTCCTCGATATCGCAGTAGGAGTTGACGCGCACGCCCGGGCTGAGGATGGAGTGGTGGACGCGCCCGCCGGAAACGATGACGCCGGGGGCGACGATCGAGTCCGTGGCGACGCCCATGCGCCGCCCGCCCTGCGCGAAGACGAACTTGGCTGGCGGCGCCTGCGGCATGCGCGTGCGGATGGGCCATTCCGTATCATAGAGGTTGAACTCCGGCGTCACGCTCACCAGGTCCATGTTGGCTTCATAGTAGGCGTCGATGGTGCCAACATCGCGCCAGTAGCGGACGCATTTCCGGTTCAGATCGCGGAAATCATAAGCGATCAAACGGTGAGAGCCGATCAGGGAAGGCAGGACGTTCTTGCCGAAATCGTGCTCCGAGTCCGGGTCGGCGGCATCCGCGCGGAGGGCATCCAGCAGGACGGACGTGCGGAACACATAGATCCCCATGGAGGCGGAAATCATGTTGGGGTCAAAAGCCGAGCGCGGCGGGTTGCCGTGTTGCGGCTTCTCCTCGAAGCCGCGGACCCTGTAGGTTTGCGGATCGATGTCCACGACGCCGAAGCGGGGCGCTTCGGCGGGATCCGCCTGGATGGTGGCGATGGTCAGGTCCGCCTGGTGGCGGAGGTGCCAGTCCACCATTTCCATGTAGTCCATCTTGTAAATGTGGTCGGCGGCGAGGATGAGGACAAGGTCGGGTTTTTCGACAATGATGCTTTCGATGTTCTGGTATACGGCATCCGCGGTTCCGAGATACCAGTCGGAATGGATCCTTTTCATCGGGGGGATCACTTCGATGAATTCGCCCATTTCGCCGGAGAACAGATCCCACCCTTCGCGGATATGGCGGGTTAATTCGAGAGATTTGTACTGGGTCAGACAGAAAATCCGGCGAAGGCCCGAGTTGACGCAATTGGAAAGAGTGAAGTCGATGATGCGGTAATAACTGCCAAAAGGGACAGCCGGCTTGGCCGTCCGGCGGGTGAGAGGATACAGCCGTTCGCCCGCCCCGCCAGCCAGCAGAATGGCGAGGAGACTCTGCATCGACTTCAGGATAACCGCTTCCTGCGCCCTTTCTTCGGCAATGAGAGTGAAATTCTCATGTCAGCATGGCGGACAGCGGGGGCATCTCGCTCCCGCCATGCTGCGGGCGCGCGGACGGCGCCGGCGCGCCGCAACCGGGAACGGCTTTATTCCTCGACCTCAAACCGCACGGGCTGTTCGATCAGCTTGGGTTCCTTGCCCCGGGTCAGAATCATGAGGCGGTAGCGGATGCCGGCTTTCGCGCCTTTCGGGATGACGCTCTTCATGGTGGTGGCATCCTGCTCCTTGATGACCATTTCAATGTCATTCTGTCCGTCGGTGAGATAGAGCTTCGCCACATACTGCTTGTCGAGGTTTTCGCCAGTGACGACGATCTCCGTGCCCACCTTCCCGCTCATCGGTTCCACCGAGGTGCATCGCGGGATCGGATCCTGGGCCGTTACAGGAGGAGCGGCAAGGATTCCCACCAGCAGCGCCGCCAGCAACATGAGAGACAACCGCATCTGAAATTCCTCCTACTTCGATCCTAGGCTCCGCCGTTGCGGAATGCAAGAGGGAAGAGTCAGGATTTCGAGGAAGAATTCTACATCTTCGCGCGACGGGAGTCGATGCCCCGGCACGGCATCGCAAAAGCGCTAGAAAATGAATGGATTCGGCCTGGGTGGGGCGTTTCAGCGCTCGCTGTCGGGCAGGTGCAGCCCTTTGTGGATGGCGTAAAGGGCCAGTTCGAGACGGTCCGACACCCCGAGCTTGTCGAAGATGTTGTGGAGGTGGTTCTTTACCGTCTGTTCGCTGATGAACATCTTCTCCGCCATCTCTTTGTTCTTGTAGCCCTGCGCCACCAGGGCGACGATCTCCCGCTCGCGGGCGCTCAATGGGGAGCGCTCGCGCACCCTGCTGGCGGTCTGCGCCGGCGCCGGTTCCGCGGACGGGTTGGCGAATTGCCGCATCACGGCGGCGGTGGTCTGCGAGTCCAGCCAGATTTCGCCGGAGTGCACCTTGCGGATGCTCTTGACGATGAGTTCGGACGCCGTCTGCTTGAGCACGATGCCGCGTGCGCCGAGCTTCATCGCCTGGACAAACTCGTTCTTGTCCTCGCTGGCGGTAAGGATGATCACTTTCGCCGGGCAGTTCTTGTGTTGCAGGGTTTGCAGCGTGGAGATGCCGTCCAGGTTGGGCATGCGCAGGTCGAGCAGGATGATGTCGGGCTGGTGAGCCGCCACTTGATCCAACACCTCCCTGCCGTCCGACGCCACCGCCACCACCTCGATGTCGTCTTCCAGGCTCAAGAGCTTCTTCAGCCCGTCGCGCACGATCGGGTGGTCGTCCGCGATCATGACGCGGATCTTCGCGCTGCTGGAGGGACTTGCAGCCTGTTCTTGCGTTTCCGGTTTTTCTGTTGGGCCCATAGTACCTCCGGGCGGACTTCCTCACTCCAATTCTAGGAAGACCCAGTACTAAAGTAAACTACGCAGTCGCCCCGGGTTTTTTCGCGCCGATGCCTGAATCTGGCATCGGGTGAAAGTACTAAGGTCAGCCGCACCATGGGCGCATGCCCGGCGAACGGCGCCGCGAAGCGCGGCGCGGCCGCGGCCGGCCGCCCTGGTTTCGCCCGGCTGCGCGCATTTTCCGGTCCGCGGCTGCGCCGGGGGCAGACAGCAAGCCGAAAGCGGCCCAGCGTAACGAAGCCGCTCGATTGGCATCATGAGTTGGTACAGTGATTCTTTCGAGATCTTCCCATGAAACGCCTGATGGCGATTTTCGCCTGCGCGCTGGCCGCGCGCGCGCAGGAGACGCTGACGCTCGAGTCCGCGGTCCGCAGCGCCCTGGAGGCGCACCCGCTGCTGGCGGAAGGGCGGCAGCGCGTGGAAAGCGCACGCGGGCAGGCGCGCCAGGCGCCGCTGACGTTCAACCCGAAGCTGATCCTGCAAGCGGAAAACTACCGCAACTGGGGCTCGCGGCCGATCCTGACGAGCCGCGAGACGGACGATTTCGCCTACCTCCAGCAGACGTTTGAAACCGCGGGCAAACGCGGCAAGCGCGCCGAGCTGGCGTCGCGGGGGCTGCGCGCGGCGGAGCTGGAGCTGGACGTGCTGCGCCGGAACGTCGCCCGCGACGTCAGCCTCGCCTATTGGGCCGCGCTTGGCGCGGAGAAAATGCACGAATTATTGCTCGAAAGCGTGCGGAATTTCCAGAAAATTGTCGAATATCACGAAATCCGGGTGCGGGAAGGCGCGATGGCGGAGAACGATCTGCTGCGCGTGCGCCTGGAACTGGGCCGCATCGAAGTGGCCGCCAACAACGCCGCGCTGGACGCGGCGAAGGCGCGCATCGAACTGTTCCGCGCCATGGGCCGGACGGAATTCCCCGCCGTCCGTTTCGCCGAGCCGCTGCAGGCGGGCCTGGACGAGGCGGTCTCCTGGAACGAGCAGGAGGCGCTGGAGCGCCGGCCGGAGGCGCGGCTGGCCCGCCAGCGCGTGGAGCAGGCGCGGGCCAATCTCGTGCTGCAGCAGGCCAACGCGAGGCCGAACTTCGACGCGTTGTTCGGCTACAAGCGCTCGACGGGAGAGCACACGCTGATCGCCGGCCTGCAATGGGACCTGCCCGTGCTGAACCGCAATCAGGGCAATATCCAAAGCGCCGCCGCCGACATCAAGGCAGCGGAGGCGAACCTCGCCGCCACGGAGGCGGTCATCCGCGCGGAGGTCCAGGCTGCGGCGGCCGAATACCAGGCGCGGCGCCGCCAGATCCGCGACTTCGTCGGGCGGCTGGTGGAAGGCGCGGGGGAGACGGCGAAGGTGGCGCAGTCAGCCTACCGTCTGGGAGGCGCGGACCTGCTGCGGCTGCTGGACGCCGAGCGGCTCCGGATCGAAATTGAACTGGTGAACTATCGCGCGTGGATGGAATACCGGCAAAGCCAGGAGGTGCTGGCCTACGCGCTGGGGGTGAAGCCATGAAGCGAACCGT
>Ga0129299_1002551_pt1 | contig 12074 bp, 16 predicted proteins | sample ConPoolayeCmetaG_FD_94477 | JGI IMG/M metagenome (GOLD analysis project Ga0129299, IMG submission 94477) | Hot spring microbial mat communities from California, USA to study Microbial Dark Matter (Phase II) - Cone Pool mat layer C metaG ... | reverse complement strand
GCCTGATGGTTAGCCATACCGCTACCGGTAACGAAACCATAATCGGCAAAATATCCTGAAGCGCCGAATGTAAAAGATTTCGCAGCTGCGAAATTGGGAACGTCAACGTAGGTACCGAAAGACGCGCCAATAGCATACCCGGCAGCAGAATCAGCATTGATGGCAATAGAAGGAATAAGAGCATCAAGTAGCCAGGATGAAGGTTCATAAGAACCGACATAAGAACCGCCGCCGAAAGTAACCTCTGAGCTACTTTGACCGACGGCCCAAGTACCGAAACCATTCTGGACCAGGATTTGATTACCCTGAATGGCGCTACCACCGTAGTTGATGCCCACAGATGCATTGTCAGCAATCTTACCTAATTTATCGACTCCAGTGGCAATCCCAGCGCCTTCAAGGGCAACTGCGGACAGCGCACCAGAAGCGCCGATACCGAAATGCGGGGTCTGGATTCCGGCCGCTCCACCGATGCCGAAAGCATCACCATGAGCGATCGCATCAGCAGTGGACCCCTTGGTACCCTGACCGTAAGCATTAACGGTTATGGTTCCTTGAGACTCGACCATGAAACCGCCATTAGCATTCCCGAGGGGATTATTGCTGAAATCGCCGAACCCCGGGGCTGCAGTGGCAATGGCATTGGAAGTATTGAGACACACAGAGCATGCAAAAGACGAACTGGAAAAAATGAACAGAGAAGCGAAAAGAATAGAAAAAACTTTTTTCATTGTAAAATTTCCTTTCGTAAAAACTTTTTAAAAAATTTTTAAACAATAGTTACAAAGTTACATTGCCAACTACTCGATCTTGATCAGACCTTCTTGAATTCCTTCAATAATTGTAAATACTGCCATACGTTGAACATTGGGGGTATATTGATTTGTAGTCTTGGTATTGAAGTAGAACTCACCTTCCATTTCTGCAAGATCCTCCGGACTCATCTGAACCGATGCAACATCAGACACAAATTCCTTGATGTCTCGCACTTCCTGAGCAATTGCGATACCCCCAAACAAAATAAATACCGCTGCGATCAAAACAACAATCTTTTTCACATGACCTCCTAAGTTCTTATTAATTTCCTTTGGTTTCTTGTGCGATTCCTTTCCCTCCTTTTACATTATGAATAATTGGTACATCTTTGGTATCCATCTTTTCGCTTGAAATAATATTGGAACTGGATACCAAATAGTTGAATTTCCCGATGTGTATGAGCATCTCACCCTTATCATTAGATAAATCGACCCCATAACTAACCATTTTTAAACTTGGATCTGTTGATAATTCATAAACAAATTGACGATATTGTAATTTCGATGTTGCAATACGACTACCACGAGATTCATGGTAAGTATCTTTTCCATTTTTAACTAGATGAACTCTTTCCCAAAGTTCATAAGTATGCTTATTGGGATTGTAAACTTCAATAGTCAAAACTATTTTTGATCCTTTTGGTATCTCGTTAATCTTTTGCATTTCTAAATAAATCGGTTTCTGAATAACTGCTCCATCTAAATCTTTTACTTCTTGGAATGTTGAGTAATAAAAAACTACACTTAGTCCATATCCTCTTGTATCCTGTAAAAAATAATGAGGAATTGGAAATTGTCTACCAACCGGATCAACAATAACCGGAGGCGTTGAAGAACAACCAATAGTAAAAATAATCAGAAAGACTATAAGTAACTTTTTCATATACCCTCCTTTTTTCGGGGTAAAAAATAAAGTAACTAGATTTCTCATTCAGTATTTAATATATATAGATGTTTGCTTTTTAAAAAAAAGGAATGGAGATCACCCAATTATTAACTCATTAGTTTCTAACTCAGTTCTGACTTAAAGTAAATCTCCATTAGATTGTTTGGTTGCGACTTCAATGTAATACTCTTAATCTTTGAAACCTCTTTTTTAAAGTTACGCTTGTGATCAGCAGATGGAAAACTGATCACCATGGCATCTCTTTTTAGCGATACCAAGTAACCATCATACTTGATGGCCAAACTACTAACAAAATCAACCGGTATTGACATACTGAACTCCTTTCGTGAGTATATTATCAGTTATCAATATATATAGATAGGAATTTTAAATACAGAGCTTATTTGCTAGATTACCAGTATTACAATTACTGCTATTATGTCCTTTTTCATGGTGACATTTTACTACATCTAAATTCTCCATTTCTATTTCTATAAATTCCTTCTTTTCCACAACCAAATTTGCAAAAATTCATCACGCTCTCTCCAATAATTTTCCCCAAACATACGAACCAGCTGAAGTTCTTGTTCCCCATTTGTTTGAAGCTGATGAAGGTCTGTTGCCTGCTCTATTAAATGATAAATGAAACCATGGTTTGTTCCCGCCGTACTCATATATGAATTGATCAAATGGAATATTAGCTCTTATCCATTGTGCGATTGCAAATAAATCATTATTTGATTTTCCAGGAAATTGTACATCACATGCCTGACCTCTTTCGTGTTGAGATACGCTACTACCATGTCTGAATCCGGAAGTAATCAACATATTTGATCTTCCATATTGAGCTGCCAGAGCTTCTCCAATATTTTCTGCCCATGCTTGTAAATTACATACAATTTGTTGAACTGTTAGACCATGTTGTGCTTTAACTTGATAATGTGATAAAGCAGTTTGTGTTGAGACTTGACCTAATGTAAAATTAGACGATAATTGAAAATTAGAAGGAGGTGGTTCAGGAACACTCATACAACTAGTAGGAGGAGTTGATTCTGGAGGTGCAGATGTCGAATCCTCTGTTACAGTTGTTTTTGGAGCTACATCTAATGCTTTTGATTTACTAATTTGTTGTGGCGTTGGAATACCACCTGGAGGAATTGGAGGATATATATTTAGGCCATCATCTATATCTTCTTCATCATCTAGATTTCCAAAATCAACTTCAGTAAATAAAATAATTCTGTCTCTGAATGGTACTAATGCTATTGGCCCTGCACCGCTTCCTTGATCACATGCAATATGCTTTGGGTCTCCTGTTGATATTAACCCTATTGTACAACCTGTTACTGGGTCTCCAATTCTAGCTTTAGGACGACCATTAGCTATATTTTTTGTGCTTCCTCCTGCAATCAACCCAGTATGATTTTTATCACAAAAAGCAATTACCATATCATTCAATCTAGCTTGTCCTAAGTTACCCGAAAATACATCTGTACTTGAAGAAACAATTTGCCCTGATACTTCTACTGGATTATTGTGACACTCACAAACTCCAACCCATATATCAGTTAATCTCGCTAAATTCGGCATTTCACGACCCTATAAATTTACTTAATACTGAAACCATATTAGTTATTTTATCCCTACCAGCCCTCAATGCATCTTCCACTTTTTGTAACGAATCAGCTAATGGTTGTAGCCCATAAAATGCTCCACTATTCAATGGTCTAGTTACGAAATCGTTTGTTTGATTCCAATCAGACACTACAACTTCAACATCTGAATCAACCTCAACGTTAGTGTTATACCAAGGTCCTCCCTTATAAACATAATAATTTATTGTTCCTGTTGTATCCGTTATTTTCCAATCTGTTAATTCGTTACCATAAGTTTTTTGATTAAAAGTTGGGCCTAATGTTACAACATAATCATCATGAACTAGCACTTGCGAACTAAATGAAGCCCAAACTGTATTCCAGTTAGCTCCTTTAAAAGGTTTTGTTTCGGAAGAAGATATGTGTGGAGTTATAGTTCTAGCTGCCGCCCAACTTTCCCCAAGGGTTGCGATTACTATATCATTTATTGAGTAAGTTGTTTGATCTTTCCATATTCCTCTAGCACGATTTATTCCACCAGTTTGTTTATCTTTTGCTAAGGCATGTAATAATCCTTCTAACATACCTGCAGAACAATTTTCGATACACTGTTCTAATACTTGAATTTGTTCTTGTAATGTTTCTTTTTGTTGTATTATTTGATCTAATTGTAACGTAAGTTCCTCTTGTTTTCCAGGTACTGCTTCAACCATTTCTTGTAGTACTTTTTGACTACTAGATGAAGTGGAATCATCACAGCATATTATCTTATCTTCGGCCATAAGATTCTCCAATTAAAATAAACTACTTTTAAAAACCGTTAGTGTATTTTTTATAGCATTTTGTGCTCTTTCTTTTTGTTGATCTACTAAATTTATAGTTGAATTTATTGCTGTTATTTGATTAATATCCATTCCTAATGAAGTATATAATGCGTCATAGTCAAATTTTCCATTATTAGGACCACCACTAATTAGACCCATATCAGTATATAGTGAATTAACGTCATTAGTTATATAATTTAGATCATCATAATAGTATGGGTCTTGTACAGAACAAATAGCATCTAAACAATTTAACAATTTATCAACTTGATTTAAAATATCAGTTATTCCTTGACCACCAGGTAGTAAATTTCCTAATATAGAATTCAATTTACTAGCAAGATCTGCTGCTCCAAATTCAGGAACAGAAACCTTCATATCATTTATTAAACTAGACATAGAAGAAAAAACACTTTGAGTTAATCCAACAATTGTCTTGGCTGGTCCTAGATTATTCAGATAATCACAATTTTTAAGAAAATTGGAAATTGAATTTAAGTCGTTTGGATTAGGAATAAAAGTACCAACTCTACTTGTAAATTGACTAAATGCATTAGCCAAATCACCAGGAGGAGAATATCTTATATTCTGCAAATAATTTTTAAGATCATTTTTTTGCGCTATTATCCCTGATTTAGCTCCTTTAACTGGAGCTATTAAACCAGCATAATCAGATACTAATTTATTACATAAAGATTTTTCAGTAGAGGTTAGTGGCATTATGTATCTCTTCCTCCTACAGGGTTCGCATCTGAAGCTTTACTTGCTTCTTGAGATGGTTCGGCTCTTCCACATTGGTCGTAGATACAAGTTCCATCATTGTTTATATTCCCACCTGCTGAATGATTTATAGATCCTTGCGCTTGTGTATTATGAGATCCAGATGCCTTACTACTTCTATTGCCTCCGCATGAATCTCTATAATCAGCAGCGGCGCTTATATCCAAATATCCTGATTCAGCAGTTAATTTCATATCTCCAACTGAAGATTTAATTTCTATGTTACCTTTAGCTGTTATTTGTAAATTTCCGTCTGTTTTAATAATTATATCACTTTTGAAATAAGCTTGTAATTTTTGATCATCAATATCAATATGAATAAAATCACCTTTGTAAGTACGAATTAGTACTTTTTGTTTTCCTACTCTTTCATCGATTAGTATTGTTGTTTGATTTTTATCAATAATGTAAACTGAGGCTGTATCGCCAGTGGGTGGTTGTTTTAATTTTCTTTTTTTGCCTGTAATTTCAACTCTTGCGTCATCTGGGTCATCAGATATAATAATTGTTCTACCATCATGTGATTTAAATACAGTCCATTTATCTTGGTAATTAGAACCAAGTTGATTTTCAGGTAATACTTGTGTGTTTTCTAAATCTAAAGCACCAAAATAATAAGGACGATTAATATTTCCTCCCTCAAAGAATATAAATACCCAAGAACCTTTTTTAGGGATATAGGAAGTACCCATATAATGATGATCTTCCGGGCCTTCCATATTACGCCCGCCAAGAGGATTATTTGCTGGTCTTGCCCAAATTCCTTTTGTAATTGGGACAGTGGGCATTAGATCTGGAATCCATACTAAAACCCTACCAAACTTTTTTGGATCCTTATTGTCAACAACTCTAGCTCTATAGTTTCCAAACAATGACGCACGGTTCATCTATTCTCCATAAATCTCTTTTTTAGATATGATATCTTTTTTACATAAGATATATTACTAATTAAAACTAAAATATCTTTTTCTGATTTTAAAATATTTTCAATTCGCTCTTTTAATTTTGGGTGCTCATCAATATAATCTCCAACCTTTTTAAATATATTACATAATTTCCCACAAGGCCTTTTTTGTTCTACTTTATCACTCCAATGCTCAATTTTAGTTAAAGCGGAAATTAAATCTTTTCCATATCCATGTTTTGTAGCATATGAATCAGATCTTTTCTCTTGATAACGTCCATAAGTTTTAGCAAATATAATATCAGTTAAACCAAGAACGTTACACACGAAAAAAAGCATAAAAGTTAATATCAAAAATACTGGTGTTGAAGAAGAATACGCTTTCCATGATAAAATTCCTAAAAGTAATGCAACAAAACCATTTGTTGCTGCTAGATTTTTAATAATATCTTTATTATCTATATGACTAACCTCATGTAATACAACAGCCATTAATTCTCGTTCATTTAAAATCTCTTTTAAAGAATCTGTTATAAATATTACTGGAACTAACGTACAAAATGCATTTGGATATTGTTCTTCAACTTTATATATTTTATATTTCTTCTTTACAATTTTTTCTAGTTTTTGTTCTAATTCTTTTTCTCTTTTTGACTTACTAATTAAAGCTTGAACAATAGCAAAAGACAAAACTAAAGCCGTAATTAAGGTAGTTATAAAAAAACCCCACATGTACACTAAAGCTTCGTCACCAACTTTCATTTCTTGCATTTGTTGATAATTTTCTTTCTTAATTCTTAAAAAATTCTTATATTTATTACTTGGTTCATTTGTTATTATAGTATCTTTTCCCTTGAAATATTTATCAAATCTTATAATCAAATTGGAATCATTCTTGACTGGAATTTTCTTTATATTAGTTATAACATAAGTTACTGGATCTTGAGCATACGCAGTACAAGTCCCTTTATAGATACTATTGGTAGAACCTTTTGTTTGTTTAAGAATCTTTTCAATGTCTATTTTCTTTAAATATATAGTTGCCTTTGTTGGTTGCTCAAAATTTTTCAATAAATTATTTAAATCATCAATTGTATCTATATAAATAAGTAGTAAATTACGATTCCTCTCTTTTATCAAAATCATTGCTTTATTATTATTATTTAAAATCTCTATACTACACTCATGTATTTTTGCCTCATATTCTTCATCATTGTAAAAAAATATATCTAAATCTTCTTTAATTTTTTTCATAAAGACCTCTTTTTAAATATTGCTTTTGATATTTCTAAAATATTTGAGAATTCCCTCTCATTATACTTTGAAATATATGTTGGAACTACATTTGTTGATTTTAACCCAGCAGTAGTTAGAATTGATATTAATCTTGATAGATCTTCAAATCCAGGTAAAAATGAAAACGTCAATTTATTTAATACTGTTGCTGTAAAAAGATGTTTATTAAGACCTGGCATTATTCCTGATTTGGACAATGCATTAATATAATCTTCTATTGTTTCAAAATTATACTGTTCAATTGTTTTTGATTGTTTATAATTAAATGCTGAAATTATAGCTGATCTATTTTTAGATTTAGCGTCATTAACTCCGAAGAATGATTTTAAAACATACATTGAGGTCATAAATTTTAATTCATTAATTTTGTATGTGAATGATCCCGAAAGACCAAACATCTTTCCAAACATTCTCATTAATAAACTATAAAAATAACTTGAAATTGGTTCATAAAATCTTTCGCTTATTTTTGTATAGCCAGATGCTAGTTCTCTAAATGTTATTCCATAAACTAACAATGCATATAAATCAAAAACACTCGGTTTATCAGTTGTTATTGTATTTAATCCAAAAGGAGCTACATTTATTACTATTCCATCAGTTGGAATATTATAAGATACTGGAAGAATATAATCTGGTAAAACAACTATATGTAATTTAGCTTCTCTTAGTTTTATATTTGAAACTAAATTCATTACTTTATCTTTAGTATAATGACTTATTCTGTCTTTATTTAATTCTAATGAAACAAATGCAATTCTTTGTGCATTTTTTATTGATACAGAATCTAAATCATTTTTACTCATTGATAATATATTAGGAACTCCTTTTAGAAGTTCAAATGTCTTTTTAATTATCATTTACCAGTTAACCTCTGTAAGATCATTAGGGTTTTGAACTGAAAATTTATCCTTTACAATTTCGACTATTGCAGCCATTGAAGGAATATATACTCTATCTAAGTTAAATAACTCAATTGAAAATACTCCATTGACATACATAAGTAAAAATGCTAAAGTTACAGTTCCATATTCATCAAAACTAAGATAATCAGGTCTCATATTATATTGCTTATCAAATTCTTTTATTGTAGAATGTTTTAACAAGAAATATAAATGCTTATCAATTGTTTCTAATGTTGGTGCAGGAAACGTATATATACCATTTGAGGTTTTATATCTATTGCCAAAAAAATTAATATCAGTAACAAGTTTTACCCTTTGTTTACTTTCTCTATCAATTGTTATTGGCATTATTGTTCAACCTCAACCCCTTTTATACCAAGATAAGCTAAAAGAATATATTTAATAATAACAAGTATTAGTCCTAATGCTGTTGCAATAAACCCCCCACTTTGCCCAAAACCTAGTAGAGTTTCAAACCATTCATAATCCCCTTTATAATCTTGGATTAAAGTTTTTAATATTTCGCTCCCAATTACAAATGTTACACCTCCAGCTATTGCACTTTCTGGGATATCACTTAAAAATTTTAAAAAAGCTGCAATTTTTCGATCCACCTTTGATTTTATTAGAGGCTCGTCTGTATTTTCAGAAATAGATTTTAATGTTGCGTAAGTTGTCGATAAAACTTTTTTGGCTTCTGAATTATCTCCCTTGGTATATCTTTTTGCTTCATTATAATTTTTATCAAATCCTTTTATTTTATTCTTCCCAAGAGCAACTATTTCATTTGCACTGCTAACTTTTGGAACATCTTTTAATGTATCTTTTATTTTTGAAAAATTCTTACTCCTAAAAGCAGAAAACAAATTTTTAGTTTTATTTTTTATACTAGTTATAAAACTAGAAAAATCTTCTGATAAATAAATATAAGATAAATGCTCATCTAGTTTATTCATCTTTAGCCTCTATTTTCTACTACATTATAATTATCTCTACTCCATGAACAGTTTGACATTGTTATGGCTCTTCTTATATTTATTGTTTCCATATCGCTTTCATCAATATAAGAAGCATAACTATTTAAGAAAAATAAAAAATCTCCTTTAACTAACTCAATCGGAATATCAAGTTTTCCATTATGAAACTTTTCATGCATACTTTTTAGAAGAGTTACATAACCAATTTTATTTTTGTAATGAAGTTCGATAGCTTCTTGACAAATTTCAAATGTACAAAATTCAGAATCTTCCTCAATTTTTTTATTTACTAATGCACTAATTAAAACATAAAGAGATGGGATATGATGATGAACTTCAATTGTTACTTCATCCATTTTTTCATGAGTAATCATACACTCATTAATTTGAAGAACATCAATTATATATCCTTTCCATAACTTATATTCCATACTTTTTCTAATTATAGCTTCACAATTTCTAATAAATTTTTTATATGATGCTTCACTATCAAAATTTCTAATTCTTAAAGATAAACGAAAAGGATATGAATCACTATATAACTCTAAATTTTCTACATTTGACTGAATATTAACTTCGTCCATTTTTATTCCTCGCTTGAGTATTTATTATATGCCTTAGTTGCAATTGAATTTTCAAAAATTTTATTTCTCTTTGTATTAATTCTAAAAAATGGACCAGCTGAATGTTTTATGTCGCTTATATTTTGATAAACTTCATATTGTTCTTTTCCAATTGCTGAATATAGAAGTCCATAAGGAACAGTAGAACACAATCCACCAAATTCTTTCATACAAAATGTGACCTTCTTATTCACATCATCAGCTATAATTATTGATGCCCATCCTAGTTGGTGAAGTTTATTTATAATTTGAGGTTTAGAAAACAAGTCTTCTTGTTCAAAATCAATCGTATTAATACAAACGAACATATTTTTTCCATGCTGTGTTGCTGCCCAAAGAATATCATGTTTTGGATTTCCAGTAATAGTTCCTTTTTTAAAAAACTTCAAAACCCCATAAAAAACTCTTATTAGACTTCTTTTAAATCTCTCTAATAATTTTTCAATTCCTGATAATGTTGCATCGTATGAAATCATTGTCATTAAATCTTCACTAGATTTAACTGTAAATGGAACAACTTTAACCCCCAAAACTTTACTGCCCAATATATCAGATTGAACTTGTATCCAAGTTGGCTCTAGCGAGATTCCCTCTTTTTTTGGCATCTCAATTCTTATTTGGTGAGCCCCCTTCTGTTTTTCAATACTAGCTTTCATAAGTTCAGATTTTTTTCTTTCTTCTTCCTGCTTTCTTTTTTCTTCAGCTTTTTGTATATCACTCATAACCCACCAGGGTTTTTCTGGGTTTTGTTCTCTAAAAATAAATAGTTCCTCTTCCTCTTTAACTCTAAATCCTAAAGATTTTCCAATAAGGGGCCCATATTTTTGCACTAGTATTATAGCACCAGCTTGAACGCCAAGTTGAATTGCACCTTTTCCAGTTGAATAAACTACTCCTAGAAAAGAATTTGCTTGGTTAATAACATCATCAAGATTATAAACTAAAATATATTTTTCTATTGCTTTTACAATTCCAGGAACTGCATGATGCGAGATATTTGGCGACATCAACATTGGATATACGATTATCATTTTTAGATCTCCTTAAAGAAGAAAAGCTGCTTCTTTCTTTTTTAATTTTTCCTCTTTATTATCTATTTCTACTTTATCTTTTTTAGAATAAGGTGGCGCTACTTTCTTAAAAGAATCCTTTTCACAATATTGAATATATGGGCAGTATTTACATTGTTCTTCGTTAGCGCCAATAGGGTCTGGAACAATATTAGAATCTATATGGTTTAATAATATAGGAGCCCTTTCTAAAAATTTTTTTGCTAATAAAAGATCGACTCCTAAATCATAAACTCTTATTTTTTTAAGATCCCTAAAAACATAAATAATAGTTATATTATCAATTTTATACTCGTATTCAGTATTTAATATAAATGCATAAACTAAACACTGATAGTAATGTTCCGGAATGTAATTTTTAACCTTTCCTGCTTCAACTGTTTTTATTTCATAAAGATTATTGCCTTTAATTCCATCTATTCTACCTTTAACTTTATATTTTTCACTAACAACTGTTTTTTCTGACTCTTCAAAGTTATATAAATCTTGAATTAAGTCATGAATATAATTTCCTACTTTTTGAATTAAGTAAAGATATGAAAATGTAAATTGTTTTTTTATATCCGTTTGATATCTTTTTCTAACATAATAATTTTGTCTCATGCAGTTGTATAACTCACTACACGAAATGTATGGACGTTCATACGTTTGTTTGGTTTTGTATTCCTCAATCAGTTTACTTCTCATCATTGATTCAAATTGAGAAATACTAAATCCTTTTGAAAATTCCGGATTGGTAGTTGGTAATTCTTTAAAGTCGTCTATAGAAGCTTCTTCAATTATCTTTTTTGTTGTAGAAGAGGCCTCTACTTTTTTTTGTTCAACAGTCTTTTTCTTTGGCGATGAACTACTCACATTCTTAAAATTCTGACTTTCTAAATATCTTAAAAGCTGTTCGTAGTCATTCGCTAGTGACACATATCAGTCCTTAGCACTTTTTTAATTTTTCTTTTAATTGAGAGATACTATATTCTATCCCTTTTAATCCACTTTTTAGACTATTACAATCCTTTTCCTTTGGGCATCTTTTCTTAATTGCATCTCTAAATGACTGAGCTTCTTTTTGTTGAGTTGCTAGTGCCGATCTTAGACGCTTGCAGTTTAAATCACTCATAGCGTCTTCACTTACTTTTTCTTTAGCAGGCTCGTCTGTTCTCCCCTCAAGGATTTGATATGCTGTCTCAACTTAACTATCTCTCAAAATCTTGTAGGAATCTTCTAGAATTCTTCCTTCCCACTCATTTAGTTTAGTGTAGTTTTTTGATTCACTAACTGTTCTTCCGATCAATAGTGCATCAACAGCAATCGAGAAAGCTTTTTCAGTAATCTTTTGTTCGATTACTTTTGAAATATTTGCCTTCTTATTTTCACTTAAGAATTGCGAAACACTCTCTTTGAT
>Ga0129299_1002550_pt1 | contig 12075 bp, 6 predicted proteins | sample ConPoolayeCmetaG_FD_94477 | JGI IMG/M metagenome (GOLD analysis project Ga0129299, IMG submission 94477) | Hot spring microbial mat communities from California, USA to study Microbial Dark Matter (Phase II) - Cone Pool mat layer C metaG ... | reverse complement strand
CTCCCGATGATACTTCAACCTTTAGTTCTTTACCCTCTGAATATGCCTTAACTTTTGAGATATTCACTCCGCTTAAAGAAAGAGTGTAATAATTTGCCTGAAAGTCGGTGGTAGCATTTGCAATAGTTACTTCATGATTTACAAGCGCTCCTTCACTTGCTAAAACCTCATAAGGTATATCGGTTGCTACCGCAACTTTAACGCTTGCAAAAATAAATTTTGGAAAAAACAAAAACAAAACAAAAAAAAGGGCTATTTTTTTCATAGCACATTTCTTAAAAATACCCCGGTATGGGAGTTGGTTTTGGCAATTTCTTTTGGAGTACCTTCAGCCACCACCATTCCTCCATTATCTCCCCCTTCAGGTCCAAGTTCAATTACCCAATCAGCATTCTTAATAACGTCCAAATTGTGCTCTATTACAACCACTGTATTTCCCTTCTTAACCAGAGCTTTTAAAACTAAAATTAGTTTTTCAAGATCCGCAAAATGCAAACCTGTTGTCGGCTCATCCAATATATATAAAGTTTTACCGGTTGCTTTTTTAGACAATTCTGTTGCCAGCTTTATCCTTTGTGCTTCACCACCAGATAGAGTAGTTGCAGGCTGGCCGAGCTCCATATATGAAAGCCCAACTTCTTTTAGTGTTTCAAGCTTAGATGTTATATTTTTGTAAACATGAAAAAATTCCAGCGCTTCTTCAACTGTCAGCGAAAGAACATCTGAAATATTCTTGCCTTTATAGTTAACCTCAAGGGTTTGACTGTTATATCTTGTGCCATGACAAACTTCACAATCTATCCATATGTCCGGCATAAATTGCATCTCTATTTTAATCTTTCCCTGGCCCTCGCAAACTTCACATCTTCCGCCCTTCACATTAAAACTAAATCTTCCTTTTTTGAATCCCAGAATTTTTGCTTCTCGTGTTTGGGCATAGACATCCCTAATTAAATCAAAAACTTTTGTATAAGTTGCCGGGTTACTCCGCGGAGTTCTGCCAATTGGGGACTGATCTATTAAAATTACTTTATCTATTTGTTCTGCTCCTTCCAGCCTTGTGTAATCACCTGCAGGTTCTCTGTGATATTTATTAATCTGTTTTGCAATAGCATGATATAAAGTTTCAACAATTAAGGTGGATTTGCCAGAACCACTTACCCCTGCAACTGCAATAAATTTTCCAAGAGGAAAGGCTACATCAATGCTTTTTAAATTAAATTGACGGGCGCCAAAAATTTTTAAATAACCTGAAGGTTTTTCAAGAACTTTAGAAGTAAAATAAATCTCCCTTTTCCCAGATAAATATTTTCCTGTTAGGGATCTTTCATCCTTTTTAATTTCTTCCAAACTACCTTTAAAAACAACAGCCCCGCCATGTTTTCCAGCGCCAGGTCCAAATTCTACTATGTAGTCAGAAGCACAAATAACATCTCTGTCATGTTCGACTACAATAACAGTATTTTCTAAATCTCTTAATTTTTTCAAAGTTTTTATTAAAAGATTATTATCCCTAGGATGAAGGCCAATCGTAGGCTCATCCAAGACGTATAAAACACCCGTCAATCCAGAACCAATTTGGCTTGCAAGTCTAATCCTTTGAGCCTCTCCGCCGGAAAGCGTAGCGGCACTTCTTGAAAGTGTTAAATAATCAAGCCCAACATTAACTAAAAAGTTTAACCTTGTGATTATTTCTTTAATCACCAAATCCGCAACTTCACCGGCTTTTAAGTTTTTAGCCCAATCAAGTATTTTTTTTGCAGGCATATCACATACCTGACTAATATTTAAATTGTCTATTGTAATTGCAAGGGCCTCTTTTTTTAGCCGGGTGCCTAAACAAGTTTGGCAAACCACCTCCTGCATATATTTTTCGATACCGAGCTTAACATAATCAGAGTCACTCATACGATACTTTTCCTCAAGCTCCCGTAAAACCCCAGGCCATTTCTCAATAATATAGGTCATCTTTCCCAGCCTATTGGCGCCATTGACTTTATAAGTTCGATTCCCCGTCCCATGTAAAAGAATATTTTTTTGTTCTGAAGTATATTTCTTAATAGGCATATCAGGGCTAATGCCGTTTTCAACCAAAACTGTTATTATCAACCTTGAAAGCCAAGTGTCATGTTCAAAAATTGTTGCATATGGGATAATTCCGCCTTCTCGTACAGAAAGTTCATGAGCCAACACTCTATCTGGATCAACTTTCAAAATTTTTCCTAGCCCGGCACAAGAAGGGCAAGCTCCGTGCGGAGTGTTAAAAGAAAATGTTCTTGGCTCAATTTCAGGAAGAGATATATTATGAACAGGACAAGCAAATTTTTCAGAATAGAGAAAATCTTCAAATTCTTTTGGAATTTTTGGCATATCAAACGTTTTATCCAAAACACGGCTTATAATAACTTGACCATCTGAAAATTTTAACGCTTGCTCAACACTATCTGAAATTCTCATCTCAAAATTTTTTGCAAAAACCTCATCTTTTAAATCATTTATGGAAATAGAAATCCTGTCTACTACTGCGTCAATAGTGTGTTTATTTGTTTTTATAAGCACAAAATTTTCATTCAAATCAAAAATTTTGCCGTCAATCCTAACATTTCTAAAACCCTTGGATTTTAAATTTTCAAAAAGGCTCATAAATTCACCCTTTCTATCACGAACAAGTGGAGCAAAAATGATAAATCTAGCCTGTTTTTCGGTTTTAGCTGTTTTGCTTACAAGGTTAATAATATGCTTAGTAATTTGTTCGGCACTCTGCTTGGCTATTTCTTGACCGCAAACAGGGCAGTGGGGATGCCCGGCGCGAGCAAAAAGAAGTCGCATGTAATCATAAATTTCCGTAACAGTACCTACAGTTGAACGAGGGTTGTGTGATGTGGTTTTTTGATCTATGGAAATAGCAGGTGAAAGACCTTCTATCAAGTCCACATCAGGCTTGTTCATAATTCCTAAAAATTGCCTTGCATAAGTAGATAAACTTTCAACATATCTTCTTTGTCCTTCCGCATAAATAGTGTCAAAAGCCATGGAGCTTTTTCCACTGCCTGATACACCCGTAAAAACAACCAACTTGTTTTTGGGGATATCTATGTCTACATTCTTGAGGTTGTGTTGGCGCGCGCCGCGCACCTTAATCATATCCATGCAAAAGTTTATTTTACCCGAAATTTAGAAGAATGTCTTGTTGTCTATTTTTACAAAAGTAAGAATTGCTGATTTACCCGAGCTTTTCCCAAATATACTCCATTTTGTTGTTTCCTGGCTTAATAATAATTCTATCTCCCGAACTAATTGCGTCAGAAATCAAAGCTTGAGATATTGTATCTGCAATTGCTATATCTACGACTCTTTTCATAGGCCTTGCTCCGAAAACGGGGTCATAACCATCTTCAGCGACTTTTAAGTGCAAATCCGGATGAAAATCTACATTAATATTCTTTTCATCCATCCTTTTTTTTAGTTCATCTAATTTTAATTTTGCAATTTTTTCCAAATCCGTTCTAGAAAGCGGTTCATAAACAACTACACCGTCAAATCTATTTAAAAATTCAGTTGAAAATATTTTTTCTTTTAGAATGTAATCTACTATTTCCCTCTGCATAGAATCGTTTTCAGCTCCTTTAAACACCATTTGTCTAATCAGTTCTGATCCTGCATTTGAGGTAGCAATCACAAATATATTTCTGCAATCTATTTTTCTACCAAAAGCATCCATGATATACCCCTCATCAAGAAGCGTTAATAAAACATTAAATATTTCACTGCTTGCTTTTTCAATTTCATCCAACAAAAGCAGTCCAGCTGGATTATTTCTAATTGTAGTTGTGAAAACCCCAGGCCTATTCATTTGAATTGAACCAATCATTTTTGTTATACCTTCTGTTCCAACAAACTCTGCCATATCAAAACGCATTATGTTGTTGTGCCCATAATATATTTGAGACAAAATTTTGGCTGTTTCTGTTTTACCTACACCAGTAGGCCCTAAAAACAGAAAAGTTCCAACAGGCTTGTTCCTTTCTCCGACTTCAGTTGCTCTTGTCCTTAAACTTTGCGATATCATCTTTATGGCCCTATTTTGCCCAATTAATTTTTCCATCATTAGGTTTTCTATATCAGCCAGCTTGTCTTTGTGCGCTCTGTCCATGCTAATCATGGGTACTCCTGTTCTTTCAGAAACTACCTGCGCAACATCTTCGTAAGTCACATATTTTTTGCCTGTGCGCTTCGCGTGTGCTGCACTTGCCTCAAGAATTTCAAGTGCTTTTTTGGGGAAAGGAGTTTCAGAAAAGAAATCTTCAGAAGTTGTCATGATCTTTCGAAGCACTGGTATTGGTATAATTACATTTTGACTATTTTCCAAATCGGCTGACTTATCAATCAAAACCTGCATAGCAAACTCGCTTGTTAATGGTTCAACATTAATTTTTTCAAAATATTTTATTAACCTATAGTTTCTAGATAAAAATCTTTCATATTCATCAGGTGTGGCTACTGCAATAATTTGAAGCTTACCATCCACAAGATTTTCTTCAAAAAGATCTGTATAATCAACGCCTTCAATCTCGCGGTTTGTAAGTCTTGGCAAATCTTTTATTACTAAGACAATATTTCCAGCATCTTTAGCTTCTGAAAACATACTTTGTATCGCAACTTTCCTCTGATCTCTGTCGGTAATTTCAGCAGTAAGTTTAACAATGTTGGCTTCTACTAATTTTTTATAGTTCTCATCAAGTTTTTTTGCCAAAAATAAAAGTAAAGTTTTTTTACCAACCCCAGGTTGACCAACCAAAATAACTGACAAACCAGAAGAAAGCACACGATCAATCCTGGCAAGAACTTCTTCCCTTCCTCTTAAAACTCTTGCGCCAAGCTCTAATTCACTTAGTTTAACTCCTATTTTGTCCAATATAGGTGTATACCCATAAAGCAGTTGGATTCCCAGACCTTTAACATTTTGAGCTTTAAAAGACCTATACCCCCCTGTTTTAATCAATCTTTTTTCATCCCATATTGAAGCTGCCAGCAAGATATCGCCGCTTGTTATTCCGACCTCACGAAAAAACTCCGGAGGCCAAACACCACTTTGAATAAAATGAGCCATTACGTCCGCATAGCCTTTATATTGTTTACCAGGCATTAACCCTATGTTGCGCACAGAGCTTTGAAGCATATCTTTAATTTGCAAACCAACATGATTTAAGACATATTCACCTGCCTCGTTATCAAAAAGTTCTTTTATTGGCTGACTTGAAGCAAGAATTTTCTCCCCTAGTTTGCTTGCAAAGACATTAGGCCTCTTTTGTAAATTTTGATAGATAAAATAGCTCAAAGGCGGAACAAGTATCCAAAAAATAAACCCAATTAAACCCAAAAACAATGTGGAAAAAATTAAAATCGCAGCCGCTACTATGAGGCTGCTTCTAAACAAAAAACCAACAATTCTAGAAGTTAAGTTATATGTGATATTATCAAACTCCCTTTTGATATTAAAACCAGAGGCTGAAGAATTAGCTTTTAGTCTTTTCCAAGGAGAAAAAAGGGTTTTAATTAAAATCGGAAAAGACATTAATTGGAAGATTGTCCGCAGAAATTCTTTCCAAGCTTCCAAAAATACCTTAACCCCTTCGGTGTAATGCCATTTTAAAAACATCTTATATTATAACTAAATTAGACCTAAAACGCACAAAAACTAATCTTCCAACTCTCTTACTTTATCGCGAATTTCAATTGCCAGTTCAAAATTTAAAGCTTCTGCGGCAATTTTCATTTCCCGCCGCAAATTTTTTATTATCCTTTTTTTATCAACGGAAGTAAGAGAATCTACATCAATATTTGGCAGACTTGCATAAGCAATTCTTTTATCTTTGTTAGCTAAATTTGCCGCTTCTGCTTCGCGACTAATAAGTTTTTCGCGTATCGGTTTTTTAATTGGTTTGGGCTTTATCCCAAGTTTTTTATTCATAGCAAGCTGGTAGCGTCTTCTCCTATCGACCTCGTCCAGGGCTTTTTTCATCGATGCTGTAATCTTATCTGCGTAAAGAATTACTTTTCCCTCCACATGCCGGGCTGCTCTGCCCATTGTCTGAATTAAAGTAACTTCAGAGCGCAAAAATCCTTCTTTGTCCGCATCCAAAATTGCGACCAATGAAACCTCCGGCAGGTCCAAGCCTTCCCTAAGCAGATTTATACCAACCAAGCAATCATATTTCCCGCTTCTCAAATCATCCAAAATGTCTGTTCTGTCAAGCGTATGGATATCGGAATGAATGTAGGCTACATCAATACCCTGCTCATTTAAATATTCGGCCAAATCTTCGGCAGTTCTTTTTGTCAAAGTAGTAACTAAAGTTCTTTGTTTTTTTTGTTTTCTTATCTTTATCTCCTCTATTACATCTGCTACCTGGTTTCTTACTGGCCTTATTTCTACTTCAGGATCCGGTATACCCGTTGGTCTTAGAAGAAGTTCGACAACATTTTCTTTTCCAGCCATACTAACCTCCCAAGAAGAAGGAGTTGCAGAAGTTGCAATAAACCTTGGAATTCTCCTCATAAATTCTGTAAAAGTAAGCGGTCTATTGTCATAAGCAGATGGAAGCCTAAAGCCATAATCTATTAAAGTTTTTTTACGAGATAAGTCCCCTGCATACATTCCACGAATTTGCGGAAATGTAATATGGCTTTCATCAACCACCACCAGCCAATTATCTTTATAAGCCTCATTAAAATATTCAAGCAACGAATTTGGAGCTTCCCCCGGCGCCCTACCATCAAAATACCTTGAATAGTTTTCAATACCCTTAACATACCCCACTTCTTCAATCATCTCCAAATCGTACGTCACCTTCTGTTTAATTCGGTTTGCCTCAAGAATTTTACCGTGAGATTCAAAAAAATTAACTCTTTCTGCAAGATCTTCTCTAATTTTTTGAAAAGCGGCTTTGTTTTGAGCAGGGTCGGTAATAAAATGTTTTGCCGGATACAGTAAAAAAGTGCCATTAACCTCATTTACTATCTTTCCTGTAACAGGATTAATAATATTTACTTGAGAAATTTTATTAAGAGTGTGAACTATTTCTACCCCATAGTCTTGATAGCTGGGAAATATTGAAATGGTGTCTCCAAGGACACGAAAAGTCCCACGCTGAAAACCAAAATCACCTCTTTCATACTGAAGATCAATTAGCCTATCAATAATCTGTTCTCTTGTTATTTTCATGTTTGAGGCAAATTCAAACACAAACCTTCCGTATTCTTTCGGACTTCCCAAGTTGTAAATACAGCTAACAGAAGCAACAACAACAACATCCTTGCGTGTTAAAATATTTGCAGTTGCTTCCAAACGAAGTTTATCTATTAGTTCGTTAACGTCAGCGTCTTTCTCAATATAAGTATCAGTAGACGGTATATACGCTTCCGGCTGATAATAATCATAGTAAGAAACAAAGTAGCTAACTGCGTTTAGCGGGAAAAAATCTCTTATTTCTTGATACAGCTGGGCCGCAAGCGTTTTGTTATGAGAAATAACTAACGTAGGTATTTGAAGCTCGTTAATTACATTGGCAATAGTAAATGTTTTACCAGAGCCAGTAACGCCCAAAAGCACTTGATATTTGTTGTTCTTTTTAACTCCTTCCACCAGCTTTTTAATTGCTTTTTCTTGATCAAAAACTGGTTTATAGGTGGATTTAAGCTCAAACTTATTCATAACTTCTTATTATACAGTTTATACAGTAATTACCGCTTGACAATTTCGGGTTAAATTAGTAGCATGTTTTTGGATATTTGAAAATATGGCTCCAGTTTTATATAAAAGGCAAAAACAAATATTGGGATTTATACAACAGTATATCTTGGTAAATGGAACTGCGCCAACATTAAAACAAATTGCCAAAGCCGCTGGCGTATCTTCATTAGCAACAGTTCATGAGCATTTAGTTTCCCTTGAAGAAAAAGGGGTTATAAGAAGAAGACAAGGCAAAAATCGCGCAATCGAATTAATTGACAAAAATCTAGAGCTTAAAGGTGAAAGGGCTATTGAAGTTCCAATTCTCGGTTATATAGCAGCAGGTAAACCTATTGAGCCGTATACTGACCCCAATGCTAAGTTTTTAATAAGTCCATCTTTTGTGTCAAGTAAAAAAAGGGTATACGTTTTAAGAGTAAGAGGAGAAAGCATGATTGAAGAACAAATTCGCGATGGCGATTATGTAGTAATAGAAGAAGGCCAAGAAGCAAAAAACGGCGACATAGTTGTAGCCCTATTGGATAACGGAATGGCTACCCTCAAGCGCTTCTTTAAAGAAGCAACTCGAATAAGGCTAGAGCCTGCAAATTCTCAAATGGCTCCAATTTTTGTAAAAAATGTAACCATACAAGGCAAAGTAGTAGGTTTAATTAGAAAGTATAACAATAATTCAATATAATTTATCGCTTCCACATATTCCCTGCAAGTGAAGCAAGCAAGTTTCTCCCGGTCATAGAAGTACCCGGAGCAAGACCCAAAAGAAAACAGACAGTAGGTGCAACATCTGCAAGTATTCCCGAAGGAAGCATTTGAGGTTTACCGACAAAATCTTTAGAAATAGCCAAAAATGGTACAGGGTTATTACTGTGTTCGGTACTTACTTCTCCGGTTTCTTTATTAATCATTTCCTCCGCATTCCCGTGGTCCGCGGTTATAATCATCGTGCCGCCATAAGCCATTACAAAACGAGACAGCTCTCCAATGCAATTATCTACCGCTTCGACAGCTTTAATTGCCGCCGTAATATTGCCCGTGTGCCCCACCATGTCAGCATTTGCAAAATTAATTAGAGCAAAACTGTAAACACTATCTTTAACCAGTCTTCTGTAAACCGCACCAGTGAGTTCATAAGCAGACATTTCGGGTTTTAAATCATAGGTAGGTACCTTTGGTGAGGGAACTATTAGCCTGTCTTCACCGAAATCAGCGCGTTCATTTTGACCATTAAAATAATATGTTACAAATCTCTCCTTTTCACTTTCGGCCGCGCGAAGCTGACGCATGTTGTGAAGTGAAATAATTCTCCCCAACGGCATTGTGACATTTTCCGGTTCAAAAGCAACATGGGCGCCAAAACCAACAAGTTCGTGACTGTATTCCGTCATCATTACAAAAAACAAATCTTTAATTTTTGGGCCGCGCTTAAAAACAGGAGTGGCCCTTTTTTCCGGCATATGCTTATGTTCATAATCAACAGCATAAGGATCAAATTCAACGGCTTCGTTTGCCTTTTCAAAATCTTCCATAACAAAAGCGCGAGTTAACTGTCTTGGCCTGTCTATGCGAAAATTAAAAAATATTAAAGAGTCCCCTTCCTCAACTATCCCTATTGGGTTGCCTTTTGAGCCTATGATTATAGTAGGCTCAATAAACTCATCAGAAATAGATTTTTTATACGAGTTTTCTATTGCTTCCTCAACACTTGCGGCTTTAGCGCCAATTCCGCGAGTCAGAGCAAAATAAGCTTTTTCCGTTCTATCCCACCTTTGGTCCCTATCCATAGCCCAATATCGGCCCATAACTGACGCTATTTCACCAATACCCTCCTTCTTGAGCACGGCTTTCAATTGAGACACATACTCTAGACTTGCATTTGGAGGAGAATCACGCCCGTCTGTAAAAATATGTATAAATAAATCTTTAATTCCCTGAAGCTTTGCTAAATGAATTAGCGCAAAAAGATGCTCCATATTTGAGTGAACTCCACCGGCTCCCAAAAGCCCCATTATGTGAAGTTTTGTATTATTTTTTTGAGCATGCTTGCAAGCGGCTATAAGAGTTTCGTTTTCAAAAAATGCCCCATCGGCAATAGCAACATTAATTCTTGCCAAATCCTGATAAACAATCCTTCCGGCGCCTAAATTTAAATGCCCGGTTTCTGTATTGCCAACTTCATTTCTTGGTAGACCTACAGCTTCTCCGGATGCTCTAAGTTGAGTATGAGGGTAAGCGGACCAAAAACGTCTAAAATTTGGAATGTTAGCTTGAGATATTGCATTTCCCGGTCCGGGAGGGGCAATTCCCCAACCATCTAAAACTAGAAGTAAAACAAAATTCCTTCGAGAGGAAATCATCTAAGTTAAAGTTAATTCAATTTCTATGGAGCTAAGCCTATTATATTTAGCCACTCTCTCGCCCCTTGCTGGCGCACCGAATTTAACATAATCAGCCCCAACCCCTACGGCAAATTCTGCTATAAATACATCATTTGTTTCACCCGAACGGTGTGAAACTATAACCTTCCATCCCGCACTGCGAGACATTTTAATTACGTCTAAAGTTTCCGAAACGGTGCCAATTTGGTTAGGCTTTACCAATATTCCATTACATGCGGATTCGGTAATAGCCCGCTGAACACGCTTTGGGTTAGTAACTAATAAATCATCACCTACAATGGTCACCTGATTGCCGAGCAACTGCTTAATTTTTTTCCACCCTTCCCATGCATCTTCATGCAATGGATCCTCCAAAACAGCCAAATGGTACATGTTATTTATCTCTTTATAATATTCAATTAATAAATCTTCATTAAGAGGCGCAGATTTATCACGAATAGTATAAACGCTGTTTTCATAAAAAGTTTGGGCCGCAACATCAAGACCTAGAAACACATCACGACCAATCTGATACGAAGTTTGCCTAATTGCCTCAACTAAAACTTCTAACGCGTCTGCATTCGTAAAAAGATTCGGAGCATAACCACCTTCATCTCCAACAGAATGTATAGCGCCTCTATGGGCTAAATTTTCTCCAATCAGCATATAAATTTCCACTCCCATTCTAAGCCCTTCAGAAAATTGTTTAGAGCTGGCTGGTATAACAAAGAATTCTTGAAAATCTAAATTTCCGGCTCCATGCAATCCTCCGTTAATCATATTAAAAAGAGGCGTTGGGGCATGCATTTTTGCCTCAAAACCTTTTGCTTGCGCAAGTTTATTTACCCACAAATATAGCGGTATTTTTTGATACATTGCGGCCGCTTTGCAAACTGCCATCGATACAGCCAATATACTATTCCCACCAAGCCTGGACTTATTTTCAGTTCCATCAAGTTCAATTAATTTGTTATCAACTCCCTGTTGGTCAGTTGGGTCAAAACCGCTGGTAGAAAGAGTCGGCCCTATTATTTGATTAACATTATTTACTGCCTTCAAAACTCCCTTTCCACGATAACGAGAAGTATCTTGATCACGAAGCTCCAAAGCTTCATGAGAACCAGTAGACACACCAGAAGGAACAGAGGCTACCCCAACAACTCCACTATCCAATTGACAAGCGGCTTCGACTGTTGGAGCGCCTCTTGAATCCAAAATTTCCCTCGCCCAAATTTTTTGTATTCTTGGCATAATTAATTTTAAAATTTAACCCTTGAAATCACAATATTACTTTATAATATCTGCTTCAGTTCTGGCAACAACTCCTCTTACTCTTTCAATTGCGTCAGGATTTACCGATATGCTAGTAATCCCATATCTAACAAGTTTTTCTACAAGACCTTCATAAGTTGAAGGCGCTTGACCGCAAATTGAACTTGTTATCTTATATTTATTACATATTCGTATGGTTCTGCGCAACGCCCAATCAACCGCTGGCGTCCGCTCATCAAAAGCTTCAGCAACTTCGGCATTATCACGATCCGTTCCCAAAAGAAGCATTGTTAAATCATTACTTCCAATTGACACTCCATCTATTCCAACCTTAATAAAATCAGGGAGCCGAATCACATTTACAGGAAGCTCTACCATCATCCAAAGTTTAAAAGAACTTGATTCAAATAATCCTTCAGCAGATATAAGGCGGCGAACCCGAAGAAGTTCTTCGGGAGATCGGACATAAGGTATCATCATCCACAAATTATCATATTTTTCTCGTACTTTTTTTATAGCTTGTAATTCTAAATTAAAAACATCTGGTTGAGCAGTATAGCGAATCGCTCCTCTAAAACCCATCAAGGGATTTGGTTCTTCAGGCTCCCAAGCATTACCTCCAGGTAAAGCCCTGTATTCGTTGGTTTTGAAATCAGTTGCCCGATACACTACAGG
>Ga0129299_1002549_pt1 | contig 12076 bp, 10 predicted proteins | sample ConPoolayeCmetaG_FD_94477 | JGI IMG/M metagenome (GOLD analysis project Ga0129299, IMG submission 94477) | Hot spring microbial mat communities from California, USA to study Microbial Dark Matter (Phase II) - Cone Pool mat layer C metaG ... | reverse complement strand
CGCGTCCTGGTGTCTGCTCACCCTGGTGCTGCTGGCCAATGTTCTAGGCACGCTCTGCTACAGCGGGGCCGGCCCAGTGGACGAGTTCTCCCGGGCGTATGCCACGCCCCTCGGCAGTTTCCTGCATCGCGTGCTGGACCTCCTGACCCTGCCCATCGCGACGCGAGAGATCGCCGACGTTCGCGATGTCGCCCTGCTCCTGCCGCTCGGGCTGGCGGGTCTGGTTCTGCTCAGCGCCCGCCCCTCCACTCCACCGACGAGCCTGGCTCTCAGCCGTCCGCTTGGCTGGCTGGTAGTCTGCGGCGGGTCCGTGGTCATGCTGGCGGTGCTCTCGGCGGCGGCGAATGAGTCTATCGACCTGTCCTGGGGTTGGATCGTACGCACCTCGGCGGGCCTGATGTGGGCCGTGTTGCTGGCCCGGCATCTTGATGCGTGGGCCTCTCGCGGCGTCCTGATCGGTCTGCTGCTGCTGTCGGCGTTGAGCGTGGCCCTGACGATCGCGGATCGGGCGGACAGCGGTTTTGTCCACTTCCGACGCCCGCTCGGACCGATCACCGTGACCGCCGCCCTGGCCGCGGTGTGGGCGAGTGCCGCCGGTGGGTATCTTCTGGCCCGGCTCCCCGACCTCGGGCCTTGGCTCAGAGGTCGGTCGGCCCCCGACGCTGAACGGTGGTCGGCCGCGGCTTCGTCCGCGAATCCGCTCGCCGGGTGGCAGCCGGGTCGGCGGATCCGGGTTCTGCTCTGGCCGGTGGTCATCGCCATTGTTGCCGTCTCGGCCGGCTATGTTCTCCAGCAGACGGGGCGGCGGGCGGCGGCGCTCGGGATGGCCGGTGCGGTTTTGGCTTCCCTGGGCCTGGTCCTGTGGCTTCGAGCCAAGCGGCCGCTGATGAAGGTGGTGCTGCTGGTGCTGCCCGTTCTTTCCGCCGCGGCGGCCGGTGTCTATGTGGCCGGTCAGCTCAGCAGCCCGATCCGAGAGGTTTCAGGCTCCCTAAACCTGCGGCTTGCGTATTGGCGGCTCTCGGCGGAACTGATCTGTGAGCATCCGTTGCTGGGCTGCGGACCTGGCCGGTTTGTCGTGGCGATGACCAACCGGGTCTCGCCCATGCGGGCGGTTTCCCCGCATTTCTTTCACGGCAACCTCGATCTTTACGCCCACAACGAGTGGTTGCAGGCGGCGGTGGAACTGGGCGTGCCGGCCGCGGTCGCTTGGCTCGCTTTGCCTCTGGGGCTGGTCTGGATCGCCGCCCGCCGGCTGCGAGAACCAGCCGCGGCACCGGGGACGCATGACCGACCGGCGGTGCTGGTGGCCTGTGCCGCCGGCGTGCTGGCCCTGGTGCTGACGGATTGCGGCAGCATCGTGCTGCGAACGCCGATCCTGCCGCCCTGGTACTGGACTCTGCTGGGCTTGTTGGCGGCCCTGGCGCGGTCGGAGGATACCCCTTTGATCCCGTCCCGGCCCGACCCTCCGGGGCTTCGCCGCACTCCACCGGGTCGCACGGCGATCTGGGGCCTGGCGGGATTGGCCTGTCTGGGGGTGTCGATTCGCGAGCTGTCCCGGTCCGTGCATGAACGAGCCGCCGTTGAGGCCGGGGTCTTTCCGATGCCGACTCGACTCGAGGCGGATAAAACGCTGTCGGCCCGTTACCAGGCGGCCGTGGAGACGCTGCGGCGGGTTGTCGCGCGGGAGGCTGACGCCGGGGCCGCGTTACCGCCCTGGGCGGCGCTCTACCTCCTGATGCCCGGTCTGCACGACACGCCCGCGATGTACGCCCAAGCCCTGTTGCTGAACGGCCGTCCAAACGAGGCTCGTCATGTTCTGGAGCAAACGCTTCAGACGGGCGGCAATTCGACGAACCCGGCCGCCAACGTCCTCTACGCGCGGCTTCGCAGCGATGACGCGGTGGAACAGATGAAGTGCGTGCAGCGGGCCTTGAGAATCGCCGCGCTGGAGGGCGATCTCCGCGATCTGGCCATTCAAGCGGCAGCCGACCCCGCCGGCCGAGAGTGGCTGGAACGCCAACTGCCGGAGGCCCGCCGACGGGCGGCGGGGGGGTCGGATCAGTATGCCGCCGCGTCCTCGGTGGAACTGCTGCGGATCGAAGCGTGGCTGCTGGAGCGGGCCGGGCAGATTGATTCGGCCGCTGCCGAGGTGCGACTGGCTGCGGAATTCTATCAACGGCTGGAGCGCGAGGGCAGCCGCTATCGGCGAGGAAGCGAGGCCGAGACCGACGCTTTTTACACGCTGGCCCGGCTGCTCTACACCGCGGATGTCGGCAACCATGCCGAGGCCTGGGCCGCGATTCAGAAGGCCGAGTACTACGCGGTGCTGGGGATCGCCCACGAGCGGAGGGCCGTGCCGGAGCCGCAAGCGGGCTTTGTCTGGGGAGAGGTCGTGCCGGTGGAGTTCCCGGATCGGCTGTGCGATCTGTGGCGGCTCTCCGCGCTCTTGCACCTCATCGCCGGGCAGGATCGTTTTCTGGATGGTCGGGTGCTGTCGAGCCTGCCTGCCGAATCGCGGACGATCGCCGGCCTCCATCGCGCAATGGCAGCCCTGGCCCGGCAGGCCCATGCCGATTTGAGCCGCTTGCCGCCGTCACAGAGGCCGCCGCATTATGCCGGCCTCGCCGAAGCCGCTCGCCGTTACGAAGCGGCTTCGCCTTGACCTGAGCTTGGGCCAAGCCGCCGCCGGGCACTCCCCCGCTCCGACCCGGGCTCTCTGGTCGAGCAGCGGCGGGAGCACCCGGTCACGGAATCAGCCTCGCACCGTGCGAGGCAAGATCGGCGGCGGATCCTTCTTTCTGAGGGAGCAAGCCTTGTGCCGGGCGTGCCATGACGACCGCCGGTGCGGCACGAGGCCGAGGATTCCGCCCCGCTGCGGGTGCCGATCAAGGTGAAACTGCCGCCAATGACCTCCGGCGCCCGGTCGAGGAATGTGCCGCAACGCCGAGCGGGGAGTATTACCCGATCTCACCCCATCATGGGAAACCGTTGACGCCCAGTCCGAGAACGGCGACGCGGCCCTCCTGGATAATTCCAAGGGAACTGACGCAAAGCGAGTTGACCGCCACATTGACCGATGAGTCTGCCGGGCGTGACGGCGATCCGCCGCACCTTGACAACCGGCGGTGAGTCGCGAATGATGTGCGGCGGGTTGACGCCGACGTAGCTCAACGGTAGAGCACGGCTTTCGTAAAGCCGGGGTTGTGGGTTCAAATCCCACCGTCGGCTGTGGCACGTTTCCTTCGGTCTGGTCTTGGGATTCGGGCGAAATGGAAGAAGCCGATTCACCCTCCGCTTCAGGCGGTCGCCTGTTGCCGGAGCGTCCGGTTTTCGATTCCGCCCCGAGTTCCCGGCCAATGCGATCGCTCGGTCACGCAAGAGCCGCGACCCGACCCAGAGGTCGCGGCTGGCTGGTCTGTCCAGCGAAGTCGAAGGAGAGCGGCTTGTTCTTCCCGGCGATCGGTGATATGCTTGCCAAGCAGGGTGGGCGGCGAGACCTTGGCTTCGTCATGGTGAAATGACCGAGCCCAACCCCGGAGAGGTGGCTGAGTGGCTTAAAGCGACGGTTTGCTAAACCGTTGTACGGGGTCAAACCTGTACCGGGGGTTCGAATCCCCCCCTCTCCGTTTCCCGCCTTTGAGTGCATCGCGACGGAAGCCGCCATCAAGGGTGGCGACGCTTTTTCCGAACCCGAAATATTGCCCTTGCTTGCTTGAGCGGCGTTGTCGCGAATCGGGGCTTTGATCGCTGAGTTTTGCCCTGCCTGTATCCAAAGATCGGACGTTGATCGTCGCTTATCAGGTCGTTTGCCGTCGATCCTCGTGGCGACGGCGACGGCCTCGGCTTCCGTCGGGGCGGTTCTGTCGCACAGGTCGGGCAGCATCGCCGCGAGCCGCTCTGGGTAGCCCCGCTGCGACCCCGCCTGGGCGTTCATGGTCTATTCGGGTCTGAAATGTCCGGCGAAGGTCTGAAGTTCTTCCATCTGGTCCTGCCTGAGCCGGGCGGTCCGCCCGGCCGATGGAGCAAAAACGCCGGGAGGAATCGCCGCCATCGACGACTCTCCCGGCGTTCGCGTTCGTGTCGTCCTCTACCCGCCGCGTTGGCGGGCGGCTCCTGTGTGTTGGCGGCCGCCACCTCGTGGCGCCGCCTCCGCGGCTCAGGTTTCGAGTACAGCCCGTTCTCCGTACGGAAGTCCGCACGTCGGTCCAGTCGATGACGCCGTCGCCGTTGCGATCCGCGCGCTCCACCCCGGGTAGCGTGCCGGCCAGCTCGGCCACGGCGACCGACTGTCGCGGCCCGACCCCTCGGCTGGTCGCGTGGACCATCCGCCCCGTGGACACGGCCTCGCCGACGCCGGTCAAGGGCAGCGGCTGGGCCTGTAGCGACATGATGCAGCCTGCTGGGCCGGTCGCCCTCCTGGAAGAAGTGGCCCTGGATCACCGCGAAGTCCGCCGCGTCCTGCATCCCGTACCCGGTGACATCCGCACCCAGCGGGCACTCCTGAGGCAGGCCCTCGGAGCAGTCTGCCACCGGCAGGCCCCAGCGGGTGGCCAGGATGGAAAAGTCCACGATGTCCACCAGACCATCCTGCGGGATGGCCGCCGTTTGCAGGTCGCCGGAACGGAGCACCGCCGGCATCGACGTGCTGCTGCCGCTCAGGTCCACCGCCGTCAGCGTTCGCAGCGTATGGCCTTCCACTGGCTTGCCCCCACTGGATGATCCGCTGGGCGGCGGGTAAGTCGAGCAGGCCGGACTTCCTGCCGGAGGATTACACCAGAGCGTTGCACTTGGCCGACGACGTGGTCCGGCGGGTGCCGGATTGGGTTTGGGGACGCTTTGAACAGGGCGTGCTGCTCTGCCGCCTGAAACGGTTTGACGAGGCGGTCGCGGCCTTTGAGGAGGGGCTGCGGCGATGTCGTGACCCATCCGGCCGCTTCGACGAACTCCACGCCTGCATCGCCTGGGCCAGACGGCTCCAAGGCCGCCCCGATCTGGCGGCGGAACGCCTCCGCCGGCTGCGGACCCGGCCCGCACCAGCTAGGTCGCTGTTCGGGGATCACGCCGGCCTGGAGGAGGAGATCAACAACGAGATCGGCCGCCCGCCCGGCCAACCCGACCCAGGCCTGCGGGCCGACGGATGCGATGCCGCCGCTGGTCAGTAGAGCAATGACCGGAAGGCAACCACGCGGATGCCACGCAGAGCGGGTGCGGCCCGGTCCAGCTTCGAATTTCGGGCCGCTCGCTCCGCCTGAGCCGAACCATGCGGCAGCGGGCCGGTCGCGGCCGTGAACAGGGAGGAGGCCGGAAGCAGTCCGAGCGGATGGCGGGCCATTGTCGTCGGCATGTGATTGTGTCTCTCTGCCTGTTTGTATGGTGCGATTTGCAGTTCGCTACAGCCTGCCCGCCAGGGTGGTCGCGGTCAGAAGTGCTCGGGCCTTGTTCATGGTTTCTTCGTACTCCGCGGCGGGGACGCTGTCGGCCACGATGCCTGCTCCGGCCTGGATGTCCACGGTCAGCCGCCCGATGTTTCGAGAGGGCGTGACGACCATCGTCCGCAGGGCGATGCAGGTGTCCATATTGCCGGAGAAGTCGAAGTAACCGACCGCGCCGCCGTAGGGGCCGCGGCGGACGGGTTCCAGTTCGTCGATGATCTCCATCGCCCGAATCTTCGGGGCGCCGCTGACGGTCCCGACCGGGAGGGTGACGCGGAGGGCGTCCATCGCCGAATTACCCTCGGCCAGCCGGCCGGTGATGGTGCTGCTCAGGTGCATGACGTGGCTGTAGCGCTCGACGGTCATGACCTCACTGAGGCGGATGCTGCCCGGCGTTGCGACTCGGCCGACGTCGTTCCGCCCGAGATCGACCAGCATGATGTGTTCGGCGCGATCCTTGGGGTCGGCGAGCAGTTCCTGCTCCAGCCGTCGGTCCTCGGCGGGCGTCGCGCCGCGGCGGCGGGTGCCGGCCAGGGGGCGGTTGGTGATGACGCCGTCCTCGACGCGGCACATGATCTCCGGGCTGGCACCGATCAAGATGCAGCGGGGGCTGCGAATGTAGAACATGAAGGGCGACGGGTTGACCACGCGGAGGGCGCGGTAGATGTTGAACGGGTCGGCGGCGTACTCGACGCGGAGCCGCTGGCTGAGCACGACCTGGAAGATGTCGCCGGCCAGGATGTACTCGATGGACTTGCGGACGGCCTCTTCGAATCCGGCCTGGGTGAAGGTGCTGGGGATGTCCGACGGCAGGGCGGGGTGCAGGGCGAAATCAGCGGTCATCGCGGAAATCGGCCGATCCAACCGTTCCACCAGGGCGTCGATCCGCCCGCAGGCCGCGGCGTAGTTGGCGGCGAGATCGCCGTCCAGTCCCGCGTGGGCGACGACCAGAATACTCTTGTTCACATGGTCGAATATGACCATGCGGTCGTAGATGCCGAAGGCGAGGTCGTCCAGCTCGCGATCATCTTTGGGCGTGCCCGGCAGGCGTTCATAAGACCGGATCAGGTCGTAGGCGGCGTAGCCCACGGCGCCGCCCATGAAACGCGGCAACGGCTCGACGCCCCAGTCGCTGCCCGCGTGCGGAACGGCGGCGTGCTCCAGCATCAACTGGTGCAATCTGGCCAGTGGATCGGCGGCGGCCTCGCGGCTGGTGGGGCCGTCCGGTCGATCGATCCAGACGACGCCCTGACGGGCGCGGAACACCAGGGCGGGACCGGCCCCCACGAAGCTGTAGCGGGCGATGTGCTCTCCGCCGACCACGCTTTCCAGCAGAAAAGCGTGTTCTTCGTTTTCGCTGAGGAGCCTGAAGACCGCTACCGGAGTCAGATGGTCGGATAGCAATCGTCGGTACACCGCCGCCGTCCGTCCCCGACCCGCGAGGCGGCGGAAGTCATCAAGCGATGGAAAGTAAGAGGCCAAACGGCACCTCCGCGGGGCTTGAGCGGCCCGGCGTGCGAGCCTGAGCCGATCGTCTTAAAATATCGCCGGGTCGGCGTCCGAACAACCATGAGCGGCAAGGCCGTCCGGGAGGGCTGTTGATGTATGAAATCGTGTTGCGGAAGGAGTTCTCGGCCGCACATCGATTGCGGATGCACGACGGGGACTTTGAGCCTCTGCACGGGCACAATTGGGGTGTGGAAGTCTTCGTGGAGGGCCCCGCGCTCGACGCGGCCGGCCTGCTAGCGGATTTCACCGTGCTTCAGCGGGACCTCGCCGGAGTGCTCGAGCCGCTGCGGGACCGCTGCCTGAACGATCTGCCTGCCTTTTCCGAGCAGAATCCCTCGACCGAATGCGTCGCCCGATATATCGCGGAGGCTTTCGCGTCGCGGATTCCGCCGGCGGTTCGCGTGTCCAAGGTCCGCGTCTGGGAGACCTCCGGCTGCGGAGCGGCGTATCGGCCGCCGCCGATTCCACACGATCGCGATACGTGATGATGATCCTTCGAGTTGACGATATGTGATTGACGAAGCTAGGATTTTCCGGACCCTTGCGGGGTTCGGAAAGGGCGGTCTCGATATGAATATTGCCTGTCAGGCATGCAAGAAACAGCCCGCCACGGTGCATCTGACGGACATCACCCCTCAGGGGGAGAAGCGAGAAAGGCACCTGTGCGAGAGCTGTGCGGCCGCGGAAGGGATCATGCCCAAGCCGAGCGGGCATGTGCCGGTGAACGAATTGCTGGCGGGCCTGGTGGTCAGCAAGGCCGGTGCCCAGCAACTGGCGGATCTGGCCTGTCCGCATTGCGGCATGACCTTCGTCGAGTTCCGCAACAATGGTCTGCTGGGCTGTCCGCGGGATTACGACGCCTTTGAGAAAGCGCTGGTTCCGTTGATCGAGCGGGCCCACGAGGGCGCTGGTCACCACATCGGGAAGGTGCCGTCCCGGCTGGGTGCGCCGCGTTCGACGGAGAATGACCTGGTGCGGCTCAAGCGGCAACTGGTCAAGGCGGTCGAGGAAGAGCAGTACGAAGAAGCGGCCCGGATCCGGGACAAGATCCGCATACGGGAAAGCCAATGATCATCGACGAGTTGGCCAAGACCACCGGCGACTGGCTCAGCGGGGCAGGGCCGATGGGAGACATTGTCATCAGCTCCCGAATTCGGCTGGCCCGCAACGTCGCGGGTTATCCCTTTCTGGCTCGGGCGACGCCGGCGCAGCGTGAGGAACTCGTCGATCTGATCCGCGGCCACCTGGATTCCAAGGCGACCCGGGGGCGTTGGACCTACGTCGATGTCGAGGAGATGGACGAGCTGGATCAGCGGATCCTCGTCGAGCGTCATCTGATCAGCCGCCAACATGCCGGCGGTGCCGGACGGCGGGGCGTGTCCATTGCCGACAACGGCAACGACTCGGTGATGATCAATGAGGAAGACCACCTCCGATTGCAAGTCCTCCGCAGCGGCCTGCGTCTGGAGGAGATCTGGGAGGAAATCAACCAGCTCGACGACGACCTGGAGGAAAAGATCAGCTACGCCTATCACCCGCGGTACGGCTACCTTACTGCCTGCCCCACCAACGTCGGCACCGGCATCCGCGTTTCGGTGATGCTCCACCTGCCCGGCCTGAAGCTGGCGGGAGAAATCGAGAAGGTCTTCCAGGCCGCCAAAGACCTGCACTTGGCGGTTCGCGGCCTGTTCGGCGAAGGGACCGAGGCGACCGGCGATTTCTTCCAGGTCAGCAACCAGGTCACGCTGGGCCGAACGGAAGACGAGATCATCGACGACTTCCGGCAGACGGTCATCCCGCGGATCGTCGAGTATGAGCGACGCGCCCGCCAGGCCCTGGTTCAGGAACGGCCTCTGGCGCTGGACGACCGCGTGTGGAGGTCTTACGGCGCCCTCCTGCATGCCCGGACCATCAGCAGCGATGAGACCATGCTGCATCTGTCGCATCTGCGGCTGGGCGTCAACCTGGGTCGCATCAAAGAGGTGGACCTCGCGACGGTGAACGAACTGTTTATGATGACCCAGCCCGCCCACTTGCAAAAGCTCTGCAACGCCCGCCTGAATGGAGAGCAGCGGAGCGCCGCGCGGGCCGACTACATCCGTCGCCGCCTCGCGGCAAGCCGCGGCCGCTGACGGACTGGCGGCCGGGCCGATTCGGGTCGAATGCCCGGCGGCCAGGAAGTCTCCAACCGCCGCCGCAAACCTGAGGGCGAGCCTATTTCCCCAGGTATGCCCGCCAGACATCCTCGTCGAACCCGACCAGCAGGATGGAACCGTACCGAGCGGCGGGCGCCCGCAGGTTGCCCGTCGGCCCGAGAACGGCCCTCGCCAGCGCGTTTTCATCCAGCGCGGGGTCCGAAGTGCGGAAGACCTGCTGATTGCGGCCGCGAAGCGTCACCACCTGCTCGACCGAAGCACACAGCGCCACAGCCGCTTCGCGAGCGAGCCGGTGTCGGTTCGCGGAGACCTGTTCATGGGCCTTGATGCCGTGTTTCGCAAGAAACTCCTGCGACCTCGCGCAGGCAGTTCAGCCCTGACGATGGTAATACCAGTCGATCTCACGATTCATTCAGCCCTGCCTCCCTTCGGTTCGCTGTCGGGGCGTCGGAATAACCCCGCGGCCGGGTATGGAATCGAGGACTCATGGGCAGCCTCCTCCGCGACAAATGGCCCGAACCTTCCACATTATTGCCGGAAAGAGACGGATTGGCCAGTCGGGGCCTGCGGCGTCGCTCGGCAACGGCCCGGCGGGTGCGTCGAGAACCCGATGGTGATGCGGCCGGCCTCGCTGGGCCGGATGAGTCCTTCGGCTTGGGTTCGGCCCTCGCGTGTGCGGCACCGGCAAACCGCTTAGACTAGCTGGTATGAGCAGCGAGGCAGGACCGCTGACCACCTGGGGTATGAGTTGGCGCAACCTCTGTCGCCAGCCGCTGCGAACATTGCTCACGGCTTTGGGCATTTCCATCGGGGTCGCGGCGATCGTGGCTTTTGGCAGCATTGTCCGGGGATTCTGGGCTTCCACCAACGCCGCCATCCATTTCAGTGAGGGCGACATGATGGTCTTTCAGGCCGGCGTGGCCGCCGACCTGTTCAGTTCGCTGGATGAGGCCCCCACCCGCGCCGCCCTCCTGAACGATCCCGACGTCGTCGAGGCGGTTCCGATCCTGATGCACATCATGCCGGCTCCGCGATTGCGGTTCGGATTCACCATCGGCATGCATCCGGAGGACATGCGGGCACGGGGGCGGCACCTGATCCGCGGAAGATACCCGGAAGCGGACGACGAGTTGCTGCTGGGCTCCGTGGCGGCCCGATTGGCGAAGCTGGATGTGGGCGACCGGACGTATCTCGCCCGCCGGCATTTCCGCGTCGTCGGCGTCTTCGAGACGGAGGTGGTGTATTTCAACAGCGCCATGGTCGTGCCGCTGACCGGCTTGCAGAAGATCCTCAATCGCCCCGGCCAGGTGAGCAGTTTTCAGGTTCGCGTCCGCCGCGGGGCCGATCCCGCCCTCGTGGGGCAGCGGATCGAGCGGAATCATCCGAATCTGTTCACCGTGACCGGCGCGGAGCAGTACCACAAGGTTGACCAGGGTCTGGAGATGGCCAACGCGCTGGTCGCCGCGGTTTCGCTGCTGGCGTTCATCATCGGCGGGGTGATCATTGCCAACACCATGTGGATGACCGTCCATGAGCGAACTCGAGAGATCGGGGTCTTGCGGGCCGTCGGTTGGACCCGACGCCGCATTGTGACGATGATCATCGCCGAGGCCGCCGGCGTGGGTCTGCTCGCTTGCGCCCTGGGCTGCCTGCTGGGCGCGGGGCTGGCGGTGCTGTCGACCAGGGTGTCGGTCACGGCCCAGTTCGTCGACCCTGTTTTCGACTGGCAGCCGTTCACCATCGCCTTGGTCACGGCGGTGGTGCTGAGCGTCATCGGCGGGGCCTTGCCCGCTCTCCGCGCCGCCGGGATCTCACCGGTGGAGGCTTTGCGGCATGAGTGAATGCCGCAGCCCGCCGGGGCATGGTCTCGTTCGTGAACCGGAAACCATGCAGAACGCATCCATCAACGCGACGCCGCTCATCACCGCCCGCGGACTGATCAAGCGGTACGATGACGGCCGCGTGACGGCGCTGGACGGCCTGGATCTGGAGGTGGCCGCCGGCGAATTCGTTGCGCTCTGCGGGCCGTCGGGCTGCGGCAAGTCGACCTTGCTGAACCTGATCGCGGCCATCGACCGGCCCGACGCCGGCACGCTCACGGTGGCCGGCCGGCCGCTTCGGGATCTGACCTCCGCCGAGTCCGACCATTACCGCACGCACACCGTCGGGCTGATCTTTCAATTGCATAACCTGCTGCCCAATCTGACCGCGCTGGAGAACATCCAGGTTCCGCTGATCGCGGCGGGAATGCGGCCCGCGGAGCGGGTGCGGCGGGCCAGGTTGTTGTTGGAACAGGTGGGCTTGGCGGATCGGGCGGATGATCGCCCCCCCATGCTCTCCGGCGGCGAGCGGCAGCGGGTTGCGGTGGCCCGGGCGCTGGCCAATCGTCCGAAGCTGGTGCTGGCGGACGAACCGACCGGCGCGTTGGACTCCCGCGCGGGCGAGGCAGTTCTCGATCTTCTGACGGCGATGCGGCAAGACCACGGGATTACCCTGGTCGTGGTGACGCACGATGTCGGGGTCGCCGCGCGGGCCGATCGCGTGCTGCATTTGCTCGACGGCCGGCTGGCGGACTGACGCCGCCGGGCTTTCCGCGTCCGCGGGAATGACGGGGGAAGGGCGAGGGAATGACGGGGGCGAGGCCGGGCGGACGCGTCGGCCCGCCGCAGGGACGGTCTGCCCCGGTGCGTCACCCCCGCGAAGGCGGGGGTCCAGGCGCACCTGACGGGCCAGACGCTGGATTCCGGCTTCCGCGGGAATGACGAGAAATTAAACCTTCTCCTGGATTCCCGCGTCCGGGGGAATGACGAACAAGTCCCCGCCTTCGCCATCGGCCTCGCCTCCGCCGTTCCGGTCGCGGCTGTCTCCGATAATCCCTCAAGTCATAGCTTCGCCAACCCCCTTATACAGGCCTCTCCGCATTGCTTTAGCGGCTGTTGCGGCCCGCCGATGTTGGCAACGGTCGGGGCAGGGTGGGCG
>Ga0129299_1002548_pt1 | contig 12077 bp, 12 predicted proteins | sample ConPoolayeCmetaG_FD_94477 | JGI IMG/M metagenome (GOLD analysis project Ga0129299, IMG submission 94477) | Hot spring microbial mat communities from California, USA to study Microbial Dark Matter (Phase II) - Cone Pool mat layer C metaG ... | reverse complement strand
GGCGGGGGTGGCTTCGCCGCCCGCCCACATCCTCTCCCTCATCTCTCCCCTGCTCTCCCCGCCACGCGGGGAGAGCAGGGGGCAGGGGGATGAGTGGGGTTGTTCCCCCGGAGCGGCGTTACACTTCGCCATCGGCTCGCGTGAGCCGTTAGTTGCCAACCGACGGCGAGCGAATCTCAGAGGCGGGGTTAAAAGTTAAAAATCTAGCCGTTGGGAAAGTCCGATAAAATCGAAGGGCACCTTTTGAGGTGCCCAATTATTTTTATTCGGTTTCGTTGGCGTAGATACGCACGCGCCGCTTGGGTTCTTTGCCGAGGGAGCGCGAGAACAGGTTGGCGCGGCGCGCCACCTCGTGTTGTTGCCGACGAATGTACGCACTTTGCGGCGCCAGTTCCACCGAGTGCGCTTCACCGCGACGAATTTGCTCGATGGCGGCTTCGGTTTCTTCCAGCGCGGCTTGCAAAGGATCCATCACATCGGCAAGCCCGTACAAATCTTCGAGCAGTCCCTCCATTTGCGCGAGCGTGTTCGAACGCAAAACATACACCGGCACGCCGCGTCGTTCCGCTTCGCTAATAATCGGTGGGCGTTTGCGGTAATAATTTTTCAACGTCACCAATGCATCAGCACTGTGTACATCGTTCACGATTTGAAGGGGTACGTTCAAACCTCTGGCGGCTTGTTCCAGCCGCTCCTGACTCACACCGTACGGATACACGCGCAACAGGCGCGCTCTGTCTTCAACGCGGCGCGTCGTTTCGCGTGTGACGCCGGAGGACGGCACGTGCGCCGGCTTTTCGATTTTCACTTGTCCATCTGCCTGGCGCAGACGAATCTCCGGCTCGAGGGCGCGACCGCGCAAGAGCGCATCCACCGCTTGTGCAATGTTGTGATGCACTGCCAACCGATCGCGCTCTTGAATTTCGATGAGCACATCGAACGTCGGAGGGGCTTTGCGTTCCAGAATGGACTTTTGCGTGCCGCGTCGTCGCGCTTCTTCGTCGGAGAGGGTGACCGATTGAATGCCGCCGATCAAATCGGCGAGGGTCGGGTTCATCATCAAATTGTCGAGCGAGTTACCGTGCGCGGTGCCGATGAGTTGCACACCGCGCTCGGCGATCGTGCGCGCGGCTTCAGCTTCCAACTGCCGCCCGATTTCGTCAATGATGATGACTTCGGGCATATGATTTTCGACCGCTTCGATCATTACTTCGTGCTGCAAGGTGGGCGTGGGCACTTGCATGCGCCGCGCTTTGCCGACCGCGGGATGCGGCACATCGCCATCACCGCCGATTTCGTTCGACGTATCCACGATGACGACGCGTTTGGTATCACTGAGAATGCGCGCCGATTCGCGCAACAGCGTGGTCTTGCCAACACCGGGACGTCCTAGAATCAACACACTCTTGCCCGATTCGATGATGTCGCGAATGATTTCAACAGTGCCATACACCGCGCGGCCCACGCGACAGGTCAAGCCAACGATGCGCCCTTGCCGATTGCGAATGCACGAGATGCGATGCAACGTGCGCGGAATGCCGGCGCGATTGTCGGTAGTGAATTCGCCAATGCGCGCCACGACATAATCCAGATCGGCTTGATCCACCTCGCGCGCGTTGAGCGCCACCGATTCATTCACAAAGCGCGCTTCGGGCACGCGTCCAAGGTCGAGTACGACTTCAAGAAGGTCATCACCGCGATTGATTGCGCGCAGATGCGTTTGCACGCGCGGTGGGAGAACATTGAGCAGTAAATCCAGATCGTCAGTAATCAGTTGTTCTGTCGTCAAAAACACCTCTTGCGATTTGCGATTTTCGATTGGCGATTGCCGATAGGGAGTTTCATCAACCAATTATAGCACTATCTTCGCGGGCGTCAAAGTGATTTTTGCCACACAACGAAATGAGATAGCCCCACGGTGCGCAGCGGCGTACGCTCCAAAAAGTACGTGACGCCGCGTAACACGCGCGCGAGGAACGCGCGTCGCCGCGCGAGTTTGTCATAGCCGGGAAAAATTTGCGTGTGGACGAGTAGCACGCCGTCCAGTCCGGCGAACAATGCGCGCAGGTCGCGCGTGGTGTACGCGCGCACGTGTGGCGCCAGGCGCGCGCGCAGAACAGCGGGCAGGTAGCCGATGAGCGGAATGTTGCCAAAGACATAGCGCGTGCCGAAATACGCGCCGTGCGTCTCGAACGGGTAGAGACGATTCGGCGCGAAGACGATGACGCGCCCACCGCGCCGGCAGACGCGCTGTGCCTCGCGAATCGTCTGCGCGTCATCGGCGACGTGTTCGATGACTTCGTGCAACAGCACCGCGTCGAAGGTGTCGCTGGGAAAGGGGAGCGTTTCGGAGATGGCGCACGCGAGTAGTGCGAGATTTTTGTCGCGGCGCGCCTCCACAAGTTTTTCCGCGTCCACGTCCACGCCAAACGCGCGCGCGCCGCGCGCGGCAAACTGCGCAACGTACGCGCCAATGCCGCAGCCCACATCCAGCACGCGCGCGTTTTCCAGCGCGACGTACCGCCGAATCATCTCCAGACGGCGGTCCTGTCCAAATCGCCAAACGTAGGAGGGATGTCCAAGCCGAATTGCTTTGTCGTCAGTCATTACGCGTGTATCGGAACAGGTTGGCACCGTCCGACTGTCTCACTGTCCCACTGTCCCACTGCTACCACGAATACCGCACCGTGTAACTCAACACACTCTCGCCGTCGGGTTTGACGTTCACGCGAAATTCAATTGTCTGCGCGTCCAACTTGGTGTAATCCTGTGTGGATCGCATAATTTGCCAATTCGACCAGCGGAAGAGCCGCTCGACCACGCGCACCTCGACCGCTTCTTTTTTGTGATTGCGAAGTTTAATTTCGTACGTCTCTTCGATGACGCGATCGCTGATCTTGGTAAAGTTCGTTTGCTTGCGTTCACCGACCACATCGAACGCGTTGCCGATGTACAGTCGAATCAGTTCGTCTTTGGGCGTGTGGTCAATGTTATCTTCGCCGATGAATTGATTACTCCCGTCGGCATCCGTTTTGTAAACCCGAATCGTGCCTTTGGGCAGTGGAATTCCCAGTTTGTTCTGCTCGCTGTTCTTGAATTCGAGCATCACCGCGACTTTGGTATCACTCGTCTTGCCATAGTTCGGATCGGTGATTTGATAGCCGTAGAAACGATACGCTTTGCCGCCATCGTAGACGAAGAGTTTGTTGATGGGTACCCCTGCTGCGCTGGTGAATTCGATTTGCTTGGTCTCGCGGTTACGAATCGTCGTGGCGCGTTGCAACGAGTACAGTTTGTACTCAAAAATGTCTTGCTGGACGAATTGCGGTTCGGGCGCTTTGGCGGTCGCCGTGGGAAGCGCATAGCCATCGCGCGCGGCAGGGGCGGGCGTCACGCGGCGCACATCGCCAGCGACGAGTTTGAGATTGGCGTTCTCGTACGTCGCGCCGCTTTGATTGTCAATCGTCACCCAGCCGTTCAAGTTCATCGCGGTATCGTCCTTGTTCACCACGACGACGTAATTCGCGCGCCAATTGATGCCGTTCGTGATGTAGGTGACCTGAGTGTTGTGGTTGCCGGCTTTTGCCGAGTTGATGAGCCAGATGAGCGTCGGTTGGGTGATGAGTCCGCCGGGCAGGTTGGGGAATTTTATTTCGCGCACCTGCGCGAGTTTGATGGTTGTCACCTGACCGTCATCGTGTTGCAAGATGATGTCGTCCGCGCCGCTCAACAACTTGCCGCTGTACTTGGAGCCGTCCTCCGTGACGAGTGAAATGTTTTGCTCGAGGTATCGTTCCAGAATCTTTTTCGAGCCAACAATGTCATACGCGTAATTTTGTTCGAGGACGCGTGTGCCATCGGGATCGGTGAGTGAGGTGAATTGGACACTCGTTGGATCAATCTGCGCGGCAACGTCGGTAAAGCGCACTTCGTTCATTCCGGCTTTGAGCGCGAGCACACGCTTGTCTTTGACCAGCGCCATGTTTTGATTGTACACGGTAAGGTCAATGCTATCACTCTTTGCATAGGCGGTAGGTGTAGACATCGCCAGCGGTGTACCGCCTTGACAGCCGAGTGTCAGCACAAGGAGCGCGAGCAAGGCAAGACTGAGCGCAAGCCAGAACCATTTTCGGTAAAACATAGTTGCCTCCTCAATTGTGACCGACGACAGCCGACCGCCGACCGTCGTCGTATACTTTCACCTGTTAAACGCTTGCGCGTACTAAAATGTTCCAACCGCCGCTGGTGTTCTGCCTACTGCTCGCGCAGCACGGATTCCACATCGCTTACCACGATGCGCTCGGCGCCTGCGCCGAGCATTTCCAGCGCGCTTGCCTGAGTGGTGATGCCTCCTGCGGCACGAATTTTAAGATGGGGACACAAGGTACGCACCAGTTGCACATTGGCAAGGGTGGTGGGGGAATGTGCAAAGCCGGTCGCGGTCATCACAAACGCAATCGGTGTGGTCTGTATGATTTTGCACGCGCGCGCTTGGTCCTCCGCGCTCAGCAGCGGCATTTCGAGGATCACGGTGATGGGCTTGCCGCGCGCAGTCTTGACCACGCCCATAATGTCGTTGCGTACTGCCAGTTCGTCGCCGTCGCGCAGCGCGCCGATGTTGATGACCATCGCCAGTTCGTCCGCGCCGCGCTGAATCAAGTCTTGCGTCTCGTACATTTTCGTCGCGGTGGTGACGCCACCACCGGGAAAACCCACGACCGAGACAACCGCAATGCGCGTCTCTTTCAACGCCTTGCGCGCCACTTGGATATAGTGCGGTTTGACGAACACGCTGACGCAATCGTGCTGCACTGCCGCCGCGCAACCGGCTTCAACCTCCGCGCGCGCGAGGTGTGGTGCAAGGAGTGCGAGTTCCAGCCGACGGATGAGGGGAATAGGAGTGAGTAGCATTGGGAGATTGGAGATGAGAGATTTTAATTGCCTTTGCCCGAAAGGACGTGATCGAGTGGAATCTTGTTGATCAAGATGCTTACCTGATGCACGGTTGAAAACTGCAAGGCGGTCTCTTTGAGTTGTGCTTCTAGGCGTGGAGAGTCACACGCGCCACCCACTATCACATTGCCCGAAAGATAAATTGTGGCTTTGCCCGCTACCAGCGTCACGTCGTCCAACTTGAGGGTGGACTGTGCCAGTGCGTTGTACAGTCCCGACGATCCGTATTCTCGCTCGCGCACGGCAAGTAATTCGTTGAGTGACGCGCGCAAGACGGCGTTCGTCGCGGGAATGATGCGTTCCACTGCGACGACGCTATCGTTGCAACCGATTTTCTTGCCCAGTTTGCCTGCGTCGTTCAGCGCAATCATAAAAATCTTGATGCGCATCGAACCCGCAGGCACAACTGCCGCGCGCGTCGGTGTGGCTTTGAGGCTCGATGTTGGTGAAAGGGTAGGTGTGGGAGTGTTCGTCGGTGCGGGTGGCAAGGTGGCAAGTATAATCGGTGTAGTGGCTGTTGGTAAGACCAGCGTCGGCGTCACTGCACGCGTGGGGACAAGTGTGGGTGTGGGATTACCACCGCAACCCATCAGCCCCAGCGCAAGGATCAACCCGATGAATCGGAACAATGAGCGAAACTCCATACGCCCATTCCTCTCTGCGGGATCACCGCGCTTGTATCTTACGCCAAAGTGGAAAAAAAGCAATTGCCCCATCGCGCCACACAACAAAAACGACCTGACCCATTCGCGCAGTCAGGTCGTCCAGAGGCGCCGAGCGGATTTGAACCGCTGGTCAGGGTTTTGCAGACCCTTGCCTTAACCACTTGGCCACGGCGCCAGCACCGTAAGTATATGTTGAATCCACCACATTGTCAAATCGCGCTAACGGATTTATAATGCAGAGGACGAATGACGAAGGACGAACGACGAAGGACGGATGACGAAGGACGAATGACGAAGGACGCGCAAGACCACGCCGCGGTCAGCGGTCGTTCGTCGGCGGTCGCATTTTCTCAGCCGCGCTTTTGCACCCCTGTCCATGCGGATTGCCAATTTTCGATTTGCGATTGAATCGGCAATCGAAAATTGGCAATCGGCAATTTGAATGCCAATGGCGCAGGTGAAGTTCAGGAGGCAGCATGTCTCTTCAGGTCGGATTGGTGGGATTGCCCAACGCTGGCAAGTCCACGCTCTTTAACGCGTTGACGCGCGCACACGCGCCGGTCGCGCCGTATCCGTTCACAACGATTGATCCGCACGTTGGCGTGGTGGCGGTGCCAGACCCGCGCCTCGATGCGCTTGCCAGATTGCTGCGTCCGGAAAAAGTCACCCCTACCACACTCCAGGTGGTTGACATTGCGGGCCTGGTCAAAGACGCGCATAAAGGCGAAGGGCTGGGCAATCAATTCCTCGCGCACATTCGCAATGTGGACGCGATTGCGATCGTGGCGCGCTGTTTTTACGATGACGATGTGCCCCACGTGTCGGGCACGCTCGATCCGCGCGAGGACATTGCGATTCTGGAATTGGAACTTGCACTTGCCGATGTGCAAACCGTGGAGAAACGCCTCGCGACGGTGCGCTCTGCCGCCAAAGTGGGGAAGAAGGAATTTGCGGCGGAACTCGCCTTGCTTGAGCGCGTGCGCAAACATCTGGCCGAAGGACACCCTGTCCGCACGCTGCCGCTCGGCGAGGAAGAGCGCGCGCTGTTGAAACCGTTGCAGTTGCTGACGGCGAAACCGCTCCTCTACATCGCCAACGTGGGCGAAAGTGATTTGCCCACCGGCGGCGAACTCGCGGCGCGCGTGGCGAGCATCGCCCAGCGCGCTCACGCCGAATCGCTCTGCGTCTGCGCGCAGTGCGAGATGGAACTCGCCGAATGGTCGGAGGAGAACGCGGCGCAATATCGTCGCGAGATGGGTGTGGAATCGAGTCTGGCGCGCGTGATTCGCGCCGCCTACCATCTACTCGACCTCATCACGTATTTTACGGCAACGGGTGGCAAGGAATTACGCGCGTGGACGCTCAAGCGCGGCAGGACTGCACTCGACGCGGCCGGGCAGGTGCATACCGATATGGCGCGCGGCTTTATTCGCGCGGAGGTGATTCCCGCGACAACGTTGTTGCAGATTGGCTCGCTCACCACCGCGCGCGAAAAAGGGATTATGCGCATCGAAGGACGCGACTATGTGGTGCAGGACGGAGACGTGATGCATTTTCGGTTCAATGTGGGATAGAGAAAAAAGGTGCGTTGTGGTATAATGGGTGTCAGAATGCCTGAGATTGCACGCTTTTTTGGTATCATCATCCGAATGTTCGTTGAGACAGGGATACAGCATCACATATCACACATTCACGCCTATTATCAGGACACTTGTGCTGTGTATCGCATTGACACGGGTGAGATTCTGGCAGGTATGTTACCGCGTCGGCAACAACGACTCGTGGAGGCATGGATTGAACTTTATCGCGAAGAATTACTGGAAAATTGGCAGCGTATCAACGCGGGCGAGCCGATTCAAAAAATTCCTCCTTTGAGGCGAGAGGAGTAGGATGACCCATTTGATTGTCCACGTAGTGGCTTGTGAGATTGTTCGTCCTTATACCTTGCGGATTACGTTTAACGATGGTACAACGCGCGTGATCAATTTTGCGCCAGTCCTGGAGGGGCATTACTATGCTCCCTTGCGCGACTTGACCCTGTTCAATCAGGTGCAGGTGGACCCCGAAGTGCATACGCTGGTTTGGCCCAACGGTGCGGACTTTGATCCTGCCACCCTGTACAATTGGGAGCAGGGCGACGGCGATGAGTTGGCGCATCGCGCCGCCCAGTGGCAACACACGGTTGAGTTGACGCATTGATTCAAAGATGGATAAATTCATTATCGAAGGCGGCACGCAGTTGCGCGGCACGGTGACGCCGAGTGGAAATAAAAATGCCGCGCTGCCGATGCTCGCGGCGTGTTTGCTCACCGACGAACCCATCACCCTGCGCAATGTGCCGCGCATTCGTGATGTGGAGGATATGCTCGCGCTGCTCGCGAGTGTGGGCGTAGAGATTCGCGAGGTGGACACGCACACCCTCGTGTTACACGCGCGCACGGTGCACACAACCGAACTCGACCGCGAGATTTGCTCGCGCATCCGCACTTCGATTCTGTTCGCCGGTCCAATGCTCGCGCGGATGGGGCAAATTCGCCTGCCACCGCCCGGCGGCGATGTGATTGGACGACGACGGCTCGATACCCACGTCCATGCCTTGCGCGCACTCGGCGCCGAGATTCGCATCAACGATGGATTCGATTTTTCGACCGATGGTTTGCGCGGCAAGGATATTTTTCTGGACGAAGCCAGCGTCACCGGAACCGAGAACGCGTTGATGGCAGCAGTACTCGCCAGAGGGACGACCATCATTCGCAATGCCGCGTGTGAGCCGCACGTCCAGGATCTGGCGCGTCTTTTGAACGCGATGGGCGCGCGCATCAGCGGCATCGGCACGAACACGCTGACGATTGAAGGCGTGGACAGGTTGCACGGGGCAGAGTTTGAAATCGGTTCGGATTACATCGAGACGGGGAGTTTCATCGGGCTGGCGGCAGTGACGCGCGGCGAAATTCTCATCAAGAACGCCGCCCCTGAACATCTGCGGATGGTGTTCCTCACTTTTGCGCGGCTCGGCGTCGAGTGTCAGGTGCGCGGCAACGATGTGTTTGTCTCGGCGTATCAATCGTTGCGCGTGCAAAACGATCTGCACGATGCCATCCCCACGATTGCCGATGGCATCTGGCCCCAATTTCCTTCCGATTTGATGAGCATCGCGCTGGTGGTAGCCACTCAGTGCGAGGGCACGGTGTTGCTGTGGGAAAAGATGTTCGAGGGGCGAATGTTCTGGGTGGACAAGTTGATCAGTATGGGCGGGCGCGTGATCTTGTGCGATCCCCATCGCGCCGTCGTGGTGGGACCCAGCCACCTGCACGGTGAACGCCTCGAATCGCCGGACATTCGCGCCGGGATGGCGCTCTTGCTTGCCGCGCTGTGTGCGCGCGGGCAAAGCATCATCGGCAACATCGGGCAGATTGATCGCGGCTATGAACATATCGAAGAAAAGTTACAAGCGCTGGGCGCGCGCATCGAACGCGTGAGCCAGTGACGAAGGACGAATGACGAAGGACGGAGGACGAACGACGACAACCTCTGGCTCATTGGTTCATTGGCTCATTTGCCTCCGCGCCACTCCTAAAAACTCACCCATCGCTTCTTGTTTGAAACCGGCAAGGAAAGCGAAGACGTACAGAAAAATCGGACCGATTTTTACATCACCGATGACCAGAGTCCCGGCAACGATGCCGGCTTGCGAGAGGAGAAACAACAATGCGCCGAGGAGCGCGCCGACGAGCGGACGTACGCCATAGTGCAGCGTGTACGCCGCATCGTACTCGCGCAAGGCCACGCTGCGCGGCAAGTGATACAGCGCGCCGCAGACCCCGCCAATGATTCCCCACCCCACCGCGCGCACCAACACGATCAATTCGGGCGCGACCGGCAAGCCAAAGAGCGTGAGGTTGATGACGTACGTCATCGCCACCAGGCCTCCACCAGCCACGAGTGCAAGTGCTTGCCACACCCAGAGGAGTAACATCCCCAGACTGCGCGCGGCTTTGATGCTGCGCTGACTCCGCTTGAGTTTCGCCTCCACCGATTGAATCAAAAACTCTGCGCGCGCGTAATCGCGCGCCTCGACCGCCTGACGCGCCTGACGCAACAAGTCGAAACAATACTCGGTCACCACGCGGCTATCGTACACATCTATTTTCACTTCGCTGTACAGGCGTTCGATGCGTTCGCCCAGCGCGGTGAAACGCTCTTCTGGCGAAGGTGTTGCGGCAGAGTGTAACGTCTCGGCAAGCGCGGTGGGTTCGAACACCGGCGGTGGTGGCGCGGGACGCTCCTCTTCTACCGCCGTGTCCGACGCAGGGAGCGGGGCAACGTTCGGCGGTGGAGGGGACACGGTCGTGGCAGGTTGCGCCGGCTCGATGACATAGTTGGGTAACGCCGGCGTGTTCTCATCACCAAACAGAGCATCAATCGGACGGGGTTTAGACATTCAGAATGACCTCCGCGAGAGCGCGATACGCTTCTGCACCATCGCTGTTTTTGTCCAGTTCAAAAATCGTTTGGCGGTGCGCCGGAGCTTCGGCAAAGCGTACGCTCTCTTTGATGGTGACGTTCAATAACTTGCTGGGATAAGCCGCGCGCACGCGCTCGAGGACCTGGCGCGAGTGAGTACGGCGCGGGTTGTACATCGTGGGAACAATGCCGAGCATTCGCAAGTTGGGATTGAGACGGCGCTGCACCCGCGCGACCACATCAATCAGCGCGTCGAGGCCACGCATCGCCAGAAATTCACATTGCAAGGGGACGAGGATTTCATCGGCAGCTGCAAGTGCATTCACCGTGAGGAGTCCCAGACTGGGCGGACAATCAATCAGAATAAAGTTATACTTGTCGCGAATCGTGGCGATCGCGTCGCGTAAAACATACTCGCGTCCCATCATTGCCACCAGTTGCAATTCCGCGCTGGCAAGATCAATATTTGATGGAATCAAATCGAGGTGAGGACGGATGTGATGCGTGACGGCAGCGATCGGGATGCGCGTATCGGTGAGAATCGAGTACAGGGTGAATTCCAGATCGTACGCGGGCAGTCCGGTCGCGATCGAAAGCGCGCCTTGCGGGTCGGCGTCAATCAGCAGCGTGTAATTTTCTTTTTCGGCGAGCGCAGCGCCCAGGTTGATCGTCGTGGTCGTTTTGCCAACGCCACCTTTTTGATTGGTGATAGCAATCACGCGTCCCATCGTGACCTCACGGCGCTATTATACCACAGAATTGCAAAAAAGACCCTTTGAGGCGAAATCCGCAGGGTAAAGTTTTTGACAATTTCTCCAAGCGCGTATATAATCCAACGCGCTTTAATGCTGGCGTAGCTCAGTCGGCAGAGCATCTCACTTGTAATGAGACGGTCGTCGGTTCGATTCCGACCGCCAGCTCCATACTGCGCCTGGGGAGGCGGCGAAGGTGGTGAGTCGCGTCGGTCTGTAAAATCGATGCCATAGGGCTATGTGAGTTCGAACCTCACCCTCCCCACACGGATTTTAATGTTTTTCGATTGTGGATTGATAAAGATCGTGCGATGACACTTTCCTGGCGTGGACAGGCGATTCGCAAAGAACAGTTAGAGCAATTGTATCTCCACGAGCATCTTTCAATGGCGGAGATTGCAAAAGTATTAAACTGTTCGGTAAACAAGGTGGTTTACTGGATGGATCGCCATGCCATTCCACGACGCCATCGCGATGAAGCAAGTTACGTCAAACACAATCCAGAGGGCGACCCTTTCGAGATCAAAAATCTCGAGACCGATGATGATCGCGCTTTATTTCACCTGGGGATTGGACTGTACATTGGCGAGGGAACAAAAAGTCAGCACAGAGTAAGTATCTCCAATGCTGATCCGCAGGTTATTCGCGCATTCCTGCGTTTTTTGCGTCAGATATGCCGGGTTGAGGAAAAGAAAATTTTTGCCTGGCTAAATGTTTTTGATGATGTAAATCTCGAGGAGGCACAAGCATATTGGGAACAAGTTACTGGACTGGCGAGAACACAATTCTATAAACCGGTTGTCCGCCCTGGCAAAAAGGGAAGTTACCAGACCAAGAGCCGTTACGGTACACTCACGGTAGGAGTCAGCAACACGAAATTGGCAAGCCAGATACGTGAATGGTATAAAACGACACTGGAAGAATTTGGTTCATAAATGCGCCCTTGTAGCTCAGGTGGTAGAGCACCTCATTGGTAATGAGGAGGTCCTGGGTTCAAGTCCCAGCAGGGGCTCCACTCTCTCAGGAGGAAATTATGGCAAAACCGAAATTCGAACGCACCAAACCGCATGTGAACGTGGGTACGATTGGACACGTGGATCACGGCAAGACGACCTTGACCGCCGCGATCACCAAAGTGCTGGCGCTCAAAGGGCAAGCCCAATACGTCTCCTACGACGAAGTGGCCAAAGCCTCCGAAAAACAGGGCCGCCGTGACGAGACCAAGATTCTCACCATTGCAATC
>Ga0129299_1002545_pt1 | contig 12086 bp, 12 predicted proteins | sample ConPoolayeCmetaG_FD_94477 | JGI IMG/M metagenome (GOLD analysis project Ga0129299, IMG submission 94477) | Hot spring microbial mat communities from California, USA to study Microbial Dark Matter (Phase II) - Cone Pool mat layer C metaG ... | reverse complement strand
GGAGTGGGTGGGCGGCAAAGCCGCCCGCCCACTCCCCCTCCCTTGATTCTCCCTCCCCGTTGGGGCAAAAGATTTTTCGCCCTTGCGCAACGAGGAGGGAGCAAGGGGGTGGTGCTTTTCGCGATGGACGGCACGGCTGAGTAATTACCATTCATCTCATTTACCCACGAGGATCACCTTGTCGAAACATTTTTACATCGCCATCGAAGGTGTGATTGGAGTAGGCAAAACGACGTTGACGCGCCTTGCCCAAAACGAACTCCACGCCGAAATTCTCCTCGAGGTCTTTGAAGAAAATCCCTTTCTCTCGCGGTTCTATCAGGATCGCAAACGTTACGCCTTCCAGACGCAAATCTTTTTTCTCCTCAGTCGCTATCAACAACAGCACGCGGTCATTCCTGCCGTACTTGCGCACAGTCACCTCATCAGCGATTACACCTTCGACAAGAATATGATTTTCGCACGTCTGAACATCGAAGGAGACGAGTTGGCGATGTACGAGCGCGTGCATCACATCATCGCGACGAAAATTCCTGCGCCCGATCTGGTGGTGTACCTGCGCGCGGATACCGATGTGTTGATGGAGCGCATCGCGTTGCGCGACCGACCCTACGAGCGCGCCATTGAGCGTGATTATATCGCCGCGCTGGGCAACGCCTATGACGATTTCTTTGCGCGCTATACTGCTGCGCCGGTGTTGACGATTGACACGAACCATCTGGATTTTGTGCGCCGGAGCGACGATTTGCGCCTCATCCTGAATCGCATCCGCGCACAGTTGGCGCTGGGCACGTTTCAGCGACTGTTATTCGAACAAGTGACGGAATGAAAAAGTTCATCGCGATTGCGGGCAATATCGGTGTGGGCAAGTCCACACTCGTCGAAATGCTGTGCGCGCAAATGGGCTGGGCGCCGTTCTTCGAAGGGGTGATGGACAACCCCTACCTCGCCGATTTCTATGCCGATATGCGCGCGTGGGCTTTTCACTCGCAACTCTTTTTTCTCACGCGTCGCCTGCGCGATCTACAACGCCTGCGCGATTTTCCCGGCGTGGCGGTGCAGGATCGGAGTGTGTACGAGGATGCCGAAATCTTCGCCAGAAATTTGTATCAGCAGGGCTACATTGGCGAGCGTGATTGGCAAACGTATTGGGAATTGTATCAAGTGCTGACAGAACTCTTGCCGCCGCCCGATCTGGTCGTGTATCTGCACGCCTCGGTGCCGACGTTGTTGCATCGCATCGCGCTGCGCGGACGCGAGTACGAAAAAAAGATCGCGCCAGATTATCTGGCGCGTTTGAATGTGCTGTACGACGAATGGATCGCCGATTTCAAACTGTGTCCCGTGCTCATCGTTCCCGCCGACCGTCTCGATTTCGTCGCCAATGGCAAGCATCTGGACCTGATTGCGCAAAAGATTCAAGAGAAATTGCGCGGCGTGCAGATGGTATTGTTTGAATAGCACAGACCTGTCAGGTTGGCACAACCAGACAGGTCTATGTTTTCCGGGAACAATCCCCACTCATCCCCCTGCCCTCTTCTCTCCACGCGTCGCGGGGAGAGAGAAGGGAGAGGTGGGAACAGAGGAGTGGGCGGGCGGCTGCGCCGCCCGCCCACTCCCCTACCCTGATTCCCCTCCTCACGGAACGGACGCGCGCGCGTGTAGGGGCGTGCCAACGCCATCAATCTCAATCGCTCATCTGCATTAAACCGAACGGACGCGCGCGCGTGTAGGGGCGTGCCAACGGCACGCCCCTACCATTTACCCAACCGATTCAAATTCCCCTTTCATGTTTCACCCACCAACCAACAACACCGAAACGCAACGGACGCGCGCGGCAACGCCCCACCAGGTTTGCAAAAACAAAATCTATCCCGTCCGTTTATTTCGCACTTGTCCGTTGTACTCTCTCCAAATTCCCTCGCACAATCTTGATGTGGGGATGATCCGCAGGCAAGAATTGTGTCAAGATGTTGAGCGCGCGCTCAAAGCACGCGCGCGCACCCGCCAGGTCCCCAAGGTCGTGCAGGACGCCGCCGAGGTTGTTGACGCGGATGGCGACGTTGGGATGGTTGGGACCCAACGTGGCTTCGCCAATTTTGAGTGCGCGCTCAAAGCACGCGCGCGCGTCGGCAAATTCCGCGCGGCTGCGCAGGTACACCCCCAGTTGATTCAACAAGCGCGCGGTCGCCTCGGGCGCAATCCCCAGCCGTTCCGCCTCGTCCGTCACCGCGCGCGTGCGCCGCCAGGCGCGCGCAGTTCGCCCACGACGCTGGATTCGTCGTGATGTCACCAGGGAACGCATCGTTGACGGCGTGGAGCGCGGCGCGCGCGAACGTTTTACGTTCGTCGTCGCTTAAACGGTCGCGCACAATCATCTGCACCAGGCGGTGCATTGCCAGCGTCTCCGGGCTTGCCTGAATCAGGGAGTAGCGGCGGAGGGGAATGACTGCCTGGTCTAGTGCGTATTGCGTGCTGCGTAGTTCGTTCGTCGTTCGTCCTTCGTCCTTCGTCACGCGCTCGATGCCCCGCAGAACCACCGCGCGCGGAATCGGCTCGGGCGCAAAGAACGCGAGGAGGTTCATCAGTGCAACGCTGGCGGGGGATTGCGCGGCAACCGCCTCGAACGAAATGTCCCACGTCGTTGCGACGGTAGCGGGATAATCGGTGACGGGAGGATGCGCCAGCAGTTCGCGATGATGCGCGCGCCAGCGCGCGAGGTAATCGGCAAACGAAATGCCGCTCGCCTCGATGTACGCGCCCGCCTGCTCCAGCGCGAGCGGCAGGCAGCCGAGCGCGTCGGCGAGTTCGCCAGCGGCTTGCGGCATTGCGAGGAGCGGTTTTTGCGACGAAGCAATCTCCACATCGCGGTTTGGGGATTGGGATTGCTTCGCTCCTTCGTCGCTACTCAGAACTTGTCACATCGAGCGGAGCGAGATGTCTCACTTCGTTCGACATGACAAGTTTCTGTCAACGCGCATACCGCCGCGCGGTATGGAATTCTCGCAATGACGGAGAGCTTTGGGGATTGCTTCGCTGCTTCGCGGCTCGCAATGACGCCTGCGCGTGCGAGGAGAAATTCGATTGCCCTGTCGCGCGGCAAGGTTTGCACCTCGAGTGGACGCGCGAGCGCGCCCCAGTTGGGATTGCGCGAGGTGATGAGGACGCTGCCGCGTCCCTGCGGCAGAAACGGACGCAGGTCGCGCGGCTCTTCGGCATTGTCAAAGATGATGAGCCAGCGACGCGTTGGGGCGAAAGATTTTTCGCCCCCACGTAGATTTTCGCCCCCACGTAGATAATCGAGCACCGCTTGCACCACGACGCGCTGGTCGCGTTCGTCGCGTTGCGGCAGTTGTAGCGGCGCGGCAAGGAGCGCAAGGTCGGTGGCGATACTCAGCGGTGAATCCGCACGCACCCACCAGACGAGGTCATAGTCGGCGGCAAAGCGATAGGCGTACTCGACGGCGAGGTGCGTCTTGCCCACCCCGCCGAGTCCGTGAATCGTTTGCGGTTTGAGACGCTCCATCGGAGCGTCTGTACTGCGCAGTTGGCGCAGTTCGTCATCGCGGCCGATGAAATGGGGATTGCGCGCAAACGGGACATTCCAGATGGCGGGCATCGTCCCCGGAAACCGACGCGGTGCGGAGGGGGGAAAAGGTGGCGCGGTCGCGGGTTTGGCGCGTTCGCGTTTCACGCCCGAGAGCAAACGTTGGCGCGCGGTCGCCTCGTCCGCGCCGACGAGGTCAATGTACACCCGCCCGCGCAGCAATCCTTCGTTCTCACACGGCTCGATGCGAATCGGCACGAGTTTGTCGCCGGTGGGGGCGCTCGCGATGGCGGCGCTCCACTCTTCGGCGGCGAAGCGGGAGGCAAGATAGCGCGGCGAGAGGACGGCGATGACGCGCTCGCACTCGTGCAGCGCGCGTTGCATCTCCAGCACAAAGTTCGCCCCGGGGCGAAAATCCCACGCCTAAATCGTCGTGGTATAGCCCGCCTGCTCCAGCGTCCACGCGATCCATTCTGCCCACTGTACGTCCGCGTTCGTGTAACTGACGAAAAAGTGCTTCATTGCGCGCCTCCGTCGTTCGTCGTCCGTCCTTCGCCCTTCTTCGTTCGTCCTTCGTCCCTCGTCGTCTGTCCTTCGTCCTTCGTCGTCTGTCCTTCGTCCTTCGTCGTTCGTCATTATACTCACATCACGCGCGCGACAAGGGTGCGTTTCTCGCCACTATTGTCAGAACCGACAGTCAAGCGTATAATCGGGGCAAATAAATCGTCGCAGGCGTGATCGCTCTGTGAGCGAATCAAGCACTCGGAAACCAGATATGCAACTCTTTTCCCTTCTCCGTGCGCTGGACGCGTACGAAATCTACAACGCGCGCGATGTGGAGATTACGCGCATCACTCCCGACTCGCGTCAGGTGATCCCCGGCGCGCTTTTTGTCGCGATTCCTGGTGTTAACGTTGATGGCGCGCGCTTTATCCCCGATGCAATTCAACGCGGCGCAACCGCCATCGTCACTGAAACTGTCCCACTGTCCCACCGTCCCACTGACTCACTATCCCACCACCCTACTGACTCACTGTCCCACCACTCTACTGACTCACTGTCCACTGTCCACTGTCCACTGATTACAGTCCCCAACGCCCGCGCCGCGCTCGCGCACCTCTGCGCCGCGTGGTACGATTTTCCCTCGCGCAAATTGCGCGTCATCGGCGTCACCGGCACCGACGGCAAGACGACGACGTGCCATCTCATCGCCTCCATCCTGCACAGCGCGGGGCACACGGTTGGAACGATTACGACGGTGGGCGCGACGATTGGCGATGCAGAAATTGACACCGGCTTGCATACGACCACCCCCGATGCGCCCGACGTGCAACGTTACCTCGCGCAGATGGTCGCGGCGGGAATGCAGTACGCGGTCATCGAAGCCACGTCCGAAGGTCTGGCGCAACGGCGCCTCGATGCGGTGGAATTCGACATTGCGGTTGTCACCAATATCACCCACGACCATCTGTACTATCACCAGACGTGGGAAAACTATCGCGACGCCAAGGCGCTACTCTTTCGCGCGCTGGCCACGTCGTACCGCAAACCGCGCACCGCCAAAGTGGCTGTGCTGAACGCCGACGATAACGCGCGCGGTGTGTTCGATTTCTTGCGCGCGATTCCGGCGGACGAGCAGATCATCTACTCGACCGACGACCGACGACCGACGACCGTTGCTTCGGTCAACGGTCAACGGTCACCGATCAACATTTCCGCCCGCGACATCCGCCACCCTCCAGAAGGGCTACGCTTCACCGTCGTTACGCCGTTTGGGGAACTGGAGATTGCCTCGCCGCTGATTGGACGCTATAACGTCTGGAACATTCTCGCGGCGATTGGTGCGGGGCTGGCACGGCGCGTGCCGTTCGCGGCGCTGTGTGCGGGCATCGCGCGCGTGCGCGGCGTGGTGGGACGAATGGAGATTTTGCAGCGCGACCCCTTCACCGTCATCGTAGATTTTGCGCACACACCGAACGCGTTGCAGAACGCGCTGGCGACCGCGCGCGAACTTGCGCGCGCGCGCGTCATCGTCGTCTTTGGTTGCGCCGGCTTGCGCGATGTGCACAAGCGCGCCATGATGGGCGAAATCGCGGGGAAACACGCCGACCACATCGTTATCACCGCCGAAGACCCGCGCACCGAATCGCTGGACGCGATCAATGCGGAAATTGTACGAGGACTGCAAAAAGCGGGGAGATTAGAGAATAGCGATTATCGCCTCGTGAATGATCGCGCGGAAGCAATCGCGTGTGCCATTCAGATGGCGCGCGCGGGCGATGTGGTGATCGTTTGTGGCAAGGGGCACGAACGCTCGATGTGTTTTGGGACGACGGAAATTCCGTGGAGCGATCACGACGCGGTGCGCGCGGCACTCGCTAAATCTGGGTGAGCCACCACGCGACGCGCGCGGGAATCCACTCGGCGAGGACGCGCCAGGGGATGAGCATCTCGCGCGTGACCGGCAAACGTCGGGTGAACTGCCACGCCGGGGTGAAAGCAAATCGCTTGAGATACGCTTGAACTTTTGCGTCGTTCTCCGGTGTCTTGTGTAACCTACCGCGAAACAAACCGTTATCCAGCACCCCCTCTTTGCCTGCGTCACGCCCTGTGGCTTGTTCCGCCCATTCACGAATCTCGAGGAACGGTTCGATACTTGCCGCCATCGCATGCTTGCCTGGTTGCGCCAGCAAAACGGGGTGCGTGCCTTCGAGTGGCGGTTTGCCCTCCACTTCGGCGGGACCAAACATCCCGTGCCAACTCGCCTCGACTGCGACGACATTCCCTGCGGCGTCGAGAAACACCCACACGTGTTCGAGTTCGTACAGGTGCTCAATGTCCCAATCCCACCACAACGCGTACTCGATGGCGCGCACCGCTGGATAGCCAGCACTCGTCCATTCGACACGCCGGCTGGGAAACGAAAGCGACGCGTCCTCGCGCTCAAACATCGTATAGCCGACCACGACAATCACAAACGGCTCACGTTCATCCGCCAGAATAATCGGAGCATAACGCGCGGCAAGATCGCGCGCGTTTTCGTCCTGTGTAACCTGTGGAAGGATGTCGCCATTCATAAACCTGTCCCCCAAAGTCATACCTCACGCATCACGCCTCACGCCTCGCGCGGCAAATCCCCTGCCCTGCGCACACAATTGCGTCCGTCGCGTTTGGCTTGATACAGCGCGTCGTCCGCGCGCTTGAGCCAGAGATGCGGGGCTTTGTAATCGCCGGGCTCAAGTGCAGCCACACCCGCACTGATGGTCACCACACCCGGCGGTATCCTGGCTTGATGCGGCAAAGCGAGTGCTTCGATCGTTTTCCGCAAACGTTCCGCCGCGATCGCTGCACTGGCTTCGGTTTGCTCAGGCAAGATGATGAGAAACTCTTCGCCACCAAAACGATACGCGGCATCACCATTGCGACAATTTTTGACGATGGTCTGCGCGATTTTCTGCAACACCTCGTCACCCGCCAGATGGCCGTAGAAATCGTTATACGCCTTGAAATGATCCACATCGCACAACACCGCGCAATAACGTTTGTCGTAGCGCTCCGCCTGGCCTATCACAACCACCAAATCCTCCATCAAACGCAAACGATTGCCTAGATGCGTCAACGGATCCCGCCGACCCTGCTCGAACAATTCTTGATTCAAACGTTTCAGTTCGGCTTGTTGTTCGATCAATTGGCGATGCAATTCGGTGATGCGCGCTGCCACCAGGAGACGCGCGCGCAAATCGTCCGGAACAAAGGGCTTGGTCAAATAATCGTCCGCGCCGGCTTGCAGACCCGCAAACGCCTCTTCGCGCTCACTCAGCGCGCTGAGAAAAATAAAGTAGGTATAGCCCGGTTGCGGTGACGCGCGAATCCGCCGACACAGTTCGATGCCATCCATTCCCGGCATCATCCGATCGCTAATCACCACATTGACAGTCGTGTGCTGATAAATATCCCAGGCTTGCGCGCCATCTTCGGCGACGAGGCACTCGTGACCAAATTTTTCGACCGCCCGTTTCAACAGCAGTCGCGGTATCGCGTCATCTTCGACAATGAGCACCCTCATTCCTGCTTCTCCTTGAGTTGTAGCAAGGCCGCGCGCGCGTGCCCCAGTTCTTGTTCCAGTTGAGCGAATCGGTCAGCGACACCGCTGAGATTGCCCGCTTTGCCTGCCTTTTCCAATTCCATACACACGCGCGCCACGCGTTGCGCGCCGATATTCGCACTGCTGCCTTTGAGGGCATGAGCCGCCTGAGCCAACCGCGCGGCATCCTGTTGCGCAATTGCCTGACGCAGCATGGCTAAACGATTCGGCGCATCCGCCAGATACAAATCAATCAACTGATGGATGATATTTGCTTCATCAGGCATTTGCAATTGACGAAAACTTTCGAGCACCCGTACATCAAGCACCTGCTCTCCTTCCTCCTCCTTGACCTGCGGCGCGGGCGCCGGTGCAGCGGACTGCCGCGCAGATTTAGGGTGCCAGCGTTGCAAGGTCTTGTACAATGCCTGCGGCGTGAGCGGCTTGGCAAGATAGTCGTCCATTCCAGCCGCAAGACATTTCTCGCGTTCGCCATGCAAAGCGTGCGCTGTCAACGCGATAATCGGTGTATGCCGCGCTGCCCCTTCGCGTTGACGAATCTGCCGCGTGGCTTTAAAGCCATCCATCTCTGGCATCTGACAATCCATCAGCACAATATCGTACGGCACGCGTTCGAGCGCCTCGACCGCTTCTAGCCCATTGCTGACCACATCCACCTGATACCCGCGCGCCTGAAGCATCAACACTGCCACTTGTTGATTGACGCTATTGTCCTCTGCCACCAGCACACGCACTCCCTTGCCTACTTCCTCCGCCGCGCACAGTCCTACCTCCTGGGTTGCAACCAGCGGTGTGCTTCCCAACACACTCACCAGACAATTGTACAATTCAGACTGACGGACCGGCTTGACCAGCACACTATCCAGACCGGTCTCACGTAAAATGTGCTCGCCTCCCAGGTGTCCCACCGAGGTCAGCAAGATGAGTTTCACCTTGTTCAGCGCCGGTTCTGCGCGAATCGCGCGCGCGAGCGTCACACCATCCATACCGGGCATATCCATATCGAGTAACACCACATCGAACGGCTGGGTGGCGGCTGCCGCGCGCAACTTGTCGAGTGCCTCGTGCGCATTCGACGCGCTCTGCGGCAACATCCCCCACGCGAGGACCTGATGATACAACACCGTACGATTCGTGGCATTGTCATCCACAATCAAGACCCGCGCGCCCTGCAAATTGGCAGCAAACAGCGATTGTTTGAGCGCGTCCGTTGAACCGCACTGGAACAGCACAGTAAATTCAAACGTGCTTCCCTCACCCACTCGACTCGTGACAGTGATCTGACCGCCCATCATTTCGACGAGACGCCGCGAGATCGCCAGGCCCAGACCGGTGCCACCGTACTTGCGCGTCGTTGACAGATCCGCCTGCGAAAACGGTTTGAAGAGGCGTTCGCGCTGTTCCGGTGCAATGCCGATACCCGTGTCGGTCACAGCAAAGCGCAGCGTCACGCGCTCGCCATCCATCGCCATATTTTGCACGCTCAAGGTAATCTCACCGCGTTCGGTGAACTTGATGGCGTTACTCAACAGGTTCGTCAGCACCTGCCCCAGTCGAAAGGGATCGCCACGTAACGCGGCAGGCACCGCCGGGTCAATCGAGACAATCAACTCCAGACCCTTTTGAAAAGCGCGTTCAGCAAATAGCGCGCCGGCACTCTCCACCACCTGGCGTACATCGAAATCGGTGGTTTCCAACTCCATCTTGCCCGCTTCGATTTTGGAAAAATCGAGAATGTCATTGATGACCGCCAACAAACTCTCGCCCGAAAAGCGAATCGTCTCAACAAACTGACGTTGCTGGAGAGTCAGTGGCGTATCGAGTAACAAACTCGTCATTCCGATCACGCCATTGAGCGGCGTACGGATTTCGTGACTCATCATCGCAAGAAATGCCGATTTGGCGCGGTCGGCGGCTTCGGCTTGTTCACGCGCGCGCACCAGTGCGGTAATGTCGTGGTAAATCCCCAGCGCGCCAATCCGTTCCCCTGCCAGCATCACGGGCACACCAAAAATTTCAACCTCGACCAATGACCCATCCTTACGCCGACGTTTTCCCGCACGATGAATCATCTCCCCGTTCATCACCGTAACCGTATATTGCCGCGCCTGATCATAGTCTCCTCTGGGCACAATCAATTCGTCCAATTCACGCCCAATCACCTCTTCCGCTCGATAGCCAAACAATTGTTCAAAGGCAGGATTGCACGCTGTAATCCAGTGAGCCAGATCGAGCGTAACAATAGCCACCGGGCTATTCATAAACAACGCTTCGAAAAATTGCTTGCGCCGCTCGACCTCTTCTTCCACCTGCTTGCGCGCGGTGATATTGCGTGAGATTCCCAACACTCCAATCACCTTGCCGGCTTGGTCATGCAAAGGCACTTTGGTCGTCAAATTCCAGACCACTTTTCCGCTCGATGGCTCCAGAACCCTCTCTTCCTGACTGATGAGGGGATGACCCGAACGCATCACTTGCATATCCTCGACGCGAAATTTTTGCGCTTGCTCGGCTGGAAATAACTCGGCATCACTTTTCCCCACCACATCTGCCGCCGAGGGCAAGCCCAAAAACGTTGCGTGCGCCGTGTTGCTCAACACATAACGACTCGCGCTATCTTTAAAGTAGATCAAATCGGGCAGATGATCAATCAGCGTGCGCAACAAATTGCGCTCCTGCAACAGCGCACGCTCGATGCGTTCGCGCTCGGCAATGTCTTTTTCCAACTGGCGGTTCAAGCGCGTCAACTCCACTGTGCGTTCGACGACGCGCGCCTCCAGCGTATCGGCAAGTTTTGCCACGCGATCACGTTGCCGTCCCACCAAAAACGCGACCAAGCCCAGCACCAGCGGCGCAAGGTCAATCACCCAATGCAGTGGCTCAGCCGATTGCCGCGACCATACGCTCTCCAGCGTCAAGGGCAAGCGATGCCGACTCACATCGAACCACGTTGCCACGAGCGGAAAAATCAAACCCAGCACTACACCAGCGATGGTGTAACGCCGCGCATAACGGCTGTACGCTATTGGCTCTGTCATAGGAGCCCCTCCCGAACTCTGACCCGATAAGCGAAATACAGATGCCAGCAGTCAGGCTCACTCTTTCTTTTCGTTCTTTACCGGCGGTGTCTCGATGCGTCGCGCGGTGAGCAGACCCCAATCGTCTTTGTACGCGGTCACTTCGGAGAAACCGACGGCTTCCAGCATCCCGCGATATTCGGCAAACGTGTAGGTATCACCATCGGGACTGAACAACAACATCTCTACGCCAGCCATCGGCACTTCGCCGGGTCCCTTGCGATCTTCATCGGCGATCGGCGCGACGATGACGATGCGCCCGTTGGGCGTCAACGCCTCGTACGCGCGACGAAACGCGCCGACGTTTTGCTCGGGGCTAAAATAGTTGGTGAGGTTGCCAAAGAGCACCACATCGAACGCGCTCGCTTTGACCTCCAGATTCAACGCATCACCCACCAGACAGTTCACCTGTGCAGTCACGCCCATCGTCTCCGCCAGGTGTTTGGTGTACGGCAACACCATCGCGCGATCGAGCGCGGTGACGCGTACGCTGGGATGACGCCGGGCAAGTGTAAAGGAGATTACGCCCGAGCCGCATCCCACATCCAGCACGCGCAAGCCTTTGACATTCTCCGCTGTCATACCCACCTTGTCCCACAGTGCTTCGGCGCGCTCGGCGTGTTCTTGCCAATCCACCAGCACCGATGCCGCCATACCCGCCCAGAGCGGCTCAAAGGCTTCGGTGAACGCAGCAGGTTGCGCGAGTTTGCCCGTGCGAATGAGGCGACTCAACTGCCCGCGCGCTTCCCAGGCAAAATCGCCGAGCAACGCATCGCCGCTGTAGGTGGGCTTGCCTTTGACAAGGAACGCTTCAGCGGTCGGTGAGAGTTTGTACTCGGTATGCGACTTGCCCAGCAAACCCATAAACACCAGCGCATCGAGTAGAATGCGCGTGCCGCGCTCGGTCAAACTGCCCAGCCGCACCAGCGCGGGCACGGTGCGATGACCTTCGGCAATGCGCGTGAAAATTTCTAATTCGATGGCGGCTTTGAGCACCGCGGCTTTGGCAAGTCCAAACGCAAGGTCTTCTAAAACATCTCGATTGGGTGTATCGTCAATGCGGGTTGGACGACGTGGCATAGTTCTCCTTTACGACGAAGGACAAATGACGAAGAACGAAGGATGAAGGACGAATTTCCAAGTAGGTGTGCCAAAGTCTTTTCCGCCAGTAACCGTTCAGGTGGGTTAGGAGTTGGGCAATAGCGATGGCGGCTGGGCACCGCACACGGCTGCCGCACACGCCTCCGTCAGATAGTCCAACACATCACGTTGCTGTTGGCGCAATGTGGTGACCGCCGTCAAGATGCGCTGGACAAACACACTCCCCGCGGCACTCTGCGTACCAAAACTACGCCGT
>Ga0129299_1002544_pt1 | contig 12088 bp, 8 predicted proteins | sample ConPoolayeCmetaG_FD_94477 | JGI IMG/M metagenome (GOLD analysis project Ga0129299, IMG submission 94477) | Hot spring microbial mat communities from California, USA to study Microbial Dark Matter (Phase II) - Cone Pool mat layer C metaG ... | reverse complement strand
TTCCTTTCGAAGATGCGAGCTTTGACGGGGCCCTGGCGGATTACGTCATTGAGCATCTGGAGGAGCCTTCGTCAGTTCTGAGAGAAGTGGCGCGGGTTCTCAGACCGGGAGCTCCTTTTGTGTTCCGGACTCCGAACCGGTATCATTATGTGGCTCTCGCCAGTCGAGTGCTGCCCGACAGGCTCTCAGTGTGGGCCCGGCGCAGGGATAGCGGCCATCGCACTTACAAAAAGTATTTTCGCTGCAACACGTCGTTGGTGTGCAGCCGGACGTTGGTTCAGGCTGGGCTCCGTGTGGGTGAAATCAGATTGATCGAAAAAGAGCCCTCTTACGGTTTCCGCAGCCGTCTCCTTTTCCTTCCGATGCTGGCCTATGAGAGAATAGTGAACCGGTTCGAATGTCTCAGATATTTTCGGGCCAACATTCTGGGTCTTGCATGGAAGTAGGGCCGGAATGACGACTCAGCTTCCCCTCCAACTGTGCGCCGACAGAGCTTTGATTGAGTTTGAGTTGGAGGCGCAGAACTGGGAGTATTGGCAGATGGATGAGGCATCGGTGGAGCGGTAAAAATGAACCAGGTAATTTGCAATGTTCGTACAGGGCAGCTCGCTGTGGTGACCGTGCCGCCGCCCACGGTTCAGCGAGGCTGTGTTCTGGTGGCAAACGCGGCTTCCGTGATTTCGCCTGGCACTGAAAAAGCCACGCTGGCTCTGGCGCGGCGCACGCTTCTTGGCAAGGCCCGTGAACGCCGGGACCTTCTTCAGCGCACGATCCAGAAGCTTCAGCAGGAGGGATTGGTGGCGACGTGGTCTCAGATACAGGAGACTCTCGACCGTCCGTTGGCGCTCGGCTACTCTTCTGCCGGCACGGTCCTGGCCTGCGGGGACGATGTGCGGGAATTCAAGCCCGGCGACCGGGTGGCGGTTCATGGTCCCCATGCAGGAGTGGTCTGTGTGCCGCGTCACCTTTGCGCCCGCGTTCCTGACAATGTGCCTCTCGAAGACGCATCCCTGGCGGTGATCGGGGCAATCGGACTGCACGGTTTGCGCCTGGCAGGGGCAGGACTTGGTGAGACCGTATTCGTCATCGGTTTGGGGCTGGTCGGTCAAATGGCTGTTGCTCTTGCGCGGGCCCAAGGGTGCAGGGTCATTGCCAGTGACCCTGACGCCTGGCGCTGCGGCAGGGCGAAGGATCAGGGCGCGCACGTGGTCGGGCCGGATATCGGTCCGGAGGATGTGTGCCGCGAGACACGCGGACTGGGTGCCGATGCGGTTCTGATCACGGCAGCGGCAGCGTCCCGCGAACCCCTTGATCGGGCCGTGGCGTCTGTGCGCAAGAAGGGGCGCATTGTTCTGACTGGAGTTGCAGATGTGGCGTTCGATCGCCGGGCGCTCTATTTCAAGGAGGCCGAATTCGTTGTCTCCTGTTCTTACGGACCCGGTCGGTACGATCCTGTCTATGAACAGCAGGGGTGTGATTATCCTCCGGCATATGTCCGGTGGACTGAACAGCGCAACGTGGAGGCGGTTCTGGATCTCATGGGACGGGGGGCGCTTTCTGTTGCACCGCTTCTGACGCATCGTTTTCCTGTCAGCGAGGCGCAGGCGGCGTACGACCTTGTCGAGGAAGGCCGGCAACCGTATCTGGCCGTTCTCCTGACGTACGAACAGGCTGACCATGATTTGAATGCTTCGCCGCGTTGCGTGGAATCAGGCGCTAAATATGGACGCGGGCCGGACCAGGGAAAGCTCGGCATTGGCGTGCTCGGCGCCGGCCAGCATGCCCGCCGGACTGTTCTTCCGATTCTTCGCCGCCTTTCGGGGTTCAGGCGTGTGATCGTGGGGTCTGCCGGAGGCGTGTCCGCGGTGAACGCAGCAGACAAGTTCGGATTCGAGCTCGCCACAACTGACGAGGCGGCTGTCTGCACCCATCCTGAGGTCCATGCCGTTTTCATACTGACCAGGCACGGGGATCATGCCAGGCAGGTGATCAGGGCTCTTCGAGCCGGCAAGGATGTGTTCGTCGAGAAACCGATGTGTCTGACGATCGAAGAGCTGCAGGAGATCGAAAGGTGTCTGAATGACTGCGGCGGCGAACGGACCGGTGGGCCGCCTCTGCTGTGGGTGGGATTCAATCGCCGCTTCGCTCCGCTGGTGCGTATCATGAAAGAGTTTTTCGGCCGGCCTGCAGGACCCCTGACCACCTCGATCCGCTTCAATGCAGGTGCTGTGCCTCCGGATCACTGGATTCATGACGAGATGGTCGGCGGGGACCGTATCAGAGGAGAAGCGTGCCATGGGGTGGATCTGGCCGCATTTCTTTGCGGGGCCCCGCCGGTGCGTGTGTATGCGGAGTCAGCGGGCGGACGATCCGCCGGAGCTTCACGGGACGATGAGTCGTTCATTCTGCTCCGCCACGCGGACGGCTCGGTTTCCACCATTGCGTACTGGGCCGGCGGGGATCGGGCCTTGCCAAAGGAGAGGATCGAGGTTGCGGGCGGAGGGGCGATGGCAGTCCTCGACGATTACCGGACATTGACCCTGGCCAGGGAGGGGCGGGTGCGCACCCATCGGTCGCGGTGGGACAAGGGGCACAGGGGCATTCTGGAAGCTTTCGACCGCGCGTTGCACGGTGACCAGGCAGCGCGCGGCATGATGACATGGAAGGAAATGCGGAGTGTCACGCTGGCCTCGATACTCGCCGTGAGAAGTTTGCGGGAAGGCATCCCCTTCGATATTCCCTGAGGGTTTCAGTTCGGCATGATCAACAGCCGGGCATTTTCATATCAGCGCCGCGTCCTTGGCGCCTATACATTTGGCCGGCATCACAGCGCCCTGAGCTTCTGGCACGAACGGCCCTGTGTCAATCCGACAGCATTCATGCCAGGTTCCTGGGCATACTACATGACGTTTCATGATAAGGCGGAGTACCAGGGGCCCTTCGATGCCATGGGAGTGCCGCGGCTCGACTACATGGGCGATATCGGAGTCCAGTACAACCCGATTGCCGCGGCGCAATACGGTCTGGCCTGGTGGAACAGAACTGACGGCAAAATGGGGCCGGACAGTGACGCTGCCCAAAAGGTGAAAGCCTGCGCCGATTGGCTGGTTGAGAATCTGGAGACTGTCGGGAATGGGAACAGGGCATGGACGCACAGATTCGACTGGAGATATTACCGCACGCTCAAGGCTCCATGGTATTCCGGGCTTGCGCAGGGTCAGGGCATTTCGCTGCTTGTCAGGGCATTCCTGATGACAGGGGACTTTCGTTATTTCGAATCGGCCATGGAAGCGTGGAAGTTGTTCATGGTTCCATGGACGGACGGCGGCGTTGTGTTCGCTGACGGTGACACAGGAGATCTGTGGATCGAGGAATACCTGACCCGGCCGCCCACTCATATTCTGAACGGAATGATCTGGGCTCTGTGGGGCGTACGGGACTGGAAGCGATTGTTGGATGATATCCTGGAAGGAGGGATCATCAGCGCACACACAGTGAATATCAGAAAGGACGACCCAATACTTCGTTCATGCCGGGATGCCGCTGCCGATCTTTGGGAGAAAGGAATCCGTACTCTGGAGAGGAATCTCAGGCGCTATGACACGGGTTATTGGTCTGTGTACGATCTGGCGCCGCTTCCCATGAAGAATCCTGCGAGCGTTTTTTATCATTCTCTGCATATCGTCCAGCTCGATGTCATGCATCGGCTGACAGGCAGTGGAGTTTTCGCGCAATACAGGGACAGATGGACGCTTTTCTCGAAAAAGTTTATCAATCGTCTTGCCGCTGTGGCGATGAAGCTGCTCTTCAAGGCGCTTTTCTATTAGGCGTCGGGCATGAGGATACTCTTCTTTTCCCACTATTTCTGGCCGGAGGGGAACGCGCCGGCAACAAGGGTCTATGAACTGACCAGGAGATGGGCGCGTTCGGGGCATGATGTGACCGTTGTGACCGGCGTGCCGAACGTGCCCTCAGGAGTGCCGTACGAAGGATACCGCAATCTGCTGCTTCAGGAGGAGCGTGTAGAGGGCGTCAGGACGATAAGAGTGTGGACATACCTGGCGCCCAACAAAGGCACTTTCCGCCGCACGTTGAACTACCTGTCCTATGTGCCGTTCTCGCTTTGGGCTTCGGCGAAAGCACCGTTTCCCGATGTTGTGATCGCAACTTCGCCTCAGTTTTTATGTGGATGGGCCGGTGCTTTCGCCTCCCGGCTCCGGCGGAGGCATTTCGTGCTTGAAGTGAGGGACATATGGCCTGACTCGATACTGGCTGTCGAGGCGTTGCGTTGCAGGGCGATCATCAGGTGTCTGGAAGCGCTGGAAATGCGACTTTATCGCCGAACAGACAGAATCGTGACCGTCGGCGACGGCTATGCCGAGTCGCTTGCCGGGAAAGGCGTGCCCATGGAACATGTTTCAATTCTGCCGAATGGCGTGGACCTTGAGAAGTTCTCCCCGAGGGACGACGACGCCGGATTCAGGCGAAGATACGGACTGGGCGATTCCTTTGTGTGCATATATGCCGGCACGATCGGCATGGCCGCGGGTCTGGAAGCCGTCATTGGAGCTGCGGTGCAGGTGAAAGCGGGGGGGCGGAAGGATATCAGGTTCGTTCTGGCAGGCGATGGCGCCGATCTCGAGCGAATGCGCGCAGCGGTCGAAAGGTCCAATCTGGACAACGTGGTCATAACCGGCAGGCTGGGAAAGGAAGAAGTTATACGCGCTCTATCGGCCTGCAATGCCTGCCTGGTACATTTGAAGAGAACAGAACTTTTCCGCACTGTGATTCCGTCCAAAATTTATGAAGCTGCTGCCATGGCCAGGCCAATCATCCTTGGCGTTGAGGGAAAGGCCGCGGAATTGGTGAAGGGACACGAGGCCGGAATATGCATCGAACCAGAGAACCCGCGGCAGCTTGCCGAGGCTGTGATCAGGCTTGCCGATGAGCCCGAACTGGCGCGGAATCTGGGGCGCAACGGCCGCGAACGGTTGGCCGCGAAATTCGACTACAACCGGCTTGCTGACGATTATCTTCAGATACTTTCCGTGGTCTTGAGAGACAGGGCTCTTGCCAGTTTGTCGTAGAAACGGGGCTCAGACTTTTCTGCGGTTCCCAAGCATGGCTGACACGAAGCGAAGCATGTCGCCGGCCGAGTCGCGCAGACTGGCTTGAAAGACAAAATCCAGCAGCCTGTTTGCGGGCCTGCCTCCTGCCTCCCGCGCCAGTAAAAGCGCATAGTCCGCTTGCGCCTCGAACATCCTCCGCGTGTCCTTTTCGGGACGTTCATGCGGGCCGATCCATCCCATGCGCTTCGCCAGGCCGAATCCGAAGCTCATTATCCTCCCCGCGCCGAGTGTCTCGGCCTCGCGCCAGGCGGCCGCCAGCGATTCCGGCGTTTCTGATTTCGAGATCGCTGCAATATCCGCCAGCCACACAAGTCTTTTCCACAGATGCTTGTAACCGTGCAGCGCTGTCGCCAGCAGCGTTTTGTGGGGAAGAGGGAGCAGCGCTCTTGCGCCGTCAAACTCGACCGATTGCGCCCCCTGTGCCCAGAATTCATACTGCTCGGGTATGGCGTAATTCACCGGCAGGAGTCTGATGGAAATATCTATCGCAGAGCATCCGGCCGGCTTGCTGAAAGATACGCTCCATCCGCGGCGCACATAGTCCATTTCCTCTGAGAGGGCGAGTTCGGGTCTGGCACTGTAACCTGTGGTTCGCAGCACTTGAGCGGCAGACAGATATTCGGAGGAGGAGACCATTATGTCAAGGTCATCACATTGTCTGAGAGAGGGATCGCCATAGTACCGTCGCGCGAAAAATGGCCCTCTGAAGAGGAGCGGCCTCAAGCCGCTCTTGACGAAGAGACTCAGTACTTCCGGGATTTCCTTGCCGAGAAATTCATACCGCGCCGCGCCGGCTGTGCGCATTCCGCGCAGCTTGTTTCGGGTGGCATGAGGAACGCCACGCCATTCCGACGCAGCCATGACATCGTGCAGAAGAAAGACAAGCCGGTGATGATCAGCAAGCTCGATAACCAGATTCCAGTTGTTCACGGCCGTTGCCGAGGATGCAAGCGCCTGACGCTTTTCTGAATCGAAAAACGCAGCAACTGACGAGAGGACAAAAGCCAATTCAGGTTCAAGCCGTCTCATGAAAAAAAGCTCAGTTCAACACCACGCAAAAGCCATTTCTGCCATCCTGCCGTTCGAGAAAAGGCCTTTTTCGCGGCGATTTCTGCGTCCGCCTTGGAATCTTCGTTCGCCATATCATTGGCCATTTCCGGCGATGGCGCGCGCCACAACTCCCCATGCCCTGCCTTCATTGGTATTGATGCCGAAAATCACGGTGTTCTCTCCATCCATCCAGCCGGCCGGCGCTTCATACTGACCTATGCGCGCGGGATTGCGCGCCTCCGGACGGCAATCTGCTTCGCTTCCGTTTATCCACACTTTTACCGGCCCGTCTGCTCCATAAAGGAGCTTGCCTGCGCTCCGGCCCGGCATGTTCAGGCGCGCTTTTACGAACACAAACCCGTCCCGGCCGCCGTGAATCTGCCTGATGTCCGCCAGTTCGGTGGAAGGGTCGAATGGAATTCTTCTGAACTCCACATCGGGTCCCGGTGGTTGAGCGGCGTGGATGTCATCGCAGCGCGGGTACAGGGGGCCGGCCTCAACCTCCCATATTATCCTTTGCGCACAGGAGAGCTCCGAGCAGACAGTCTCGAGTTTCCTGCGCAATTCACAGGCGTATCTGTCCTGAAGCACACCCGTGAGCATCAGGAGATGCAACCTCCTTCTCAACTGAGCTGCGGCATCGAAATTTGTCTGCGACCTTGCCAATTGCCAACCCGACTCGTAAGCCTTGAGCGCGTCGGGCAGGGCGAGAATGCGTTCTATCAGCCAGCGTTGTGCGGCAACAGGGTCATTGGATGGTATGCTGCAGGCAAGCTGGCTGAATTTCGGGAAAAGTTTGGACAATCTTGCGAGCCTGATCACCACTGCATCAAGCTCCGAAGGGGCGAAAGGAGACGGCCGTATTTTCTCCGCTTCTGCGACTGGCAGCCAGGAGAAGTATGGCGTTCCGCCTTCCCCCGCGCTTCCGAAATCGCAAAGCTTCACTGTGCGACCGTCTTCGGAGGATGTTTCCAGCAGCAGGAAGGGCTTGAGCCAGTATTCCCGCGTGTCGGCCTGTCTTGCCGAAAGGAGCGATTCGGCTGAAAGTCGCGGCGGGGCTGAGTCCGTGCGGTTGAATCTCCTGTCGTATGCAAGCAGTATCGGTCCCCTGAACAGCGAGGCTTTTCCCTCGCATTCTTCGGCGCCGGGCCATGCGTGCAGGGACATGTCGAATGTCATTTCGATGGTATCGCCCCTTTTCCAGCGTCTTCTGAGCGTCAGATATCGGCCGGGCGAGGGCCGCCTGACTGGTTTGCCGTTTATTGTCACGCGCGTCCGGCTGGACCAGCATGGAATCCTGGCCGAGAGACTCCAATGTGCGGGCCGTGAAGGATTGACCGCAATCTTCACGACTCCTGACAGCGGATAATCGGTGGTCTGAACAAGTTCGACAGATATGCCGTTCGGAATCCTGGTCTGTATTGTGCAGGGGCCGTAGAAGTTGATTGCAAGTCCATTGTCGCGGGGGAGGATTGCCCATTCCGACAGGAGTCCGAAGCCGCGCGGACTGTTCACGCTGCAGCAGTTGAGTTCGGGTGAGCCTTCCCGTGATTGGAAAACAATGTGGTGATAGCTGGCGCGTCGCACGCCATTCATCGGTGTGCTGTAAGTGGCCCAGCGTCCGCTCCGCGAGTGCTGGCCGATTACAGAGTTGAACAGGGAAAGCTCCAATTCGTCAGCCGCCCCCGATTCGCCCGTGAGCTTCAGATATTCGACCGTCATTGCCATCCAGGCTACAGTGCAGCATGTTTCTATGTCGCGCATGTCATAGGGATTGCCCTGCGCCTGCTCACCGGACGAAAAACCTCCGTTGTTGTGGCGATCCAGACGCCTGATGCTGTTCCAGTGCTGGCAGAAAGCGGAAAGATAGCGTCTGTCACCGGTGACTGTGTAAAGCTCGGCAAGCGCCATTACCGGATGCAGGCTTTCCCATCTGGGGCGCGGTATTTCATAGAACTCCAGACCTTCAAGTCCTGCTCGGAGATAGTCGCCTGCAAGCGGGGCGCCGTCCGGCCCTCTCGCCCGGAATTCCTCCTCTACGATTCGCTGCGCAAGCTCGAGGCAGGCTTTTTCCTTTGTGACTTTGTACAGAAGGACAAGAGAGTGAGCCGGCGCCAGGTTCATTTCGGTACAGCCGGTTTCAGCCATGCGCGGCGAGACATCGGGAGCAAATCTTGAAACAAGCGCCTCGCCAATGCGGCGTGCCGCATTCAAGGCATCCGGGTCGCCGGTGTGCTGATGCCAGACAAGCAGTCCCAGCATGGCATGATAGTGACCCCACGTGTCCCATGTCTGAATTGTCCTGCCGTCAGGATATTCCATGCGGTTGGCCAGTCGAAAAGCCCTGGGCCACGGGCCCAGATAGCCATCTTCGGCCTGACATGAGACAAACTCGGCAACGAAACGCTCCAGAATTCGACGCAAACGTTTTTCTCCGGTGAGGACGAGCGTCTGGGTGGCGGCTGTCAGATATTTTCCCGGGAACTCGCCGGCCCACGGAACAAGGTCACGCGGCGGTTCAGCGTCTCTGTCTCTCAGCATTTCAAGCATGCCCGGGTTGGAAAGCGGCGCTGTTTCAAGCCAGCATCTGCTGACCGCCTCGACGTACTTACCGACAATGCCACCGATCTTAAAGACGCTCTTTTCCACTGTGTCTCTTCCCCTTTTCATTCCCGCTCCCGTCGCCATATCGAACCTGTTAATCCGACCCGTGTGATTTGTACGCGCTCTTGAGCCTGGCCGCAACTTGTATGCTGGGCAGGAAAGCCGGTTGAACAGGTGCGGCATCCCTGGCAGCCACGGAAAAACTTCTTTTCATGTCTCTTGACAGGCTGCTTACGTTATGATTGAATCGCACACATTCGAACAGAGTCGAACAGAAGGAGGCGCGAGGTGACGTCGGATGGGCGCGAGATCAGGCTGGGAAGGATACTTGGCAAGGAGCGCAGGGCTGTTGTGGTGGCATGCGACCACGGCATGTTCGACGGACCGCACAGGGGCATGGAGGATATTCCTGCGCTTCTGGAAAGGCTGGGCGACGCGCCGGACGCGATTCTTCTTGCGCCCGGAATGCTGGCGCGGTGCGGCGGCTATTTTGGAAGGCGCGGAGCGCCCGCTGCAATCGTGAGGCTCAACTTCAACAGCGTATTCTGCTTCCACTGGAAGTATTCCCAGTCCATTATTTCCAATCTGTGGCGGCCCGAAGAGGCGGCCGCCGCCGGCGCTGATGCCGTGCTTGTGTGCTTGACCCTCCGCACCGGGTCGGAGGCGTCTGACGCAAGGAATGCCGAGGTGTTTTCCAGGCTCTGTCAGGACGCACACCGGATCGGTCTGCCTGTTCTGGGCGAGTATTTTCCATCCGGACATCTCTCCAAGACTCAGGATGAGTTTCACGAGGAGGTTCTGATCGGATGCAGGATGCTTTTCGAACTGGGCGCTGATTTCATAAAGACCTTTCATACCGGCCGGTTCCGGGAAATAACTTCCTCCTGTGCGATTCCCATCCTTGGATTGGGCGCGGAGAAGAAGCCCAGCGATCTTGATGCGCTTGCGCTGGCCGAGCGCCTCATGGCCGATGGCGCAGGGGGCGTTGTGTTCGGCAGGAATGTCGTTCAGGCATCCAATCCGAAGGCTTTTGTCTGTGCTTTGCAGGACATTGTAAAAGATGGGCGGACAGCTCGATACGCTGCGAAGAAGCACCACCTCTCCTGACAGGGATCTGCCGGATGACAGGGGATCAAAGGCGGGAACACATACTTAATCTGGTCGCGGCAGGAAACGCCGTGTCGGTTTCCGAGCTTGCCCGGAATTGGCGGGTGAGCGAGATGACGATAAGGCGGGATCTTGCCGCGCTGGCGGAAGCCGGCCTGATCGCAAGGACTCACGGCGGCGCAATAGGCGTCAGGAAATCGGCTCTCGAGTTCAAATTCCAGGATCGCGAGGAGCGCTGCTCGGCGGAGAAGCGCGCCATAGCGGAGTTCATGGCGCGGCAGGTGCGCGAGGGAATGACAATTTCACTCGACACAGGGACGACGACTCTGGCCGTTGCGCGGGCCCTTGGGCCGGTGAAAGGCCTCACAATTCTGACAACTTCGCTTGCGGTCGCGTGGACGCTGGCCGCCCAGGACAATGTCGAGATTGTCCTCTCAGGCGGAACCATGCGCCGGACAACTCCGGATCTTTCCGGGCCGGTGGCAGAGGAGAACATACGGAGATTCCACGTGAACCTTGCTGTGGTCGGCGCGGACGCTGTCTCGAGAGCAGGCGCATTTACCAACGAGACCGGCGTTGCAGGGATCACCCGTGCTTTGATGGAGACTGCGGACAGTGTCGCGCTTGTAGTGGATCACACCAAATTTTCGGCGGTGGCGTTCGTCCGATACGCCTCGCTTTCGGATTTCGACATGATCGTAACCGACGAAGGATGTCCGGCGGATGTGCGGGCATGGCTTGGAAAATGCCGGGCCGAGGTTGTTTTTGCGCCTGTCAGGAAATGCCGATGAGACCAGGAAGGCATGGAAAAATTCTGTTTGTGGGCATAGACGTGGGCACGACAGCGCTGAAAGCCGCGGCCTTTGACGGAATGACCGGGTCGCTTGCGGCTCAGGCGCAGGCATGCCTGCGAGTTGTTTGCGGGCAGGGCGGAACTCGGGAATATCCGAAAGGCGCCCTGATGGAAGCAATGGAATTTGCGCTGTGCCGTTTGCGGACCGCGCTGGGCGCTCGATGGTTGAACGTGGAAGGGCTGGGAATCGCTGCGCAGGGGGGAAGCGGGACTGTAGCGGACAGAGAGACAGGCGCGGAAAAAATGGGGATGATGCTGTGGAACGATTCGCGATCCCTGGTTCATCTCGGCCAAATCAGCTCCTTGAGACCGCCGGGATTCTGGCAGGACAAACTCATGACAGCATGGGTTCCATGGGGGCTTGGAAGGATTCTCTGGCTGAGGAAAAATCGGCCGGAGCTGTTCGATCCTGACAGATATGTTTATGCGGGCGCAGGAGAGCTGGTTTTCTTCCATCTGACCGGAACGTGGCGGCAGGACGCGGGCAATGCCGTACAGGCGGGATGCTACAACGCAGGGTCGCGGGCGCTCGACGGAGAAATTTTCGGCCTCGCCGGGGCCCCCCTCTCGTTCGTTGCCGGCCTGCGCGAAGGACATCGGACGGCAGCTCTGACACACGAGTCGGCCCGCAAGTATGGTTTGCGACCCGGGATTCCCGTGGCCGGGCCCTATATGGACCATGAGGCCGGATACATGTCATCGGCAGGGGCGTGTGATTCGCCACTGCAGGTTTCGCTGGGCACAGCATGGGTCGGGAATTACCGGATGCCTGCCGGGGCAAAATGGTCTTCGCCATCTCAGATTGTGCTGCCCTCGCCGGTCAAGACCGGCTGGCTAGTGGTTCAGCCTCTGCGGACCGGAAACGTTTCGTGGGATTGGGCCCTTGACGTGTTTGCGGGCGGCTGTGGAAGGAGCGGTTTTGCGGCCGCGGAAAGGATCTTCTCTGAGCGGCTTCTGCCGCCTCCGGGCGTTTTCATTCTGCCGTGGCTGACGAGTCCCAACCGTTTCGCGCAGGGAGAACAGGGCGGGGGCCTTGCTGTCGGGTTGAATCCTCAGACCACAGCAGGTGATCTTCTGCGCGCTGTGGCGGCTGGAATGTGCTGTGAAATGGCCAGGGTTTTCCAGGCCGTGAGGGATGCCGGCGTGGTTGACGCCGTCGTGCTGTGCGGAGGAGCTTCGAAGGGACGCTGTTTCAGAACAATGCTGAGCGCGCTCTTTCACCCTCTGCCGGTGTTGCAGCCGAACGATCCGGATCTCTCTGGCGTGCGGGGCTCTCTCCATGTTTTCGGCATTCCGGCCTGCCCCTGTCGCAAGTTGACCCATCCATCGGCGGCCATGGTCCGCT
>Ga0129299_1002542_pt1 | contig 12093 bp, 8 predicted proteins | sample ConPoolayeCmetaG_FD_94477 | JGI IMG/M metagenome (GOLD analysis project Ga0129299, IMG submission 94477) | Hot spring microbial mat communities from California, USA to study Microbial Dark Matter (Phase II) - Cone Pool mat layer C metaG ... | reverse complement strand
TCTGAATCAGCTATAGAAAAAGTTTTCCATCTATCTAAAATATCAGAATTTTCAGGATCAGCCGATATGTATTTTATATTAATTGTAGAATTAGCTGGTAGTAATGGTCTAAATACTCCATCACTAAATTTTATAATTACAGATTTATAATCATCAGATGGTTCTAAAGCATATGCTACTTTTGTAGGATCTGAATCAGTGATGTAATAATAATATTTGTTTAAAGTAGATCCATTATATTCGACTTCAAAATATTGAATAGATAACCTTTCCTCAAATACTGTTACTTTCTCAAAAGATTCTCCTGTAATTATATAAGGAACGTCTCTTAAAGAACCAGAATAAATATCTATAGGAATAGCATTAATTAATCCATAAGCTCTAGTAATAGGAACTTTTTCTGTTTTAAAAATGCCTACTTCAGTAAGAGGTATTTCAAATATAATTTCTAATTCAGAATAAGTATTAGAACCTATAGTAATATCTTGTAAAAAATTAAAAGCTAAAATTTTAAAGGTAGAATCAAAACCAGAAGTATTTATAAAAGTTATATAAGAACCAATTAATTTAGATAATAATAAAGGAAAGTAGCTTATATCTTTTAAAATTAAAATCTTAGCTACTCCCGTATTTCCTAAGTTTTGAACTATAATGGTAGATTCTCCAGAATTAGGTTGATCTTCAGAAAAAGTAAAAGTAGTAAAAATTGTATCTCTATATAAAATAGATTCAGAAAAAATAAAATAATTAGTTCTTTTAGTATTATTTTCTAAATTTAACTTAGAAAATTTAAGATTTTTAGTAGGACCTGTATAGATAAAATATTTACCTTCTTTAGCTTGATCTAAAGAAGTAGGAAAAATTTCTTTTGGAAATAAGAAACCTCTTCCATAACTAACTCTGTAATATCTAGGAAAGTAACCTATTTCTTTTATTTTTTCTAATACAGCTGATAAGCTAGTAGTTAAGGATAAAAAGGAATTTCTATAAAGATATTCTACATAAAGGACAATTTTCTCTAATATCCAAGCGATAGACTTAAAAATAGAGGCTAAAACTGAAGTATCTAAAATTTTTATAGAAGCTCCTTGCAAACTAACAAATTTAGTTTTTAAATATTCGTAAATTTCATTAACTGTTAACTTCATAAGGAATCTCCTAATATTTGTAAAATTTGATTAAGTTCTGGAGAATTATCCTTTAAATTAGCTAAGATAAAATCTCCTAAAATATAAGTTCCATTACTTCTTCTTGATAATTTTAAATTAGGATTAACTGAATGTACCATTTCAACAAAAGATACCAAATTAGCTCCTGTTAAAGTTATTAATTCATAAGTTTCTTCCGTAAGTAAATTATTTTTCATTTCTACATAACTAATATTAGCATTTAAAGTAATAGAAGCTATAGTGGTATTAGAAGGTTGGTAAATTATATTTACTAAAATTTCAGTTCTACTTATAGCACTTACTTTTATAGAAATATCATCGATATAATCAAATAAGCTTGGAAAAAAATATAGTAAAGAAATAAATAATACAGAAATCTCATTCAAATTTTGTTCTGATAAAGGTCTACCTAAAATTTCTTTTACATAATTTCCTACAAATATTCTATCGTTAGAAGGGACATCTCCAGGACCAAATATAAAGAAAGATTTAAGTCCTTCAGCTAAAGCTTGTTCTCCATAAATAGGATCTATAGAATTTTCACTTATTGAAATATCTATTAAATTTTCTACACTCATACATTATAATTATTAGGAATAGTACCAAAATTAGAAGCTTGTTCATTAGGAGGACTTCCAGTAGGTTGAGCGGTAGAAGTAGGAGAACCAGGAGCTCCAGATATATGATTATGTTGAATTAATTCATAAGTAAGTCCTCCATTAGTAATAGTTATTCCAGAATCATCTATAGATAATTTCACAGAAGATCCTCCTAAGAAAATACCATCATTTTTTATTTTTATGAAATAAGTAGAATTTCCTAAAAATATAGAGTCGTCCTTCACTTCTACTAATTGCTTTTGGTCTTTTTGAATAATAATTTTGTCATCTTTTAGATTTATAAAAGATTTGTCTTTTAAAATGTCTATTTTAGAATCTGTAATCTTCACATAAGAATTATCCTTTGATACCAAAATAAGCTCTTTATCTTTAGTAATAAAGATTTTAGAACCATCTTCATTAGCTATTAAAAATATATCTCCTTCAGAATTTAATATAGCATAAGAATTTATATTAGAAATAACATCTACTTTTCCATTTTTAAATGAATTTAAAATGGTAGTAGCTTTAGAAAAAATACTTTCTAAATTAGAAATATCAAAATCTTCAGAATCATCTTCTAAGTCTAAAGGAATATAAAATAACCTACTATTAAAAGGAGGATCTAAAGAAAAAACTAAAACTTCGTCATCTATTTTAGGAAATTTTATATCTTTTAAAATAAAAGGTTTACAATAAAATTCTTCTTCAAATAATTCTACTTTTATTAGAGGTACTTTACTAAAAGTAGTAGATTTTACTTTACATTTATAAAATAAGAATTTTTTCATAATTGAATAGCTTTGCTTAATAATAAGTTAAAAGAGTCTTCATCTATCTTAAAAAATTTTTGACCTACTTTAAAATTTAATAAGTCTACTTTATTTAAAGTATAATCAATAATCTCTAAAGCTAACATATCAGATTCTCTAAAAAATAGAATCCAAGGCTTCTTTATTTTAGATTGATCTAAAATAATTTCTTCACCGGTAAGTTGAGTATAGACTTCAGCTAATGGTTTGTATAAATGTTTAATTTTATTTAAAGCTTCTACTGGAACATTATCTGAAGTTTCTATAGTATGTTCTACTTCTATAGTTTGGTACAAAATATCAGACAATCCTAAGTTCATTGAGCACCTCCTTTAATTTTACCTCCAATTCCTGTAGGATCTTTAGGTCTATTATCTAAATATTCTTTTAAGAAAGAATAAAGATCTACACTTCTAGCAGCAAAGAAGCTTTGTACTTCCATACTTACTTTAGCCCATACAGGTAAAAAGTCTTCAGTAACATTATTAGAAAAAGTTACATTTACAGATTGTATTAAAGCTTGATCTAAATGTATTATTCCAGGAATGATTATTTTTACTACTCCAGAATCTCCAAAAACTTTATCATTCAAACTATCTAATTTTTTTCTAAGTTCTTCACTATCTCCTGATTTTGAAGCATTCACATCTGTTTGTGTAAATTGTCTTAAGCTACTACCTACATTAGTTAAATTTACTCCAGGTACTTTAAAAGATACTTTTAATTTATCTCCTATTACTTCTTCTCCTATAATTCTTATAGAAACTAAAGAAGCTAAATACATAGCAGGTAATAAAACATCCTTTAATGGATCTGTTTTCGCATAAAAAATTAATTCTAAATTAAGTCTTAAAGGAGTAGTAGAAGTCCATATAGGAACTTTTAAAATATTAGCAGGTGTAGGATAATTTCCTGTTAAAGCTGAATAATAATTAGCTAAACTAGAAAGAAAAGCTCCTGCTCCTCCAAATAAACTACTAGGATCTCCATAAGAAGTAGATACATTTAAAGTATAATCATTTAAGATTGGAGCAGTTAAATAAACATTATATTCTTTATATTTAGAACTATCTAAAGATTCAGTAAGATATTTTATTATATTGTCAATTAATTCTTTAGGAATTTTTTCTATTTCACGTGTAATTTGTTTTATAGCTGCATCTTTATTTACCTTAGTATAAGCTCCTTTTGAAATTTCAGTCTTTTTAGATATTGAATCTATTATTCTTACTAAGGCATTAAATACTATATTAGCTAAATTAGTAGGATAAGCTACTATACTTTGATATGTTCTATAATTAAATTCTTCTTTTAGCTTCTTTTCTATAGGAGAAAAAATACTAAAGAATGAAGATAATAAATTACTAAGAAAAGAAGAGTCTCCTTTTAAAGAATCTTTAATAGCATTAAAAGACTCTTTTACTGAAGCACTTAAACCATCAGTATTTACTTCACTCAGTCCTTTAGTTAATTCTTTTTGTATTTCTGAAATAGCATTAGTACCAAAAGCAGGATTAGAAGAAGACATAGAAGAAAAACTTTTTAAAATATCCAAAGGAGTAGAATTAAAAACATTTAAAGCTTCTAAATAATTTCTTAAAATTAAATCTCTTTCTCTTGAAGTTATTATTACGAATTTCATAATCTTTCCTTAAGTATTACTTAATAATACTCTTTGTTTATAAATAGTAAAGGCCTTTTCAGAAGATAAGTCATTTAATATATCGCTTAAATATTTAGCTCCTTGTTCTTCAGTTACTAATTGTTTTGTATTATCGGCAGTTTGTTGAGTATTATTTTTTATATCTTCTAATAGTTCCACTATAACCTTATCTTTACTAGCCATAGCTTCAAAAGAAGTACTAAATAAATTTTCTTGAAGTTTAAGTATACCATTAGATCTTTCTTGCCAGTTTTGTTTGTTTAAAGCTTTAGCTCCAGACAAAGTTTGCTCTAATTGTTTTCTTAAAAATTGTCTAAATTCTAGAGCATAGTCTTTAGGTAGAGCATGAGTTTTTAAAAACTCATCTACTATTTGTTTAGATAAATTTGATACACCTTTTTGAAGGTCTGTAGAACTAACTTCCATTCCTTTTTTTAGAAAAGCATTAAAATCAGTAACAACTTTTCTTAAAGATTGTATAACTTCTTTTGGATCAACGTTTTTAGTTGTATCTTTAAGAAGTTGTCCAATACTAGTATTTTCTAAGGCTGAATAAGCTTCTAAAAATTTTTCTCTAGTAAAAATATTTATTCCTTTAAAAAAATCTATTTGAGCATTTTTTAATTGTGAAAAAGTTGCATTAGCAGTAAGATTTAAAATATCTAATTCTCCTTTACTGAAGACATCTGTTATTTTTTTATTACCTATAAGGTAGCTTTCAAAAACTGTACCAACTGCAAATGAATAAAGTGCCTTTTTCAAAAAGAGAAATAAAATATCAAAAGTACTAGCAGCTTTATATTGGAAATCTCTTACTGAATCTACTAAATTCATAAAAGCATCTTTTCCAGAATCTACAAAAAATTCAAATAATCCTCCTATTGCTGAAAAAACTACATCATTTAATAATTCACTAGTTAGCTTATTTATTTCAGATTTTACCATTTTCCAAGTTTTAAAGATTTCTAAAATCACATCAACAAATTGCTTCAATACGCCAGGATTAGCATTGATAAAATTTACAAGAGTTCTAAAAAATCTTCTTATTCCTTCTAGAATTTTTGGAATAGCTTTTTTTAGAGTAGCTAAAATTTTAGGAAGTATTACTTGAAGAGCTTTTATAATTCTCATTAATAAAGGAGGTAATAAGCCTACTGCTGTAATTAGTAATTTAGCAAATCCATCTACAATAGAAGTTATTAATCGTCCATCTTCTAAAACATTAGCTATAGCATTTAATAAACTCTCTATAGCTGAAGTTAATCCAGTAAGTAAAGCTGGAAATACTTTAGTAGTTACTACTGAAATTAAAAGACTAAAAGAATTAGCTAATCTAGTTATTAAAGTAGGTAAAGTTTCTGAAAAGAATCTTGTTAAAAATTCTGTAACTTTATTAATTAATTTAGTAAATCCTTCTGATTGAAGAAAATTCAATAATTTATCAAATAATCCTCCTAAAATAAGTAAAATTTTATCGGCTAAATTAAATAACACATTTATAATTTTTGTAAATATATCAGGAAGTACATCAATTATTTTAATAGCTATATTAGGAAGAACTTGAGCTACAGTATTAAATAATTTTTCAAAAGCATTAAGTAAAGTATTTATTATAGAAGTATCTCCTAATATTTGAGAAATTGTATCTATAATAGCCTTAATAATTTGATCCGCTGCTTGTACTAAGGTTTCAAAAATTGAAATAAAAGCACTTAATATAGCTTGTAAATTCTCTTTAGTAAATAACATTTTTATAGCATCTAAAAGAGCATTTACTACTAAAACAGCTCCTTTAGCTAATTCTTTTACTAATATAGGTAAGTGTACTGTTAAAATTCCTACTAAAGCCTTTACTACTTCAGGTAAAGCTTCTCTTAGAGCTTTAACTATTAAAGGTATTCCTTTTTGAACAAAATATAATAGAGAATTAGCTACTGTAATAATGAATTTAGGTACATATACTTGAATAACTTTAATAATCCATAAAGCAAACTTTACTAAAGCTTTAGTTATTACAGGTATAGCTCTAATTACTAAATTCATTATTATTTCGGCTACAGTGAAAGCCATATCTAAAATAGACCTAATCAATCCTTCTCCAAATAAAGAAAATACTAAAATTAAGCCTAAAACTCCTTTAAGGAATCCCATTGATATATCAGAAATTTTTCTATATAATTCCTTAAAAGAATCTTTTAAGAAAAGAAAAAATTTAAAAAAGACTTTTTTAGCTAATAAAAAGGCTCCTTTTAATAAATCAAAAGTAAACTTATAAGAAAATTTATAAAGATTTAAAAATTGTTTAAAAGAAGCATATAATAATCCTAAAGGAACAGTTACATTCCAAGCTAAGGCAGAGGTAATAATAGCAGAAATTCTAGAAATAGTCTCTTCAGAAAGGCCTGTCCATCCTAATAAAAATTTTAATACATTAGTAGTTAAGGTATGTAAAATATTAGTAGTTAGAGCTATAGAAGCTATTAAATCTTTTTTAAAAGCTTTAGCTAATTTTTCAGTTTTTAGTAAAAATTTTTTATAAAAAGAAGCATCTCCTTTTATAGTTTTTTCTAAGTTTTCTATAGCTGTTATTGCTTTTCCTTTTTTAAAATAATCTTGAACCTTTTTATCTGAAAAAATATTCGAAATAGGGTCTAGCTTTTCTGATATTTGGTCTAATGCATCTGGAGATACTATAGGAAATATTAAACCTCCTTCTTCTGACACAAACTATACTCCTTTTTATCTTAAAGTAGAAAATAAATGTCTATAGTAAACTAAAAAATTCCTTAAATTATTATATGAACCACTTCTTAAAAGTTGAGAAATTTTAGTTTCATATTCTTCAAAACCTCTAGTATCCAATGGATCTAAATCTACAGGAATAAGAAATAAATATTTTAAATTAGAAAAAAGCTTAGAATTATCATTAAATAATTTAAAGAATTCTTCCATTTCACCTCTTTCTCCAAACTTTAAAGAATCAGCATTATTACCAAATACAAAAAAAGCTCTAACATCATTTTTACTTTTCTTAATTTCTTCAAATACATAAGAGATTCCTTCTAATTCAGATGGAACTCTGCCACTTTTTACAATACCAAAAAATTCTTTTACAGGAACATTTATAGAAGTAGGTCCAAGAGTTAGTAGAATTTCTGGAAGTTTTCCTTTTTGATTTCTTTTAATAAGTCCTCCTCCAACAATATTAGTAGTAAATTCTAAATGAAATATTTGAAGAGAGTATGTATAAGAAAGATATCTTAAAAATCCAAAAGCTAATTTTATATAATCAATATTAAAAGGTGATTCAACAGTCATACTTAGAGATGTATCTATAAGAGCTATAACAGTAGGAGGCTCTGAAGGTACTCTTTTAATAGAAGGACTAGTACCAGCTATAAAAGTACTGAGTGGCCTACCTATTAATGTAGTATATAAAAGGTCTGTAGTATTATAAACAGTAGAGGTAGGATCTTTTTTATAAGTAGAAAATCTAGAATTTAAAAAAGTATCTTTTTCTAAGGTATCTAAAACTTTTTCTATAAAAGATCTTTTTTCTAAAAACCTATCTATCAAAGATAAAGGAGAAAGTTGTCTATTAGAAACTCTTCTTCGACCTCCTTCACTTGGATCATCATTTTCGTCAGATGGTTCTGGTTCATCCATAGTAGGCTCTCTATCGGACTTTTTCTTTTTTCCTTTACTATTTGGATTCTCAAGACTAATTTCAAAATTATGTAAAAATTTTATAAAGTAAAAAACAGAATAATCAAGATAAGATTGTAAAGGAGGAGAATATTCCTCATTATGCCTAGGTAAAAGGTTAGCTGATAAAGATAATAAATCTTGATTTAATTGAGTATCTTCTAATATATTAGCAAGAGTAGGCCTAACTTTATAAGTTATACCATAATTAGCATAAGATATTTTAGGTAATAATTTACGATCAAAATGGAAATAAGAATAATAATTATGTTTAAATTCATGATTTAGCAAAGGAAGCGCTGCTGAAAAAGAAGAATGACTTTTTATTTTATCTTTAGAAAAAATCTTAGCATAATCTATTACTCTATTAAAAGCTATTTCATCTTTTTTTCTTGAAGGATTCATAGTAAATATAGAGGTTCCATCTGAAAGAGATATATATTTTCTAAGTGAAGAGCTAAAATCTACTATTCTATGAGTAGCTATTAAAGAAAAATTTGGATAACAAAATTTAAAGAATTCAGGAAAATGAGCATAGGTATTCTCATATGAGTCTAAAGGAAAAGAGCTTCTCTTAAGGTTAGAAAAGATATTCCACAAAGAATTAGGATCTTTATATTCTTCATAAGAAACTTTAGATATAAGCTCTTCTACGGAATAAAATTTTTCTTCTTCAGCCTCTTCAGTTAGAATGTCTTGTTCTATTCTAGATATGATATCCATTATTGTATCTTAACCTAAAGAAGTAGGTTGTTCATCAATTTCAATAGCTTCATTTCTTTCAGAAGCTATTGAAGAATAAAATTCTACAAAAGCTTTATCAAAATACCCAAAAACTGATAAAACTTGATTATATAAAAAAGTTTTTAATAATCCTTTTTCTTTTAATTCTTTAAAAAGAGAATAAATTTCTTCAGCCTTCCTTTTATTTTTTTCATCAAGCAATGGAGAAGACCTACTTTTCAATATAAATAGTAAATTATTTAAATGATTAGTTACTAAAGCTAAAGATCTTTGGCTTAAAAGTTTTTTAGCAGATTCTCCTGTAGAAGAAATATTAGTAAATTCTTTATGAATATTAAGCAAATCTTTTAAAGAGGAAGAAGAAAGATGTTTTAAAAAGAGAGCTGATAAAGTAGTAGAATGAGTAATATTTTTATCCTCTACATTAAAACCTTCTTTAAAAAATTTCAAAAGCTTTTCTATATATTTTAAATATAATCCATTTTTATAAAAATTTTCTCTTGTTAAGCTAATAATTTCATTTAGAGTATTCTCATTTAAATCTTCATTTTTGAGAAGATCTAAAAGATTTCTATAAGCTTGACCTTTTTCAGCAGCATTTCTTATAACATTTTCTACTTCACCTAAATTAGTAAATACATCAAAAATATATTGACCTGAAACTTTAGAAGTAGAAATAGCAGAACTAGCTAAATCAGAAACTAAAAATTTATTATTAGAATTTATAAAAATATTTTTAATATCATCACGTAATTTTTTGAAAAAGTCTGATAAATTAGAATTTTTTTCTTTAAGATCTTCTAAACTAGTTAAATTGATATAAATATCATTTACTAAAATATATTCTAATAAATATTCTGAAGGATTAGGATCTTCTATATCAAATAATTGTTTAACGAATTGAGAAATAAAATCATTTGGCTTAAATTTTAAATTATAAACTTCTGGTCTATAATAATGATTAAGAATTAAGTCTAAAAGACCCATAGAAAATAGCTTTATATAAAAATTATTTGGATATTTCAGTCTTAAAACTGAAGCTATTGAAGCAGCTAAATCTCTAGAAGTAGATAATCTCTTTCCAATTCTAGATTTATCTTCAGTTTCTAAATTAATATCAAAAATTATTGAAGAAGCTTTAGGATCTGGATATACAGGAACCTTTATAGACCTATCTATAAGAGCTCTAGGTAATTGTTTTAAAGCTTCTCCACCTTCTTCTTTAGAAGTAGTAGCTGGGTTAGCTACTGCTATAACTATTGTATCAGGATGAAGAGTAAGACCATTGGTAGGTATTTTTCTATCTAAGAATAAAGATAAAGATGTGTTTAAAATAGTATAATCTGAAGCTCTATTAATCTCATCAAGAAATAAAATACATGGAACACTAGAAGCAAATACTAAAGAAGAGTTTACTGAATAAGTAGTAGCACTAGGCATACTCTCATGAGTATAAAGAATACTATTTTCTACTAATTGTAAATCTTTATCTTCGATATTAGTTTTGTCTTTACTTAAAAGATTTTTACCTAAAGATCTTATAAGCATTGCTATAGATCTTAATATAAAATCATCTAAAAATACTGATAGGCCCTCACTTTTTAAGAATTGTATAAAATCTTTATATTGTTCTAAAGTAGTAATATTTTCTTCTAAAAAAGAATTAAACTTTTCTAAAAATTCAGAATAAGTAAGAGTTAAATCATTAGATTTAGAAGAAGATAACCTTACTAAATAATCCTTAAGCTCTCTAGGAAAAGTTTCTCTATATTTATCGGATAGTTTTTCTAAAAAATTAGCTAAAAAAATTTCAGCAGGTTTTGAGACATTTAAAATAGGATATCCTATAATATCAAAAATAGTTAAAGAAGGAACTCTAAAATCTAAAAAGGAATGATTTTTAAAAGATCTAGATATTAAAGCTCTTACAGTTGAAGATTTACCTCCACCAGGATCTGAATATAATAAAATAGGATATTTTACATCTGAAGCTAAAAAGGTCTTTAATAAAAAGTCTAAATAATCATTTAATAAAGAACTATCAATAGTAAGAAAGGATGCCTCATTTTCAATACTAGGTCTATTTGTAGTTTGATTTTCCGCCATAATTATTAATCCTCCTTTTTATAATAAGGAAACTTTTTCATTTTCTTTATTAGCTTCTTGGCTTTTTTGTTCCGTAGGATTTGAATTAGAAATAGATCTTCTAAGACCATTTACTATTTCTCTTGCTTCTTGTTGTTCTAATTGATCTAAAGGAACTCCTATTAATAAGCTTTTCAAAATTAAATATCTTTTAACAGAATCATCATTAATTACTACTTCTTTTAATAAATCATTATTTTTTAGAGAATTTTGTAATTGGTTAAAAGCTGGAAGTTCTACATTAATATTATTAGATAATCCTGAATCTAACTTTAGAGCATCTAAATTATCCAAAATATTTTTAGCTCTAGACCCAAATAAAGTATTTAAAGCCTTTTGTAAGTTATTTTTTAAATCAGTTTCATTTCTAGAAGAGAAAACTTCTTTAGAATAATGTAAAATAACAATTCTCAATAAAAATCTTCCAGCTGGAGTTCTTAAAAAATTTACTATAGCTCCTCCGACTCTAGCTAAAACTGAACCAATTTTACTTAATCCTGCAATAACAGCAGCTAAATTTTCTTTAAGATAAAAATTTTTATATAAAATAATTCTTCTTTCTAGCTCTTCTACAGTAGGTAATTCATTATATTGCTCTTTATATTCTTTTAATATTTGTATTAGGGCTTTAGGCTTTACTTCGAAATAATCAGCCATTTTATAAAGATCTACTTTTACTTTCATCTTAATTTAATATAGTATTTAAATCAGTTACAATTTGTATTCCATTAGTTTTAGCAAAATCTACTTTCCTAGAAGTAGGATTTTCTCCTACTAACAAAATATTAGTATTTTTAGATAAGTTAAGGACTTTACCTCCATTCTCTTCTATTAATTTTATAATTTCCTTTCTTGGAATGGAGAATTTTCCTGTAATAGAAATATTTAATCCAGCTAATTTATTAGATTTTTTAGAAGGCTCTTTAAAGCTATAAGATTTTATAAAATCTAAAATGTAAGCATTTCTATTAAAAAATTCTACAATATTTGAAGCTGTAATAGGTCCTACATTTGGAATTGTTATTAACTTATTAGTATCTTGCAATATTTCTATTAAATATTCTTTAGATTTAGCTATAGATAATATTACTTTTATAGTTTTAGTAGAACAATTATCTATTCCTAAAGCCACTAAAAATGTCTCTAAAGTTAAATTATTTCTAATAGATTCTAGTTCTTTCTTTATTTTATTTAAAAATTTAGTATCTTCAAAATGCTTATCAATATATAAAGCATCTAAATAAGAATTTATGTAT
>Ga0129299_1002541_pt1 | contig 12095 bp, 7 predicted proteins | sample ConPoolayeCmetaG_FD_94477 | JGI IMG/M metagenome (GOLD analysis project Ga0129299, IMG submission 94477) | Hot spring microbial mat communities from California, USA to study Microbial Dark Matter (Phase II) - Cone Pool mat layer C metaG ... | reverse complement strand
GAAGTAGCTTACGAAGACGCACATCACGGAAAGCCACCCGAGTTTGCAGAAGACCACCAGGCAGGCGACGACGTTCAACACGGCGTACAGGCCCACAATCTTGTGCGCCGAAACCCGTCGCAGCAGCGCCGCCCCGACCACGCGCCCGAGAAGGAAGCAGATGAAGCCGAACGATGCCAGGTTCGACGCTCCCTTGTTGGTAATGCCCACGATCCCGTCGTGATAACAGAGTTCGCCCGGATAGGCATCGGCCAGCAACAGCCGGTTGAGTCGCCGCTCGCTTCGGCCCCCGGGACCCTGCGCCAGCAATTCTCTCGTGACATCCTGGAGTCGAACGCCCTCAAAGCGTGCGGGGTCGTAAAGGCTCTCATTCTGGATCAGCTTGTTCAGGTCCTGCATCACGGCGACTCGGGCCGCGGTCTCGCCGACGGTGCCGTTCCTGTACCGGGCCAGTGTTTCCAGCGTCGAGGGGGAGAGTTTCGTCGCGAGGAACGCGGAAACAGGATCCGCTTTCTCGCTCAGCCTGGCGGCCAGCGACGGCATGTCCCTGAAATCGGAGCCGATGAACGCTGTTCGGAGTTCCACCCATTCAGTCATCCGCCTGCCGATCCACGTGCTGGTGTCCTGTTTCAGCCAGGAAGCCGGCAGAGAGGGCGGCTCCGACGTCATGTAATTGATCAGAAAGCTGAAGATGCCGGCTTGTGCAGCCACATACAGAAACTGGGCAAGTACGGCACCCGTGAAGTGTTCGTGCGACCAGATGCTGTGGTGCGAAAGCCGTCTGATGATGCCGACAAGCCAGACCGCCGCAATGAGAAGTACCACACCGCCACCGGCCAGCAGCGTCAGAAAAAGTGCGGTATCGGCGGTGATCACGAAACCGGACGGATGCGGTAGCGCGGAGACGATCCCCACCAGCCGTGGTCCCACGTTGAGGGAGCCGAGTACCAGCCACAGAATCATGCCGAAGACGCCGAGCAGGGCGCAGACGTTGCCCAGCAGCAGCACATACGACAAACCGCGGTTCACCTGCCGAACGACCGGGGCCGCTCCCTTTCCGCCCGTGTTGTCTGCCTCATCAATCTGGTAGTCGTCCCTGGCCCGGATGTCCGGCACCGGCGCGAAGAAGAAAATGACGGCCAACAACAGCACCGCCACTCCCACGCCGGCGTATGGAATCCACAGTGTCTGCGAGCCCGTACTGCGGCCGAGCTCGTCCGTGCCGTAGAAGAACAGCCCGCCGGCGATCGGGCCCAGCACCCAGCCGACACCGTTGCATGACTGGGCCAGGTTGATCCGGGTGGCGGCGTAGCGCGGCGGCCCCAGCACCGTGGTGTAGGGATTGGCCACCGTCTCCAGAAATGTCAGGCCGGAGGCCACGACACACACGCCGAGTAGAAACGCCCAGAACTCCTTGATGTTCGCGGCGGGAATGAACCAGAATCCGCCTACGGCGACCAGCAGCAGGCCGGCGATGATGCCTCCCCGGTAACCGAGGCGCGTCGCCAGCCAACCGGCCGGCATGGCCATCAGAAAGTAGCCCATCCAGTGGGCGAACTGAACCCACGCCGACTGCGACAGGCTCAGGTTCAGCTCTTCCTGGAAGTGCTTGTCCATCACGTCGATCATGCCGTTGCAGAACCCCCAGAGGAGGAACAACGAGCTGACCAGGCAGAACGTCAGGAGGACGTTCCGGCCGTCGGGGAGGACAAACATGCTTTGCTTTTCGTCGTTGGGTGTTACGAGTGGTCGGGTCTGTGTGCTCATGCGATTGGGCTCTCTTTGGATGCGGATCGGCCGCCCGGGGCGCCGCCCAGACGACCGGACTTCGCATCACGACTCGCCGGAACGGCTCACTTCCTGAACACGGCCTTGATGTCCTCGAGCGACACGCCCAGCGTCGCTTTCGCAACTCCGTCAAGCGCGGTTTCCGGGCCCGTCAGGTGAATCGTGCGATGCGTGTGTGTCAGGCTCTTGCCCGGCTCGAGTGCGGCAGCCGGAGAGGAGGACTCAAGCTCGTAAAACGGCCCCATCGGTCTGGCGCCCGGGGCCGGCGGCCCATCGTTGTAGCTGTTTGCCGCGTCCCCGTTGTACGGATCATCCTGCAACTTCCAGAGCGAATTCACGTAATCCGTCACGCCCGGCGGCTGGTTGAACTGCACGATCGTCAGGACCTTGTTTTCCGCGTCGTAGCTGCCGAGAACCGCCTTGCTGCGTTTCGGACTGATGCCGATCTTGCTGCGGTATTGACCGTCCGCACGAAGGAAGACCACGTCATCGCGCACCACCAGCCGGTCGGGCGGAATTTCGCCGAAGTAATCCGAAGTTACTTTCTTGCCGAGCTCCGACTCGGGTCCGGCTTTGATGGGCACCACGACGGTCGTGGACGGGGACGGATTGAACATGCCGAGGATCCATACGGAGAGCAGTCCGGTTTCCTTCTTCCAGGCTTCCCTGCCCCGGTTGGTAATCTTGTTGTTCGAGGCGTACGCCACGACCTTTACGCCATCCGCAGCGCTTACCCCGAGGTGCTTCCAGGCGGCCTCCGACGGGAGCAGGAGCACCTCGCGTTCGACGCCGACATGGAAAACCGTACCGGAATAATTTGTGAGCGAAAACTCCGCCCCGAAGACCGCCCTGTCGTCCGCACGGCTGAGAACCTTGAAGGGTTCCGTGTCGAAGATCGCCGGCACCTGCCAGTCATCGAAGACGAACCTCTTGCCTTTGGCGAAGTAAATCGAGAACTGCCCGCCCTCCGGTCCCATCCAGAAGCGGTCCTCGCCGCCGAACGCATTCATGTGCGGCTGAATCTTCCCCGAGGCGATCAGCTCCCGGTTGATCCAGCCGAAGCTCGGGCCGGCGTCGCCGTCCGTCGTGCTGGTCATCACGCGTCCCTGCCAGGCCGGCGCGAGAGCGACCCTGGCCTGACCCGCCTTGTCGCTCAGGACGATCACGTCCGTGTGTTTCTTCAGGAATGCGATGTCATCGCCAAACCTGGCGCCGGCAGCAGAACATGCGATTGAAGTCATTGCAGTAACAGTTACGATTGCTGTTGTTAAAAGTTTGCCGTTCATGGACATCCTCAGCCCGATCCCATAGAGCGCCGTGGTCTCCGCCGACGCATCGCGTCGAGACCAAACGCGGCGGCAGTCTAACGCGCCCGATTCGGTCCATCAAGCAGCTTGTGGCCGCCACCGCGGTCGGTATACAGTGGAGGCAGGCACGCGACGACATCTGCGATTCCGAACCGTGAGGTGAATCATGATGAGGCGATTCCTTCCGCCTGGCCTGTCGATTTTCGTCATTGCCGGCAGCGTTTCCGGCGAGGTTCGCGCGCCAGCCGGCCGGGTGGCGCGCGCCGTCGCCGACCGTCTCGGCTCGGCGCACGTGGCGGGCAGGTACAACTTCACCAGGGATGATTATCTCAACGAAGGCGCCGACCAGATCCTCAAGCTCGGCATGCGCGTCATCAAGATCTATCTGCACGACCCGGCCGGCAGCTACCGCTTCAACAGCAGGTGGCCGAAGTTCGACGACCTGACGCAAGTAGCGCGGCACCCCTATTACCGCAGGCTTTTCGGCAAGCCGTTCACAACGTATATCATGACGGCGTATTCGCTCCGCAACCGCGATGGCGCGTACTGGCGGCGCGGCGTGTCCGACGAGCAATATGCACGCGAGTCGCAGGAGTTCTACGAGCTGGCGAAGTATCTTCTGGAGGCGTATCGCGGTACGGGCAAGACGTTCGTGCTGCAACACTGGGAGGGCGACTGGGCCGTCAGAGGCAACACGAATCCGGAACCGGAGGGCGACCCGTCGCCCAAGGCGCTGGACGGCATGGTCCGCTGGCTCAACGCAAGGCAGGACGGCGTGGACCGCGCCCGGGCGGAGGTAAAGAACACCGACGTGAAAGTCTACAACGCCTGCGAGATGAACCTCGTTGCCATCGCGATGGACGGCCGGACCACCGTGGTCAACAACGTCGTGCCGAGGACGCGTTGCGACCTCTATTCATATTCGTCGTACGATACGATCGGCGTCGCGGCAGAGAATCCTGGCGAGGGCCGCAAGCTGTTCAGACGCGCCCTCGACTACATCGCATCGAAGGCGCCGGACAGCAGGGACTTCGGCGACAAGAATGTGTTCGTGGGCGAGTTCGGCTGGCCGGAAGTCAGGTCCGAGAAGGATCCGGGCGCCAGCACCGAGAAGTGCCTCCGGGTGCTGAAGATGACGACGGAGGAATCGCTGGCCTGGGGCTGCCCGTATGTGGTGTACTGGCAGGTCTTCGATAACGAAGTGCGATCCGGGAAGGCACGCCCTACCAACGACCAGTGCCGCGGCTTCTACCTCGTCAAGCCCGACGGCACGCGCGCCGCCGCGTGGGATTACTTCGCCTCGCTGCTCGTCGCGCCGAAATAGAACCGGACCCCGGGCGTAAGGCCACGGCCCAATTGCCCCGACGCATGACCGAACCGACACGTATGGTACGAAGGCACGAGGCCCGCACGTGCAGACAAGCTGTCTGCACCACGAGTGTGAGCGGCGAATCCCTCACGCGGAGCGTGAGGTGTACGTAGGCGTCACGCTCCGCGTGACGCAGGAACCGGTCGGCACGACGCAGGGAGTGGAGTCGGGCGACCTGCCGGTGGCCGCTACATCGGCACAAAGCTCGTCTTCGCGTCGATCTCGGCGATCGTTTCCGCGAGGAGCTTCGCGCAGTTTTCGAGGTCGGTCAGACTCACAACTTCGACCGGCGTGTGCATGTAGCGATTCGGAACACTCACAAGCCCGGCGGCTACACCTGCCCGCGAGATCTGAATCGCGTTGGCGTCCGTGCCGGTGGCACCGGGGGCGGCGGCCATCTGATGTGGGATCCTTTTGCGCCTGGCGGTCCTGACAAGCAGCTCGCCGACCTTCGGGTTGATATTCGCGCCGACCTCGATCACCGGTCCGCCGCCGATGCGGATGTCGCCGAGATGCTTCTTCTCCACGCCGGGATAGTCCGAAGCGTGCGTGACATCCACCGCGATGCCCACGAGCGGGTCGATGCCGTAGCACGACGTGCGGGCACCGCGAAGGCCGATCTCCTCTTGAACCGTGCTGACGGCGAACAGCGCGCACTTGATTCTCCCGGCCGCCGCGAGCCGCAGCGCTTCCATGACAACGAACGTGCCGACCTTGTTGTCGAAACCCGGCGAGGCCACAACGTCGCCGTTCAACCGCGTCATGCCCAGCTTGAACGTGACCGGGTCGCCGATGCTGACTCGCTTTTCGGCCTCGGCCTTCTTCTTCGCGCCGATGTCGATCCACAGGTCGCCGATGTCGATCTTCGGCTGCTCGGCTTCTTTGCCGCGCATCAGGTGGATCGGTTTGCGGCCGATGACGCCCTCGACGGGCTTGCCGTCGTGGTGCACGGTGACGCGCAGGCCCGGCAGCAGCGCGGCATCGATGCCGCCGATCGCCGCGAACGCGAGATACCCCTCGTCGCTGATGAAACGCACCATCATGCCGATCTGGTCGCAGTGCCCGGCGAGCATGACGCGCGGCGAGCCTTTGGGGTTCAGGCCGACGATGACGTTGCCGTGCAGGTCGGTCTCGATTGTGTCGGCGTACTTCTTCATCCGTTGCCGCACGATCCGCTGCACCGGTTGCTCGAAGCCCGAGGGTGAAGGCGTCTCTTCAATTGCACGCAGAAAGTCGTAAGAATCCTTGTTCATGCGTTAACCATTGTTCTGTTGATCCGGTGTTCCGTCAGTCCGCAAAGGCCTCAGGAATTCAGAGTGGACAGTTGGAGGGCGCGCGGGACCCGCCCTCCGGACTGGCAACTCTGAGCTCCTGACCCTGAACTCCTCACTCGCTGCTCGGCATTCGCAACTCGAAACTCATTTGATTTCAACACTCGGCCTTCCGCGCTTCACGTAGCCGATCTCCATCGCCGGCTGGCCGGCCGCTTCGAGTTCCCGCATCACGCCCGCGGCCCCCGTTCGCCGTACGATCAACACATAACCGATGCCCATGTTGAACGTCTTCCACATGTCCTCGGGATCGGCGCCGAGCTGCTCGATCCAGCCGAAGACCCTGGGCACCGGCCAGGTGTTCCGTCGGAGCACGACCGCGCAGTTGCGCGGAAGAACTCGCGGCACGTTGCCGATCAACCCCCCGCCGGTGATGTGGGCCATGCCCCGAACAGCCGTTCTTCGTCCATTGCCGGCGAGCAGCGATCGAATCGGCCGCACATAGATGCACGTCGGTCGCAGCAGGGCGTCGCCGACGGTCTCGCCCAGCGCATCGATATGCTCGTCGATCCGCAGGCCTGCCTTCGTGAAGACCAGCCGCCGGACGAGCGCGTAGCCGTTCGAGTGAAACCCGGAGGACGGCAGGCCGATCACCACGTCGCCGGGCACGATGCGCGAACCGTCGATGATCCGGCTCCGTTCGATGACGCCGACCGCAAAGCCGGCAAGATCGAAATCACCCGGCTTGTACACGTCCGGCATTTCCGCCGTCTCTCCGCCAAGCAGCGCGCAGTCCGCCTCGCGACAGCCCGCCGCCACGCCCGCGACGATCTGTGCCACGGTCCTCGGGTCGAGCTTGTGGATCGCCACGTAGTCCAGAAAGAACAGCGGCTCCGCCCCGCACGTCAGCATGTCGTTGACGTTCATCGCGACCAGGTCGATGCCGACCGTATCCAGCTTGCCGGCGGCGGCGGCCACGAGGACCTTGGTTCCGACGCCGTCGGTGCAACCCACCAGCACCGGGTCGCGATAGTTGCGAGCGTGACCCTTGTCGCCGGCATCGAGGCGGAAAAGCCCTGCGAAGCCGCCGTACCGGCCCAACACACGCGGCCCGAATGTGCTGCGGACATGCGGACGGATGAGATCGACCATCAGGTCGTTAGCATCAACGTCGACGCCGGCATCGCGGTAGGTGAGCTTCTTCGTCGTCCTGCTCCGGGTCGGCATGCGAGACAGGTTATCGCGAGCGCCCCGTTCGGGCAACCGGCGGACGCGCCGGCCGGAACATCTGCCGGAGGCACGGTGCTGCTCTGCAGAGGGGCTGATCGCCCCGCCGCTTGTCATCGAGCTTCGTTCGCTCGCCGCAACAAGCAGCCCCGCTCACCCGCCCCACGTCCAGCCGATCGCCGTGCCGCCGAAGAACTCATCGTGCAGCGTCCCGTCCCGCTCCGCGGTCCCCAGCGCCTGGTTATAGAAAAGGAACCCGGATATCGCGACCGAGCCTGCCCACTTCGGCAGGTGCAGAAGCGATGTCAGGTCGTACGTCAGATCGAGCCCCCACTGACTGTATGCCAGCCGCCACGCGTCGTTGTCGCGGCTCTGCACGGCAAGCAGCTTCCGCAGATACGCCCCGTCCGCGGTCAGCCGCCAGCTCGGCGTCAGCGTCACGTTCGGAATCGCGTCGAACGTGAACGGGTGGCTCACGCCGAACTCCATCCACACGCCGCCGCCCGTTACGCCGTAATCCTGTACGAACACGAACTGCGGGTTGAGCACGCCTTCTTCGTTGTCCGGCCATAGCCACTTCCACATCCACGCGTCGTTGTGCGTCAGTGTGAGCTGGAACTCATGCGTCTCGTTGTTGTTGTTGTTGCCGTGGCGCTTGTCCTTCCGCAGCAGGGCCGCCGAGTTCGGAAATTCATAGAAGTTGTATGCAAGCCTGACCGTCGTCGCAATCGGCGCCACGTCGTACTGATACCAGAGATAAAAATCGTACTCCTGGAGGTTCTGCGCGCCGCCGTACGGGTTCAGCTTCTCCTGCGCCGCGTACCACTCGAAGAACGTGTCGAACCCGAACGAGCCGAAGTTCTCCGTGTTGTAGGCAAGCGACGTGGTCATCTGATGGTTCGGTTTCTCACGCCCCTCACCGGCGTACTCGGAGAAATTGATCCCGCGGAAGATGTAATCGGAGAACAGCCAGTACTTGATGTTGAAGACGATCGGAATCGTGGCCTTCCCCGCGGCCTCCGCCGGCTGCGTCTCCGGACGCTGAGGGACGTCGGCTTCCTCGGCCGGCTTCTCGGTCCGGGCGACGGCCGCGTTGTCCAACTGGTCGGCCGGCCTCAGGCCGAACGTCGGCCCTTTGCCCTCGTCATTCGGGCTTGCCCACGCGGGAATCGCCCACAACATGACCAGGAACGCCCAGGTCCAGAGCCCCGCGCGCCGCATGCTGATAACCATCGAACACCTCCTGACCGTAAGGAGCCGATGCATCGTCGCGTACCGCCAGTCCGCACACTTGCCAGGGAGCGGGACGCAGCCGATGCCAACATCGTTCCGCAGGGCGAAGCGCGATCCAGACGCCCCCGCGCGCATGTACCACGGCATGGTGCGGATTCAGATCTGAATTGCCCCGCCTGACAACGCACCGAGTACCAGGTTGATCGCGGCGATGATGCCGAGATTCAGAATCTCGCCACCCTTGTCAGCCCAGAAGTTGTCCGGCAAACAACTTCCTGACAGGAGACATCCGCCGCTCGCAACAACCGTCCACCCCAACGCCTTCCACATCGCTCGTCTCATGCCTGCACTCCTTGCCGCGGAACTCACGACCCGGAACGTGTGACGGCCTTCGCACACACTGCCGGCGTTCCTGTGGCGTGCTTCGACAACGATTGTCGGTCCTCCCGGATCGACACAAACAACACGCACGTTACGATTGACAGGTCCTTCAGACTGATTGCATGTACCTGCCGGGCCGCTCCGTTTGCGCCGCAAGTGCGCGCCACACTTGCAGCGCCGCGACCCACCGTTCAACCCTTATAGGTTGGCTTAGCCGACGTTGCGATGTCAAGCCCACCACTCAGCGCCGTTGGTCAACGGACTATAACGCTCCCGCCGGGCATACTTCGAGCAACGATACGGCCATTGCACGTGTGCCCGCCATCCCATCGGCGGGCGCAGCTTGCCCGGCACCCTGACCCAACCACAATACCGCACGCCCGCCGAACCGCCGCGCCTGTGGATCGCTGCCGGCGCGCCGGCCCGGCACACTGCCGCCTAGCACTTCTCGTACCACATAGGGAAACAAAGGCATCTGAGTCGCGCAAGATATTTCCTCTAAAGCGATTACGAACGCATGTGCAAGCACCGGGAAGCAACCGCACCAAGGCGACAAACACGCGAAGGTCGCATCTACGATCGGCCGTCCCTACCGGCGGGTACGGATGACCAACGCTCACCTACCGACTCGTAGGTCTGGATCAGTTCAGCAGTTCGGCAATCTGCACGGCGTTCAGTGCGGCCCCCTTGCGGAGCTGATCACCACTGACGAACATCTCAATGCCGCGGCCGTCCGGCTGGCTGATATCCTGCCGGATACGACCGACGAGCACGTCGTCGTTGCCGGACGACTCGATCGGCATCGGGAAGTAGTTCCTGGCGCGGTCGTCGACGACGCGAACGCCCGGCGCGTTCGAGAGAATGCGTCGCACTTCTTCTTCGCGGATCGGGTTCTCGAACGTGAGGTTGATCGCCTCACTGTGGGCCCGCAGGATCGGCACACGGACGCATGTTGCCGTGATCTGGATGTCGTCGTCGTGAAACATCTTGCGCGTCTCTCGAATCATCTTCGTTTCCTCTTCGTTGTAGCCGTTCTCCCCCACTTTCGAGTTGTGGCTGAAGAGGTTGAACGCGATCGGATGCGGAAGGACGCGCGGCTGCACGGCCCTGCCCTCGAGAACGTGTCGTGTCTGCTCCTGGAGTTCGAGCATCGCCTGGTAGCCCGCGCCGCTGGCCGCCTGGTAGGTGCTGACCACGATCCGCCGGATGCGGTTCGCCTTATACAGCGGAAACACCGGCACGATCATGATGATGGTCGAGCAATTGGGGTTGGCGATGATGCCCTTGTGTTTCCGGACGTCTTCGGGATTGACCTCCGGTGTCACCAGCGGCACGTCCGGATCCATGCGGAACGCCGAAGAGTTGTCTACCACGACGGCCCCGGACTGCACGGCCACCGGGGCGAACTTGCGACTGATCGAGGCGCCGGCGGAAAACAGCGCGAGGTCGACCCCCCGGAAGCTCGTTTCCGTCAGCTCCTGGATGACGTGCTCGCGACCGTCGAATGTCAGCGTCTTGCCGGCAGATCGTGCGGAAGCCAGAAATGTAATCTTCTCGTACGGGAATCTCCTCTGCTCGAGGACGCGAATGAACTCCTGCCCGACAGCGCCGGTGGCACCGACGATCGCCACATGACCGCTCATGGAAAAGACTCCGACACGTTTTCCTGACCAAATACCGAGCCCAGCAGTATACCGGCCGGCGCCCGAAGATTCATCGCCCGCCGGGCAGCGCCAAATGGACAAAGCGTTCGTGGGCGGATATACACGTCTGAGATGTCGCAATCACTCGGGCCAGAAGCTATTCTCGAGGGGCTGACGGAGCCTCAGCGCACGGCCGTCACCCATGGGGACGGCCCGTTGCTCGTGCTGGCGGGGCCCGGAAGCGGTAAGACCCGCGTCATTACGCGGCGTGCCGCGTATCTGGCAGCCACGGCGACCGACGCGCAACATGTTCTGGCGATTACCTTTACGAACAAGGCCGCTGAGGAGATGGCTTGCCGGATCCGAGCCCTGGGGGTCGGGCCTGATCTGACGGTTTGCACGTTCCATTCGTTCGGCGCCCGGTTGCTGCGAAGGTTCGCGGCGCGCGCCGGCATTTCCCCGACGTTCACCATTTTCGACCAGACAGACCGCCTCGCGGCCATTCGGGAGGCCATTTGTCGCAGCGAGGTGCCGCCCGACAGCTTTCACCCCGGTCGCATCGAGGCCCGCATCAGTCATCTCAAGAATGCCATGATCTCGCCGACGGAGGCGGAGCAGGTCGCCAACGAATTCGAGAAGCGGCTGATCGCGCGAGTCTACGCCGTGTATGAAAAGATCCTCTGCGAGCAGAACGCGCTCGACTTTGATGATCTGCTTCTGCGGACGGCACGGCTGCTCGGCGACGACCCCGAACTTCGGGAACGACTCGAGAACCACTATCGTTACCTACTCGTCGACGAGTACCAGGACACGAACCACGCGCAGTACCTGATCGCCCGTGCCCTCGCGCTCACGCACCACAACCTCTGCGCCACGGGCGACCCCGACCAGAGCATCTACGGCTGGCGCGGCGCGAACCTCGGAAACATCATGGATTTCGAGCGCGATTTCCCGGAAACGAAGGTCGTGCGGCTCGAACAGAACTACCGCAGCACGAAGCACATCCTGGCGGCGGCCGATCATCTGATCAGCCACAACCGTGATCGCAGGAAGAAACGCCTCTGGACCTGCAACGTCGAGGGCGCGCCGGTGCGAATCGTCGAGTTCGACAACGCGGAGGCCGAGGCGCGCTACATTGCGCAGCAGATCAGGGATCTCGCCGACCGGAAGATCGCTCGCTTCAGCGATGTCGCAGTCTTCTACCGCGTGAACGCCATCACGCGCCGCATCGAGGACGCGCTGCGCCTGGAGGGCATTCCCTACCGCATCGTCCGCGGTGTGGAATTCTACAGCCGGAAGGAGATCAAAGACGTCACGGCATACCTGCGCGTGCTGATCAACCCGCAGGACGAAATCTCGCTGCTGCGGATCATCAACACGCCCGCCCGCGGGATCGGCGGGGCCACGATCGAACGGCTTGCAGCGCATGCGCGAGCCGCCGGCATCCCGCTGATGCAGTGCGTGTTGGAGCCGGGCCTGGTGGATGGGCTCAACAAGGCCGCCGTGGCCAGGATCAAAGCATTCGGGCGACTGCTTCGTTCGCTTGCTCCGCTCGTCCACGCGTCGGCCCGGGAGGGCATCGAGCAGGTGCTCGCGTCGACCGGCTACCGGACGGCGGTCGCGGGAGACCCCGACGCCGTGGGCAACGTCGACGAACTCGTGTCCGCGGCCGCCAGGTATGATTGCGAACACCCGGCAGGCTCGCTCATCGAGTGGCTCGAGCAGATCAGCCTCACGAGCGACCAGGATGTTTACGACCCGGCCGACGGCGCTGTTACGCTCATGACACTGCACGCCGCCAAGGGCCTCGAGTTCCCCGTGGTGTTCATTGCCGCCTGTGAGGAGGGGCTCCTGCCGCACGAGCGGCACCGCGAAT
>Ga0129299_1002540_pt1 | contig 12099 bp, 9 predicted proteins | sample ConPoolayeCmetaG_FD_94477 | JGI IMG/M metagenome (GOLD analysis project Ga0129299, IMG submission 94477) | Hot spring microbial mat communities from California, USA to study Microbial Dark Matter (Phase II) - Cone Pool mat layer C metaG ... | reverse complement strand
GATATGGTTCACGAGGGCCTGATCACCCGCGAAGAGGCCGTTATGCGCGTCGAGCCGATTCAGATTAACCAGTTGCTGCTCCCCCGCTTCGACCTGCAAGCTGTGGAGCAGGCGCGTCGCGAGGGGCGTTTCCTGGCAAAAGGCCTTAACGCCTCGCCCGGCGAGGCTTCGGGGGTGGCTGCTTTCGACGCCGACACCGCCGAGGAATGGGGATTGGCCGGCAAGTCAGTCATCCTGGTCCGTCCGGAGACCGCGCCCGATGACGTACATGGAATGCTGCGTTCAAAGGGCATCTTGACCCAGCGCGGCGGCGCGACTTCGCACGCCGCTGTCGTAGCTCGCGGACTGGGATTGCCCTGTGTGGCCGGCTGCGAGGCCATCCGCGTTGACCCCATCAAGAAGCAACTCACCGTGGATGGTAAGGTGCTCAAGGAAGGCGACACCATTTCGATTAGCGGCACCACTGGCGAAGTCTTTGCCGGCACGGTGAAAACCATCGAGACCGACTTCTCGAAGGAGAAGGACCTGGCGACGCTGCTTCAGTGGGCTGACGAATTCCGTCGCCTCGGCGTGTGGACCAACGCAGACTATCCCAAGGATGCCCGCGTCGCCCGACAGTTTGGCGCGGAGGGCATTGGCCTGTGCCGGACTGAGCACATGTTCTTCGAGGAAGACCGGCTGCCTATCGTACAGAAGATGATCCTGGCCGATTCAGAGGAGAAACGCAAGGAATACCTCGACCAGCTCCTGCCCGTACAGCGCGGAGATTTCGAGGGCATCTTCGAGGTGATGGACGGTTGCCCGGTCATCATCCGTCTGATTGACCCGCCCCTGCACGAATTCCTGCCGAGCCACGAAGAATTGTTGGTTGAAGTGACCGAGCTGAAGATCACAGGCAAGGACCCGAAGCGCCTGGCGGAAGCTGAAGCCATGTTGCGTGCGGTGGAGTCCATGAAGGAAGCCAACCCCATGCTCGGCCTGCGCGGCATCCGCCTGGGCATCACCATGCCGGGCATCATTCAGATGCAGGTGCGGGCCATCCTCGAGGCCGCCTGCAACATGGCCAAGAAGGGCATCGTGGTCAAACCGGAAATCATGATCCCGCTCACCGGACACGTCAATGAATTGAAGGTGACTCTGAACTATCTCTTGCCTGTGGCGAAGCAAGTTATGGAGGAGCAAGGCGTCAAGGTCGAGTACAAGTTTGGCACGATGATCGAAATCCCGCGTGCAGCGATCACCGCTGGGCAGATAGCCGAAGTGGCAGAGTTCTTCTCCTTCGGAACAAACGACCTGACCCAGACCGTGTTCGGCTACTCGCGCGACGACGCTGAGGGCAAGTTCCTGCTGCGCTACGTGGAAGACAAAATCCTGCCGGCCAACCCCTTCCAGGAATTGGACCGCGATGGCGTCGGCTACCTGATCAAGATCGCCGTAGAGCAGGGCCGCAAGACCCGTCCCGACCTCGAAGTCGGCATCTGCGGCGAACATGGCGGCGACCCCAGCTCGATCGAGTTCTGCCATGAAACCGGGCTCAACTACGTGTCGTGCTCGCCGTTCCGTGTGCCAGTGGCCCGTCTGGCTGCTGCCCAGGCCGCGTTGAAAGAGAAGGCTGTCCAGGTGTCGTCTACCGTCTAAGCCAACGATTGACTTCACGTCAACCAGGCCCTTGACGAGCCGAAGGTCTCCGGATAAGAGACCTTCGGCTTTCTTTGTTTAGGCCTCGGGCTGCGAACTCATTTTGACACATTTTTCTGCCGTCTGGTATAATATCAGTTGTCGTGTCCTCAGGAGAGAGGTAGGTTGTGAGCCAGCCATGAGCACAATCGATGAAGTCAAAGACAGAGCGGACATCGTCGATGTCATCTCTACCTATGTCTCCCTGAAGAAAGCGGGACGGAACTACAAAGGCCTTTGCCCGTTCCATACCGAGAAGACCCCGTCGTTCGTCGTCTTTCCAGACACGCAGAGCTGGCATTGTTTCGGCGCGTGTGGTACAGGCGGAGATGTCTTTGCATTTGTCATGCGGGCAGAAAACGTTGATTTCGCCGATGCGCTGAAGATTTTGGCTCAGAGAGTCGGCGTAGAGCTCAGAACCCAAACGGAGGCGGAGAGGCTTGAAGAGGACCGCCAACAGAGGCTGATCGCGGTCCACAAATTGGCAGCGGCGTACTTCCACAACCGCTTGTTGTTCTCACCAGATGGGGAGACAGCCAGGAATTATCTGAACCGACGTGGGATAAACCAGGAAACCATCGAGCGATTCCAGTTGGGGTACGCGCCAAACGATTGGCACGCGCTCGGTTCTTATCTGGCGGGCAAGGGGTATTCGTCGGAGGATTTGCTCGCCAGCGGCCTCGTGATCGCTCAAGAAAGCGGAACTGGCTACTATGACCGCTTCCGAAATCGTGTTATAATCCCTATACGCGATCATGCCGGCCGCACTATTGCGTTCGGTGGGCGGGTGCTGGACGACTCTCAGCCCAAGTACTTGAACTCTCCGGAGACGCCGCTCTTTGAGAAAGGGCGTGTGCTCTTCGGCCTCGACCTGGCAAAGGCTGCAGCCCGCGCTGAAGATACGGCCATCGTGGTCGAGGGTTATATGGATGTCATTCAGGCCCATCAGCATGGCCAGACAAACGTGGTGGCCGCGATGGGCACGGCACTGACCGCCGATCAGGTCAAGCTGCTGCGAAAGTACGCGCGGACGATCATCCTGGCTCTTGACCCAGATGCAGCCGGCAGCCAGGCCGTTCTCAGGGGGCTGGACCTGAGCCGAGAGGTTACTCTGCACGAAGTTGTGCGAATTGGGAGCGCGGTGGTCGAGTCTCAATACAGTTCTGAGGCAGATGTGCGGATTGCCGTTCTGCCTCAAGGCAAAGACCCCGACGATGTGCTCCGCGAGACGCCCGAGCTTTGGTCTCAGCTCATACAGAACGCCTTGCCAGTGATTGACTACTACTTCGAACTGATGCGCCGCCAGTTTGACCTGAATTCGGCGCAAGGCAAGGCGCAGGCCGCAGAGCGTCTGTTGCCCGTCTTGAGAGATATCGAAAACCCGATACAGCGGGCGCACTATGTGCAGAAGCTCTCGCGTATGCTCCATGTGGACGAAAAAATCCTTCAGGAGCAGCTCGCTGGCTATAGGCGACGAAAAGTAGGGCAGAAAGATGCCTGGCAGACGGTTCAGGATGTCCACCTACGCCGACCGTCCTTCGATGTTGAGGAACACTGCTTGATAATCCTGTGGGTCTGGCCGCACACCCTCGCCGAAGCCAATCGTATGCTGTCAGAGATGTCCATGTCCCCGCTGGGGCCGGACGATTTTTCGTCGGTTGAGAACCGCGAACTGTTTCTGGCTATCCAAAGCCAGTGCGAGCAATCGGGCGAACTCGATCAGCACGAGTTGCTGTCCAGCTTGAGCCAGCCGCTGGCCGACCATCTCAGGCGATTGCTGGCACATTGGGAGACTTTGCCGAAGCTACCAGATGAACAGGTGGAGATTGAAGCGGTGCGCAGCATCTTGAAACTGCGCCATTTCGTGATTGGCAAATGGCTGCAACAACTGCACGCTTTGCAGGGCGACGCTGAACAAGAAGGGGATGCCGCCTCGTCAGATTTGTATAGACGTTTGGTACAGAACTATGCCGAGAGGAAAAACCGTTTGCAGCGGGCCATCTATGCCACCCAAGCCAAACAGTGGAGCATAGCGAGGCGCCATTCGGGTTCGACTGTGAACGGATAACGCAGATTGACGGCAACGAGGCGTGTGCGCGTGAGCGTCAAGGATAATCGCTATGGTGAAACAAACCAGCCGAGAAGACGAACAGCCGGACAGAAATCACGGCCCTGAAACGAATACGGACCGCGGACCAGAGACGCCCGGCATCGTCATGAAGCGCAAGAGAGCGATGGCCAGGTCTTCAGCTCACTCTCCAATTGGCGACAGTGCGCGTGACGAAGATGTAGATGTAGATGAGGACCTGAATGACGAGGTGCTGGTGGACTCTGGCGACCTGGAAGATGAGCTGGAAGACGATGAGTTCGACGAGGAAGCTCCGAGCGAGCCAGATGAAGAGGCCCTTCAGGAGATTGAAGAAGAGGGCGGGCTGCTGCCACTGGCCGAGGAGTTAGAACCAGCGCCCGCGGACGGTGGCGCGGCGGGGATGATCGACGCCAGCAACGACCCGGTCAGAATGTACCTGCGCGAGATTGGACGTGTGCCGCTGCTGACCGGTGAGCAGGAGATCGCGCTGGCAAAGGCCATCGCGCAGGGCTATAAGGCCAGGGCTTTACGCATAAAGAAAGGCCGTGCGATCACCGCGAAGGAGAGGGCGCGCTACGCCGAACAGGAAAAGCGGGCGCGCGAGGCGCAGAGAGAACTGGCCAAAGCGAACCTTCGCCTGGTAGTCAGCGTCGCCAAACGCTACATGGGACGTGGTCTGTCTTTCCTCGACCTTATTCAGGAGGGCAACATTGGCCTCTTGCGCGCGGTGGAGAAGTTCGACTACCGGCGGGGCTACAAATTCTCTACGTATGCCACCTGGTGGATACGGCAGGCCATCAGCCGGGCCATAGCTGACCAGGCGCGCACCATTCGCATACCAGTGCACATGGTTGAGACAATAAACCGTCTGATCCGGGAACAGCGTCAACTGGTGCAACAATATGGCCGCGAGCCAACGCCTGAGGAAATCGCGCTGCAGATGGACTTCTTCAGCGAGTCGGAGAAGAAGCAGATAGAGGAAATGCTGGCCGAAGGAATGCCGCTCGATCCCGACCTCGAACGCAAATGGCGTCGGGCGGCAGCCAAAGTCAGACGGATCATGCGCGTCTCTCAAGAACCCATGTCTTTGGAAACGCCCATCGGCGCGGAAGAAAACAGCTACCTGGGAGATTTCATTGAAGACGAAAGCATCATGGGACCGGTGGATGCAGCCTCACGGCAGCTCCTGCGCGAACAAATGAGTGACGTGCTGGGCTCACTCGGAGAACGGGAGCGTGAGGTATTAGAGCTTAGGTTTGGCCTGAAGGATGGGCAGGGTCGAACCCTCGAAGAGGTAGGACGTGAATTCGGCGTGACCCGCGAACGGGTCAGACAGATAGAGGCGAAAGCCATCCGAAAACTGCGACATCCCAAGTGCAGCCGCAAACTCAGGGACTATTTAGGCTGATCCGGCCCCTTGTCGGCTGCACGCCGTTCTTCGTGCAGACTGAGGCCGGGGGAAGTGGCGCGCATAAACCTGCCGCCTGTCGCAACTGTTCACGGCAGTCTGAGGGAGGTAAGTTATGAAGTGCCAAAACTGTAACCAGGAAGTTGCACCGGGTAGCGCGTTTTGTGAGAACTGCGGCGCATCGCTCGCTGATGTACAGGAAGCCATGCCGTCAAAGAACTCACTCCATCACGCCAAAACGATTGTAAATCTACCCGCGTTCTTCCGCCTGGTGGTCGTAAGTGGACTGGAGAAAGACAAGGTTGTCATTCTGGATAAGGATGAAGTCACCATTGGCCGGGAGACAGACAACGTCCTGGTGCTGCTTGACCCCCTGATCTCCAGACACCACGCCACGCTCAGGCGCAAGGGCGACGCCTATGAAATTGAGGATTTGGGCAGCGCCAACGGCGTGTACTGCAATGGAACCCGGATTTCTGGCCCACAGATCCTATATGACGGAGATAAGATCAAGCTGGGCAATACGGAAATCCTGTTCACGCGACTAGCTCCGGCGGCAGACGGTTTCCAAACCGCGGAGACCACCATACCCATGCACGACGAAACGCCGGTCAAGCCGCAACCGGCACCTCAAGTGGCGCAGCCAGTCGCGCCTCTGCCTCCACCGCCCCCTCCAGTGAGCAGCGTAAACGTGCAGCCTCAAGCGCAGACAGTCAATGAGATTACCGCACCGCGTCTCAGTGCCGCTGTGCCCGCTGAACGAAAGAAGGATGGCACTCTGAACTGGATGCTGTTGAGCTGCGCTATCATAGTGGTGCTGGCGCTAATTCTGGTCGCCCTGGTTCTCGTCGCCCTGCCCCGATTCGCGCCTGTCCGTTGAAGGATGGAGGCTTATCAGGTTTCAGCCTAAAACAGGTACCACCACTGTCGTTGACATCTTGTCGTCAAAATAGTAAAATATAAACAGGTGAGCAGTCCGTCGAGGCTGCCCGATATGTCCAAATCGCTGAGCCCGTTTTGACAAGGAGGTGATGAGCCCAAACCACCATCGGCCGTTAGACGTTCGTTGTTGACTGTTGTTCAATTGTAAACAGAACAAGGAGGTTAAGATGTTTCGTTGGAACAGAGTTTGGCAGTGGACGTTGATTGTGGTATTGGTATTGGTTGTGCTTGCCCCGACCGCGCTCGCCGAGGACCCCGCGAAGAAGCCGAACTTCGCGTTCATCGCGGGAGTGAATGACCCCTTCTATATCACCATGCAGCGCGGGGCCCAGCAAGCCGCCGACCTGATGGGCGTTAACCTTATCGTACAGATCCCTGAGACATGGAACGCCACCGTTCAGACTCCGATCATCGATGCGATGCTGTCACGGGGCGATATCGACTTCATGTTCCTGGCACCCGTTGACAAGGAGGCGATGATCGAGCCATTGAAGCGTGTGGTTGATGCCGGCATCCCAATGCTGACGGTCGACACCTTTATCGGCGATGGTGACTATGCCAACGGGCCGGTGACCTTCCCACTCTCCTACATCGGCTCCGACAACGTGGAGGGCGGCATGATCGCCGCGCGGGCCTTGGCTGAGGCGTTGGGCGGCAAGGGCAAGGTCTATGTCCAGAATGTGAAGCCTGGCATCAGCACCACCGATCAGCGTGAGGAGGGCTTCAAGAAAGGCATCGCCGAGGCGCCCGGCATGGAGCTGGTGGGGGTAGACTACAACGATGACGATGCGGGCAAAGGGCAAGCCCAAACGGCTGCCGTCTTGCAGCGCGAACCGGAATTGGCCGGCATCTTCGGCACGAACGTGTTTAGCGCGCAGGCTGCGGCCAATGCGGTGAAGAACGCTGGTCTGAGCGGCAAGGTCAAGGTAGTGGCCTTCGATGCGACCGAATTCGCTATCCAGATGCTCAAAGAAGGGACGGTTGACCTAGTCATTGCGCAGAAACCGGCCGAAATGGGCTTCTTCGCCGTGGAGATGGGCATGGCCTATCTGCATGGTTACGTGGACATACCGAAACGTATCCCCACCGGTTACGCAGTGATCACCCGCGACAACATGGACGACCCCGAAATCTCCAAGTGGTTCTACACGGGACAGTCGGATTGACATCAAGCATCACCTGAGTCAGGCGGGGATGGGGGAGCTCCCCCACCCCATCCCCCCACTTTGAGAGCCTTCTCAACGGCGAAAGAGAGGCCAGATGGCAGCGATAACTGAAACACAGGACATGAGTACCGCAACGACCAGCCGCCAGATGCTCTTGCGCATGGTCAGCCGTGTGTGGGCCTGGCTGTTCCTCGGCATGCTGGTGGCCGTTTTCTCCGTCAGCGCGCCCGGATTTTTCACTGTGCGCTCCTTCCAGAATATCGGCATCAACGCCAGTGAGACGCTGATCGTCGCGCTAGGGCAGACCTTTGTGATTATCGCTGGCGGCATAGACCTGTCGGTGGGTTTCGTGATGGGCCTGGTCAGCGTGGTCGCTGCAGTCGTGATGCGGGCCTTGAACCTGGCTGGCTACCCGCAAGGGCTGGTGCTCTTGGTGGGCGTGGTGGCCGGCCTGATCATTGGATTCATCCCCGGCTTAATCAATGGTCTGCTCATCGCCAGGCTGAAGGCGCCGCCGTTCATCGCCACCCTGGGCATGTTGGGTATCGCCAAATGCTTCGCTTTTCTTCTGTCGGGCGGGCAAACGGTTGGCCGTCAGCCCGACATCGTGCGCCTGCTGGGCAACAGCTATTTCATTTACGTCGCTCCCAACGAACCGGTTACGTTCTTCAATCCGCCGCCGGGCGCCGACCTGAGGTCGGTGTTGGGCGTGATGACCTTGCCCTTATTGATTATGATCATTACCGCGATTGTCTCCCATTTTGTGCTCGCCCATACCCGTTTCGGCCAACACACCTACGCGCTGGGCGGCAGCCGAGACGCCTCACTGAGAGCCGGAATTGATGTAGACCTGCACACGATGAAGCTCTACATCGTCTGCGCCCTGCTGGCCTCACTGGGAGGACTGGTGTGGACCATGCGTTTCAACAGCGGTTCGCCCATCGCCGGCGAAGCACTGATGCTCAATTCGGTAGCTGCCGTTGTCATCGGCGGCGCAAGCCTGTTCGGCGGCGAGGGCAAAGTGATGGGCACAGTGGTTGGAGCGTTTATCATGGCTGTGCTGTACACCGGTCTGGTGATGCTGAATGTGCCGCCGTTCTGGCAGTTTGGCGCGGTAGGTGTTATCATCATCATGGCCGTTTTGGTCGATCAGGCCCAGGCAGGCATCGCGCGGCGATAGGAAGAGAGAGCCTATGGAACCCTTGTTGGCAGTTAAGGACATGGTCAAACGTTTCGGTGGCCTGACGGCAGTGAACCACGTCAGCATGGAGGTCTATCCTTACGAAGTCGTCGGTCTGGTAGGCGACAACGGCGCGGGCAAGTCTACCCTGATCAAGATGATCTCCGGTGTGTACAAACCTGACGGAGGCCAGATTTTCTTCCAGGGCCGTGAAGTCCACATCAATTCGCCTATGGAGGCGCGCGAAATGGGCATCGAGACCATCTACCAGGACCTGGCCCTGGCCGAGAACCTGGACGTAGGCTCCAACATTTTCTTGGGGCGGGAACCTACTCAACCTTTCATGGGCGGCCTGGTCCGCGTGCTGGACCGCCGCTACATGTTGGCTGAATCGCTCAAGGTGCTTGAGCGATTGGATATCCGTATCCCCGACCTGACCAAAGAAATCCGCAATCTGTCCGGTGGGCAACGACAAGCTGTAGCCATCGCGCGGGCCATCTATTGGGACGCGAAGCTGATGATCATGGATGAGCCGACAGCCGCGCTCGGCGTAGCCGAACAGCGTAAGGTGCTCGACCTGGTGCGGATGCTGCGCGATCAGGGCGTGCCGGTGATTATCATCAGCCACAACATGCAAGACGTTTTCGCGGTAGCTGACCGCATTGTCATCATGCGGCGCGGCATCAAGGCCGGCGAACGTATGGCCAGAGACACGACCGTAGACGAGGTCGTCAGTCTGATGGTCGGCGCGGAAACGGTGGAAACCGCATAAGTCACCCCCCCCACTTGCCAATTTATGTGCTTTGTGTTATGATAGGCCCGTTGAAAGCTGCGAAGAGCTGCTGGGTCGGCTCTGTCGCAGGTTGACCTTTCTGTTTTTGGACGAGCGGCGCCCCAACGCCTCTCAGCGCCAAAGGCAATTCCAGAGAAAGGAGGAAATACCCAGAGATGCGCAAATACGAAGTAGGTGTCGTCCTCGCCCCTGACCTCGAAGAAGAAGCCTTGACAGAATTTGTCGGCAAAATCAATCGGTGGATAACGGACGGCGACGGCCAGGTCCTGAAAGTAGACCAGTGGGGCAAGCGTAAGCTTGCCTACCCGATCGACAAGTTCCGAGAGGGGTACTATGTATTTGTAACCGCCGAGATGGCTCCAAGCGCTGTCAAAACCCTGGAGAACAATTTCAACATCTCGGAGTCTGTGCTGAGGTATCTGACTATCCGCCTCGAGGAATAGACCCTCTGCGAGGCAAACAAGCCGTTGTACGGCGGCCCATCCATAATATCATTGTGAGTTTGGGAGGAACCAAATTGGCAGGAGCACGAATGCGTGATAACGATTTTGAAGAACCGATTGACAACGTCGGTCTTGAGGACGACTACGAGGAGGAAGAGGATTCGTTAGAGGACCTGGAAACCGAAGAGCTGGCGCCCGAAGAGCCCAGTGTTTCGAGGCGTCAGGCAGGCGGAGCACCGTTTCGTTCAAGAGCGGCCAATGGCAAAGCTGGAGCAACAGCCCGCCGAGGTATCCGACGCCTTAAGAAAGCGTGCCCGTTTTGTGAGGAAGGCTCAAAGGCCATTGACTACAAACGGATAGACGTCCTGCAGCGATTTATCACTGAGCGCGGCAACATCCGTTCCCGAAGAAAAGTGGGCACATGCGCCAAACATCAGAGGCAGTTGGCCGTCGCTATCAAACGGGCCCGGCTGATGGCTTTGTTGCCCTTCACGGCTGATCACATCCGCGGGGCCTAGGCGCACAGCGGACAACGCAGGCCAGAGTCAGGATGTGGACGATCAGCCGTCAGCCATCGTTGACTGACGGCTGATCGCTGACAGGCCGGATAGTAGTCGGAAGTTGTTTTGCCGTCCCCTCTCTGCGCTTCGGGTTGCGGCGCGTACCGGGCGGGCAGATGGTTCTCGTTGGCGCGTTGCGGGGTCATGTCACTCAGGAGAGAAGAGGTTACATGTCAAAAAAGACAACCAAAGAGGTCAAACAACCCACCAAGAAGCAAATCGCTTATCGGAAGCAAGACCAGAAGAAAGAACGACGCTTACTCATCGGCATCTCAGTCGTCGCAGCGCTGATCGTGCTTGTGTTGATCTTTGGCGCCGTCCAGGTCTTTCTCATTCAGCCTCAGTCGCCTATCGCAACGGTCAATGGTGTTGCGATCTCTACTCAGGAGTATCAGAAATTATATCGCTTCCAGAACTATCAGTTGCAGCGCAGCCTGCAGCAGCTCCAGCAGCAGCAGTCTCTGTACGCCGATGACGAAGAGCAAAAGTTCCTGTATGATTATTTGCAGCAGAACATTGATCAACTGCTCGCCCGACAGCGTAGCCTGCCCCAAGATGTGCTGAACGACATGATTGACAACGAGTTAATCCGTCAAGAAGCGGAACGTCGGGGCATCACGGTTAGTCCCGATGAGCTCCAGGCTCACATTGAAAAGGAGTTCGGGTACGACCGCAACCCGCCCACCCCGACGGCGACACCGACGCTGACGGCGACGCAGGTGATCACGCTTACCCCCACGCCGACTTTGCCGCCGATGACTGAGGATCAGTTCAAGCAGGCCTACAACAGTTCAGTGACCCAGTTTGCACAGGTGGCTGAACTCAGCGAGAGTGAACTGCGCCAGTTGTTCCGCAGCGATTTGCTGCGCCAGAAACTTCAAGACGCGCTGGCCGCCGAAGTGCCCACTGCCGAGCCGCAGATCCATCCACGCCATATCCTGGTACAGGTGCAGTTGCCCACCCCTGAACCAAACGAGACCCCAACGCCTGAAGAACAGGCTAAGGCCCAGCAGGAAGCGGATGCTCAAGCCAGGGCCAGAGCTGAAGAGATTCTGAAGCGAGTGACCGAAGGCGGAGAGGACTTCGCTACGGTCGCAAAGGAAACATCTGACGACCCTGGCAGCAAAGAGGACGGCGGAGATTTGGGCTGGCATCCGCGGGGCAACCTGGTGCCGGAGTTTGAAAATGTGGCATTTTCCTTGCAGCCCGGCCAAATCTATACGGACGTGGTGAAGTCGCCTTTTGGCTATCACATCATTAAATTGGAGGAGTTTGACCCAAACCGCACATTGGAAGAGCCCGCGCTTAAGAGCCGCCAGAGTATGGCATTGCAGAACTGGCTGTCCGAGCAGCGAGGGAAGGCCAAGATTGAGCGGTTCTGGTCGCCGGACAAGGTGCCGACCATTGTTCCGGCTCGCATACCGGTTGCCCCCTGATCGAGTCAGTTAATGGAGGAATGGGTAATGACTGTGAAACCGAAAGCAGCCAGAAGAATGGCCGCCATACAGCCATCGGCTACCGTGGCGGTTTCCGACAAGGCGCGGGCGATGGCACAGGACGGCATTGACGTTATCAACCTGGCGGGAGGTGACCCCGATTTCGCCACACCTGCGCACATCGTGGAGGCAGCCGAAGAGGCTATTCGCCAGGGCCACACCCATTACGTGTCCAGCCGTGGCGTCAAAGGTTTGCTTGAGGCTATCGCCGACAAACTTCGGCGTGACAATGGCCTGGAGTTCGACCCGGCCACCGAAATTGTGGTCAGCCCAGGGGCCAAACTGGCCCTGTTCGCCACCATCATGGCCCTGGTGGATTCGGGCGACGACGTGCTCATCCTGGAT